>FWPU01005550.1_pt1 | contig 27058 bp, 23 predicted proteins | sample 2228361 | NCBI WGS metagenome assembly FWPU01 (sample SAMEA103939777, study PRJEB20133) | metagenome
TCTTGCAGGCGATCCATTTGGCGCCGGGCGCCACGCCGATGTCGTTGGGGAAGGGGCCAGGCCCGTCGCCGCCGACCGCGGTGCCGGTGGTGTGCGTGCCATGGCCGTGGTCATCGTAGGGGACAAGCTGGTGGCTGATGGCGTCCCACCAGTTGTAATTATGGTTTGCACTCGCACCATCCCAGCCGCGATAGTTGGGCTTGAGCGCGGGGTGGTCCCACTGCACGCCAGTGTCCAGGTCGCCGATAACCGCACCTGCGCCAGTGACGCCGAATTGCGTCCATACATCGTCAGCGTTGATCCAGGCCACGTTCCACTCAATGGTGGATGTGCGCTCTACGCCTGGCGGCGGCGGGCTGATGATCGGCGCATCCAGGTGGATCTCGTGGTTGAGGACAACGCGCTCCACGTCAGGGCGCGCGGCGATGGCCGTAATAACCTCGGCGTTCCCGACCATCTCCACCATATTATAAATCCAGAAGGACTTATGGCGAACGTTCTGAGCGCGCAGGCTGGCCAGCAGGTCGGCCTGGGTGCGCCGGGCGACTTCGGTCAGCTTATTATAAACGTACCAGCCCTTCTCCGACTTGGTGGCGAGCGCCTGTGCGCTGCTCGTATCGGCCTGCTCCTGCATCAGGACGAGGACATCCGCTTCGCCCTTCTCCGCGAGCCGGGCGAGAACGTCGGCTTCAATCTTCTCCATTGCCCGCTGCCCGGCCTGCCGGGCGAATGCTGGCAGACCCAGGCCAGGCCCCAGGAGAAGCGCCAGACCCAGCCCGATCAGGAGTCCTTGACGCGTCCACACAGTTCGTATCAATTGGGTAATCACGCTTATCCTTTCTAACCCTCATTTGGCCGCTGACGACGTGGGGGAGACAGTCAGCAGAAAAGAGGATGATGGGATGCCGAAGCCAAATCATAGCACAAGGGGCTGACGTTGTCAACCGACAGCGTCAGATGGGTGTATTCCACATTGGGGGCAACCCTGCGATTGAAGGCCTGCCCTGAGCCCTGCCCTGACCCTGAGCCGAAGCCCTGAGCGGAGCGAAGGGGCAGCGAAGGGGAAGGGGCGCGCCTGGGGGGTGTAGGGGCGCAATTCATTGCGTCCCCCTCCCCCCTTGCGGGGGAGGGTCGGGATGGGGGGTCATCTCACCCCCTCCGTCAGTCGTCAGTAGTCAGTAGTCAGTCGTCAGATTAGCGACTGGAGGAGCACAGCGCGTTGTGCCCCTACTGATTCGCCAGCGGCTGAAAGCCCTCGCCCGCCACCTCCTGGGCCGGGGCGACGATCATAAACGCCTGGGGGTCCTCCTCGCTCACCATGCTCTTCAGCAGCGGCACCTCGGTCACCGTCGTGGCGCACAGGAGCACCTCGCGCTCCTGGCCGGTGTACATGCCTTTACCGTGCAGCGCCGTCACCCCGCGATGCAGGTCGCGCAGGATGCGATCGGCGATGGCCTGGGGCTTGTTGGAGATGATCAGGCTGAGGATTTGCTGGCGATAGCGCGGGGGGCGTTGCCAGGCGCGTTCGCGCCGGGGCGCGGCCTCGGCCTCGTGCGTCCGCAGGCTTTGAAACAGCGCGCTCAGGCCGGGAAACTCACCGTAGCGCGGCAGCACCTCGCCTGTGGCTTCATGTAGCCCGGCGGTCAACAGGCCCATGAGGAAGATCGCGCCGTTGAACAGCAGGCCAGCCAGCAGCACCAGCCAGCCGGGGAGCGGGCCAATCGTAGCGCGGTCCAGAATATCGGCCAGGGAGGTCGCGGGCGTGGGATGAATGACGTTTTTGAGCAGCCAGCTTATCCCCAGGACCAGGTAGATCCACACATAATTGCGACGGAAGCGGCGCCCCAGCGCCTCCCACATGCTGATGGGGAACTGAGGGTGGAGCAGGCTCTCGGCCAACGATTCGGCCCAATCCTGGCGGGGGGCGAACGGCGGCACGAGCATGGCAGCGAAGAAATCCGTCTCCATCAGGCGCACACGGTAGCTCCACAGCTCATAGTAGCGATAGCGTCGCGCCTCAATATAGAGGAAAATCGTCACCAGGATGGTATCCAGCGGGATGATGCCGTGAGGATGAAGGGGATCGCTTAAAGCGAAAGAGAGGGCCGCGCCAGCGGTGAGGACCGCCCAGTTCGTGGTGGCGTCCAGCCGGGTGCGCCAGGTATTGGTGCGGCTGATCTCGCCGCGATAAAAATGCACCATCGCCGTGTTGAACTCCGACGGCGACATGCGATAGCCGCGGAAGCTCCACACGGGTTCGCCGGGCCGCGCCCGGGCCTGTGCGCTACCATCCCCCGGCTCACTTTTAGCGCCCATCCTGTCCATCCTCATCCACCACCACAGGGTAACCAGCAGCCATCCATCCCTCCATGCCCCCCATGACATTGGCCACATGCTTGAAGCCGCGCGCGGCGAGCAGGCTGGCGGCTGTGCTGGAGCGCGTGCCGCTGCCGCAGATCACAGCGGTGGGGCGGAAGGGGTTCAGGTCAGCAGCGCGCTGCGCCAACTCGGCCAGGGGGATGTGAACCGCGCCAGGAATGTGGCCCTGCTGCCATTCCGACCGGTCACGCACGTCCACGATGGTGACGCCAGGCAGTGGCTCGCCTTGCCGTGTAAGAGCCTCGTTGCGCAACCGCTCCGGCGTCCACAGGGCCAGCCAGGCTGTGGGCAGGCCCAGCGCCCGCCAGGCCGCGATCCCATTCACCAGATAGCCGGTGACATGATCATACCCCACGCGGGCCAGGGCGCGCATCGCCCGTTCGGCCTCCCCTTCGCGCCCGACGATCAGCACAATGGGCCGGTCTGGGGGGATGAACCAGCCTGCGCGTGTGGCAAACTGGCCGTTGCTCACCGGCACGTTCAATGCGCCGGGCACATGCCCGGCGGCGAACTCCGCGGGGCTGCGCACATCCAGGATCGCCGGCGCTGGCTCGCGGCCCGTCAACAGGTCGCGCACCGCCTGAGCAGTCAACGGCTTGGGCCGGTAAAGCTCCCCCAAAATGGGCGGCCCCTGGCGATTGAGCTGCTTGATATAGGGCACATTGGCGGGCTGCGGCGGCAGGTCCTGCGTCAGCCAGGCGATGAACTCCTGGCGCGAACGCGGCTGGAGCGCCGGGTTGAAGCGGCGTTCAAAGCCCAGGGTCGTGCTCAGCTTGGCGCTCAGGCTGCGCCCGCACAATGAACCTGCCCCATGGCCGGGAAATAGCTCCAACCCGTCATCAAACGTCAGCAGGCGGCCAAACAGACTCTCGTACATCTGTCCGGCCAACTGGCGCATCTCATCCTCGCCCAACAGGTCCGGGCGCCCGACATCGCCGACAAAGAGGAAATCACCGGTCAACAGGAACCAGGGCTCAGGGCCGCGCGTGCGGTCAATCACCGCCAGGCACATATGCTCCGGTGTATGGCCGGGCGTATGGAGTGCCCGCAGCGTCACTGTGCCCAGGGTCACCTCGTCGCCATCGTCTAAGGGCTGGTGCTTAAAGCTGGCCCCGGCCTGGGCAGGCAGGCAAATGGTGGCAGCGGTGCGGGCGGCCAATTCGCGGTTGCCAGAGACGTGATCGGCGTGGAGGTGGGTTTCAAAGATGTGCGTGATCCGCAGCCCATAGGATTGGGCGACCTGGAGATAGCCGTCCACATCGCGCTGCGGGTCCACCACAGCGCATACGCCCGTCTGGCTGCAACCGATCAGATAGGAGATACAGCCCAGGCCCTCAAGGAAGAACTGCCGAAAGACCATAATACCAGCATAACATAGAGCATTGGCCGGTGTCAAGCCGCTTTTTTCAATCTGGGGCAAGCCTGGCGACCGGCAGGGGCACGGCATGCCGTGCCCCTACTGCCCGTTAGCCCCCTGCGCGAGGCAGACCGGCATCTGCGTCCGCGCAGGCCCACCGGGGGACAGAATCCGCCGGTTAGAAATCGGCGGCGGGATACTACGCCCCTTCCCCCATGTAGGGAAGAGGGTTGGGGGGCAGGGGATCTGCCTCCTACCAGGCGAACTCAGCCAGCGTGGGCTGGGCCAGGCGCATGTAGTCGTCAAAAGCCATGCGGATCGTGTCGCGGTGCGTGCAGGCGCGAAAGACGATCTCGCCTGCATTCGCCAGCGAGCGATCCACCAACACCGGCATCTGATAGAAGTGGCCAAAAGGCGGCATCGCCCCCAACTCGCAATCGGGGAACGCCTCGGCGAATTCGCTCTCACTCGCCAGCCGCACCTCCTGTGCCCCCAGTATCTGCTTGACCCGGCTGATGTCCACCCGTGCGGGGGCGGGCAGCACCAGCATCACCAGGCGGTCATCCGCCTTGGCCACCACCACCTTAGCAAAGCGCCGGCCCGGCACATGCTCCACAGCAGCCACTTCCTGCGCGGTGAATACCTGAGGATGGGTCGTGCTGTGGAAGGCCACACCCTGCTCCCGCAGATAGGCTTCTAACCGTTCCTTTCCTTTCATCTGGGCACCTCCTCTTCCAGGGATGCACCCCACACTCTTGAGCCAATGCACACAGAAACGTCAAACGTTAAAGAATTAGTGTACTCCCACACAGTCAGGGGCACAAGTGGAGGTTAAAGGGCCTTTAAACTGCGCGTCTCATAGGCCCGTACAATGTCCGCATGCACCTTGACGCGCGTGAGGAAATCACGTCGCAGATGGGGGTCAAGGATGCGATCCGCCTGGGCCATCAGCCCCTTATAGGCGCGGTCAAGCGCATCCAGGGCCTCGTCCGGCGAGCCATAGGCCGCCAACACCTGAGCGCAGCGGAAATACAGCTCCGGCAACCCCTCTGCACCGTGCGGCCCAATAGCCACCTCAGCCAGGGCGGCCTGGGATGCGGCCCAGGCTTCCGCCTGCTGACCCAGCGCCAGGTACGCCGAGGCCAGCCCGGCATTCGCCCGCGCTGCCCATGAGCGTTGCTCCAACTCCTCAAAGATCGCCACCGCCTGTGTAAACGAAGCCACCGCCGCTGCCGGCAGCCCCTGATCCAGAAGGGTATAGCCGCGATACATCAACGTGGCCGCCTCGCCCTGCCGATCGCCCACCTCATGGAACAGCGTTCGCGCCTGCTCATAAAACGTCTCCGCCTGGGCGTATGCCTTCAGGCAACCGTGGACAATGCCCAGGTTCAGCAGATCAATGGCCTGGCCATGTCGGTCGCCCACCTCACGCAACAGATCAAGGGCGTGCTGGTAGCGGGCCCGCGCCTCCTCATACTGGCCAAGCTCGCCAGCGATCTGCCCCAGATTGCCCAGCGCGATCCCCTGGCCCTGCCGGTCATCCAGGTCACGCCAGATGGCCAGCGCCTGGTTAAAATACCTGCGGGCGGCGACATAATCCCCCATGCCCCAATAGACGATCCCCAGGTTGTTCAGCGTGCGCACCTCGCCCTGGCGGTCGCCACAGGCACGGAAACGGGCCAGCGCAGCCTGGTAACGCTGCCCGGCCTCTACATATTCACCCCGTATCGCGGCAATATCGCCCTGGCGGCGCAAGGCAAACGCCTCGCCTGCCGCATCCCCGATCTGGCTATAGACCGCTTCCGCCTCACGGGCCGTGGCCTCAGCCTGGGCGTACTCACCCAACATCCATTCCAGGGTGGCGCGTGCGATCAGCGCGCGGGCAAGCCAGGCCGGGTTGCCTGTGGCCCTGGCGAGCGCGAACATCCTCTCCAGTTCCGCCCGTTGCTCTTCGCGCCGCCCTTCCAGCCCCAGGGCCTCATAGCGGGCAACGCTCTGGTCAAATTCCTGTTGCGGATCGCCCTGCACCATAAGCCCCAATGGGGCAGTAGGGGCGCAGCAATGTCATTCCGAGCGATAGCGAAGACATGGCGTGCCCCTATTGCCCGTCCCCGTAGCTCAATCCCCAGGCCACGATCTCATCCAGCAGGTCAGCGCCGGTCTTAGGCGTCGTCAGGCTCCTGGCCTTCTCCAGATCGCTACGAAAGCGGGGCAGCAGGTCCACTCCCATCGCACGCTGCGCGATCTGGATGGCGCGGACGGCGTTGGCAATAGCGTAACGAGGCTCAGGCCGGGTCAACTCCTCAAAAAAGAACGTGCAACTCGCGTACATGCGCTGGCGCAGAAGCTGCGTCCGTAGCAGACTGAGGACACGGCCCGTCTGTGCCGTTGTCAGCGCCCGCAGCGCATACCGGTTGACGAACTGCGGGCCGCGCACCAGGCCCAGCACGACCTGGATGTAATCATCGCGCATCTGCCAGGGATCGCGCACCAGGCCGGTCAGCCCCTCCTCAAACACCCCGTCAAGCTGGTCGGCCAGCGTCGTCAGCGCCGCCCGCAGCGCGCTCTTCCAGGCCCCTCCACCCTCCGTGCAGGCGCAACCCGTGCTCCAGCGGGCCAGGCCATGCCAGCAACTCCAGGATGTCCCCTCAATCACCTCCACATCGCTGTGGGGCGCGTGCTCATGCAAATACGCGTTCAGGTGAGTGATGGTGTAGCCTGCACGCGGCAACTCGCGGGTGAGCAACGACCACAGGAATTCAACGCCATTGCGATGGTGATGACCAAAGGTTTCGCCATCTGTGGCCACCAGCGTCAGACTGCCCGGCGGATCGCCCAGCAGCCGCTCGCGCACCCAGGCCCAGGCATTGGCATAGCGCCCCATATCAAACGAGAGCGAGTTGGACAGGGGCGCGTCCCGCACAAAGACAGCCATAAACCGCCGGCTATCCAGCCGGACGCGATAAGGCCCCGCGCCACGCACCGGCGTGCGCAATTGCTCCGGCGAGAGGATCGTGTACCTGATCCCATGCTCGGCCAGCACCTGCAACGTGGGCAGGTCCACCGCCATCTCCGGCAGCCACATGCCGATAGGATCACGGCCAAAGCGGTAGCGAAAGCTGGCGATGCCCCAGCGCACCTGGGTGCGCTTATCCCGCTCGTTAGCCAGCGGCAAGATGGTGTGGTGCACGGACTGGGCCAGCGCGTTACCCAGGCCGGACATGACCAGGTTGGCGCGGTCAGCCGCCACAATGCGGTGATAGGTATCCGGGGCATACCGGGCCAGCCACGCCGCCAGCGTCGCGCCCAGGTTAAAGCTGATGCGCTCAAAGTTGCCCACCTGGGCGTTGGGCCCATAGCACTCCGCGGTGATCTTCTCGTTGAAATTGCTGTACGGCTCGGCGCCTAACTCCAGCGGCACCTGGCCGGTAAACGGGTCCTCGCGCGGCGGCTGGTAGAAATGCCCGTGAATACAAAAGTAGCGTTGCATAAGGAGACCCTTCGCTTCGCTCAGGGTGACAGTTTCCTCCGTCTCCGGGCCTTCGTCGTCTACGAGACCTCTGGCGTCAGGCCGACAAGCTTGCCCCGTCCGATGACCTTATGAGGGAAGTCACTTTCGCGCAGGTCGGGGCCGATGATCGCGCCTGGCTGGACGATGATGCCGGGAGGCAGATGCGTGTTCTTGCCGATCAGCGTGATCCCGGATTCCAGGGGGATGTCCTGGATGGCGCCCACACGCGCACCCTGGCCGATGATGCAGTTCTTATCAACGATCGCCCGCTCAACCACCGCCCCTGGCTCAATGACCGTATCGTCCATAATAATGGACTGGCGCACCACCGCCCCGGCCATTACACGCACGCCGGGGGAGAAAATACTGTCCTCCACATTGCCGGCGATAATGGAGCCATCGGTCAGCAGGCAGTTGGACACACGCGCCCCGGCGCGGATGTCCACCGGGGGCCGCTGCTGCGAGCGCGTATAGATGATCCAGTCGCGATCGTGCAGGTTCAGCGGCGGCGAATCCTGCAACAGGTCCATATGCGCCTCCCAATACGCCTGCACCGTCCCCACATCCACCCAGTAGCCGCCAAAGGGGAAGGCATACACGCGGTGCGTGCGGATCATCTTGGGGATGATGTCGCGCCCAAAGTCGTGCCTGGACTCCTTATTGCGCCTGTCCTCTTCCAGGACCTGGTTCAGCACATCGGTGCGGAAGACATAGATGCCCATAGAGGCCAGGTTGCTCTTGGGCTGCGCGGGCTTCTCTTCAAAGTCAATAATGCGGTAGTCACTGTCCACCGCCAGGATGCCCATGCGCGGCGCCTCGTCCATCGGCACACGCAGCACCGGGATGGTCACATCGGCCTGATGGTCCTCATGGAAGTGGATCAGGATGCGGTAGTCCATCTTATAGATGTGGTCCCCGGCCAGGATAAGCACATGCTCCGGGTTATGGCGGTTCACAAAGTCAATGTTCTGCGCCACCGCATCCGCCGTCCCCGCGTACCAATCCGAATCCCGCCGGCCCAGGTAGGGCTGCAACAGCGTGATCCCCCCCTCAATCTCGCGGTCCAGGTCCCAGGGGCGGCCCTGGCGGATGTGCTCCTCCAGCGAGCGCGGGCGGTACTGCGTGAGGACGCCGACCGTGTAGATGCCGGAGTTGACGATGTTGCTCAGGATAAAGTCAATCATGCGGTAACGGCCAGCGAAGGGCACCGCAGGCTTAGCGCGCTTGGCCGTGAGCACGCTCAGGCGCGTCCCTTCGCCACCTGCCAGAATAAGCGCAACCACACGGGCCATAGGACACCTCTCCGAAGGTGAAACCTCAAACGTGAAACCTGATTATGACGCCTGACGTTTGAGGCTTCACATTTCACAGCTCATTTCAAAACCAGAGCCTTTTCATACAGCGCCTGATACTGGCGCGCCGATTTTTCCCAGGAAAAGTCTACACGCATTCCGCGAATCTGCAAGCCACGCCAGGGGGTCTGGGCGCCCCCGCCTCCACCCTCTCCCCGTGTGGGGGAGGGGGAAAAGGGAGCCAGAGGGTCAGACCGGTACACGCCCAGCGCCCACACCAGCGTGTCCCACAGCGCCGCTGGCGTGTAGTCGTCAAACACGAAGCCTGTCCCTATCTGCTCTATCGGATCGTAATTCTGCACCGTATCCGCCAGGCCGCCCACCCGACGCACCAGCGGCACGCTGCCATAGCGCATGGCGATCATCTGGCTCAACCCGCACGGCTCCCACAACGAGGGCATCACGAAGATGTCGCTGCCCGCGTAGATGCGCGAGGCCAGTGGCCCGCTGAACTCCAGGGAGACGGCCATCTTCGTGGGGTTGCGCCGCGCCAGATGTGAGAGCATCTCCTCATAATAGGGGTCGCCGCTCCCCAGGATGACCACCTGCGCCTCCTCTTGCATCAGCCCTTCTAACACCGGGATGAGGATGTCCAACCCCTTCTGCGCCGAGAGCCGCCCCACGTTGGCGATGAGCGGCACGTCGCCGCGCACAGGCAGCTTAAGCTCCTCCTGGAGCGCCCGCTTGTTCTCAATGCGCCTGTCCAGCCTCTCAACGTCATAGTTCACCGCCAGATGGGGGTCGGCCGCCGGGTTCCACACCTCGGTGTCAATCCCATTGAGGATGCCCACGAGCCGGTCGCCCTTGCTGCGCAGCAGCCCATCCAGCCCTGCGCCCCCCTCCGGCGTGGTGATCTCCCAGGCGAAGCGCGGGCTGACCGCGTTGACGACATGGGCATGGTAAATGCCCCGCGCCATCCAATTGATGATCCCCGGCGGCTCCTCATATAACTGCGGCTCCACCAGCCCCCGCAAGCCCACATAGTCTAAGAGGCCGCTGCCCCCATGCCCCTGATAGGCAATATTGTGGATGGTGAAGACCGTGGCGGCTTTGGCGAAGGCGGGGTCAAGCCAGCCGATGCCCGCCATCCAGGTGGGCACAACGCCCGTGTGCCAGTCGTGGCTATGCACGATGTCCGCACGCCAGTCAAGTGTTTTGATCAGCCAGAGCGCTGCCAGGCCGAAAAAGGCAAAGCGGGTGGGGTCATCATAGTAGCCATATACGCGATTGCGCCCGAAGAAGTGCTCGTCCCAGATAAAATAAAACGGCACGCCATTGAATTCGGTAGTGAAGACGTCCACCGGGCGTGGCCCGGCGCTGGTCGGCACCCAAATACGCGAGAAGGGGCTCAGGCCGTGCTTCTCCGCGTCAATCTGCGCATAGCGCGGGATAACCACGCGCACGTCGTGGCCCAACTGTTTGAGCGCCTTGGGCAGCGAGCCGACCACATCGCCCAGCCCACCGACCTTCACAAACGGTGCGGCCTCCGCTGCGACCATGAGGATGTTCATGGACCGTGCTCAGTGTACAAGGATAAATGACAGAGGCAGGTACATAAAGAGATTATATGCATTCCTGGGCGTTCAGGCCAGTGCAGCCCTGCGATTGAAATGGCGCCTTTGTAGGGGGGCGATGACTTGCGCCCCCACGCGTCCACACAGCCCCTACAAAACTGCCCTCAGCAGCCTCTCCACCTGATAACCGCTCTCCCGTTCGGCCTGGCGCAATTGCAAAATGGTCTTGAACGCCTCAGCGATCTGCCTGCTCACCTTATCGGGCAACTGATCGGGTGCGGCCATTGTCTGCACCACCGCCACGAGCAGCAACCACCAGCGCAACTGGTCAAAGGCCTCCTTATTGAACCACAACACGCCCTGATAGCGATTCACCTGGAGGAACTGCCGCACATCGCTGTCCTCAATCAGGGAATGCAGGAGAGCATCTGCCCGCCGCTCCCAGCGCTGATGGCTGGTGAGCACTCTGATTAGCATCACCGCCCGCTGGGCTTCCGGCTCGGCCACGCCCAGCGCCTGCAACGTGGCGGCGACCGTCTTCCCCAGCCGCCATTCGTCTATCCAGCTCCGGCTTTGGAGCGCAAAGTCCAGGGGGTCGGCGATCTGGCCCAGCGCATGGACACTCCACCAGCCGAGCAGCGTGCCCCAGGCGCAGGGATCAGCGCCCAGGCCCGCCCTCAGATACCGGATCGCAGTCCGATGGGATCGGTCGGAGGGGGTGACACCCACTTCCAAGACAGGCAACTGCAGGATGACCTCCAGTTCGCGTCGTAGCGCCTGGGCGAGCGCACCCTCATCCCCGGTCGCACCGCTGAATTGCTTGACCTCACGCAATAGATAAGTCAACCTGCGCTCAACCTCATCCAGCACAGTCTGGTCCAATGGCCCGCCGACCGCAGTCAGCCGGGCGGCGATCAACCGCCGGAACATGTCGGCATTGACCAGTTCCCGGAAAGGCTGCTGGACAGGCTGCACCAGCAGGTCTTGCAGGGCCTCCTCAATACTCGGCACCCCACGCCCATCCAGGTAAGCGGTCAATTGGGCATAATGCTGCCAGGCGTCGTCCTGGACCTCACGAAAGTCAAGGAACACCTGGTACTTAAATGCGCCCAGCTCCACATACAATCCCTGGTCGCACAATTGCTTACTGTTGCGAATGTATTCCAGGCCGCTGACGTGATCGCGGAAGATGCAGAAATAGCTGGGGTCCGCGTGCAGCCCCAGGCCCTCTCCCAGGGTCTTCTGCACCAACACGCGCCCATCCCCCTGGCCGGTCTTCACCGCGAAAGCCACCGATGTGCGAATCCAGCCCCGCGCCTGCTCATACTTGTTGTTATACACCACCAGCGCCCGCTCCTCGCCAGCGCGGTTAGAATAGGCGAAGACGTTCTCGTTCACGTAGCCTTCAGGCGTGAAGAAGTCGTAGAGCAGGAAGTTCTGGACATCGGCAAACAGGTAGCGGCGCTTCATCAGCGGGAAAATCTCGCGCTCATGGCGCTGGATCAGATATGGGTCCGGCTGCTCGTCCCAGTAGGCGCGGCGGTATTCCATGCCGTACTTCTCGGCGAAGCCCTCAATCTGGCCATGACCGAACATGGGCAGGCCGGGCATGGTCACCATCAGCGTGCACACGCCGAAGTATTTATCGTCCTTGCCGAACTGGGCCACCGCCGTCTCTTCGTCCGGGTTGTTCATGAAGTTGACGAAGCGCTTGAGGATCTCCGGGTCAAACTCAAGCACGTTTTTGATGGAGGTACGGTACTTGGCGTTCTCCTCGTTCTTGAGCATGTTCATGAAGGCGCTGTTGTACACGCGGTGCATGCCCAGCGTGCGCACAAAGTAGCCCTCCATGAGCCAGAAGGCCTCAGCCAGAAGCAGCGTGTCCGGCGCCTCCTGCGCCACGCGGTCCACAACCTGGCGCCAGAACTCCTCCGGCATGGCGGCGTCAAACTGCGCCTTCGTCAGGCCGTGCTCGGCCCGCGAGGGGATGGCGCCGCCCGTGCCCGGCTCCGGGAACCACAGGCGCTGGTAATGGCGTTTGGTCAGCGTCATGGCGGCATCAAAGCGGATGATGGGGAATTTGCGCGCCACATGCAGAATCGTCTGGATCACTGCCTCGCGCACCTCAGGCTTGAGGAAATTCAACTGGGCGGTGTCGTTCCAGGGCATACTCGTGCCGTCGTTGCCGTGATAGATGTATTTCTCGCTGCCCGTCCAGCGGTCCACGCGCTTGAAGACAACAGCGGCGTCGGTGCGCGTGTAGTAGTGGTCTTCCAGGAAGATGCCCACGCGCGGGTCCCAGGAGAGGTCTGGCCCATTGAAGGTATAGGAGGGGAACGGGCTGTAATCCAGGGAGATGAACCAATCGGGATGCTCCATCACCCACCTGGAGTCAATGCCCATGTGGTTGGGCACCATATCGCTCGCCAGGCGGATGCCGCGCTGCCAGGCCCGCTCCCGCAAATTCTGATAAGCCTCCTCGCCCCCCAGGTCCGCCGCGATCTGGTAATCAAACAATGAATAGGCCGAAGCCACCGCCTCGGGGTTGCCCATGAGTTGCTTGATGCGCTGCGAGGCCCGGCTGCGCTCCCACACGCCGATCAGCCAGAGCGCGGTGAAGCCCCAGCGGGCCAGGGTATCCAGTTCCTCGTCGGGGATCTGGTCCAGGCGCGTGATGGGGCGCTGATACTTCCTGGAAAGCTGATCCAGCCACACGTAGATGCTCTTGGCGATCATCACCACGCGGGGCATCCAGTCCAGGTCGGGGCTGTAGCGTTCCGGCTCGGCCTCCAGGCCCAGGCCCACAAACTCCAGCACCGGCGCCGGCCCCGGCCCCAGGAAGGCGATCTTCTGCTCTTCTTTAAGCAGGTCCAGCGAACTGAGCAGGCGCTGGAAGTAAGGCCCCAAAAGCGGGCCCCAGCGCTCGCGGATATAGACCAACTGGCCGAAGAGCGAGTCGGGTACGGCGACCGCCGGGGCGCGGAGCATGTCTATCAGGTTTTGATTTTCGGGGCCAAACCGGGGTTGCGTCTCAAAGAACTGGTACAGGTTCACCAGGAGTTGAAGATAGGCAGTTTCCCGCTCCAGCGCAGTATCGTCAAACAGCTCCAAAAAGGGCGAGAAGGCCGGGTTCAGGTTGGCCAGCCAGAGCATAAGCATCTCTTCCAGGGCGATCTCGCGGTTGGGCGTCCCTGCGGTCTCCCCACGCAGGTAGGCATCGGCGTCCACCTCACCCCGGTAAACGGCCAGCGGGGGGAATTCATCCACAAAGCGGCGTAAAGCGCCGTCCACCGCGTCCTGTCCCAGCTTCTCAACCAGCCAGCCTAAAGCCTGGCGCATGGCCATTGGATTCTTCTGCTGGCGATACAGCCCGACGATATAATGCATCAGCTCGTCAATCAGGCCCATAGCGTTCAGCTCGCCTGCTTTGACAGCCTGTTCGGGGAAGGCGATCAGGTCGCGCTTCTGGTTGATTTTCTGCGCGAAGGTGCGCGCGGCGTGGAAATTGGCGAAGATGACGTTCCCGCTGAGCGCAAACAGGGCCTCATCAAACTGATAGCGGTCACGCGCCTGGCGAGAGACGTGGAATTCCATCACGAGAGTTTTCCGCCCAGTCATGCCTTTGAACCCTCCCCACCATCCGTCCCCTGTCTTATCCTTCCAGCGCGTATCTCGGTGGAGGAGATGTCCACGCGGAACATGGCTTCAGGGATCGCCTGAAACAAATCCGCGAAACCTGCCGGGATGTCCAGATCGGCCAATGTGTGATAAAGGCCATCCACCAGGCGCCCGGCGACGAGCAGGCGGCAACCCGCCGCCCGGATAGCGGCCAGGGCCCGGCGCACGCCGTCCTCTTCGCCAGGATAATACACCGGATCCAGCAATCGCGCTGCTGTATCGTAGCCGATCACGAAGGTGCAGCCGGGGAACAACTGTGCTTTCTGGGCGATCAGGGGGGCATCGGTGAGGACGACGCGGGCGGGGAATCTCTCAAAGGCCATCGTCCCTCCCCTCGCGTTGCTCAGGGCAGGCTGTCCCTCGTCCGTCGTCTGGAACTGCGCCAGCCGCCGCCGGATGTCCTCCTCATGCAACGGCTGCTTATCCACATTGCGCACAGAGAGCTCAAAGACGACCTCCGCGCCGAGCATCGCGCCCGCGACCTGGGCCAGCCTAATATGGCCGATATGCAGCGGATTGAAGGAGCCTGGCAAGAGGCCGACCCCGGTGGGGATGGGTTCGTCCTCCACCATGCGGCCATCGGGATAAGCCGTGACGGTCCTCACCTCGCCGAGCAGCAGGCGTTGAATGGGGTCATGGTGAGCGATCTCCAGAGCATCGGAGGGTTGGAGCCGCAGGTCCACCGGCTCATCCAGGCCGCAGGCTTCAGCCAGGGCCCAGAGCACCAGGCGGCTGACGACCTCCTCTTCGCCTTCCCGGTTGCGCAGCCCCTTCGTCAAGGTGAGCGAATAGGTGGTCGTCCCGGCGGCGGTTTGAGCGGCGATATAGGCGCGGTGCTCGCCGCGCTTGGGCCGGTCGGTGATGATGGTGGCTGTGCAGCCCAGGCCAACGACCGGGACCTCATGCTCACGCAGCGCCAGCGCCCGGCGATAGGCCCGTGCTGCCAGGGCGCGCGCCGTTTGCGCCGCGACATACTGCTCCGGCTCATAGCCCAGGAAGCCGATGAAGGCGTGGCGGCTATAGGGGATCAGGACCTCCAGCACGGTCCGCGACGCGCCCGGCACGCCCAGCACCCAGGCCACCGCCTGGCTGCCCGCGCCGGTGACGACAATCACCGCCATCGTGGGCGCGGCGTGGATGTGCTCTACCAGGTGCCGGATGGCTTCATCCATAGAGAACAGGGCGGGTTATGCCACTCACTTGACCTTATCGTTACCCCTTCACCCCGCCCACTGTTAACCCACTGACAAGGTAGCGTTGAAGGGCAAAGAACACAAGCACAATCGGGATAGACACGATAATGGACATGGCGGCGAACTGCGACCAGGGCGTGTTGCTGGCATACTGGCCCTGCATACCGTAGAGTGCCATCGCCAACGTGAACCATTGTGGCCGGGTGATAAACTGCCAGGAGAGGACAAACTCGGTCCAGCCGGTCATGAAGCCAAAGAGCGCGGTGATCGCCAGGCCAGGCACCGCCAGGGGCAACATGATGCGGAAGAAGGTCTGGTTGGGCGAGGCGCCGTCAATCAGCGCCGCCTCCTCCAGCTCCTTGGGGATCGTATCAATGAAGCCCTTCATATTCCAGATACTGAAGGGCAAGGCGCTGGCCGTCATGGCGATAGCCACGCCTACAATAGAGTTGCGCAGGTCTGGACCGATCAGGGTGTTCAGCAGAACGAACAGGGCGGTCACCGTCCCCACAGCAGGCAGCATCAGGATGATGACGAAGCCTAACATACCGAGTTGCCGGCCAGGGAAGCGGAAACGCGAGAAGGCATACGCTGCTGTTGTCCCTAAGAGGACGGTCAGGAACGAGACGCCGACGGCCAGGATAGCGCTATTGCGCGCCAACTCAGCAAAGGTCACCGGGTTGGGCGTGGGTTTGTCCAGCACCTTCTGAAACGCCTTGAGCGAGGCACCCGGTGGGATCAGCGACGTCGGACGTGAGATGTCACGCGGGTCAATCGCCATGGAGACGATCCATAACACCGGGAACAACACAATAGCCAGGATCAGCAGGCACAGGAATTGATAAAGCAATTGTTGGGTGAGCGTTGGCTTCCGGCTAAGCATAGTAAGCCTCCGTGGCCCGCGATACGCGGTTGGTGATCAGCGTGATCGTCGCCAGGATGGCGAAGACAATATAAGCGAAGGCCGCCGCTATCCCATAGGGCCGCACGTTGCCGATCTCCGGACCAAGATTGATCGTCGTCTCGTTCACAAAGCGATAGGCTTGCGTGACCAGGATCTCGGTCTGGTGCAACGGCCCGCCGCCCGTAATAAAGTACATGACATTGAAGTTATTGAAGGTCCACATCATGCCGATGATGATCGCCGGGACCATGGCCGGGCGCAGCAGGGGCACGGTGATCGCCCAAAAGGATTGCCATTTACTGGCCCCATCCACTGTGGCCGCCTCGTAGAGTTCACTGGGGATGCCCTGAAGGGCACCTGTCGCAATCGCCATCATGAACGGCCATCCCAGCCAGATATTGGCGATCAGCACAGCGTAAAACGACAGTGGGAACAACTCCCCCAGGCTGGCCGTCTCAACCGGCCCGGAGGTCAATGCGCCGGGAAGCACAAACAGGATCTGCAATATGACCGCCCAGGGGAAGATCAGCAGCCAGCGTTGGCGAAACGCCTTCAAAACGAACGGCGCCAGGAGAAGAACAAACCATAAGAACAGCCCCATCCAGGGATTCCAGCCCGCGGGCAGGCGCACAAAGGGGGGCAACCAGGGCAGAGGGGGATCAATCTGCTGCAACCACCGTAGACCTGTCCCCCCAAGTGCTCTGATCAGCGTGTTTATGGACCCGGACTGGTCATCAAACATGTTGCGCCAGACCATTGTCGCCACCAGATTGGGCAGCGCCCAGGGAATGACATACACGGCACGATAGAAGCGCTTAAACCATAGCCCATTGACATTGAGCAGGAGGGCGATGGCCACGCCGATGGTCACGTGAAAGAACACGTTAATGAAGGTCCAGGCCAGGTTAAAGGTCAGAATCCGCCAGAAATCGTAGCCGGAAAGCACCTGGCCCAGCTCATTTGTCAGAATGCTGATGTAATTGGCGGCGCCCACAATATCGGGGGCATTGAACTGCGCGTTGAGCGCGGGGTTAAATGACCCAACAACCTGCCCTAACAGGCCCGTCAGGCCGGTGGCCCCTTCCGGTAACCTCAGGTTACGTGTGTTGTAATTCGTGATGGAAATCCAGATCTGGTAAACCAGAGGGAAAAAGGTGATCAACGCCATCACCAGGGCCGCGGGCGCAATATAAGCATAAGCCGTCCGTATAATCCGCGCTTGCTGCTCCTCAATAATGCGAGGGCGCACACCTACTGTGGGCTTCGCCGGAGCGGTTGTCGTTGTCATAGATTGTCTCCGGTGAGCGACCAGGGGCAGGGGCTTCCCACCCTCCGCCCCTGGTCATCTCCTACCTAACTTCGTTACTTCTTGTTTGCCTGATTAATTGTGGCACAGGCTTCCTTGACCGCATCAGCGGCAGCCGCCTTGCCCTCAATCACCTTGGTGATCATGTCGCCGGCCGGCGTCCAGACCGCGCCCATCTCCGGCTCGTTGGGGAAGTAGCTGGCGCTCTCCGCCTGCTTGAGGAAGCCCTGGACAATAGGATCTTCCACTGTGACATCTTTGTTCGCTGGTAGATGGCCCGCCTTCTCCGCGAACAGCTTCTGTACGTCAGGGCTAAGCATGAACTTGACAAACGCCAATGCCACCTTCTGGCTATCCCCCTTGCTGTTTGCGCTCAGGAAGATGTTCTTAGTGCCCAGGAAGGGTGCACCAGCCTTACCGGTCTCTTTCACGACAGGCAATGGGGCGACGCCGATGTTCTCCTTGCCCAAGGCCTTGGCGTAGTCGCCGGTGGCCCATGGCCCGTTCACAATCATGGCGACCTTCCCATCCTTGAACAGGGCGTCCAGCTTGCCACCGTCACTATCGGCGGTGACGCCTGCCGACTCTTTCACCTTCTTCATGAACTCCAGGTACTTGTCGGTGCCACCCTGATCGAGGATGCACTTCTGGTTAGCGTCAAACAACTGGCCGCCAAACGCCGGGATCCAGCCGAAGGAGTGATAGAAGCCTGTATTCCAGGCCAGGCCCTGGTCCTTCGCCAGCGCCAGCATCTCATCTGTGTCTGCGGGCGGGGTCTGGATCTTGGACTTATTGTAGAACAGGGCGACCGCCTCAAAGGACTCCGGGAAGGCCCACACCTGGCCCTTGAACTTGTTGGCCTCCACCGTTGAAGGGCGCAGCATCGCCAGAATATCCTTGCCCACCTCATCCAGTGGCGCGATCAGACCGGCGTTCGCCAATTCGCCGATCCAGTCCTTCGGGCCGATCAGAAGATCAGGGCCACCACCGGTTGCGGCCTCGGTCGTGAATTTATTCTTGAGTTGGTCAAAGGGCACTGCCAGCACATCAATCTTGGCCTCCGGGTTGGCTTGCTGGAAGCTGGCAATGACCTCCTTCAGCGTCTCCTCCTCCGCGCCGGTCCAGCCATGCCAGAGTACGGCTGTGCCCTTCACTCCCTCAACCATAGGCGGCTGGGTCGGCTGGGCTGCCGGTGGCTGGGTTGGCTGGGCCGCCGGTGGCGCACCGCAGGCCGCCAGCACCATCCCGGCTATGGCCAGGACACTCATGATGAGCATAGATCGCTTAGACATCTCTCTTCTCTCCTTTCTTTGGTTCACACAAGAGGATTGCGCTCATGCCGGACAAATGGCGTATCCGCTGAGCCCGCTTGTTGCCTTATGGCAAGTTAAGTATAATCGGAGACTCTTCCGAATACGGATCACCTCCCTCTTTGTGGGGGAATATAGCATGAGTAGCGGGCGGGCGCAAATCTTAAGGATTGAGCGCTTCTCTATGCATTGAGGGCTTGAGGCGAAAGGGAAAGGGGGATGACGCAATGACCGCCAGACCGTCATTAACCATCGGCATTGAGGAGGAGTATCAGATCATTGACCCACAAACACGGGAGCTGCGCTCCTACATTACCCAGTTCCTGGAAGAGGACAGGCTGGTGCTGCGCGAACAACTCAAGCCGGAGCTCCATCAGTCCATCATAGAGGTGGGCACGAAGATATGCCACACAGTGCAGGAGGCCCGCGAGGAGCTGGTCAAGCTGCGCCGCACGGTGCTTGACCTGGCCGCCCGCAAGGGCCTGACCATCGCCGCCGCCGGCACCCACCCCTTCTCCTCCTGGCTGGCCCAGGACATCACGCCCCTGGACCGCTACCTGGGCGTGCTCAAAGACATGGGCGTGCTGGCGCAGCAACTGCTCATCTTCGGCACACATGTGCATATCGGCATTGAGGACCGCGAGTTCCTCATTGATGCCATGAACGTGCTCCGCTATATGCTGCCGCACGTCCTGTGCCTGTCCACCAGTTCCCCTTTCTGGATGGGACGCGACACCCACCTCAAATCCTACCGCAGCGTCATCTTCAAGAGCTTCCCGCGTACCGGCATCCCGCCCCATTTCACCTCCTGGGCGGACTTCCAGAGCTACGTGGACACGCTGGTGCGCACCGGCTCTATTGAGGACGGCACCAAAATCTGGTGGGACGCCCGGCCCAATGCCAAATACCCCACGTTAGAGTTCCGCATTTGCGACTGCTGCACCAAAGTGGATGAGGCCATCTGCGTCGCCGCCATCTTCCAGGCGCTCGTCGCCAAGCACTACAAGATGCGCCGTGACAATACCACCTTCCGCGTGTACCGCAGCGCCCTGGTGGAAGAGAACAAGTGGCGGGCGGTGCGCTACGGCCTGGACGGCAACCTGATTGACTTCGGCAAGCAGCAGGAACTCCCCGCCCGCAGCCTGCTTCATGAATTGGTGGATTTCGTGGACGATGTGCTGGACGAGCTGGGCAGCCGCAGAGAGGTGGAATACGCTTACACCATCCTGCAAGAGGGCAGCAGCGCCGACCGCCAACTCCAGACCTACGCCGAGACCGACGATCTCAATGCCGTCGTGGACCGGCTGATCGCGGAGACGAAGGAAGGGGTTATAGAATCGGCAGCATAGGACGTTTCACGTTTTACGTTTCGCTCATCTGAATCGCCGCGATCTCCTGGCGCAAGCGCTCAATGGCCGCCTGATGAGGCGCGGCTTCGCCCAGACGGGCCCGCTGGTATTTCTTGAACGCCAGCCGCGTGCACAGGTGATAGAGGCGGCCCAAACGGCGATAGCGCCGGAAGTCGCCGCGTTGCAGTGCACCCCAGCCGGCCAGCATCCGCCGCCACGCCGAACAGGCGATCTCGTAGTGCTGCGGGCTGAGCAGGCCGCTTTCAACCTCCTCGCGCAAATACTCTACAATCCAGGCCCGCTCACGCCTGAGCGCCAGGACGATGGTGATCAGCAGCCCCAGGATGCCCATCCAATCGGCCAGGAGAACGATGCCCAACGCCGCGATACCCGGCCCGCCCTCAGCCGCCGTCAGCAGCGCCAGGGTATTGTGCAGGCTGTGTGCCGCGATCGCCAGCGCCAGCCCCGCAGGCAGCGCCAGGAGCCTGACCGCCGGGTTGCCTGCCAGCCGAACAACAGCCAGCCCCACCCCGGTCAGGCTGGTGAAAAAGGCGTGGTTCAGGCCGAAGAGGACCGCCCGCAGGATAAACAGGATGATCAGCGCCTCAACCCCCTCTTCCGCATAGACGCCGAACAGGTAGAGCACATTCTCAATAGCGCCAAAGCCAAATCCCACCAGCGAACCGTATACGATGCCGTCAAGCACGCTATCAAATTCGCGCCGAAAGATGAGGAAAACCAGGAATACCGCAAACCCCTTGGCGATCTCCTCGGTCACTGGGGCGACCAGCCCGGTTTGAAGCCATTCGGCGGCCAGGCCCTCGCCGATGACGCTGTGAATGAGCATGTCCAGGATCAGTTGGGAGACCAGCGCAGCGATAGCCGCCGGGACAAGGCCCCATAGGAAGGCAGCCATGACAAGCAGCCAGGGCTCGCGTTCGTAGCGGTCCAGCCAGGCGATGATGAGCGCATAGAGGGCCATAGGCAGGAGGCCGCCCACGAGCGCCAGCACGCAGCCCATGCGCTATCCCCCTCTAAGCCGCTTGCGCCAGGCGGCCCAACGCGAAGCCAGATGGATCAGGCGCGTGGACGACCGGGCCACGATCTGCGCCCCGGCCAGCGCCGCCAGGAAGTCCTGGGGGGCCGTGAACGGGCGCATACGCATGGTCGCCCGACCCAGTTCATAGATCGTGTGCGCATCGCTGCCAGCGATCTTTAGCTTGCCGTGCGCCTCAGCCAGCGCCAGCGCCCCGGCATTATCCGCATGAAACACGCTGCGCGCATTAAACACCTCCAGCATGTCCACCTGGTCCAGGATAGCCAGCACGGCCTCCCGTCCCATGGCCTCGCCCCGCACACGGTCAAGAGGATGGGGGATACCGATGAGACCGCCCTGGGCGCGGATGCGGGCGATGGTCTCCTCCAGCGACAGGTCCGGCGGGATGGTCTCGCGGAGAAAATAGGCCAGTAGCTCACCCCGATTCGTGCGGACCTCCTCGCCCACAATGATCAGGTCGGGCGCCATCTCTTGCAACAGCAGTGCGCCCTGGGCCGTATTGTGATCGGTCACGGCGAGTTTATCAATGCGCTTGCGCTGGCAGGCGGCGATCAGGTCCTCCAGCCGCGTCAGGCAATCGGGCGAGTAAAGGGTGTGGCAGTGTAGTTCAACCGTCCATATAGAAGTGCGATCAGCGCTCAGCCTTTAGCTCTCCATACAACCTATTTTGACCGAAGCCCTCAGCGTATCATGCTGAGCAAAGCAAAGCAGCTTACCTTCGCACGTAAGAGGCCCTTCACTACGTTCAGGGCAGGCTCTTCTTAAGGAAGGTTCACTCGGCTATAGCCTCCGCCCACCAGCCGCAGGGTCGGGGCCAGTTCAACGGGAAAGCCAAACCTTAATATCTGGTGCGCGCTTAAAGTCATCATCGTTCGTAGCAAGATGGCGAATATGACGATCACGCATGAAGGCACTGGTAAGGGAATCGTTGGCCATAAGGCCATAATTCTGGCGAGCCCAACGGCTATTGTGGACATCGTGGTAAGTCACCGGTTCAATGCTTACACCGAGGCGATAAATGATGCCGGGCACAGTGCGATGCCTGACCAGTCCCTTGATGGCATCAGGGTGCTTCTTGAGATACTGGAGCAACTCCCCACCTCGCAAATTGAGCTTCTCCGCCGCTTCCTGGACAATGGCACGATGGATCACCTCCATCGCGACAACAACAGAGGTTAATGTGCTATCACTGCCCCGCGCGTAGCGCGTTCAAAGAAAGCAGCGCAAGTCTGTGCAAGTGCATCGTCACTGGTCAGGTAATAGGTGAAAATACTGGCATCCACGAAAACCGTGCCACCATCGGGCAGCCTATCCAACTTCATATGAGTTTGCCCTCATCAGAAAATAGGTTAACCTCCTCTGCCAGCCAGCGGCGGAATTCTTCATCCGCCACATGCCAAATGCCCATTGTCTCCCGAACGAAACGCAGCTTCTCCTCAAGTAATTCGGGCTCCGGGCCCCCTATATCGTCCGTGATGATATAGAGGCGCACATGCTGGTGCTCAGCCAGGTTAGATGGCTGCTCCAAGGGCCGGAAGACACCATTCTCATAGACAGCCCGAACAAGACCGTTTGTCATGGTGATAACCTCCCAGAATGCCTTAATTGTACTGTGCGATCCAGGTTTGTGCGAATGCCCTTGACCACACCAGCAGAACGCAACGCCTGTTAGAGGCGCTTTAGCGGATCGCCGCTGCTGCCATCCCCGCCAGCCGCAAATCCAGCGCCGAATGCCGTTCGGCCACCTTATCGTTCTTCACCGCAATCGCCAGCGCCTTGCGCGTCCCCACAATGACCACCAGCCGCTTCGCCCGCGTAATCGCAGTATATAGCAGGTTGCGCTGCAACATCACCCAATGCTGCGTCAATAGCGGCAGGACCACCGCCGTGTACTCGCTCCCCTGCGCCTTATGCACGCTCGCCGCGAAGGCGTGCACCAATTCGTCCATCTCCAGCCAGTCATACTCCACCAGCCGCCCGTCCATATCCACCAGCACCCGCTGGTTTTCCACGTCAATGCGCCTCACCCGGCCAATATCGCCGTTGAACACGTCCTTGTCGTAGTTATTGCGCACCTGCATGACCTTATCGCCCACGCGGATGATCCGCCCGCCCAGAAGGCGTTCCGGCTTGCGGAAATCGGGGGGATTTAGCGCCTCTTGCAGGCGCGCGTTGAGTGTCGCCACCCCCGCCGCGCCACGATACATCGGCGAGAGCACCTGGATGTCATGGATAGGGTCAAGCCCGAACCTGCGCGGAATGCGCTGCTTCACCAGGTCCACGATCAGGTCGGCGGCCCGCTCCGGATCGTCCTCCACAAACAGGAAGAAGTCCTGTGCATCCCTGGGCGTGAGCGGCATCAGGCCCCGGTTCACGCGGTGGGCGTTGGTGATGATCAGGCTGTCCGCCGCCTGGCGGAAGATCACATCCAGCCGGACGATCGGCACCTGGCCAGAGGCGATTATATCGCGCAGCACATCGCCCGCGCCCACCGGGGGCAACTGGTCGGCATCGCCCACAAACAGGATATGGCTGGCTGGATGGATGGCCTTCAAAAGCTGGTTCGTGAGCAGCAGGTCCAGCATACTGCTCTCATCTATGATGACCATATCGGCGTCCAGGGGGTTTCCGGCATTGCGGGCGAAGCCGCCGTCCGGCCTGTACTCCAACAGCCGGTGGACAGTCTTCGCCTGGCGTCCGGTGGCCTCACTCAAGCGCTTGGCCGCCCGGCCTGTGGGCGAGGCCAGCGCATAGCTACATCTGGCCAGCTCCAGAGCGCGGATGAGGGCCCGCAGCGAGGTCGTCTTCCCTGTCCCAGGCCCGCCGGTCAGGACGCTGACCTTGTGCAGGAGCGCCGTGCGGATGGCCTCTTTCTGCCCCTGCGAAAGCTCAACCCCTGCGTCCTCAGCCAGCCTTCGGAACACCGCCTCCCAATCTGTCACCCGCTGGAATCGCGCCAGACGCGATTCCGGGTGCTCCAGCAACGCCCGCAGCCGCCCGCTCACGCCCACTTCCCCATAATAAAATGGCGTCAAATAGACCGCCCGCTCCTCCCGCACCATGTTCCCCTCTTCCCAACCGGGCTGAAGCCCGGTACTGGGAAGCCCGGTACTGGGAAGCCCGGTACTAGGAAGTCCGGTTTGAGAGAGGGGAGAGGGGCCAGGGGTGAGGGAGTACAATGTCTCCTTGCGCACCACCTCGCTGGCGTGTAGCCGCTCAATGGCCTGCGCCACTGCCTCTGCCGGTACGTTGAGAAGCTCTGCCGCCCACTCCACCAGCTCAGGCTCCGGCACATAGACGTGCCCCTCGTCTGCCAACTGGCTGAGCGCATAGGACACTCCTGCCTCAATCCGTGTGGGCGCATCGTGCGGCAGGCCCAATTGCTGGGCAATCTTATCGGCGGTCTTGAAGCCGATGCCGTAGATGTCCCGCGCCAGCCGGTAGGGGTCGGTCTTCACCACCGACACCGCCGCGTCGCCGTATTGCTTGTAAATCTTGACCGCCAGGCTGGTGCTCACACCGTGCGACTGGAGGAAGAGCATAATCTCCTTGATGTGCTTCTGGTCCTGCCAGGCGCGCTTGATCAGCGCCACGCGCTTGGGGCCGACGCCCAGCACCCCTAACAGGCGGTCCGGCTCCTCCTCAATGACGCGCAACGTATCCACGCCGAACTTCTTGACGATGCGCCCGGCGATGACCGGGCCGATCCCCTTGATCAGCCCGGAGCCCAGGTATTTGCGGATGCCCTCCACCGTTGCCGGGAGCACCTGCTGGCAATCTTCGGCCTTGAACTGGCGACCATGCTGCGGGTGGGTCATCCAGTTGCCGCTCAGGCGCAGAGTCTCACCGGGGTTGACCTCCGGCAGGTTGCCGACGACGGTGACGAGGGTCTTCCGGCCCTGGGGCTGTAGCCGGATCACGGCGTAGCCTGTCTCGTCGCTGTAATACGTGACGCGCTCAACGGTGCCTTCAAGGGTCTCGCGGTACATCGGCTGAAGCACCCCAAACGAGCTATCAGCTCTCAGCTTTCAACGGTCAGCTCTCAGATCTCAGGTTACAACTGAAACCGCCCAGTCGCAGGGACGATCTTCTGTTCGTAATTCTGCACGTACGAGAGGAGTTTGTCCTGAAGTTCCTGCCATTCCGGACTGTTGAGGATGCGGCGCATGGTGGCCAGGTCTTCGGTGACGCCACCCGCGAGGATTTGCGGGCAATCACCGTAAACGGTGTACCAGGCTTCTGTCGGCTGCAAACCCAGGCGCATGATGCCAGGGGCGAACTCGCGCACCAGGAACTCAAAATACTCTGACTCGTGTCCAGGACGAATATCCCAACTCATCAACAATTTGACCCTCATCATTATCCCCATCCTTTTTCTTGGGATCCTGTCTTCCTGTCCCCTCCCCTTGAGGTTACTCCTGCAATTGGCGTAGCAATTCTTGTGCCTGAGCCGCACGATCCGGCGGGGGGTTAAGCGTTAAGAAGCGCTCCAATGCCGCCTTCGCTTTGGTTCTATCGCCCATACGGAAGTAGGCATTCCCCAGCGCAAACCAGGCCTCCGGCAAACCCGGTTTTAACTGCACCGCCCGCTCCAACACGCTGACGGCTTCGCCGGGCCGCTCCTGCTCCAGATAGACACTGCCCTGGCCCACGTAAGCCTCAGCCAGTTCGGGATTACGCTCCAGCGCCGCATCAAACTCCGCCATCCCCTCGTCAAACTTGCGCTGCTGGACATAGGCTGCGCCCAGCAGATAATGTGTCTCAGCATCCTCCGGGTCCAGTTGCAGGGCTTGCTGGAAGGAAGCAATGGCGGCGTCAAGCTGGCCCTTTTGATACAGGGCGACGCCCAGGTTGGTGTGCGCGGGGGCGTTCTGCGGTTCCAGCCTGAGCACCTCGCGGAACTGAGCGATGGCCTCGTCCGGGCGGCCTGTTTGCGCATAGGCGTTGCCCAGCAGAAAGCGTGCCCGCACCAGCGCAGGATCAATTTGCACCGCCTGCTCTAACAGCGGGGTCGCTCCGGCGAAATCCCCTGCCTTGATTTTGGCTTCCCCCTCCGCCAGCAGCGCGCCGGCGTCGCCTGTGGGCCGCCGGTTGAACAGGCTGCAGCCGGCAACGAACACGAGCAACAGCGCCAGCACAACCCAGGCCGGCCTACGCCCCCTTGATCTCCAGGATGACAACCCGTGTCTCCTCCGGTAGGGTGGCTTTCGCCACCTTGAGCGTTTCCTGCGGCGTGATCTCGCCCAGGCCCATCTCCTTGAGGAATTTGCTTAGCGGGTCCAGCTTGAGTTCCACGCCCTTCGTTTTGTAATGCATGGGCACGACGATGTTCGGCTCCAGCAGGTTCACCACCTCAGCCGCCTGGGCCGCATTCAGGGTGTGGCCGGCGCCGCCGACCGGCAGGAGCAGCACATTGACCGGGCCGAGCGCTTCAACCTGCGCCTGGCTGGGCACGTGCAACAGATCCCCCAGATGACAGACTGTCACGCCCTCAAAGGCAAACAGGAACACCGTATTGCGTGGCCGCTCCTCTTTATTCCGCCCTTTCTTCTCCGGGCGGACATCTATGCCGGTGATGAATACGCCGCCGATCTCGTACTCGCCCGGCCCCGTCAGCACGCGCGCCTCGCCCCTGAGCGCAGCCACGTGGTTGTGGTCGGGCGCGTCATGGCTGATCGTGACCACATCGGCCTTGAGCCGGGGCAGCGGCAACCCCAGGCTTTTATCATACGGATCGGTCACCACTGTTGCCGCGCCGCGCTCGGAAAGACGAAAACAACTGTGGCCGTACCAGATGATCTCCATACTGTACCCCCATTATAAGGGAAAGCCGACCGGTTGGCAATCTTTTGATACAGCCAGGCAGGGGGCTCGGTTTTACTCCCCCGCAAGAAGGGAAGCGTTCCCTCCCCCTAGATGGGGGAGGGAAAGGGTGGGGGTGACAAATAAGCTAAAACCGATCCTCCTGGCGCCCAGCGGAGGAGCGCCTGACAGGCTCAGTAGATCACAAAAGTGTCACCCCTTCGCCAGGCTCAGGGCAGGCTCTGAGCCGAAGCCCTGAGCCGAAGCCCTGACCCTGAGCGAAGCGAAGGGGAAGGGACAGCGAAGGGGAAGCGAAGGGTCCCCTGAACATACATTGGAGATGCTT
>FWPU01005552.1_pt1 | contig 27054 bp, 25 predicted proteins | sample 2228361 | NCBI WGS metagenome assembly FWPU01 (sample SAMEA103939777, study PRJEB20133) | metagenome
CCCTAGTATGATTGATGGTGGCACGGCATGCCGGTTTGCGTCTGGGTCAGAAAGACCGTCGCGAAGTTTGAGGTAGCCGTGCCGATGGTTAGCACAAGACCGAACAGTTACCAGGGCGACAGGAGCCCGCATAGGCTAGCAAGGTACTCCCAGGAGAGAGCATATGACTTCGTGGCTTCGTGATCCAGACCCTTCGCGTCCCCTGGGAGCCTATCCGAGACCTCGCAGATCAGGGGTAGGCGAAGGCGATGCCTTCGCCTACCCAATGGAGTTTTCGGATGGGGGCTGATTCGCTGATTCGCCCTTTCGTTGATTCGCTCTCTCGCCCGCTTGCCCATTCGTCGACTTGCCCTTTTGCTCCTGCCTCCTTTCGTGTACAATCTCCCCATTGTCAGGACACCGCCTCCCGATTTGACAAAAATTGCTTTGATTAATATCATATAATAAGTGCAAACTTGAACAATCTCTGGAAAGGGATGCCCATGAGCCAGATTTTCCCTCGCCGGGCGAATCTCATCGCCAGGGGCAGCATCATCGTCGTCGCCCTGGCGCTGGCGATCGTCCTCGCCGCCGGGTATCTCATCGTCCGCTCGCCCTACCGCACCCAGGTCGGCATCGTGCGCGAGCAGCCCGTTCCCTATAGCCATAAGTTGCACGTTGGCGAACTCGGCCTCGATTGCCGCTACTGCCATACGGCCGTGGATAAATCTTCCTCGGCTGGCATTCCTTCCACCGAGATCTGCATGAATTGCCACCTGCAGGTGCGCGCAGACAGCCCGGCGCTCGCCCCCATCCGCGATAGCTTCACCAACGGCCAGCCGATCGCCTGGAACCGCATCCACGACCTCGCCGACTACGTGTATTTCAATCACAGCATCCACGTCAATCAGGGCTTCGGCTGCGTCACCTGCCACGGCCGGGTCGACGAGATGCCCCTCATGTATCGCGAACAATCGCTCCTGATGGAGTGGTGTCTCGACTGCCACCGCAACCCGGCGCGCTATATCCGCCCCAAAGACCAGGTCTATAACCTCGCCTGGCAGCCGACCGAGAGCCAGGACACGCTCGGCCCGCGGCTCGTCCAGGAGTACAACATCCAGAGCAAGACCGATTGCTCGATCTGCCATCATTGAACGCGCTGTTCGGCCTTTGTAGACTGCTCACGGAGAAGGTGCCTGCATGAGCGATCACCCCTTGGACCTTGCCGCGATCCGCGATGCTCTGAGCCGCGCTCAGGGCAAACGCTATTGGCGCAGCCTGGAGGAGTTGGCGGCCAGCGAACGCTTCCAGGAGTTCCTCCAGCGCGAGTTCCCTCGCCAGGCCGCCGTATGGGATAGCAGCCTCAGCCGACGCCGCTTCCTTCAGGTGATGGGGGCGTCGCTGGCGCTGGCTGGCCTCAGCGGCTGCCTGAGCCAGCCGGTCGAGAAGATCGTCCCCTACGTCAAGGCGCCCGAAGAGGTCGTCCCGGGCCAGCCGCTCTTCTTTGCGACCGCCGTCGCCTTGGGCGGGTTCGCCGCCGGCGTCCTCGTCGAAAGCCATATGGGACGACCCACTAAGATCGAGGGCAACCCCGATCATCCGGCGAGCCTGGGCGGCACCGACGCGCTGACGCAGGCGACCATCCTCTCCCTGTACGACCCCGATCGTTCGCAGACGGTCACGCAGGGCGGCCAGCCCAGCGCCTGGGACGCCTTCGTTGCGGCGTTGGGGGCAGAGCTGGCGAAGCAGGCCGCTGCGCGAGGGGCTGGCCTGCGCGTGCTCACGGAGACGGTCACCTCGCCGACGCTGGCCGCGCAGCTCCAGGCGCTGCTGCAAGCCTATCCCGCGGCTCGCTGGCATCAGTACGAAGGGGTCCATCGCGACAACGTTGTGGAGGGCGCGCGTCTGGCCTTCGGCGAGCCGGTCGGCGTCCACTATCGCCTCGACCAGGCCGACGTGATCCTGTCCCTGGACGCCGATTTCCTCAACGCTGGCCCGGGCCACGTCCGCTACGCTCACGATTTCGCGGCGCGGCGCCGCGTGGCCGAGGGCGGGACCTCGATGAATCGCCTCTACGTCGTCGAGAGCACTCCCAGCGTCACCGGCGCCATCGCCGACCATCGCTGGCCCGTGCGCTCCAGTCAGGTCGAGGAGGTGGCGCGCGCGCTGGCGGCGCAAGTGGGCGTGGCTGGCGTCGCTGCGCCGGCCGCGGCAGCGATCCCCGCTGACTGGCTGGCTGCCCTGGCGCGCGATCTGCAGGCCCATCGTGGGAGGAGCCTGGTGGTGGCGGGCGACCAGCAACCTCCGGTCGTCCATGCGCTGGCGCACGCCCTCAACGACGCCCTGGGCAACGTCGGCCGCACCGTCATCTACACCGATCCAGTCGAGGCCGCGCCAGTCAATCAGACCGAATCCCTGCGCGAGCTGACGGCGGCGATGAACGCTGGCGAGGTGGAATTGCTGGTGATCATCGGCGGCAACCCCGTCTACACCGCTCCCGCCGATCTCGCCTTCGCCGACGCGCTGGCCAGGGTCCCCTTCCGCGTCCATCTTGGCCTCTATGCGGACGAGACCGCCGCCCTCTGCGACTGGCACATCCCGCAGGCGCATCCCCTGGAGGCGTGGGGCGACGTTCGCGCCTACGATGGCACGATCACCATCCAGCAGCCGTTGATCGCTCCGCTCTACGGCGGCAAGTCGGCGTACGAGCTGCTCTCCGCCTTGCTCGGCGATGCGACCAAGACCAGCCACGAGATCGTGCGCGGCTATTGGGAGGCCCAACGGGGCAGCGAAGGGTTCGATCGGTTTTGGCAGACGACGCTGCACGATGGCGTGGTCGCCGGTTCGGCGCTGCCGCCGCGCGCAGTCACGTTAGTGGCGCAGTGGCCCGCGGCGACGGCTGCGCCGGAGGGCCTGGAGATCATCTTCCGCCCCGATCCCACGATCTGGGACGGCGCCTTCGCCAACAACGGCTGGCTGCAGGAGCTGCCCAAGCCGCTCACCAAGCTCACCTGGGACAATGTGGCGTTGGTCAGCCCGGCCACAGCGCAGCGTCTGCGGCTGTCCAACGAGCAGGTGATCGAGCTGACCTATCGCGGGCGCACGTTGCGCGCGCCGGCCTGGGTTCAGCCAGGCCACGCCGATGAGGCGATCACGTTGTTTTTGGGCTATGGCCGTACGCGCGCCGGGCACGTGGGGACGGGCGCTGGCTACAACGCCTACGCCCTGCGGGTCGCCGACGCGCCCTGGTTCGATGGCGGGTTAGCCGTGCGGGCGACTGGCGACCGTTACGCTCTGGCGGGGACGCAGCATCACTTCATGATGGAGGGGCGCGATCTGGTTCGCTCAGGGACGCTGGCGGAGTTCCAGGCCGATCCCGAGTTCATTCATCATGGCCGACATGCGGCTGAAGCGTCGTTGTATCCTCCCCATCCGTATCCTGGCTATGCCTGGGGCCTGAGCATCGACCTCGGCGCCTGCATCGGCTGCAACGCCTGCGTGATCGCCTGCCAGGCCGAGAACAACATCCCGGTAGTGGGCAAGGAGCAGGTGGCGCGCGGCCGCGAGATGCACTGGATTCGCATCGACCACTATTTCGCGGGCGATCTCGATCGTCCGGAGGTCTATCATCAGCCGGTGCCGTGCATGCACTGCGAGAACGCGCCGTGCGAGCCGGTCTGTCCGGTGGCGGCGACGGTGCACAGCCCGGAAGGCCTCAATGAGATGACCTATAACCGTTGCGTGGGCACCCGGTACTGCGCCAACAACTGTCCTTACAAGGTGCGGCGCTTCAACTTCCTGCAGTTCACCGACTATCACACGGAGAGCCTGAAGCTGCTCAACAATCCCGATGTGACCGTGCGCGCGCGTGGGGTCATGGAGAAATGCACCTACTGTGTGCAGCGCATCAATGTGGCTCGCATCGCCGCCGAGCAGGCCGGGCGCACGATCGCGGATGGCGAGGTCGTCACCGCCTGTCAGCAAACCTGCCCCACGCAGGCGATCGTCTTCGGCAACATCAACGATCCCAACAGTCGCATCGCGCGGCGTCGGGCCAGTCCCTTGAATTATGCGCTGCTCGAGGAACTGAACACCCATCCGCGCACGACCTATCTGGCGCGGTTGCGTAACCCGAATCCGGAGATCGAGGGAGAGGCCCATGTCTGAACAACTCGGCAGGCCGTTGTCTTCCAGCCTGGGGCGCGTGCCGGTGCTGGCTCCTGGCCACACCTACGAGTCGATCAACGAGAAGATCGGCTCGATGGTGCTGGGCAAAACGCCGCGTGGGTGGATCGTTGGCTTCGCGGCAGCGTTCGCCTTTCTCATGCTATTCCTCTTCTCGGTGGGCTACCTCTTCTACAAAGGGGTCGGCATCTGGGGCATTCGCATCCCCATCGGCTGGGGGTTCGCCATCATCAATTTCGTCTGGTGGATCGGTATTGGCCACGCGGGCACCCTGATCTCAGCCATCCTGCTCTTGTTGCGGCAGCAGTGGCGCACCTCGATCAACCGCTTCGCTGAGGCGATGACCCTCTTCGCCGTGGCCTGCGCTGGCCTCTTCCCCATCCTGCACCTGGGGCGACCGCAGTATTTCTACTGGCTGGCGCCCTATCCCAACACGATGGGCATGTGGCCGCAGTTCCGCAGCCCGTTGATCTGGGACTTCTTCGCCATCACGACGTACGCGACCGTCTCGCTCCTCTTTTGGTTCATCGGCCTCGTCCCGGACCTGGCGACGCTGCGCGATCGCGCTCGCAACAAGTGGGTGCGCCTGATCTTCGGCCTGGCGGCGATGGGCTGGCGCGGCTCGGCCCGTCATTGGCGCCGCTATCAGGATGCCTATTTCCTGCTGGCTGCCCTGTCGACCCCTCTGGTCGTCTCCGTGCACAGCATCGTCAGCTTCGACTTCGCGACGGGGATCATTCCCGGCTGGCACTCGACGATCTTCCCGCCCTATTTTGTTGCGGGCGCCATCTTCTCCGGCTTCGCCATGGTGCTGACCATCGCTGTGCCGCTGCGGGCGTTCTACAAGCTGGGGGATTTCATCACGCTCCGCCATTTCGACAGCATGGGGAAGGTCATGCTCGCCAGCGGCCTGGTTGTCGCCTATGGCTACCTGATGGAAGTCTTCTTCGCCTGGTACAGCGGCAACCTCTATGAGAAGTACATGGCCCTCAACCGTATGATCGGGCCGTACGCGCTGCTCTATTGGGGCCTGATCCTCTGCAACGTCATCGTCCCGCAGGCGCTCTGGTCGCGGCGCGTGCGCACGAACCTGGCGGCGATGTTCGTGATCGGCCTCGTCGTCAACGTCGGCATGTGGCTGGAGCGCTTCATCATCGTCGTCACCAGCCTCCATCGCGATTTCCTGCCTTCGTCGTGGGACATGTATTACCCGACGATATGGGACTGGACGACGTTGCTGGGGTCGATCGGCCTCTTCGCATCGCTTCTCTTCCTGTTCATTCGATTCCTGCCTGTGATCTCGATGTCAGAGACGCGCGAGCTGTTGACCGAGCTTAGAAAGGAGGAAGCGGCGTGAGCGCAGCGAGCGGACTGCATGGCCTGATGGCGGAGTTCGCCGGCCCCGAGGAGTTGGTCGCTGCCGCGCGACGCGCCTACGCGGCCGGCTATCGCCGGATGGATGCGTATTCTCCCTTCCCTATGGAGGGCCTCAGCGACGCGATCGGCTTTCGGCGCACCTGGGTGCCGTGGCTCGTCCTGGGCGGCGGCCTGATCGGCGTGGTAGCGGGCTTCGTGCTTCAATATTGGACGTCGGTCTTCGCCTACCCGCTCAACGTGGGAGGACGTCCCCTGGTCAGCCTGCCGGCCTATGTGCCGGTGATGTTTGAGCTGATGATCCTGCTGGCGGCCTTCGCCGCGGTGGGAGGGATGCTGGCGCTCAATCGTTTGCCGGAGCCGTACCATCCCGTTTTCAACGTGAGCCGCTTCGCGCGCGCCAGTCAGGATGGGTTCTTCCTCTGCATCGAGGCGAGCGATCCCAAATTCGATCTGCAGCGGACGCGCCGGTTCTTGCAGGAGTTGCAGCCGACCGAGGTGTACGATGTGGCCGACTAGCGCCGAGATTCGTCTTGCCCTCCGCCGGCTGGTTCTGCTGGCGGCGCTTTCGCTGTTGTTGATGGGGTGCGTCCAGGCCATGGCGGACCAGCCCAAGTTCCGCCCTTATCGTCCGAGCGCTTTCTTCGCCGACGGTTCCTCGGCGCGCCCCCTGGAAGCGGATACGGTCGCACGCGGCCATGCGCGCACGGATGAGCTGCTCTACGCGGGCGTCGTCGACGGCAAGCCAGCGGAAGTGTTCCCCTTCCCCGTGACGGAGGACGTGTTGCGCCGCGGTCAGGAACGCTTCAACATCTATTGCGCGCCGTGTCATGGCCATCTCGGCGATGGCATGGGCATCGTCGTCCGTCGCGGCTTCCCGAAGCCCTCCTCGTTTCATGAGGATCGCCTGCGCCAGGCGCCTGTCGGCTATTTCTTCGCTGTCATCACCAACGGGTTCGGCCGCATGCCGCGCTACGCCACGCAGATCAGCGTGGAGGATCGCTGGGCGATCATCGCGTATGTGCGCGCGTTGCAGTTGAGCCAACACGCGACCATCGAGGATGTGCCTCAGGATGCGCGTTCACAGTTGGAGGGGGCGTCCCAATGAACCAGGCACCTGCGCTGACTTCTCGTTTCGAGCGCTGGCAACAGATGGCGCTTGGCGTAGGCGTGATCGGCCTCGTGGTGGGGGGGGCTGGCGCCTTCTTGGGGCTGGAGCAGTTCCTCCGATCGTATCTGTTCGGCTACCTCTTCTGGGCGGGGATCACTCTGGGATGCCTGGCGCTCATGTTGTTGCAATACCTCGTGCGCGGCTCGTGGGGGGTTCCCATCCAACGTCTGCTCGAGGCGGGCGCGCGCACGTTGCCCTTGATGGCGTTGCTCTTCATCCCGATCCTGTTGGGCCTGCCCGTCCTGTACGAGTGGGCGCGGCCGCAGGCTGTGGCCACTGACGCTGTGCTACAGGCCAAGCAGCCCTACCTCAACATCCCCTTCTTCATCGTGCGGGCGATCGTCTACTTCGTGTTGTGGGGGGGGATCGTCTATCTGTTGACGCGGCGAGCGTGGGCCATCGAGCAGGGCGCTGGTCCGGAGGCGGTGAGCGGCCTGCGCACGGCCAGCGCGCTCAGCCTGCTCCTCTTCTCCCTGACGGCGACGTTCGCCTTCGTCGATTGGGCGATGTCATTGGAGCCGCGCTGGTACTCGACGATCTACTCCGCGCTGGTCGTCGTGGGCGGGGTTGTGGGCGCCTTTGCCCTGGTGATCCTGGTCGCGCTGCGCCTGGCCCGTCGCGAGCCGCTGGCGAGCGCCATCACCCCCCGCACGCTCAACGACCTCGGCGCGCTGCTGCTCGCCTTTGTCGTTCTGTGGGCTTACCTGGCCTTTTCGCAGTTCTTCCTGATCTGGGCTGGCAACCTGAGCGAAGAGGTCCCCTGGTACCTGCGCCGCCTCCAGGGCGGATGGGAGTGGGTTGCCCTGGTGGTGGCCATCGCCCATTTCGCGCTGCCCTTCTTCTTGCTCCTCGCGCGCGACATGAAACGCGACGCGCGGGTGCTAAGCGGGGTGGCGGCGCTGCTGGTCGCGGCGGAGCTGATCGATGTCTTCTGGCTGGTGGTTCCCGCCTTCCATGAGGCGCAGTTCGCCCTGCATTGGCTCGATCTCGTCGCTCCGGTCGCGATCGGCGGGCTGTGGGGGGCGATGTTCCTCTGGCAGGCGCGACAGCGGCCCTTGTTGCCTGAGGGAGCGATGTTGCCTGGGGGGGCAGGGCGGGGGCATTCGTGATGGGTGACGAGTGACGATTGACGAGTGACGAGTGACGAGTGACGATTGACGATTAACGATTAACGATTAACGATTAACGATTAACGAGTGACGATTGACGAGTGAGGGGAGGATGAGCGAGAAGAAGCGCCGCCGAATTCCTGTATCTCAGTTGCCGGAGCAGCCGTCTCCATCGTCCAGGGCGAAGCCCGCGTCGCAGGGCCGGCAGTCCAGTCCCGCCCCGGCTCAGCCACCGCCTGCGGCGCATGATGAGCATGGCGGCTCGAGCATCGCCGCTTTGGGGCGCCTGGGGTTGGGCATCGTGGTGGTCGTCCTGCTGACGGTCGTGCTTGCGGTGGTCGTCCTCCAATATTACGAGACGCGCCAGCGCGCCGCCTTCACGCCGGGGTTCGCCGTCGGCCAGAATCCGGCGTTGCCGCCCGATCCTCTCCTGGTGGCGGCGCCGGCCGAAGCCATGCGCCGCTATCGCCTCCAGGAGGAAGAGATCCTCCACAGCTATGGCTGGGTAGACAAAGGAGCCGGCGTCGTGCGCATCCCCATCGACCGCGCGATCGAGTTGCTGGCGCAGGAGGGACTGCCTGCCAGAGAGTAGCGCGCCTGCTCTGCGATTTGCTCGTGCTATAATTGACAGTAGAATCCTCAGCGTCCAGTTTCTCTTCGAGCCTATCCGAAAAACGGTTCTGGCCGGTCAGGAAGACCGCGCCGAAACTTTTCGGATAGGTTCTTCATCGCAACAGGCGACCGTGGGCGGGCGTTGTGGTGCATTGCCAGGCTGGCCAGGACGGCGCCGTCGGTTTGCCCAAGGGGAGGTTTTCCGAGCATGTCGGCAGAGCGTGGGCTGTTGCGCGCTGGGGCGTTGGCAGCGTTGGCGGCGGCGCTGCTCACGATCGTCTGGCTGGCCATGTTGTTGGTGTTGCCCGTCCTTCCTGATGAAGCCACCCTCGAAGAGCAACTCTATTTCGTAGCCGAGCACCAGGGGGCGTATATCGCCTTGTACACAGGAGCTTTCCTGCTGGTGCTCATGCAGGTCCCCTTCCTCCTGGCGTTGACCGTGCTCGCGTACCGACGTGCGGGAGGCCAGGCGTGGATTTGGGGGGCCCTGGCCCTTTTCTACGTGATCCTCTCGCTCTGGGCGTACTGGACCCAGCTCACGATCGTGCGCGGCCTGACCGACATCTTCGTCAATTCAGAGGACGCGGTGCTGCGCGCCAGCGCTCTCGCCGTCTATCTGACGTGGGGGTATACGGGACGGCTGGCCGCGGTTCCCTATGCCATTGATTCTTTGGGCTATCTCCTGTACAGTCTGGCCCTGCTCGGGTTCGGGATGATCCTGGTGCGCGGCCCGGGCGTCGACCTCGTCTCAGGCGGGCTGCTTCTGCTCGCTTCCGCCTCTGGCCTGATCGGCATCCTGGGATACCTGGTGCAGATCGCGTGGATCGAAGATGGAATCGTGTTGTCAGGAGCGTTCGTAATGCCCGCGTTCTTCACGCTGGCCTATCGCTACTGGCGGGAGGCCAGAACGGATTGAACGCCATGTCCGCGCGGCCGTGCCCCCTCAGCGAGCGCGAGCTGGAGGTGTTGCGTCTCGTGGCGACCGGCGCGACCAACCAGCAGATCGCGCGCGATCTGGTGATCAGCACCAATACCGTCAAAGTTCACCTGCGCAACATCTTCGAGAAGCTCGAGGTCACCTCGCGCACCGAGGCGACGATGTTCGCCATCCAGGCGGGCTGGCTCACGATCGAGGGGGCCGCTCCGGCTGGCCTGGCGGCCGCCACCCCAGCCGAGGCGCCCGTTGCGGCGCCCGTTGCGGCAACCGTTGCGGCGACCATTGAGGCGACGACGGAGGCTTCTGCTGGCGGAGCGGTCGCGCCTGCGATGGCGGCGAGTCGGCCGCGGCCGGCTCTACGTCCCTGGCAGCGCGTTTACTTCGTCGGCGTGGTCCTCCTGGCCATCGTTTCCGTGCTCTGGCCGCTGGCAGGGGAGGCGGGACGCGGCGCCGCCGTCTCGCCGTTCACCGACGCTGGCCGCGTGACGATGGGGCCGGCGTCATGGCAGGATCAGCCGCGCTGGTCGCAGGCGCCCCCCTTGCCGCAGGCGCGCGCGCGCCTGGCGCTGGTGGCCCATCGCGGCATCCTGTACGCGATCGGCGGCGAGGGGCGGTCGGGCGTCGTCGGCGACGTCTTCGCCTACGATCCGCAGGCCAAGGTCTGGTCAGCGCGCGCGCCCAAGCCCACGCCCGTCAGCAACCTGGGGGTGGCTGCGCTCGGCGACAGACTCTACGCCGTTGGCGGTTGTATGGCGGGGGCTATCCCTACTGCCGCGGTCGAGGTATATGACCCGACGACGGATCGCTGGTCGGCGGCGGCGCCGCTGCCATCGCCACGCTGTGGGCATGCGGTCGCTGCGGCGGGCGGCCGGCTCTACGTGTTGGGCGGCTGGGATGGCGGCGCCTACGTGGGGGATGTAGTGGCCTACGACCCGGCGACAGAAGCGTGGAGTCGCGTCGCGGTGTTGCCGTCGCCGCGCGCGTTCCTGGCGGCGGCGACGCTCGATGACGTGATCTATGTTGCAGGAGGGTATACGGGCCATCGCGATCTGGCGCTCGCTCATCGGTTCCGGCCTGCGGCGGCGGAAGGCGAGGCGGTGTGGGAGGAGCTGCCGCCGATGACGGAGCCGCGCGCGGGGTTCGGCTTGACGGCGGAAGGGGCGGCGCTCTACGCCATTGGCGGCGGTTGGCGCGGCGAACTGGCTTACAACGAGCGTTTCGATCCGCTCAGCAACACCTGGTCGCGCATCCCTTCTCCGTTTGCAGCGGAGTGGCGGGGAGTGGCGGCAGCCGCGCTGGACATGCAGGTCTACGCTGTGGGCGGTTGGAGCGGCGATTACCTCAACGTGGCGGCGACCTATCGCTCCTCGTTCCGCACGTTCCTGCCCTTCGGCGCGCCGGGAGCGCGCCCCTAAAGCCCTGGCGAGGCCAGTTTGCGGATCTTCTCGCTCGTATCTCGCCAACTGATCATCGTCAGCCCCAATTTCTTGCGTAGTCGCTCCTCGGGCATGCCGGCGCGGTAATCGCGCACGGCGCATGTCCAGCGCAGCGTCTCGAAGCTCACCGCTTTCGTCAACCCCGCCCGCGCGCGCAGGTCATCGAGCACATATTCGAGGTTGCGCGCCGTGCATTCGAAGAGATGCGTTTGGGGCTTGTACTCATCCAGATACTGGCGCAGCGCCGGGACCAGGTAAGGGCTGAAGCTGAGCTGGCGTTCCTTGTGCATCAAACGTGGGCTTTCATAGCGGACGATGATCGTCGGCGCGGCGGGGTTGGAGAGATCGATATCGTCCAGGCGCAGGTTCATGCACTCCCCTTTCTTAATGCCGGTCTGCAGCAGCAGGTTGAGCAGCACGTAAGGGCGAGCGTCGGGGCGGGCTGACCACAGCAGATCCTGCGCGATGCGGATCAGACGGTCGACTTCGTCATCGAAAAGGATCTCGGGCAAGGGGGTGCGCACAGGCTGATGGACAATGGGCGCCGCCGGATCGGTCGCGATGACTTGAGTCTCGGCCAGCCAGCCGAAGAAGACCTTGAGGGTGGTGAGACGACGTGCGAACGACTTTGGGTTACATGGTTTCCCCCGTTGGAAGAGCAGATAGGCCAGGAAGCTGTTGAGGTCCTCAGTGCTGATCCGGCCGATCGCGCGGTTGGGATCGAAGAAGCGGCTGAGAATGCGCAGGTCGCCGAGGAAGGCTTTGATCGTGTTTTCGGAGAACCCCTTGCGCCGCATATGGTGATGGAACGCGCCGATCGCGCTGGTCAGCGAAGACTGGAAGGTCAGCGCCGGCATCTCAGCGACGGGGAGGCCGCGCTCGGCCTGGGTCCCTTGTTGGGGGATCAGCGGCGGTTGCTGGGGAGACGTCTCAGGCATGGTCTTCTCCTTCGTATAGCCTTGATGGTTGATTCTACCAGAGGCCTATAAGGAAGTCAAGCTTGTGTCCACTTATCGCTATATCCTTCCGCCGCCCCTGGCGCCGCGTTACAGTCCGGTGGAGATCTACCTGCAACGGCCGCCCGTGGTCGACGCCAATCCCTTTATCGTTGGCCGCCTGAGCGGCGAATTCAGCGCGCCAGATGGGCGTCGCCTTCCTGTGCAGGGGTTCTGCGACCGCGCCGACGGGTCGCTCTTCCGGCTGCGCTTCTTGTTGGAGCAGGAGGGTGACTATACGTATTCCCTTGTGTTTACGGACCATGAGGGAAGCGTGTGGGCTGATGGGACTGTGCGCTGTGCGCCTTCGGGGTTGGCGGGGCCGGTGCGCGTAGACCTCGACCATCCCTATCATCTGCGCCGCGGCGACGGCAGCCGCCCCTTCCTCCTCTCGAAGACCGCGTGGCGGTTGGCGGTCGCGCCGGACCCTTTCACGTTCGTTGACCAGGCTGCCGAGCGTGGCTTCACCTGCCTGCGGTTGGCGTTGGAGGCGGGCGCCGCCGATGATCCGCGCGGCGACGAGGTATGGCCCTGGGGCGGCGCGCGCCCGTTGCCCGATCTGACGCGCTTCGCCGTGCGTTTCTGGCAGCGCCTGGAGGAGATCATCGAGCACGCGGCGCGCCGACAGATGCTGATCGCGCCCGTGATCTTCACGCGCCAGCGCCGTCGGCCGCCAGCGCCCATCCCCGATCCGGAGATGGAGCGCTATTGGGACTACGTATTGGCTCGCCTGGCTCCCTATCCCAACATCGTGGCATGGGAGTTGTTCCACGAGCATGCCGCCGATGAACCTTATCAAGCGTACATGGCCAATTACCTGCGCGCGCACGACCCCTATCATCACCTGATCACGACTTCATGGCCGACGGCGGAGGGCGCGGCCTGGCCGGATGCGCCCTGGATCGACCTGGTCATGATCCATATGGCTGCCTCCAGCGATCCGGCGCGCCATGGCCTCGACGCCTATTACCGGCGCGTCGCGCTGGCCGTCCATCGCTACGGTAAGCCAGCGTGGTGCGGCCAGAGCGGCCGTGAGCGCGTCGACGGCAACGATGATCCCATCCATCGTCGCAAGCAGGCATGGGTGTGGGCCGTCAGCGGCAACTATTGGAATTATCATTCCTGGGGAGGATGCGAGGGAATCGCCACGCCGATGTGGGGGCCAGGGGAGGAATTTTGTCTGCCATTGCGCGTATTCTGGGAGAAGCATACGCGCTGGTGGGAGATGCAGCCGGATGAGAGAGCGATTGTGTCGCATTCGGAATGCGATTTCGCATATTCACTCACTTCGTCGCGCGAGGTTGTGGTCTATCTGGTGAATGAGCGCACCGGCGCGGCCTCGCCCGCTGGCTGTCTGGCGTTGCGCTGTCCGCCGGGGGAGTATCGGGGCGCCCTCTATCATCCGGCGTCTGGCCGCGAGGAGCCGCTGGCGGATGCCCTTCGCGTGGCCAGCGACCCTGCGCTGGTGGCGGTCCCCTCCTTCGTGGATGATCTGGTCGTCCATCTCCGCCGCGTATGAGGGGATTTGGCTCCCCTTCCGGCCTTGGGTATACTGACGTCCGCCATGTATGAGCGCTCGGACTTCGTTATGACCGATGAGGAGAGATTCGCTTCCTCTTGGACGCCCGCTGTCGCAAGGGGCGTTCGCGAGCGTTCCCTGGGGCTGGCGCTCCTGGGCATCTTTCTGGCCCTGGCGGCTGGCTATCATCTCTACCGCGCCACCGCCTTCCCCGTCACGATCAATGTCGATGGCCATACGCTGGAGGTGCGCACCCATCGCCGCACGGTGGGCGACCTGTTGCAGGAGATGGGCCTGACGGCGCCAGGGGCCAGGCCGCGCCCCGAAGACATCGTCCTGCCCGGGCCCGACGCCGCCCTGTCCCCCGGCCAACTGGTGATCGTGCAGCGCGCGCGGCCGGTTCAGCTCACCATCGGCGGCGACACGCGACATTTCTATACGCGCGGCCAGACTCTGGAGGAGATCTTCGCGGCCGCAGGCGTCTATCTCTCGCCTTATGACGAGGTCGAGGTCGATGGCCGATTGGCGACGGACGTCCAGGCTCCGCTCGCCTTCCCGGCGTCGCCGCCGCCGCCGCTGGTGGGGCGCGCCCGTTATTCCTGGGCCGAGCGCCCCGCGCCCGCGTTGCGCATTCGCGTCCGTCGCGCCATCGACGTTCAGGTCACGGATGACAGCGGCCCCTACGTGCTCCATACGACGGCCACCACAGTGGGGGAGGCGCTGCTGCGCGAGGGGGTCGTCCTCTATCTGGGGGATCAGGTGCGTCCGGGCCTGGGCGCCCGCGTTGTGCCGGGACTGCACGTTTACATCGCGCGTTCGGTCCCCTTCTCGATCCGCGTCGATGGGCGCGAGATCCGCACGCGCTCGCGGCAACGTTCGGTCGCCGACGCTCTGGCCGAGCTGGGGATCGTCGTAGCCGCCGCCGATCTCGTCGAACCAGCGCTGACCGATCCGCTGCGTCCCAACCTGGCGATCTCGATCACGCGCGTGCGCGAGGAGATCGAGGTCGAGCAGGAGGCGATCCCTTACGAGGTGGTGTGGAAGCCCGACGACGACCTTCCCATCGACGAACGGCGCGTCGATGTCGCAGGGCAGGAGGGGATCACGCGACGGCGTCTGCGCGTGACGTATCACGACGGGCAGCCCGTTCAGCGCATTCTCGAAGACGAGTGGACGGCCCAGGAGCCGATCACCCAGGTGATCGCCTATGGCCGCAAGATCGTCTTGCATACTTTGGAGACGCCGCAGGGGCCGATCACCTACTGGCGGAAGGTCCGGATGCTGGCGACTTCTTATTCCCCGTCGACGGCCGGGGTATCGCCCTCTGATCCGTACTTTGGGCGCACGCGAACGGGCCAGCCGTTGCGCACAGGGATCGTCGCCGTCGATCCTCTTGTCGTGCGCCTGGGCACGCGCGTCTATGTGCCGGGCTATGGGGTGGGCGAAGCGGCCGACACGGGCGGCTTGATCCGCGGGCGCCGCATCGATCTGGGCTACTCCGACGACGAGCTTGTGCTCTGGTACCGTTGGGTGGACGTCTACCTGTTGGCGCCGCCGCCCCCCGCCTACCAGATCCGCTGGATACTCCCCGACACCCCGCGCGAGCGCCGCCGCTGACCCCAACCGCCCATCAATCGTCAATCGTCAATCGTCAACCATCACTCGTCACGCGTAACTCGTCACTCGCCAACTGCTCGACCGCCCTCTCCGTATACTCCCACAGCAGGTCCAGATACTCGCGATACTGCGTCAGGGAGACTCCCGGCGGGGTCTGGTGATCGACGCCGGGGATGTAGCCTCCCTGGCGCATCACGGGCAGCAGGCGCTCGAACTCGGCGCGCATCGCCTCTTTTCCGCGTGTCATCGTCATCTTGTCGAATCCGCCGATCATGACCAGCCTCGGATGCTTGCGCCGCACGCGCGCGATATCGACCCCCGACTGGCGTTCGAAGGGCAGCATCCCGGCCACGCCGCACTTCGTGAACCAGGGGATGCATTCCTCGATATCGCCATCCGAGTCGACGATCGGCACGATATTCTGGGCCTTGATCAGCGGGATCACCTCGTTATAGTAAGGCGCCATGAACTCATCGAAGAGTTGCTGCGAGAGCATCGGCCCGTGGTTATACGACATATCCTCGCCGAAGGTCATGAACTCCGGCTCCAGAATGCGAGCGATCCCGGCCAGGATCTGCTTGATATAGGCAGTCAACTCCTCGTTGATCCGCTTCATCAGGCGCGGCTGATCGTAGAAGGCATAGAAGTGGCGTTCGATGCCGAAGAGGCGTCGTGGGTACCAGAAGAAGCCATCGACCGTGAACCAGACGGCCAGGTCTCCCTTGCGATGGCGCTCGCGGACCCAGGTCGGGAAGGCGCGTTCCCAGTCGATCTCGGGGAAGAGATGGGGCCGGATCGCCTCGTAGCTCGCTTCGTCGCTGACGGGACCCTGGCCGTGGGGCATGGGCGGGAAGGTGTCGCGCAGGGCGGGGAACCAGTGCTGGTAGACGGGATCGAGGCCGAAGAACTCCATCGTCGGCACGACCCCTGGCCACCCTTCGGGGATGTCGCTGGGCAGGCCCTCTTCCTTCCAGCGGCGGATCGTCTGATCCCACCAGATGGCCCACTCGAAGCGCGGCAGGCGGTCGACGCGCTCGAAACGCAGGACATGGCGAAAGCGATCGCGGTTGTTCATGGCTCCTCGCTCTTCAGGACGAGCACCCAATCGCTGAAGGTGGGGGTGATCGGCGCGCGCCAGTTGCCATCGGCGTCTGGCTCGACCACTCCGGCTGGGACCTGGTGGCCGGTGCGCGGGTCGAAATAGACGGCGACGTAGCGCACGTCTGCTTCGATCCCCTTGATCAGCGGTGGGTTCCAGGTGGGCGGCGTGTAGAGGACGCGCAGGCGGCGTGGGATGCCAGCGCAGGCGCTGCCGACCAGGCCGGGATCGGCGGTCCAGAAGGCAGTGGTTTCGGCCCAGTCGGGGTGTGGCTCCATCTCCTGCCAGGGCAGCGTCTCCAGGAAGCGTTTGGCCAGCCCCAGTTGCGTCGATCCGGGGAGCCGCATCGCCTCATCCCAGGGCGTATTGCCCCAGGTGCGGCCATGCGGCGAGGGGCCGAAGGGGCGGGCGCGCGTGTTGACCTGCCAGATGCCGTTGGCGCCGTAGGTGTGGCCGGCTGCGCCGTTGAGGATCGATCCCCAGAAGCACATGCGCTGGACATCCTCCCATGATGTGCCGGCCAGCCCCTCGTAATTGACCTCGCCGACGATCACAGCGCGACGTGGCGTGCGCGCGACCGCCGCCGCCACCTGGCGCATCGTCGGTCCCACGGAGGAGACGCCGCTGTGGCCGGTCTGCAGCATGTGGATATCGAGCAGGCTCATATCCGTCACCTGATCGCGCGCGTCGGCGGTGGGATGGATCGTGATCGGGTTGTGGAAGGGGTCGAGCTGGCGCACGTAGGCGGTGACCTGGGTCCAGCCGTGCAATTGCATTTCCGTATCTTCTTTGGGGGTTGAGGACAGGTAGTAGGGCATCAGCGCCTCCCCCGCGATGCACCAGATCACGGGGTAAGCGCCCCAGCGCGCCACCAGGTAGCGCCAGAAACGTTTCGCGGCTTCGACCCCCATGCGCGGCAAGTAATAGCCCCAACAGCCGACGATACATGGCGCCAGGCCGGCGCGCACGAGATGGCCGATGCGCAGGTCAGCCAGGTCATAGTAGGCAGGGTTGATGTGGCTGAGATCTTCGCTCAGAGGGAAGCCGGCCTCGTTGCTGCCGCGCTCGTCGAAAGCGGGGACATCGGGGTACGGCCCGGCCACGATCTGGATCACGCTGAATCCCTTGCGCACGCGATCCTCGGTCAGGGTCTGGAAGTCCTCTGGCCAGCGCAGGCGTTGGCTCAACCCCATCCACCAGGTATCGGCCAGCCAGAAGAAGGGGGTTCCGTCGGCGTGTTCTAGGGTGCGTCGGCTGGGGGCTAACCGCAGGCGGCCGTGGCGCAGCAGCGGGTTGTCGCCGGGATCGGCGCTGGCGACGATCTCTCCCTTGAGCGCGTGCAGGTCGCGGTTGGACGTGTCGGAGCACACGGTCACATAGGAATATTGGCCTGGCTCCGGGGGGGCGAAGCGCGCCTTCCAGACGTTATCGCCGGCCCAGAAAGCGGGCACGCGCAGGAAATCGGCGCCGGGGCCGCTGAAGACGACATCCAGCTCGACCTGGATGTAGGGGTCTTCGTAGAGTCGTCCGGAGGTAAAAACCAGCTCGGTCATGTGGTTCTGGATAGCGTGAAGTCTCACGGTTCCTCCTGTTCGCGGATGGCTTGCGCTGAGGGGGCGCGCTCATTATAGCAGATTCCTGGGGAAGAGGCTCGCGCGCGGAGCGCAAAAGTGCACGCGAAGGGTCAGGCTCTCCGCCGAGCGTCAATGGGCTATCTTTGCACCGCAGGCTCGGAGAGGCGCTGGCGATATGAGGAAGACCCTGCCCGCGAGAGGAGGGACGAGGAAAGGAAAGGCGCAGGTGACAGAGTGTCCTTGCGCAAAACGCGAGCCGGGCGCGTTCTCAGTTGGGCTTGAACGCGCCCGACCCCACCAGGTCGCCCGCTAGGCCCATCCCTGGCTGCGCGCGAACTGGCTGATGAACGGGATGTCCGGCCGCTTCCCCTGGTACGCCTGATACGCATAGTACAGCGCGGCCAGATGCGGCAGGAAGAAGATCACCCACAAGAAGATCCCCAGGCACCCCAGGCTGATGAACGTCAGCAGCAGATACACGATCAGCGCCACGATCTCGTAGGCGAACCCCACCACCCAGAAGATGATCGAGTTGACGGCGTGAAAGCGCTGGAACGGGCGATGCTTGTTCCCCTCGGCGATCAACAGCGCCAATGAAACCAGGGGGATCTGCAGGATCGCTAGCCCTACCCAGGCCAGCGCGCCCATCAGACGATCCTCGTCGCTCGCATCAGACGCGACGACGCGAGGCGGCGACGCGGGCGGCGGCGCCTGCTGGACGCCCGGCGTCTCTGGACGAGCCGTCTCACCCAACGGCGTCGTGGCCGCGGCCTCTGCCGCTGGCTGTGGGGGCGGCGTGGCGGCTCCTTCGGGGGGCGGCGTCTCCGCAGGTTGCGCCGCTTGCGATGTGCGTTCCTCCTCAGTCATCCGGTCCTCCTCATACGCTCGTGAGACAAGAACCCCCCAGACTCCAGGGGGCTGTTGTGAGCGATCGCGCTCACCCTTCATTACGCAGCCGACGCCTGGCAGGTTTCGCGCGCGGCCCCCTTATGCTACAATTGCCCCTACCTTGCCTGGGGAGCCATCTCCGATGTCAGCTCGTACCCTGTTCATGGGCACCCCCGACTTCGCGGTGCCCGTGTTGCGCGCTTTGGTGGAAGGCGGCTATACCCTCGTCGGGGTCGTGACGCAACCCGACCATCCGGCTGGCCGCGGGCGCGCCCTGCTGGCCTCGCCCGTCAAACAATACGCCCAGTCGCAGGGGCTGGAGGTCTGGCAGCCGACCACCCTGCGCGCCCCCGCCGCGGTCGCCGAGATCGCCGCACGTCGCCCCGACGTCATCGTCGTGGCCGCCTTCGGGATGATCCTGCGCGCCGATGTGTTGGCGCTGCCGCCCTACGGCTGTCTCAACGTCCACGCCTCGCTGCTGCCTCGCCATCGCGGCGCCTCTCCCATCGCCGCCGCCATCCTCGCGGGCGACCCCGTGACCGGTTGCACGATCATGCGCATGGACGAGGGCGTGGATACTGGCCCCATCCTGGCTCAGGCGACCCTCGACGTGCGCGCGGATGACACGACCGCTTCTCTGAGCGAACGCCTGGCGACCCTCGGCGCCGATCTCCTCGTCGCCGTGTTGCCCATGTGGCTGGAGGGGGCGATCCTCGCGCAGCCGCAGCCAGCCACAGGCGCCACCTTCTGCCGTCCGATCCGCAAGGAGGAGGGGCAGATCGACTGGTCCCTGCCCGCCGTCGTGATCGAGCGCATGGTCCGCGCCTACACCCCCTGGCCTGGCGCCTTCACATTCTGGGAGGGCCAGCCGCTCAAGATCACGCGCGCCCGCGTCGCGGAGGGCGTCGCTGAGCCGGGGCGAGTGCTCGCGCACGGCGGCGTCATGGGCGCCGCCGTGGGGACCGGCGAAGGCCTGCTTGTCCTCGAAGAGCTCCAGCCCGCCGGTCGTCGCCCTCTGCCGATCCGCGACTTCCTCGCCGGACGCCGCGCCTTCCTGGGCGCCCGGCTCAGCCCATGATCAGCGACCGAGGTCGTCCGACGATGCTCACTCCTTCCGTTGATGCCATCTTTCACGTCCGTTACGCTGAGACCGACGCCATGGGGGTCGTCCATCACGCGTCCTATATCGTCTGGTTCGAGGAGGGGCGCAGCGCCTACATGCGCGCCCGCGGCCTGCCATATTCGGAAGTGGAGCGCCGCGGCTATTACTTCACCGTCGTCGAGGTGACCGCACGCTTCGTCAGCCCCGCCCGCTATGATGAGCGCGTCGTCGTGCGCACGCGCCTGGCCGAGCTGCACAGCCGCGGCCTCACCTTCGCCTATGAGATCCGCCGCCTCGCCGATGACGTCCTGCTCGTGCGCGGCGAGACGCGCCACATCTGCGTCGATCGCGCCGGCAAGGTCCAGCGCATCCCGGCGGACCTGCTCGCCATCCTGGAGCCTGCCGACCGCCCCGCGCCTGCGCCGGAGCCTCCGGCCGCGTCGGCATAAGAACCTATCCGAAAAGTTCGGCGCGGCCTCCTGACCGTGCCCCTGGCTGGTCTCCTGACCAGCCAGAACCGGTTTCGGATAGGCCCTAAGGGCGGCTCGCCTTCGTCAACCTTGAGAGGAGGAGCTTACTCATGAAGCAGATCATCCACACCGATCAGGCCCCGCGCCCCGCTGGCCCGTATTCGCAGGGGGTCATCGCGAGCGGGCGCATCCTCTATGTCGCCGGCCAGGGTCCGGCCAATCCGGCCACCGGCGTCATGCCTGACGGCATCGAGGCCCAGGTCACGCAATGCCTGGAGAACGTCAAAGCCATCGTCGAAGCGGCGGGCGCCACCATGGCCGATGTCGTCAAGGTCAACGCGTATCTCAAGGACATGGCCGATTTCCCTGTCTACAACGAGATCTACAAGCGCTACTTCCCGGAGCCATATCCTGCGCGCACCACGGTGCAGTCCGACCTGCCGCGCTTCCTGGTCGAGATCGACGCGATCGTCGCTCTGCCAGCGTGACAACAACTCGCGCCTCCCCGCCGCCGATGATTCCGATTGGCGCGACGGCGATGGGGCAGGCCGATTGCATCGGAAAGGAGGACCATGCAGCGCGACGACCTGGACACACCCGCCCTGACCGTCGATCTGGACATCATGGAGGACAATATCCGTCGTTTGCAGGCCTACTGCGACGCGCATGGCCTGGCGTTGCGCCCTCACATCAAGACCCATAAGATCCCGGCCATCGCTCATCGCCAGATTCGCGCTGGCGCGCGCGGCATCGCCTGCCAGAAGCTGGGCGAGGCGGAGGTGTTCGCCGCGGCCGGCTTCGACGACATCCTCATCCCCTACAACATCGTGGGGCCGGCCAAGCTGGAACGGCTGGCGCGCCTGAGCACGCAGTGTCGCCTGATCGTGGCCGCCGACTCGTTGACGACCGTGCGCGGCCTGGCCCACGCGGCGGCGCTGGCCGCGCGCCCGTTAGACGTGATCCTCGAATTGGAGGGCGAGATCGAACGCGCTGGCGTCACTACCCCGGCGGAAGCGGTGGAATTGGCGCAGGCGATCGCCCGCAGCCCCTACCTGGCTTACCGTGGGGTGATGATCTATCCCAGCACGCCGCGGAGCGCGCCGCGCTTGCAGGCCTTTCTGAGCGCCCTGGCCGCGGCCGCCCTGCCCGCCGAGATCGTCAGCGGCGGCGGCACCGGTCCGGCGTTCCAGTCGCACCTTGTGCCTGGCCTGACCGAGATCCGCGTCGGCACCTATGTCTACAATGACTGGACGACGGTGACCCAGGGACACTGCCGGCCCGAGCAGTGCGCGCAGAAGGTGATCTGCACCGTCGTCAGCCGACCCACGCCGACGCGGGCCATCCTCGACGGCGGCAGCAAGACCTTCTCCAGCGATGGGCCGCTGCCGATGGGACGGATCGTCGAATACCCCGAGGCGGCGATCTACCGGATGAGCGAGGAACATGCCCAGGTGGATATCAGCCGCTGCGCGCGCAAGCCCGAGGTGGGGGAGCGTGTGCACGTCATCGCCAACCATGCCTGCGCCGTCAGCAACCTGCACGATGTGGTGTACGGCTTGCGGGGGGATCGCGTGGAGGCGGTGTGGCCGATCCTGGCGCGCGGAAAAGTGCAGTGATCGCGGTCGAAAACAGGGCCTGAAGCGAACTCAATGAACCTGCCCGGCAATCGAGCGAATCAGCTTGCGCCCTGAACCCTTGCCCTCATCCTTCTCGCTGATTCGCTCCCTCGCCCTCTCGCTGATTCGCCCTCTCGCTCATTCGCCGATTCGCTCTCTCGCTCTCTCGCTGATTCGCTCTCCTCTTCCCACTCCACGCGCGGATCCCAGCGGTCGACCATGTGTCGCTGCACGACTTTCTGCTGGCCTTCTGGGGTTTCGATCAGGGTAGCGCCCAGGTCCCACCATATCACTTTGCCCTCCAGCGTTTGGCCTGTACGCAAGAACAAGCGGATCGGCGTGTGGTCGCGCTGGGCCGCGTAGAGGGCGGCTGTCAGCCCTTTGCGCGGCCATTCGTGGCGCCATAACAGCTCCTCTGGGGGCACGTCGTAGTAAGCGGCGAGCCTGGTCAGCGTCTCTGCGTCGCCCACCTGGCGATAGCGCTGCTCGATCTCGCGCAACACGCTGCTGGGCACGCCGCTCGCTGTGCTGACCGTCGCCAGGTCCGGTCCCCCTTTGCGTCCGCGCAGGAAGCGCAGGTAATCGCCGCTGCTCATGATCCGCTCTCCGTCTTCTCATAGTAAGCGATGGCCAGCTTATTGAGGGTGACTTCGACGTTGTCCGCCTGGCTGATCGTGATCGTATAGGGGCCGAAGCCGATCACGCGCCCGCACAGTTCGCTGCCGTCGAACAGGTGGAAGCGCATCTCGTCGCCCGCGGCCTGGCGTTCGATCAAGTAGTACATCTCGAATTCGTCCACCGACTCGGGCAGGTAGGGACGGCGGCGTTTGATCGGCGATTTCTCGGGGGTGTGCTGGCGGATCTCGGTCTGGAGGCGGGCCAGCAGCAGCGACGCCTCGCGCTGAGTCAGGGCTTCCAGCGGCTTCTGCAGCTCGGCCGCCATGTCCTCCTCGCTCTTCCCCAGGTGTTGGAGCAGGCCGCGCAGGTGCTCGACCTGGCTCGCGCGCGCGGGCTTGGCTTCGGCGACCGGCTTCGGCCGCGGCGGTTTGGGGGCAGCCTTGGCGGAGGGGCGCGGCGGCGCTTTGGCCGCTTCGGCCGGGCGCGCAGTCGGCGCGGCAAGGGGCGGAGGCGGCGCGTCCGACAGCGTGTTGATGTCCCAGACGTCGACGTAGAGCGCCCTGGCGAAACGCTCCAGATGCTCCGTAGGGATTGGTTGCTGACCGCGCTCATAGGCTCGAATGAGATCGGCGGACACCCCAGACTTGGCAGCTAGATCGGAGACGGTCAGTTTCTTCCGTCGTCTGATTGCCCACAGGTTCTCCATATGCCTTCGCCTCCCCTGCTGATTTTCATCCTGAGAACGTCAACGATGCTCGCACAGTCGGGCCGGCTTCGTCATTGGCGCACGGTCAGGCGCCAGCGCCTACTTGCCCAGCGGCGGCAGCTCGTCCAGACTGCGCAGCCCCAGGTATTGCAGGAATTGAAACGTGGTCGCGTAAAGGATCGGCCGGCCAGCCTGTTCCAGCCGTCCGGCTTCCTCCAGCAGCCCACGGCTGACCAACGTGCGTAAGACGGCGTCGCAGCTCACGCCGCGAATGGCCTCGATCTGGGCCCGCGTGACCGGCTGTCGATAAGCGACGATCGCCAACACCTCCAGCGCCGCGGGCGAGAGACGGGTGGTCAATTCCAGGCCCAGGAAGCGCTCGATGTACGGGGCCGCTTCGGGCGCCGAGACCATCTGCACGCGATCTCCCTTGCGTTGCAGACGGACGCCGCGCCCCTGGTACGCGTGCTCCAGTTGCTCGATGGCAGCCTCGATCTCGGCCTCGGAAACTTCGAGCGCGCTGGCCAGCCGCTCTGTGGAAACCGGCTCATCGGCCACGAAGATCAGGCTTTCCACCCTCGCGGCCAGTGAAAGGGACGGTTGGCTCTGATCAGGCGATCGATCGTTCATAGGCGAGAGGGAGATCGGCTGGGCTCTCTTGCTGCTTGCTGGCGAACTGAAGGCTGGCGTCGCGATGTTCACGCGCCTTCAGGTAGGCTTGGAGGCGAAGGGCGCATGACGCATGCGCACGTTGATCTTGCCCACGTGTAGCCCCATACGCTCTTCCACGACCTCGCGGGCGACCGCGACCACCTCTTCGGTCTTCATGGGGACTTCGACCACCGGCGCGGTCTCGATCTCGATCTCGACGTCCACCAGGCGCCCGCGGCCGCGCACGCGCGCTCGGGCCGTCGTGACATCGGCCAACTGCGCCAGATGCCAGTTGAGCCGCTGGACGACGGAATCGAGCGTGACATCGGCCTGCGCTTCTCCCTCCAGGCTGAGCGGGGCCGATCCCGAATGCGGTCGGCGCATCTCCAGCCACAGCAAGAAGCCAAAGATCACCAGAGAGACCAGTACTACCGCGACCTGGCCGACCACGAAGAAGGCCGGCTTCGCCTCCTGCGTCTGGCGCAAGGTGGTCGCCGCCCACTCCAGCGCGCTGCGGGCCACATCCAGGGCCATGAATGGGACCGCTCCGATGACCGCTCCCAGCAGCAGGAGGGCGATGAAGACCACGATCGCGATCAGACGGTTGAAGACGCTCACGCCCCCTCCCCGCTTGGATGCACGCAATACTTGTGGAATGTCGTCGCTCTATCGCGGCGATTATACTATAGCCATCGCGCGCCGTCTAGTCACTGTCACTGTCTGGCCAACAAACTCGCGCTCGACCCTTCGTGGAGGCCCGGACCGGCGCAAGGTCCTGCGCCAGGGGACGACGATGAACCGTCACAGCGAAACCTCTTGACAACCCATCGTTCCTGTGCTATGTTACTTACAAACTGTTAGTAACTATGTGGGGGCCTTGTTGTGAGCGTCTCGCCTCTGTCAGGGAGCCTCATGAGCCAGACTGCCACTGCCAGGGTGATGCGGAGCATCAACCGCACCGCGATCCTGGACCTCATCCGGCAAAAGAGTCCCATCGCGCGTTCCGAGATCGCTCGCCAGTTGCGCATCAGCCTGCCCACGGCGATGCGCATCGTGGATGATTTGATCGCGGAGGACCTGGTGCGTTACCAGGGGAGTCGCGGCTCCACGGGGGGGCGTCCCAGCGCGTTGCTGGAGTTCAACGGCGAGGCATACGCGGTGATCGGCGTGGACCTAGGGGGCGCCCGGCTGTTTGGCACGGTGGCTGACCTGGCGGGCGCGGTGCGGCATGAGATGTACCTCCCCCGCAATGGGCAAGGCCCTGAAGAGAATCTGGAGCAGCTTTGTGAGCTGATCGAGCGGCTGCTGGAGGCGCCCCGGCCGCCGGAGCAGCGCATTCGGGGGATCGGCATCGGCGCGCCGGGCCTTACGTTGAGCACGGAGGGCGTCGTCGTGTGGGCGCCGAGCCTTGGCTGGCGCGATCTCCCCCTCAAGGAGATCCTCAGCCGGTGCTTCGATGTGCCGGTGTTTGTAGAGAATGATGTGAATCTGGCGGCCCTGGGCGAGTGGGGCTTTGGGGCGGGGCGAGGCGCTCGCAGCCTGGTTTGCATCTCGATCGGCACGGGCGTGGGCGCCGGCATCATCCTCGACGGCGCCCTCTATCGCGGACATCACCAGGCGGCTGGCGAGATCGGCTATTTGTTGCCGGGGGTTGAGTTCCTGGGGCGTCGTTACGACCAATTCGGCGCATTGGAGAGCCTCGCGTCGGGGACCGGCATCGCGCGGCGCGCGCGTGAGTTGTTAGGAACCGAGGAGGGGCTTCTGTCGGCTGGCGACCTGGGCGCTGAGGAGGTCTTCGCGGCGGCGCGCCGGGGAGAAGCCTGGGCTCAGAAGGTGGTCAGTGACACGGTAGACTATCTGAGCCTGGCGATCGTCAGCGTGAGCACGGTCCTCGACCCAGAGGTCATCGTCCTGGGCGGGGGCGTGGCCCGTTCGGCCGACTTGCTGATCGAGCCGATCACGCGGCGGCTGGATGGGGTGATGCTCTGTCCCCCGCGACTGGCAGCGTCGCCGCTGGGGCGGCGGGCGGCCGTGATGGGCGCGATCATGCTGGTCTTGAACGCGACCACCGAGCACTTCGTGGTCCGGCGGTTTCACTAACCACTTTGATCCCGATCCTGGTCCTCTTTTTCTTAGCTCAACGGACCTTTATTGAAAGGATCACCCTGACGGGAATCGAGGGATGAGATCTGCCAGTGGGATAAGGAGAGCATGATCATGGCCACCTCGCGCGAGCGTATCCTGCGCGCTGTCTCTCTGCAGAAACCGGATAAGGTGCCGAAGGACATCAGTTGGGGGTTCACGCCGCCGGTCCTGGAGATGTTTCGCCAGAAGACGGGTGCCGACGATCCGGAGGAGTACTTCCAGACCGATATCCGCTTCGTCGGCCTCGACCTGCCGCCCGAACGGACCATCGAGGAGGCCGCACAGCGCCGCGCTCGCTTCGGCCGCTATTATCACGATCTCCCCGCGAACGCTGAGATCACCGAGTGGGGCACGGCTCATGAGCCGGGGACCTTTTATCACTTCACCCATATCGTCCCTCCTTTGCGCCATATCACGCGCCTGGCCGAGCTGGAAGAGTTCCCCTTCCCTACCTTCGAAGAGCCGTGGCGGCGCGCCTACGCCAGCCAGCGCATCGCTCAGCACCACGCCCGCGATCTGGCGGTGGGTGGCGCTATGGCGGTGACGATCTTCGAGGTCGCCTGGCAATTGCGGGGCATGGAGGAGCTGTTCCTCGATTTCGTCCTGCGCCCGGAGCTGGCCGCCTACCTCCTCGACCGCATCACCGACATCCGCATCAGTATGGCGCGCTTCTTCGCTGCCCAGGACGTCGATGTGCTGATCCTGGGCGACGACGTGAGCATGCAGACCGGCATGCTCATGAGCCCGGCGACCTGGCGCACGTGGTTCAAGCCGCGCCTGGCGCGCATCATCCAGGAGGCGCTCGCTGTCAAGCCGGGGCTTCCCATCTTCTATCACTCTGACGGCAATCCCTGGGAGATCATCCCAGAGCTGATCGAGATCGGCGTCACGATCCTCAACCCGGTGCAGCCGGAGTGCATCGACCCTATCGCGGTGAAACGCGAGTACGGCGATCGCCTGGCGCTGTGGGGGACGATTGGCACGCAGACGACAATGCCGTTCGGGACGCCAGACGAGGTGCGCCAGGAGGTCAGGCGGCGGATCGAGACCGTGGGCTACAACGGCGGCCTCGTGCTCGGCCCCACGCACAGCCTGGAACCGGACGTGCCCTGGGAGAACATCGTCGCCCTTTACGAGGCGATCGAGGAGTATGGGGCGCTCTAGTACAAGGTTTCATAAGTAATCCGACTATATAACATTGATTTTCTCTATCCGATCCTGTAGGTTAGCTTTGGAAAAATTCCATCTGAA
>FWPU01004834.1_pt1 | contig 27039 bp, 20 predicted proteins | sample 2228361 | NCBI WGS metagenome assembly FWPU01 (sample SAMEA103939777, study PRJEB20133) | metagenome
TTTGGTCGGGATTTGAGTTCAAAAAGGGTGTTTTTGAGGTGTCGTCGGTCGTAGCGTGGAAATGCAGAATTGGAGACCGACGACATATTTAGACAAGCTAAGATTTATCAACAGCAACGAGGGGAGCAATCTATCAAAAACGCCGCATCCCACCACCCACCGATACCCACCCTGCTACTCCCTCATCATGACACCACTCTTCATCTGAAAAGTTGGGTTTACCTACTCTTACTTTTCAGGGCGCTACCTTCTCCGATTCAGAGGGCGTCTCGACGACCTGAGTATCGGGCGCAGTGCCGTCTTGAGGGGGCGACTCGCCCGATTCGGCTTGAGCGTTGTTCGGCAGGGCAAGGAACTCCGCTTCGCCATACACAAAGTGCAATATCCGTTCCAGCACAATCTTGAGTGTGGTGGCGACAGGCACTGCAAGGAGCATACCCCAGATACCGCCCATCAGCCCACCTGCTATTTTGGCGCCGATGTTCGCCCCGACAACGACAGCCATCAGGCTCACCAGCGGTCTCAATCCCACTGCATGCCCCACCAAGCGGGGCGTGAGGAACAGGTCGAAGAGATTATTGATAGTCATCGCCACTGCCACGACCGCAACCGCATGCCACAGGTTCGACATCGACACAAGGAAGAAGAACGGATGGGTCGGTCCGAACAGGAGTGTGAAGCCTGCTGAACTGAGTGCAATCAGCAGGGAACCGATGTAGGGAATGGGATAGAGAATCATCGCCAACACGCCCAGCAAGAGCGGGTTCGGAGTGCCCATCAGCCAGTAAGCGAACGCGCTCACGATGCCATAGGACACAGCGGCGGTCACCAGCCCCCGAATGTAGCGGAAGAAGAGCGCGCCAATCTCCGAGAGCAGTTGGCGCACCGAAGCGCGCTGTGCAGGCGGGATCAAAAACAGAAACGCCCGCTGAATCGAGGGCATATCCAGAAGGAAAAAGTAGGTGCTCATCGGGATGATGATAAGCCACAGCACCTTAGAAAGCAGTCCCAAGAGGGTGTTGAGAACGGTCTTGACTGCGGTCGCGGTGTAGTCCAGCAGAAATTGGTTTGCTCGCTCCCGCAAGCGTACAGTCAGTTCATCGGTCAACGCTTTGGGGTCGGTCGGCAGTCCGAGTCGCTCCAAGAGGTCGCGATTGCGCTCAATCCACTGTTGGTGTCTTGGGACCTCTTGGTTGAGGAAGTGGCGCGCTTCGAGAGTCCAACGGTCGATTGTTTTATTGATGTCGCCATTATTCTGGTTACTGAAGGCTTCGATAAGCCCACGCGCTTGGGCGTAGAAAATCGGTCCTGCTACAAACCCGATGGCGATGAGGATGATGATAAAAGCGAAGAACACATTGAACACGGCGCGCTTTCGGCTCAACCCCCGTTTACAGAGCGAATCCACAATCGGGTTGAGCAACAGCGCCAGTACCCCGCCGATGATGAACGGGGCAAGTGCGTCGCGCACCCAGATGAGGAAGGCGAGGGTGGCGGAAAAGACCACCACCCAACCGATGATGCGAACTGCGAGCATCAGGCTTCGTCGCCGGCAATCTCCTCAGCGACATCGTGCGCCTTGCGGGCGACGCGCTCGCGCACATTGCGCACCGCTTCCCCGCCGCGCTCGGCGACCTTCTGGGAGAGTTCACGCACCTTCTCGGTGAGGTCGTGCACGCGCTGACTCAGGTCTCCGCGAATCTCCGCGCCCGATTTCGGTGCGAACAGCAACGCAATCACGGCGCCAATCAACGCGCCCAGCCCAATCCCGGCTAACAGGTACAACACGCCACTGCGTTCATCGTGGTTCTGCATCTCTGGTTCCTCCTTCTGTTGTAGTGTGGGTCGCTTCCACTGGGGAAGCCTCTTCTTCCGCCTCTATGGCGAAACGACGGTTCGGTGGCTCTCCAATCGCCTCGTCTAAACTCTGCGCGCTATTGGTAGAGCGAACCGAATAGACGGTCGGTCGGGGCGACTCGGTGATACGCTGGATTTGCCGAGACACTATCCGACCGCCAATCTTGAAACTCTGGTGCATCAAGCGACCAAGAAAGCGTGCGGTCTTTTCGGGCAGACGACGAATCTTGCCCCCGACCTCGTCGGCGACTTCCAACTTATGGCGCACATTGTCGGTGACGATGTGCAGGTTCTCGATGGTCTCCGCCGCCTCGTGCAGGGCACGCGCTGCTTCGTCGATCGCCTTCTGAGTGCTATGGAGCGTAGGGATAGTCTCATCCAGCAGTTTCTGTGCGCTATGGACGGTGGGTATCGTCTCGTCGAGCAGGGTGATGACGCGCGCATTAATCTCTTCCACGCGCTGAGTGATGGTGGGCAGTTGGCGTCGTGCCTGAATCAGCAGAGCAATCACCGCCCAAGAAAGCACCAACAGCGTGATACTCATCAGTGTAATCAGCACGATTAGAAGCGTGTTCATGTTCCCACCTCCTGCAACAGAAACGGCTGAACCATCTGGAGTGCGCGCTTGACCGCACGGCTGATGGTCTCTTCGTCCGCATCGCCCGCACTCTTGGCTTGAATGGTTCCTCCGCCGACGACGGTTTCGCCCTTATAAAACACCGCAATCTGTCCTGGCGTAATCGCTCGCACAGGCTGGTCGAACACCAGACGCGCCGTGTCGGGCTGGTCGGTCGGGTAGAGCGTTGCGGGCGCCGTCGGCATATTATACCGCACCGTCGCGTCAACCCTCATCGGACGCTCTAAAGCGGGGATACTGCTCCAGGTAATCTCGCTCACGAGCGCCTCTCGCTCATACAGTTCCTCTTCTGTGCCGACCACAATTGCGTTCTCCTCTGGGATGAGTCTCAGTACATACAAAGGCTGACCCGTGTTCCCAAGATTGAGCCGTCGTCGCTGTCCGACTGTGTAGAGCGCAATCCCTTGATGCGTGCCCAGCACCCGCCCTTGCGAGTCACGAATCTCGCCGGGTCGGAAGGCGTCGGGCGTTACTTCGCGCAGGAAGTCGTGATAACCGCCCACATGTGCCACGAAGCAAATCTCTTGGCTGTCGGGCTTATCGGCAGTCCACAAGCCCAGTTCGCGCGCCATTTGGCGAGTTTCGGCTTTGGAGGGCATCGTGCCGAGCGGAAACACCGCACGCCGAAGCGCGTCTTGGCTCAGCATATATAGCACATAGGACTGGTCTTTCGCCTTGTTGATAGCGCGCAAGAGGTTCCATCGCCCTGTGCGGGGGTTGTATCGGGTTCGGGCGTAGTGTCCCGTTGCGATATAGTCACAGCCCAGCTCGTCCGCCTTTCGAAGCAGGGCGTCGAACTTCACAAAGCGGTTGCACTGCACGCACGGGTTCGGGGTGCGTCCGCGCCGATATTCGCGGATGAAGTCGCGTATGACCGTATCGGCAAACACCTTGCGGAAGTTCAGCACATAGTGGGGAATGCCGAGCCGTCGTGCCACGCGCCGTGCGTCCTCCACGGCTCCCAACGAACAGCATCCGCCGTGTCGCGGGTCGGGGTGCGACTCTTGCCAAATCTGCATCGTGACGCCAACGACCTCGTAGCCGCGCTTCTGGAGAATCGCCGCCGCCACCGAGCTATCCACCCCACCGCTCATTGCAAGGAGCACGGTTCCACGCTTGCGTGCCATTTCAATAAAAGTGTACCCGAAACGAGAGCAATGGAAAACCGTAGCACGGGCATCCCGCCCGTGTTCTTCTCTGCTCTCTCATACAGGAAAATGCTCGCTCCAAACCGAGTCGAGCGTCTCCATCAGCGCAAGCGTCTGCCGAACCGCCTCCAGCAGGCGCAGATAGCTGTTCAGGTCGTCATAACTCAGGCGGAGTGCTTTGCGTTCGGTAAGCCACTTTTTGGCGACGGCGTAGCCCCCCACTCGGAATTCCCACACATCCAACGGCACAGGCTCAAAATATTGCTTCTCATTGATCCACACGCGCTCCCCCTCATAGCGCACCTCGTCCACTCGATTCGAACCTGCCACAGGGAATCTGAACGCGTGGTCTGCAAGGCTCGGCGCATTCAGAGTATGGAGGTCTATCAGTTGCTGACCCACCTGGGCGAGCGCGTTGAACGCCTCTGGGGATGGCGGAAGCGGAATGCAGGGGAAGTCGCGCATCAGGAACTCCCGATAGCGCGCCCGATAGGTGGGGCAGTACAAGACGGCGTAGAGGTACGCCAACGCCGATTCAGGGGTGGCTGTGGGTGGGAGCAACTGAAGGAATTCGGGATTCAAGTTCGCTTGGCGCTCGCCTTCGTCGTAGAGACCGTTCTGGGCAATAAACTCTCGGTACAGATAGAGCGGATAGACCGCCCCACCGCCCCGCCGAAAGATATTAAGGTCGGAGATGTGTTGAGTAACGAACGCCACATTCCACTCAGGGTCGCCAATCACTGCCCCCGCACGCCCCACAATCAGCCCGATGTTCGGGCGGAAGAAGTGGCGCATCACCTCGTTGCGGGGCATGCAGTGAAAACCTCTGGAAATCCCCGTGTAGAAGGTATAGCGCCCATCGAAGGGACGATACTGGATGGGCACAATCTGTTGCTTGGCTGAAATGTCTGGCACACCAGCGCGACGCAAATCGTCTTGTGCCAGCGAAACCTTCCAGTCGCGCACATCCTTGGGTAATCGGAACCGTGCGCGGGCAGTCTCTGGTTCAAGGCTTACAAACTCCTTGACGGTCTCCCACACGGCGTCGGGCGTGAACTGGATGGTGAGTTTGTCGCGTGCGGTCGCAATCCCGACGCTCCCCAGCGAGAAGATGTCGGGAATGCGCCACCCTGCTTCATATTCCTGTGCGAGCACGCCACTGGCGTCGGGGATGAACCAATAGAAGGGTGATTTGGGCTGTAAAGGTGTCCACTCGGTGGTTGCCCAGCTGTGGTCGTCGAGCCAGCGATACTTCGTCTCACGCGTGCCCCACAGGTCGGCGTAGCACACCTTACAAGGTTCTGCGCGTTTCTCAGGGGGCAACTTCACTGCCAGCAGAATCGCCACGCCTTGCTGAATATCGAACACATTCTCATCAGGTGAGCCGTCGGGAGCACGCTCCTTTTTACGGGCGTTGCCATGCAGGTTCAGCAGATAGATTTCATCGAAGGTCTGCATCAGGTGTTGGCGCATTCCCCGAAAGGTGGGGTTATCTAAGTAGGCGTGGTTGGTGATGAACGCCACGATACCCTGTCCTGTCTGCTCGATGCGCCACTCGGCGAAGCGAATGAACTTCACATAGTCGTCTTGGAGCCACTTGGGATTGCGCTCGCCCAGCGGTTTACCGTCGGCGCGCTTATAGTCTTCAATCAATCTGCCAATCCAAGTGAGTTCGCGCTTGCCCTCTCTGGCGACCACACTTCGGTTCGCCGAGTGCCCACTGTAGGGCGGGTTGCCGAATACAACAAGGATAGGCTTCTTGCGCTTCACCTCCACCGCCTCGTTCGCTTCCCGCGAGATATATTCGCCCAGCAAGATTTCGCTCTTGCGCACGGGGCGTTCCAGTGCATTCGTGAGATAGATACCCAGCCTCTGCCCACGCTGGGGTTTCCAGCCGAGCTGCTCCAGCTGGAGACCCAGCTTGAGATGAGCAATCGTGTAGGGCGCAACCAGCAGTTCGAACCCGTACAGATTGTCCAGCAGTTGCTCGTTCAGATACGATTCCCAGAGTCCCGCCTGCCCGCGCTGGCGAAAGCTTTCGTGCAGGCGTTCGACCACCGCAAACAGGAAACTGCCCGTGCCACAAGCAGGGTCGAGCAGGAGCGCATCCTTATTCGCCAGCCCATCGCCCTTGCCGAACTTTTGACGCAGAATCTCATCCACCGAGCGCACGATGTAGCCCACCACAGGCTCAGGCGTGTAGTAGACCCCGCGCAGTTCGCGCAGTTGGGGGTTGTATGCCTGAAGGAAATCCTCGTAGAAGTGGACGACGGGGTCCTCGCGCCCGCGCCGTTTGCCAAAGTCTTGTAGGATTGCCAGCATATCGGCTTGGGCGAGCAGACCCGCAATCTCATCGGCTATCCACGCAATTGTGGGGTCTAACTCGTCCACACTGACCTGCTGGAACAGCCGCCTAAGGAAGCGGTTGGTGGTGGGGATAAGGCTAAATGCGTCTTGGCGCGTGAAAGTGGGCTTGTGGGGCGCGCCGATTCGTGCCGAGAACATCCCGTAGGCGACCGTCTGAGCGAACATGTCGGCGAACTCGCTATAACTCAGTTCGGGCAACAGAACCTGTTCGAACGCTTTATGCAGGCTGTGCAGTTCGGTGTCGGTCTCGGCGCGGAGCCGCTGCTCGGTGGCGACCGCTAACTGGCGGGTGCGTCGGGCAAGGTGATAGGCTAAGGTTTGGGGGTCGGCAATCGGCAAAGGCTTGGCAGTGAAAAACGCCTCCAACAGGTTCGCCAACGCTTCAAACTCCGAATCGGCAAGGATTGCTTTCCCGCGTTCGGGCGGGCGTGGCAGGAGCGCACGCGCCACTAACTGTCCGTCGCGGTACAGGCGAAACTCCAAACCGTTCGTCAAGATAAAGTTGTCCAAGTTCTGGATGAACCGCTCGTTCTGGAGTTTTGCCTCTCCGCTGAGTTGGTCGAGGTCCGTGCCGTAGGTTTCGACCTCCAGATATCCAAGGGGGATTTCGTGGCGCAGGAAGATGAAGTCGGGTCTGCCGTAGGCGCGCAGGGCGGGTTCGTGGACAATCGCCACAGCGTGAGCGGTCGCCAGTGCTTGAAGCAGGTTATGGAGTGGGCTATGGAACGAGAGCTCCCCTGTGGTATGCCGACTTGCTTGAAGCTCCTGCAGGACGCTCAGATACGCCTCCACCTGTGCTTTTTGGACGCTCACCGCAACCTATAGCATACCCTGCAGGATAAAGGGAACCGATAGCGAACCAAGTCTTGTAGGAGGTTCGTACGATGGAGTCGATCAGCTACCTACTCACGCAGAACGATATTCCGAAGCACTGGTATAACTTGTCTGCCGATTTGCCGACACCGCCACCACCCCCGTTGAACCCTGCTGACCAGAAGCCGTTCTCGGACCCTGCGCCCCTGATGCGTATTTTTCCCCGCGCCTTAGTTGAGCAGGAGATGACCGCAGAGCGGGAGGTGGAAATCCCCGAACCTGTACGCGAGATTTATGCGCTGTGGCGCCCCACGCCTCTCATTCGTGCCCGTAGGTTAGAGCAGGCGTTAGACACCCCTGCGCATATCTACTTCAAATATGAGGGTGTCAGCCCTGCAGGAAGCCACAAACCGAATACGGCAGTGCCCCAAGCCTTCTATAACAAGCAGGAAGGTATCCGACGGCTCGCCACCGAGACAGGGGCAGGACAGTGGGGCAGTGCGCTGGCGATGGCGTGCCAACTGTTCGGGCTGGAGTGCACGGTCTATATGGTGCGCGTCAGCTTCGACCAAAAGCCGTTCCGCAAGACCCTGATGAACAGTTGGGGCGCACAGGTGTTCCCCAGTCCCAGCACGAATACCGAGTTCGGACGCCAGATTCTGGAGCAAGACCCCGACTGTCCAGGCAGTCTCGGTATCGCAATCAGCGAGGCGTTGGAAGATACCCTGACCCACGAGGACACACGCTATGCGCTCGGCAGTGTGCTGAACCATGTATTGTTGCACCAGACGGTAATCGGGCTCGAAGCGTTGAAGCAGATGGAACTGGCAGGCGAGGAACCCGACATCCTTGTCGGTTGCACGGGAGGCGGGAGCAACTTCGCAGGGCTGGTGTTCCCCTTCCTGGGCGAGAAGATTCGCAAGGGCAAACCCTATCGCATTATCGCAGTGGAACCCGCTTCGTGCCCCTCACTCACGAAAGGGGAGTATCGCTACGACTTCGGCGATACAGCGGGGAAAACTCCCTTGCTGAAGATGCACACTTTGGGACACGACTTTATGCCCCCGCGCATTCACGCTGGGGGATTGCGCTATCACGGAATGGCGCCGTTGGTCTCACACGCTCTGGAGTTGGGGCTGATTGAGGCACGCGCCTACCCGCAGACCCAAGTGTTCGAGGCTGGTGTGATGTTCGCACGCACGCAGGGCATCGTCCCCGCGCCCGAACCTTGCCACGCCATCAAAGCAGTAATCGACCTTGCGCTGGAGTGCAAAGAGCGTGGCGAGAAGAAGGTCATCCTGTTCAACCTGTGTGGGCACGGCTTGCTCGACCTCGTGGCGTACGAGCAGTATCTTAGCGGTACGATGCGCGACGAAGGATAGAAAAAGCGCACTGGTAGCTTGGAGTTTCGGGAGCATCATTCGGAGTGAAGTGATGCTCCCGAATCCTCCACAGTCGATTGCCGTTGCGCTCCCGTTGGCTTCGTTGCCACTTTTTTCGTGCCCACTGCGACAATCTGGGGTTGCGAGCGGTAGGTGCTGGTGGCGACCCGCTCACGCTTGACGAGCACACCATCTTGGTAGACCGTCCGCCATAAAGTCACGCGCACCCCTGCACTTCCCTTTTGGCGTATCTTTCGCGTCCCTTCGGGTAGGTTGGGGTCGGGTACTTCTTTCACAGGGGGCGATTTGAGATAGGTCTGCTCGGTCGTCAGCACGACACGGCGTCCAGGGCGCGGTTGCCCCAGAATATGAACCGTAAGCGCAGAGCGTTCCATCTGCACCGCAAGTGCAATCGGGTGGTCATAGTTGTTCTCGATAACGAAATCGATGCCGTTGTCCGTCACGGTGGCGTCGCGTCCGAGGGGCACATAGTTCACAGGGATGGAGTGGTTCGCACGCCGAACGACCTTCACTTCTCCAAGTAAGGCAGCGTTATAGAGGGTCGACGAGACTTGGCAAATCCCGCCTCCTACGCCCAGCCGTTTCTCCCCGTTGATAATCACCGGCGCCAGTTTGAACCCCTGTTTGAGCGTGCGCGAACCGACTGCTTCGTTATAGGAAAGACGCTCACCGGGCATCAACACCCGCCCATCCAACACCTGCGAAGCGAGCCGAATATTGTGGTTGCGGTCAATCTGGTAGCCGGGAAAGCGCGTCGTATAAGAGGCAACAACGCCTTGAATCGAGCGGAGTGCCTCTGCGGTGATTCGCGGGCGAGTCTCTTCCAGCCCCAGCGAGAACACCACAGGCTGATCGGGCTGGGCACGCAGTTTCAAATGTTGACTGAGTGCCTCGAACAGGTTGCGCTGGGCCATCTGGGGATCGTAGCGTCGCCCGACCTGCTCGGGGATGATTTGAACCTGTCCGTTCTGAAAGCGCACTCGCGCGTCCTGCGCGGGGCGTTCCAGCCGACGAAACGCTTTCAACTGGGCGTTCAAGCGTTGGGTCTCGACTCGCCAGCACGGTTCGAACTCAAGGCGGGGTGCGCCGAACAGCCGTTCCAAAAGTGGCACACGGTTCCACGCCTTTTGAATGGCTTGTGCCGTGCCTATCACATCTAACTCTATCCCCCACTCTCCCAGCGGTTTAGAAGTGTGCGGGTCTTCCAGGGGGGAAAGGGGCATTTCGGCAAGGCTCTCGCGTATCGGTTCTAAATGTTTGGGAAGTGCCCAAAGCGGAATTCCTACAAGCGAGTGCGGTCCCAGAAAGACGACCCCGTGTAAGGTTTGGGCAAGGTTCTGGGCACGCCAAAGCACGGTTCCTGCCCCCAGCCCGCTCAGGCTCAGAAGCCCAAACATCACGATTCCGAACGTACGGCTCATTCTGAAGAGATTCTACCTGTTAGGAACAGGAAATGAGGAGTAGGCGAGAGCGATTCCCCTTGCCCATCGCCGATTGCCCTATTCCGTCCGAATATCTCTCAGCCAGCGGATATGCCCGTCCAACATCAGGCGGTTGCGCCCGCCACGATGCACCGCACGCCCGCGTAGTTCTGGCGCGACCGTGCCAATCGTGCGCGGAAAGTAGGGGTCGACAAGCAGTTCCACATCGCTTATTCCTTCAGGACGCGCATAGAACGAGCTGGGGTTCGCCTGAAGGTCGGCGACCGCTTGGTCAGGTGTCTTGCCCCAGAAGTTATCGGGCGGTATCGGCTCATTAGGTCGGTCGAATCGCCACATCCAGTAGCGGGTGCGCTTCTCGGTTTGGGGAGTTCGCTCGGCGCGCTGAACGACCTGAACCGCCTCGCCCAACACACTGCCCGTCACGCTGGGGCAGTTCCAAAGGTTCCAGTTGCGTGTGTAGGGTTCCAGCACGACGCCCGCCCAGCCACAGCGCGGGTCGGAGGGGGGCCAGGTCGTCCACGGGCGGTAGCCTCCGAGCAGACTGAGTTTCAAGTCGCGTCGGTCGGGCATGCGCTCATCGTAGTCTTGCAAATACATCCCGAACGCCTGCCCAATCTGGCGCATGTTCTGGGAGCAGACGCTTTGGCGTGCACTCTCGCGCGCTTGCGACAACACTGGAAACAGAATCGCCACAAGAATGGCGATAATCGCAATCACCACGAGCAGCTCAATCAGTGTAAACCCCCTGAATCGCATTAGGTTCTCCAAAAGAGCCAGCCGATGAAGCCGACGACCAAGCTCACGACCACCAAGCTGGCGAGTTTCTCCTGTGTGGTTAGACGAAATTCGCGCCAGTTGATAGCGAGGAACGCCACCGCCATCGGCACCAGCGCAGGCAGTTTGGGCGCGACCCCTACCAGTACCATCATCAGGTAGACCCACAGCACGAGGAACAGCCCGATCGCCGTAGCGCGCGCCCGTAAGCCGAACCGCCACAAGCAGGACGCATAGAGCGCAAGGAACACGAAATCCCCCACACCGATAATCACAATCGGGATGACGCGTTCGACGGTCTCCAGCGCGCTGGGCACGGCGGTGACGGCGACGCTGGCGCGCTCGACCACTTCGGGCGCTTGCTCCACCATCCGCTTCACGAACCCGCCTGGTGCCATCACAGTCAGCACATCGACCATCGCCGCGAACGGCACGACGGGCACAAGCAGGTTCCTCTCACGCACGATTTTCGAAAGGAGCGCGCCCAACCCCACCGCCGAGAGTAAGAGTAGATAATAAAGCGTGGTCTGATAGAGTGCCACCAACAGGATTGGCGGACGGTTTTCGGGCGACCAGCCCAGCAGTTGTGGGAGCATTCCCCAGCCGAGCCAGAGTAAGACACCCCCCACGAGCATCGCCAATCCCAGCCAACGAATCCGTTCGGTGTGGCGCGTGAGGCTAAAGATTAGCCCCAGTAGGGTCGCCATCAAGAGGAGCGTGCTGACGAGCGTACCTGCCCACACCCACTTGAGAGGCACTTGGAGGAACGGCGTGCCCGACTGAAGCACGAAAAAGGCAAGGCTCCAACCGAGCCATGCCCACCGCTCGCGCCCACTCATCCGTTCGGCTTGTTGCATGTGCGATTCGTTATACCCGTCGGCTACTCCCTGTCCATCCCGACCCCAAGCTGACTTTCATTAGAGCGTTCGTTGCGCAGTGCCCAGCCAATCCACTGTCGCCCATTTCCCAGGAACTCCAAGTTCGGGGGATAGGTGTCGTGCCCGCCCGTGTCTAGAAAGATTCCTAACGCCAGTGCACGCTCGCGCAGGGTTCCACGCCCAATCGGGTTCGCCCGCCCGAAGTTCGCCGAGTCGCTCCGCGCCTTATAGAGGTCATCCCCCTTCAAATCGACGAAGATGCCGATGCCGTTGGCGTTCGCCCCACCGAGTGCAAGGCTCGGCGCATCGTACTCATCATTGCCGTCCATATCAATCAAGTAGCCTATCCCGAAGTCGTGTCCTGCGCCCATCGCCATATTCAAGCCTGCGACATAGCGGTCGTTGCCGAGTCGGTCTTCCAAGTAGCCAATCGCAAAGTGTGCCGATGCGCCTTGCACATACCAGACCCCTTCGCGCAGGTCGTCGCCCTGCAGGTCGATTGCCAAGCCGACTCCTCCCCAGTAGCCAGTGCCCTGCCCGAACACACCGCACAGATAGCGGTCGTCGCCCTGAATGTCGATGAGCACGCCAATCCCGCCCGCCAGCGAGCGTCCGTCGGAGTAGTCGGCGCGTCGTCCGTAGCCAGAGCCTTGCGCAAGGCTCACATTATGCTCTGCACTCTGGGGCGAGGGAAAGTCCAACGGCTTAGGGTGGGCGGTGTAGGTGTCGCCACCTGTCGCATCGAGCAGAAGCCCGAACCCCTTGACGCCCCCAAAACCCTGCCCGCGCTGGAAGCAGAAATATTGGTCGTTGCCTTCACGGTCAAAGAGCATTCCAATCCCCGCGTAGCCCGCGCCCTGCGTGAACACATAGCCGTCGTAGAGGTCGTTGCCTTGCGGGTCTATCAGCACTCCGACCCCGAAACGCCCACTGCCCAACCCCGCGTAGGCGGTGCGATAGATGTCGTTGCCCTCGCGGTCCAGCAGGAGTGCGTAGCCCATCAGCGCACCCCCGAACGCTACGCCCCCGCGTGTGGCGCGGTTCGCCTGCCCCACAATTGGCGTTTTCCCACTCGGAGCGTCGTCGGTGTAGAGGTCACTGCCTTCCAAATCGATGAGGAACGAGACCGCATTCTCCCACGAGAGGTTCGCGCCTCCGCCATAGCAGATGTCATCACCCGCCGTGTCGATAAGCAATAAGTAAGGTGTACGGGGGTGAACATCGTTGCCCTCACCCGTAAGGCGGATACGCCCCAGCGGTGTGTCGATGTTAAATTCGAACGGCTTGCGCAGTTGCTCGCGCAGTTCGGGGTTCCAGCGGTTGACCGCATCCAGCACTTGGGAAACGACAAGAATACAATCGTGTCCACCAGCGTGGAGGTGGGCGAAGTCCACCTTCTCTAACACTTTCAGCACCAGTGCCATTTCACTATTGGGACTGTTGCTTCCCATCACCGACTCGATGGCACTATGGGGCTGGCTAAAGAGTCGGAACAGGGCTTCGCGCTCGGTTTGGCTGAGTTCTCGGAACGCGCTATCCCGCCACTTGCGCGCTTCGAGAGCGGTGTAGATGAGGAATGCACACTGTTGGAGGAATGGTTCAGGCAGGTCGCGTGTGGCGTCGCGCAGTTGTTGGCGCACAGGGTTCGGAATGGGTTCGCCCGCGAACTGATAGATTGCACTGACCGCCTCTGTAAAAGCGTTGGGCTGTTGGCTCTTCTGGCGCAGGGGTTCCAGCGGGTTGCCGACGAGCGTGCGTCGTACCGAGTAGCCGAGTAGGCTCGCCCCAATCTCCATCGCCTGCGCAGGACGCCCCACACCTACTACCAGCCCGTTGCGCACACGCTCCGCATAGTAGGGCAGGCGAAGCGGGTCGCGCACCATCATCTCAAAGAGGGGCGTGGTCGGCTCGGTTCGGAAAAAATAACGGAACAGTTCCCTGTCGAAGCGCACCTCCTGAGGAGAGAGGTTCGCCTGCAGAAGCACCTCGCGGAACAGTGCATCCGTCTCCAGAGACGGAACGGGTTCCTGTGCCTGCCCGCCACTGAAAAGCAACACGCCAATCCAACACGCACGCGCCACCGAACAGAAAGGCATAGGCTTCTATTCGCCTTGCGTGCCCCACCTCCTGCATAAGGTACACTCTGGATGATGGAGCACGAAGCACTCACCCCGTGGATTGAGACCGACCCCTTTGAAGTGCGTTATGCCGAGACCGATGCGATGGGGATTGTGTACTATGCGAACTATCTGGTCTGGTTCGAGGTCGCGCGCGGGGCGTTCTGCCGAGCGTATGGCATCGACTATCAGTCGCTGGAGGAGAATGGCACGCCCGTCGCAGTGATTGAGGCGTATTGCCGATACCGTGCGCCCGCACGCTATGGGGACAAGGTCATCACGCGAGTGCGCCTCACCGAACTGAAAGGGAGCCGAATGGCGTTCGAGTATCAAATCGTGCGCGCCCCCGACCGACGCCTGTTGGCAGAAGGCTGGACGAAGCATGTGTGGGTCACACGCGAGGGCAAGCCCACCCGCTGTCCTGCAATTGTTCAGGAGCGGGTATCAAAGGCGAAGGAGGGGGCGAGTGGGGACTAAGTGCCCCCCTCAGCGTCCTTCGCCTCGTTCCGCAGCAGGTGCAGTGTTCACCGGTTGGCGCGGTGGGGCATCGCTATAGTCGGGGTCGCCAGGATATTGCCGACACCCGCTCAGCAGACCGACCGCCAACGCCACCACTGCCGTCCATAACACGAATCGCTTCATCGTCATTCTCCTGCATACTGATACCGATAGGCGCGTAGCCCGCTCGACAAGGTGATAATCTCGAAGAACCGCTCGGTGCGGATTGCCGACACATGCCCATCAGCGAACCCGACCGCGCCCACACCTAATCGATAGGGCACACCGCCGTAGAGCCGTTCGCCCTCATAGGCGTAGCGTCCTGCAAAGTTCAGCCCACGATAGGGGGAACCTGCGTCAGTTGCATCGGCAGGCGCGGGATAGCGGTTTCGGCAGGTCATTCCATAGTCGAAACCGAGCGCATCGACCACCACCGCCATCTCCGCGGGGCGTGCGACCGCCGCGGTTGGGTAGGAAGGCGCAAATCGGTCGGCTTGAGTGCCCGGCTGTCCACAGAAGCTGCTGGGCGCCGAGCCGAAATAGCTGTTGCCTGGCGTGAACTGGTAGCCCCCGACGCCGTCCATCATCGCAACGCCAAAGCCCGTCGCCCACATGTTGTTCGATCCGGGGTCGCGTCCCGAATAGAACCGCCAGCGCATCAGCATCCCATAGGAGAAGATGATGCCCCCGCTGGAGCGGTTCGGACCGGTCAGAATCGGGTCATCTTGGCGTCGGGCGTTGGGCGAGTAGAACACGCGCAGGTTCTTCACATAGGGCTGAATCTTGAGCATCCACGAGGCGTCGTAGTCAATCCCGTTGCTGGCGTTGGTCTCAGGGTTGTCTTCCACCGCAGGGGCAAAGCGCTCGTCGTAGTCCTGAAGGTACATCATGTGCGCCTTCATAATCTGGTTCACATTGCTAATCGAGGTGGTTTTGCGCGCCGAATCGCGCGCCTGAGCGAACACAGGGAACAGAATCGCCGCCAGAATGGCGATGATCGCAATCACGACCAACAGCTCGATGAGGGTAAACCCACTCGCTAATCGTCTCGTCATACGGAACCTCCTTGCACGGGTGTGCGTTAGTTAAGTACACTGCGTTTTTGTCGATTCCTGCTTAATTGGGGCAGTGGGGAATAGGGAGTAGGGAGTGGGATATTTGAGGGCAGTGGGCGATCGTCGCACGGGCGTCTCGCTCGTGTGCTGCCGGGCAGGATGTCCAAAGCCACTTTTCTCGAACCCCCTCGAAACCGATTGTCTCCTTGGGATTCTGGGGTATAATAAGTGCTTGGCAAGCACACTTGCCGAAAGGAGGTAAGATATGATGCTCAGATACATTTCGGCATTCGTAGCAACATGTGCCCTCAGCATAGGCGCACTGGCACAGATTGACTACTATGAGACGGGCGATGCAGGCGACCTGCCCGAAACCGCCCAAGCGACCGGCACCGATAACTCGACCCAGCTCAACTCGATCTATGGAACGCTTGGCACGGACGATGTCGACATGTTCGCAATCTACATTTCCGACCCTGCTTCGTTCCAAGCCGAGACCAACACCAGCACCACAGACTTCGACTCCCAGCTCTGGCTCTTCGACGCGAACGGGCGCGGAATTGTGCACGACGACGACTCGGCAGGAAGTTTACGCTCGCGCATCAATAACACGAACGGCTGTATTCCCGGACCGGGCATCTACTACATCGCAATCAGCCGATACAACCGTGACCCTCGCGATTGTGGGGATGGAGCGATATGGACAAGCACGGCGAACGCTTGTGCGGTTGCTACTGCCACGCGGGTAGCTTCATGGACAGGCACAACCAGCGCGGGGAACTACCAGATTGTTCTGCAGGGAGCATATACCTCGCCCCTTGGTGCTGACCCCAACGACTGCCCACCCTTTGAGGGTTGGGACGAAACTGCGAATGGCGGTGGTGATGCGGGCGACCTACCTGCAACGGCTCAGCTGGTGACCCTACCCGACCGCCAGCCCTGCCAAGACCCCGTGACGCGCATTCGCGGGAACCACACTGCGGACGATGTGGATATGTATGTCATCTGCATCACCGATCCCAACGCCTTCGTAGCGAGCACGGTGGGCACGACGGGTTGGGACACCCAGCTCTGGCTGTTCCGCTGTGATGGAACGGGGGTTGCGTTCAACGACGACTCGGGTGGGGTGCAGTCTCGCATAGACAACTCCTCGAACTGTATTGCGCAGGCTGGTACCTACCTGCTGGCAATCAGTCGATACAATCGAGATGCGATTGACGCAAACGGTCAGCTCCTCTGGAACAATTCGCCGTTCACTGGCGTGCGTTGTCCCGACGGTCCTGGCGCATCGAACCCTGTCGCTGGCTGGCAGTCCACCTCCCCTACTTCTGCAGGCGGCGCCTACATCATCACGCTGGAAGGTGCCTACTTTGTGAGCAATCAGGGATGCGATACTGGACCGAGCTGCGAAGGCGATGTGAACAACGACGGCACGGTCGATGACGCCGACCTGCTCATCGTGCTGTTCAACTTCGGGCAGTTCGGGTTCAATATCCCTGGCGATGTGAACAACGACGGCACGGTTGATGATGCCGACCTGCTGATTGTGTTGTTCAACTTCGGCTGTGGGAACTAATCCCTGAACACACTTCGCTCGAACCCCTCTCCCGATCTTCGGGGGAGGGGTTTTGTTGTGGGAAGGGGAATGGGGAGTGGGTAGTCGTGGCTTGGGCATCCTGCCCATCAGCCAAACTGTAGCACGGGCGTCTCGCTCGTGTCATCACCTGAGCAACCTCTTCGTCACCCTGAGCGTAGCGAAGGGTCTCTAATCTCCCTCTCTGCTTGCAGAAAGGGAAGTGGCAGACTCCAGCACATTCCGCAGGGGGTACAATAAGAGTATGGAAACCCGACAGAGGGTCGCAGTGGGCGTGATTGCCGTGGTGCTGTTCTTGCTGTTTTTTGGGGGTATCCTCGTGAATCTTTACACCGACTACCTCTGGTTCGTTCACGATGTGGGATACACCCAGCTCTTTACCCGACGCTTAGGCATTCAGTGGATGCTGTTTCTGAGTGTAGCGATTCTGTTCGCGCTGTTCGCAGGGCTGAACCTGTGGATAGCAAACCGCGTCGCTGGCTCGGTGGAGATGCCTGATCTGGCGATTCGTGGGGGACGAATTGTCAAAATCACCCGCGCGGTTCGCACGGGCACTTTCTACCTGCTGATGCTGGGCACGGTGGTGTTCGCCATTCTGGTCGGCTTAAGCGCAAAAGGATATTGGAACACCTTCATCCTCTTCCAGAATGCCCAGAGCTTTGGTACACAAGACCCGATTTTCGGGATGGATGTCGGCTTCTATGTGTTTCGGCTACCGTTTCTCTCGTTCCTTGCAGGGCTGTTGGTTTTTATGACGCTCGTGGTGTTGGTGGGCGTGGGCACTTTCTACTACTTCAATCGCGCGCTGGGCTGGTTGGGCGGGATGCCGACCTTCTTGCCTTCGGTCAAACCCCACCTGCTTGTGTTGGCGGTGCTGTTTTTGCTCTCGTTCGCGTGGTATCTTTGGCTCTCGCGCTACAACTTGGTGCTAACCGATCACGACCAGTTCTTCGGGGCGGGCTACGCAGATGTTTATGCGCGCCTGCCGATTCTGAATATCACGGTGTTCGGTTTGCTGGGCGCATCGCTTCTCTGTCTGATTAGTCTGCGTCCGGGTTCGGGCTTGCTCCTGCCGATAGGGGGCTTCGCGACGGTGATTCTGTTCTGGATTGTGGCGATGGCGGTCTATCCTTCGTCCATTCAGCGGTTTGTGGTCGTGCCGAACCAGCTGGAACGCGAGAGCGAGTATATCCAACACCACCTGAACGCCACGCGCAAGGCTTACGGCTTAGACCGCATTCAGGTGCGGATGATGAACGTGCGTACCGAACTCACGGCGCAAGACCTGCAGGGTGCGCAAGGCTCGCTGGAGAACCTGCGGATGTGGGACTACCGCCCGCTCCGACAGGTCTACAACAGCCTACAAGCGCTCAAGCCCTACTACACCTTCGTCGACATCGATGTCGACCGTTACATGATTAATGGAAGCTTACGCCAAGTGTTGCTCTCGGTGCGGGAATTGAATTTGGATGGCTTGCCCGCGCCTGCCCAACGCTGGCAGAACCTGCATTTGCTCTACACACACGGCTACGGGCTGGTGATGAACCCTGTGAACGAGGCGACTTCCGAGGGTCAGCCTGTGCTCTGGATACGCGACCTGCCCCCCATAACGCCCGAAGATATCGAACTCACGAACCCTGCCATCTACTTCGGCGAAAACTTATCAGGCTATGCGATTGTGCGCACCAAACTGAAGGAGCTGGATTACCCCCGAATGGTGGGCGACGGCGACGAGGAGAATGTCTACACCACCTATTCGGGCGATGGGGGCGTGCCCGTGGGGGGGCTGTGGACACGCTTGATGTTCGCTTTGCGCCTGCAGGACTCGAACATGATGCTCACACGCGACCTGACCAGCGAGTCGCGCCTACTGATGAGACGCAACATTCAGGAGCGCGTTCGCGCGATGTTCCCGTTCCTGCGTTGGGATGCGGACGCCTACCCCGTGATTGCCAACGGTGAAATCCACTGGATATACGACGGCTACACGGTAACGGGCAACTACCCCTACAGCCGTCCCTTCTTCACCCGTGACCCGAACACGCGCCAGTTCAACTACTTGCGCAACTCGGTGAAGGTGGTCATCCACGCCTATACGGGTGAAGTGAACGCCTACATCGCCGACGAACAAGACCCGATTATCCGCGCCTATGCGCAGGCGTTTCCGGGCGTATTCAAACCGCTCAGCGAGATGCCCGAAGCCCTGCGCACCCACATCCGCTACCCAATCGACCTGTTCCAAGTGCAGGCAATCTTGCTGGAGCTGTTTAATACGACCGACCCGCGCGTGTTCTTCAACAAGGCGGACGCATGGCAGATTGCGCGCGAAATCCTTCAAGGCAATGAGCCGACCCCGATGGTGCCCTACTATGTGATTATGCAACCGCCGGGCGAGACCCAACCGCGCTATATCCTGACGATTCCGTTCACTCCGCTGGGACGCCAGAACTTGGTGGCGTGGCTCGCGGGGCACTGTGACCCCGACCGCTATGGCGAACTCGTGCTGTATCGATTCCCGAACGACCGCACCGTGCTGGGACCTGCTCAGATTGAGGCGCGCATCAATCAGAACCCTGAAATCGTCCAGCAGATTAACCTGTGGAACCAGCAAGGCTCGGAGGTGTTTCGGGGTAACTTGTTGGTCGTGCCGTTGGGCAACGCGATGCTTTACTTCAAGCCGATTTACCTGCGCGCAGCGTCAGAGGTAGCGATTCCCGAACTGCGCAAGGTCATCTTAGCCAGTGGCGACCGCGTGGTGATGACCGATACCGTAGACGAGGGACTCACGCTCCTGCTCGGTCAACGCCCCGGACGCATCACCCCGCGTCAAGTCGGGCGCAACGGCGAAGCGACACCACCAGCGACACCTGCCCCGCCGAGCGACCTGCGCACGCTCATCCGACAAGCGAACAGTCTCTATCGTCAAGCGCAGGAGGCACTCAAGACGGGCGACTGGGCGACCTATGGCGAGCGCATGCGCCGATTGGAGCAGACCCTGCGCGAACTGGAGCAACTGCAACAACCCTAAACGGTATGTAGCACGGGCATCCTGTGGGAGAATGCGGATGGGCAAGATGCCCAAGCCACTGATTCTCGAACACCCTTACTCTTCCTTCCCTAAATCCATCAGCACCATCAGGAGGTCGGCTTCGTCCACGACGCTGTTGCCGTCGATGTCGCAAGCGGTATGGGCGGTTCCAAACGCCCACAGCACTTCCAGCATGTCCGACTCATCTACCACGCCATCACCGTTCACATCGGTGAGGTACAGCACATCGGGCAGTTCCATCGGACCGAGGCACTGCTCAAAGTAGAGCACGGGGTCGCTCCAGAGGAAGTTGCCACAGTTGTAGGGCTGGCACGCCCCTGCAAGATTGCTCGGAATCGAGCTCACCTGTGCCGTGCCCTGAATCGGCGGTCCTGCATAGCCCAGCCCCTGCACACGACAGTTCAAGTCCACCTGCAGGGGCTGACCGCTCAACCGAACCGCAGGGTTATTCAACACCTGTCGGCGCGTGCCCAAACTCAATGTGCTCCCGCTCACCGTGACTTCTCGAATCTCGTAGTGTAGGTGCGGTCCGGTGGAGTTGCCCGTGCTACCGAGCCGTCCAATCGGTTGACCTGCGTTCACATCGGTTCCGTTAGGCACAAAGAACCAGTTGAGATGTCCGTAGATTGTTGCCAAGTAGGTGTTGCTTGTGCCTACCACTCGCACAGGGCTGACCAGCACGATGTAGTTGCCATAGCCCCCGCATCCACTCTGCGAGCGCGTGTAGACCCGCCCTGCATGCGAGGCGACTAGAGGCTCATCGCAATCCTGTATCCATCCACTGGTGTAGGGGCAGGTTGTGCGTGAGTTGGAGGCGCGGTTGAAGTCGACGGCGAAGAGGATACCCTGCCCTGTGTGTCCGTCATAAGTGGAGGGCGTCCACAGTTGACCCGCACGCCACGGCGCCACGAGGCTCTGTAGGAACTGTGCTTCGGTCTGGGCTTGGTAGACGGCGCGCAGTTGCAGGTTCGTCTGCACGGGCAGGGTGATGGAAGGGTTCGTGGAGTAGGGTGCGCCGTTGAGTTCCCACCGGGCGAACGGAGTGCCGTCGGGCGCGCTGGCAGGTGCACTGAGGGTGAGCGAAGTACCCGACACATAACTGAGGCTCATCGTGCCCATACCCGAACCCGATGTAGGATTACCCTGTAAGTCGCGCGGGCTGACCGACAGGCTCACACCGCTCAGGTTCGCGCTGACCTGCACGGTGAAAATTGTGCGTTTTGTGCCTGTGCGCTCCAAGTAGATTCCGCTCATCAGGCGCGAGTCGGCAGACCAGCCTACATGTCCCCCGTTGGCGTCGTCCCAGCGAATCTTCCACCACACGAGCCGATTGGCTGTATCGATACTCACAGCGTATGCCCAGCCTGTGGAGCCTGCAGGTTTCTGTGTGATGACCCCGTAGTTCAGCCCGGGTCCAGAGCGCACATTCAACGGGTTGCCTTCGGGAGCGACGCGAATCGGGTACGCGCCTGTCGCTTGCACATTCGGGTAGAAGCCTTCGCCGGGCATGGGCAGGAGGTGGGTGCGCCCCGCAAAAATTTCAGGCATCCAGCCGTCCGAGCCGTCTGCCCAAGCGATGCGCCACCAGACGCTCTGATAACAGGCGTTGGTGCGCGCCATGAGCGTGCCGTCCGTGCCAATATAGGGTGCGGGTTCGGTAATCGTCCCACACGGGCGCAGGTAAAGTGGAGAACGCCTGCCTTCCCGCGTGATGCCCACGCGGTCGCCAATCGCAAGCTGTGCCGTACCCACCAGAACGCTCCCAAGCATCAACACTGCCACCCAGATGCGATGAGCGTTCGCTTCTACCTTTCTGTGCATAGCTCATTAGTACGCTTCACTGTCCCAGATTCCTGCCAAGGGGAGAAATTCGGCGAAATTCGGGCGAATTTGCCCGAATTTCGCCCGAACCCCCTTGACAATTGCCCGTAAATATGCTATAATATAAGCGTCGGCTGGTCGCCCCTAGCTGACCAAAACCCAGAAAGGAGGACGCATGATGCACAAACGGAGTCTATTGGCTGTAGTAGCGTCGTTGGCTGTAGTCGGGAGCGCACTTGCTTCGGGCTGGCAGGTCAATATCCTGAACAGCACGGGTGTGTTGAACCCCGGCGCTGTCGTGACGAATGTTCCAGCAGTGGTGATTACGAACCCATTTCCTCAAGTCACCTTCCAGACCGCGGCTGGCAACCCGAACCCGATTCTTGTCGGGAACGGCACCTCGTTTACTAACGGCACCTTCACCGGTGTCTACGAGGTCCAGTCCACGAACCCCAGCAAGGGCAACCTAACAGGTTTCAACTTCGTCGTGAGTGGTTTTGTCCAGGGCTTCGGGCAGATTATCTGGTTCAAGAAGGTGGTCGATGCGAATACCAGTGAAGTGCTCTACACAGGTAGTGGTGTCTTCAGTGGCGGTTCCTATGCTGGTGGCACCGATGGAAACATCAATGTGAACCTGCCCGTCACCCTGTCTACTCCTTCGAGTCACTTCTTCGTGTTCGAGACCTTCATTCTGCACATTGACGGTGCCCCAGCACCTGGAGTGGACACCGCAGCGCTGTTGCTCGTGGAGCAGGACTGGGTTCCTGAGCCAGCAAGCATGCTTGCGCTCGGTACGGGTCTGGCAGGACTGCTGGCACTCCGACGCCGAAACCGCAACTGAGCCTCATCCACTGAAGGCTTGATTGAAGGGTCTGACGCTTGCGCGCCAGGCCCTTTTATATTGCAAAGGTATACTTTCTATCGTGGAGTCGGTCATTGAGAAGTATGCTCCGCGCTTTATTGTGCTGAGTGGTGTTTCGCTGACCATCGTGCTGATGGCTTGGTTGGGCATCCTGCTTCGCACGATCGAGCGTGCCCAACATCCCAACCTGCTCAGCCAATCTCCCGAATGCTACCTCCAAGCCTGTCAGTACCAGCTCGTCAACTGGCAACCGTGGGACGAAGCGAGCCTCGCCCGTGCAAAAGAGTTAGACCGACTCGTGTTTGTGGAGGTGGGAACCTTCTGGTCGGGCTACTGCAAGCGGTTGGGGCAGGAACTGTTCCAAGATTCGGGTGTTGCTGACCTGTTGAACCGCGAGTATGTGCCTATCAAGGTCGATGCGGAGTCGGCGCCGAAGCGTGCCCGCTATCTGTTGCAGATTGCCGAGCTGTTGAATGCGCCCGCACGCTATCCGCTGGTGGTGGTCTTTACGCCCGACGGAAAGCCGATTACCGCCCAAGCGCCCGAAACCCGCGCCGAGCTAATGCGCCTTTTGGAAAGCACCAGCCGAACCTATCAGAACGCTCCTGAAGAGATTCGTGTTCGTGCTGAGATGTTGGAACGCGCGTGGATTGACCGCTGGGTACGCTCTGCCAATCCGCGCCCGCTCACCTTCGACCGATGGGAGAGCATTCGCCTAACCTTAAGTGGGCTTTCCCTCGCCCCTACTGAGCGCCACTGGCTGAACTGGATGGAGTGGCTCTCGGCACGCGCGCAGGGAGGCGACCGTGATGCCCAAGAGACCCTTGTGAGCCAACTGCAAGCCCTGCGCCAATCGCGCCTTTGGGATGCTCAAGACGGGGGCTTTTTCGCACTTGCTGAAGGACTGACCCCAGAAGGCGAACCACGCGGCGCGAAACGGCTCATCGAGCAGGCACGGCTCCTTCGGCTTTACCTCCTCGCTTCAAAATACGAACCCGAACTGATGCAGACCGCCCGTGAGTTGGTAGGTTTCTTGCGTAGAACACTTTGGCAGGAGCGACCGCCCGGTTTTCGCAACTCGACCCAACCGCCTCGTGTCCTCACCGCAATCGCTCGTGAAGCAGGTACTCGCCCGCTCAGCGCCACTCTCTCAGCCGATGCTAACGCCTACGCGCTGATTGCGTTGGTGGACTATATCGAGGCGGTTGGCACCGACGATGCACTGGCGAACTGGGCACGCCAAGCGGTGGTTCGCACGATGGAGACTCTACGCGCCCTGCGCACCACTCAAGGCGACCTTTATCACACCTCTCGACGCCAGACCTCGGGCTGGCTCCCTGACCTTGCTTTGGTCGCCTATGCCAGCCTGCGCCTCCAACGAATTGAACCAACCGAGCGCAACCTGCAGTTTGCACGGAGTCTCCTACGCATTATCCGTGAGAAGTACTCTGACCCCACGGGCGGACTTTACGATGTGGCGATTGCCAAGCGATGGCACGACTGGACACTTCAGCCTGTGCGCGCCACTGCCGACGAGTTCCTACCTGCCGACGATATGTTGGTGGTGATGGCGTTGCTCGAATCGGGACGCCCCGACGATATCGAGTACGCCGAGCAACTGCTTCAGGTGGTGCTGGGCGACTACGACCCCAACCGCCCCGAACGGTTCCTCGGGCTGGGTATGCTTTTGGAGACCCATTTCCAAAACTTCACGATAGAGAGAGCAACAAGCGATGAATAGGGTACTGCTTGGGCGCACGAACCGAATGGTCTACCCACGCTGGGCACTGGGCGCACTGCGTGGCAAAGGCACCGCAGAAGAGCAAGCGGAAGCGCTCTTTCAGTCCCTGCTCAAAAGTTCGATTGAGGTGTTGGACATCACGCCTGCACCTGGCTTGTGGGGCTATCTCATCCGCAAATATGCGCCCCCGACTCAGACGGCGATTGTGTGCCCACCCCACCTGATTAGCCTTGCCAGCGACGCCCGCATCGCCAGCGTCTCGCTCCAGTCGCACATCATCGAGACGCTCTGTTCTATCGGGCGCGAGACGATTGACTACTACTTCCTCAGCATGGCACAGCCACTGACTGAGGCGCAGTTGAGCGGTGTGTTGGAGGCGATGGAGGTCGCTCGGCAGGAAGGTCAAATCCGAGCGACGGGAATCGCCTGCTATGGCGACCCGATGCGCACGATGGCACTGTGGCGCACACACGACGCTTTCGAGGTTGCGCTCATCCCGAACGAGCCAACGGCTTTGCAGACCTTGCTTCCCGAAGCGCGCCACCGCCGTGCGGGTGTCGTGCTTCATTCCGAGCAACCACTTGGGCTGGAGGATACCGAGGGTCTCAACATCCTACTGAACGAGACGACCGCCGATGTGGTGCTTGCACCTTTGAAGTGGTAGCCTGAGCCGCCCACCGTCAGGTATACTCCACCTATGCCAGAAGAGTTCACCTACAAAGAGGCGGGCGTCGATATCGACGCAATGAACCGCGCTTTGGAGAGTATCAAGGAGAGCGTTCACCGTACTTTCACCCCTGCTGTGTTATCCCAGTTAGGTTCGTTTGGCGGGATGATGCTATTCGACACTTCCGCCTATCGCCAGCCTGTGCTGGTCGCCAGCATCGATGGGGTCGGCACGAAGGTTCGGGTCGCGCGCATGGTCGGGCAGTTCCGCGTGTTGGGGCACGACCTTGTGGCGCACGGGGTGAACGACCTGCTGGTTCAGTCTGCCCGACCGCTCTTCTTTCTGGACTATCTGGCGATGGCGCGCTTGGAGCCTGAGGTGCTTCAGCAGGTGGTGGAAGGCGCGTCGGAGACCTGCCAATCGCTCGGCGTGGTGCTTCTTGGGGGCGAAACCGCCGAAATGCCCGATGTCTATATGCCTGGCGAGGTCGATGTCGCAGGCTGTATCGTGGGGATTGCCGAGCTGAGCCAAATCCGCTCGCCCAATCAGGTGGAGGCAGGCGATGGCGTGATTGGTATCGCTTCCAACGGTCTGCACACAAACGGCTACACGCTGGCACGGCGCGTCTTCTTCGATATCGCCAACATGCGTGTTGACGAATATCTGCCCGACTTGGAGATGACCTTAGGCGAGGCGCTCCTTCAGCCCCACCGTCCCTATCTCAACTCGGTGTTCCCGCTGATTGAGACCGATATGGTTCACGGGATGGCACACATCACGGGTGGAGGCTTCTACGACAACATTCCGCGCGCCCTGCCCAGCGACCTGCGTGTGGTGATTGACCGACGCAGTTGGGAAGTGCCCCCGCTTTTTCAGATGATTCAACGGCTGGGCAACATCGCCGATTCGGAGATGTTCCGTGTGTTCAATATGGGCATCGGTTATGTGCTGATTGTGGCGCGCGACCGCGTTGGCGAGGCGCTCAACATTCTGCAGGCGACGGGCGAACAGGCGTGGCTCATCGGCGAGGTTCAGCGCGGTCCCTGCGAAGTGCAGGTCATTTAGAGCGCAATCCCCAGCCCCCAGCGCGCTGTGGTCATCATAATCAGCACGACAACAGCGATACAGAACAGGTTGAGCGCAAGCCCAGCGCGCGCCATCTCGTGAATCTTGATTTCGCCTGAGGCGAACACAATCGCATTCGGCGGAGTCGCCACAGGCAACATAAACGCCGCGGACGCCCCCACCGCCACAGGAATCGCCAACAGGCGCGGGTCGATGCCCATTCCCACCGCAACCGCCGCCACCACAGGCAGGAAAGTGGCGGTTGTGGCAGTGTTAGAAGTCAGCTCGGTCAGAAAGATAATCAGTCCTGCCACTGCCAGCACGATGAGCAGGGGGTTCAGCCCTTGTAAACTGGCGACGCTCTCGCCGATTGCCTTTGCCAGCCCGGTGCTTTCGAAGGCGTTCGCCAGCGCCAGCCCACCCCCGAACAGGATGAGCACGCCCCACGGCAACCGCTCCGCCGTTTCCCAGTTGAGTAGGGCTTCACGCGGTCGACGGGTGGCAGGCAGGACGAACATCGCCAGCCCTGCGCTCATTGCGATAAAACTATCCGACAGGTTCAGTCCCAGCCAGTTGTTGAGCGGTTCCCGTGCCAGCCAACCCACTACGGCATACAGAAAGATTGCGAGTACCCACTTCTCGGCTCGGCTCATCGGGGGCAGTTGGGCGCGTTCCTGCTCAAGGCGCGCTTTGACCGCCGTGAAGTCGAGGTTTCGGGCGCAGAACTGGACGCGTGTGAGCCAGAGCCAACAAAAGGGGAGCATCAGCCCGACGAACGGAAGCCCCACCACGAGCCAGTTCGCCATATTCAGCGAGAAGTTGTAGTTTTCGCGCAGGAAGCCCGCTAGCAGAGCGTTCGGCGTGCCCACGCCCCCAATCGAGGCGGAGTAGGCGATACCCAACATCAGCCCCACCCCGAACTTGTGCGCGTCATCACCCGCCTGAGTGCTACTGCGCACCCACTCCAACACCGAGAGCGCAACCGCAAACATCATCATCGTGGTGGCGGTGTTGTTCACCCACATCGAGAGGAAGGCGGTCGCCACCATAAACCCGCCCACCACCTGAGCGGGCGCACTGCCCAATCGGCTCACGATAGCGAACGCAATCCGCCGATGCAGACCCCATCTCTGCATTCCCAGCGCTATTAAAAAACCCCCCAGAAACAGGAAGATAATCGGGTCGGCGTATCGGCTGGCGACCTGCTTCTCGTCGGCTATCCCCACCAGAGGCATCCAGACCAGCGGGATG
>FWPU01005559.1_pt1 | contig 27026 bp, 27 predicted proteins | sample 2228361 | NCBI WGS metagenome assembly FWPU01 (sample SAMEA103939777, study PRJEB20133) | metagenome
CCCAAGGGTTGGGCTGTTCGCCCATTAAAGCGGTACGCGAGCTGGGTTCAGAACGTCGTGAGACAGTTCGGTCCCTATCCGCCACGGGCGCTGGGAGCTTGAGGGGAGTCGTCCCCAGTACGAGAGGACCGGGACGAACAGACCTCTGGTGTATCAGTCGTCGTGCCAACGGCGCTGCTGGCTAGCCACGTCTGGACGGGATAACCGCTGAAAGCATCTAAGCGGGAAGCCCACCCCAAGATGAGGCTCCCCATCCCCACGAGGGAGTAAGGGCCGTGGAAGATCACCACGTCGATAGGCGGGACGTGTAAGCGCGGCGACGCGTTCAGCGGACCCGTACTAATTGCCCGAGGTCTTGATCTGAGCACCGGGCGAGCCGCTATGGAGTTTTGAAGGTGCGCGGAAGGCGCCCCACGACAGCTTGTCGGTGGCCATGGCGGCGGGGGTACACCTCTTCCCATTCCGAACAGAGAAGTTAAGCCCGCCAGCGCCGATGGTACTCGGGGCGAGAGCCCCCGGGAGAGTAGGACGCCGCCGACAGTGATCCGAGGGGGGGCCGCGCGGCCCCCCCGCCCAGTCAGGCGGCCCGGAGCCGCTGCCGCCAGCCGGGATCGAGAGCGCGCAGCCTGCGCACCCGCTCCGCCACCGGCGGGTGAGTGACGAACATGGCCGCCAACCCCGATTCCTCGAACGGGTTGAGGGTGTACAGAGGCTCGGTGGCCGGGCTGGCGCGGAACTCCACCAGCTCCGTCGCCTGCTCCAGCCGGATGAGGGCATCGGCCAGCCCGTGGGGCGAGGCGCAGATCTCGGCCGCCACACGGTCGGCCTCCAGCTCCCGCTGCGGCGACAGGAGCAGATGGACGAAGGCCGCCGCCACCGGCCCCAGCACGACGAGAAGCGCCCGCTGAAGGAAGCCGCCCAGCCGGCTGGCCTCGACCAGGGATGCCGCCAGCATGACCGCCGGCGTCTGGACGAGGACGTCCCGCTGGCGGATGTGGGCCAGCTCGTGGGCGACCACCCCCTCCACCTCGGCAGGCGCGGGCAGCGCAGCCAGGCTGGCGGTCACGGCCAAGGCCGAGGAGGCGGGTCCCCGCCCGGCCGCCAGGGCGAGCGGGGGGCCCCGCTCGATGAGGTACAGGCGCGGCTTGGCCACGCCGGCACGGGCGGCCAGCCGCTCGACGGCGGAGTGGAGGAGCGGTGCCTCGCCGGGAGGGAGCTCCCGGGCTCCGACCATCCCCATCACCACCCGGTCGGAGACCCAGTAGCAGCCGAGGCCGAGGAGGAGGCCGGAGAACCCGAGCACCGTGGCCAGCCTCAGGCCGCCCAAGGCGTGGCCGATGAGGCCGAGAAGGGCGGCCGTGCCGAGAAGGAGAAGCCAGGCCTTGAGCACGTTCCGCACGACGGCGAACGTGCGCACGGCTCAGGACTCGTCGTCGTCGGTCTCGCCCTCGGCCAGCCCTCGCGGCGGCCAGTCGGGCTCGGGGGCGTCGCAGCGGCTGGAGCAGTGGAGCGAGGCCACGTTCTGGAGCGGGATGAGGATGTGACCGTTGAGCTCGACGTGGGCGACATCGTCGATGGAGCAGTAGGCGGTGAGTACGCCCTCCTGGTAGTCGCCCCCGAACAGGGCGACCTCCACCTGCTCGCCCTTGTACTTGTTGGTGTAATCCTCCACGGGGTCAGTCTACCGGGAGGAAGCGGCCGTTCTGGACGCGGAGGGTGTACACCCCTCCGTTCTCGATCACGGGCAGAGGCTCGCCCAGGGCGTGCCGCTGGAGGGCACGGACGATGCCGCCGTGGCAAACCACGAGCACGGTGGCGCCGTCGTGGGCGGCGGAGATGTCCTCCGCCGCCGCCACCGCCCGGGCCTGGAAGGCCTGGGGAGATTCCCCGTCGTGGTACATCCCCCCTGGGAAGCGACGGGCGATCTCCTCGCCGGTGAGCCCCGTCCACGACCCCACGTCCATCTCCCGCAGCCGCTGGTCGGTGACCACGGCCAGCCCCTTGACCGCGGCCACGATCTCCGCCGTCTCTACCGCCCGCCGCAGGTCGCTGGAGTAGATGGCGTCCACCGGGATAGGGCCGAGCCGGTCGGCTAGCCGGCGGGCCTGGGCGCGCCCGGTGGCGTTCAGAGGCGGGTCGGCCTGGCCCTGCCAGATGCCGTCCCGGTTCCAGTCGGTCTGGCCGTGTCGGGCGAGGAGGAGGAGCGTCATGGCCTGTACGCTAGCGGCGGCATGGATCTCGGCCTCGAGGGCAAGGTGTGCCTGGTGACGGGATCGACCCGCGGCATCGGGCGGGAGACGGCGCGCCAGCTCGTGCAGGAGGGAGCTCGGGTAGTCACCTGCGGGCGGGGCGATGCCCCCGGCGTGGGGGAGGCCCTGCACGTGGTTTGCGATCTTGCCCTCCCCGGCGAGCCGGAGCGGGTGGTGAGAGAGACCGCCGACCGCTTGGGCGGCCCAGACGTCCTCGTCAACAACGCCGGAGTAGCCCGACAGGCCCGGTTCGAGGAGGTGGAGGACGCCGAGTGGGATGCCTACTGGCAGCTCAACGTCATGAGCTACGTACGGGCTATCCGGGCCGCCCTGCCCGGGATGCGGAGTCGGGGAGGGGGGGTCATTGTCAACGTCTCCTCCACGGCCGGCAAGCGGCCCTCCCCAGGGATGCCCCACTACTCGGTGACCAAGGCGGCGGTGCTGTCCCTGTCCAGGCTGGTAGCCGACCTCTACGCCGCCGACGGCATCCGCTGCAACGCGGTCACGCCCGGCCCCACCGCCACCGACGCCTGGCTGGGCGAGGGGGGTCTCGCCGACCAGCAGGGCGGTGACCGGGAGGAGGTGCTGCGCCGGGTGGGTGCCGGCCGGCCCCTGGGTCGCCTGGCCAGGCCGGAGGAGATCGCGGCGGTGATCGTGTTCCTGTGCTCGCGGCGGGCAAGCTACGTCACCGGAGCAGCCTGGAGCGCGGATGGTGGGACGGTCCCGATCATCATCTAGCTACGCCATCGAGGCCCTCGTCCGCGAGCGGGAGGAGGCCTTCCTGTCCCCGCTCGCCGTCCGTTCCTACGAGACGCGGGGCCGGGCCCGGCCCGAGGAGGAGTGCTCCCTGCGCACCCCCTTCCAGCGCGACCGCGACCGCATCGTCCACTCCAAGGAGTTCCGCCGGCTCATGCACAAGACGCAGGTCTTCATCGACCCCGTGGGCGATCACTACCGCACCCGCATGACCCACACCTTGGAGACGGCGGCCATCTCCCGGGTGGTCGCCCGGGCCCTGCGCCTGAACGAGGACCTGGTGGAGGCCATCGGCCTCGGCCACGATCTCGGCCACACCCCCTTCGGCCATGCCGGGGAGGAGGCCCTGGACGAGATCCTCCAGGAGCGCTACGGCCTGCGCTTCCGCCACAACGAGCAGTCCCTCCGCATCGCCCGACGGCTCAACCTCACCGAGGAGGTCTGCGACGGCATCCTCACCCACACCGGAGCCCAGGAGCCGCAGACCCTGGAGGGGAAGATCGTACGCGTCGTCGACCGGGTGGCGTACATCAACCACGACATCGACGACGCTCTCCGGTCAGGCGTCCTCCGCGAGGCCGACCTGCCCAGGGAGGAGATCGCCCTCCTCGGCCCCACCGGAGCCCGGCGCATCGACACCTTGGTGCACGACTTGGTGGAGGCGTCGCTGGCAGCCGGGGACATCGTCCAGAGCCCCGAGGTGGGGGAGGCCATGCTGTCTCTTCGCGCGTTCATGTTCGAGCGGGTGTACCTGGGGCCCCAGGTGGAGGGCGAGCACCGGCGGGCGCGGGCGGCGGTGCGGCGGATCTTCGAGCACCTGGTCGAGCGGGGCGACCCGGTGGAGGAGGCGGTGGACTACGTGGCCGGCATGACCGACCGCTTCGCTTTGGCCTACGTCGAGGAGCTGTAGGGTCGGCTTTTCTCCGGCGGGAGGACGACCTGCTAGCGCGCTAGGCTCAGGCCGTGGCCCGGATGAAGCCGGAGTCGGTGGAGGCGGTGAAGGCGGCCGCCGACATGCTGGAGGTGGTGGGCGCCCGTACCCAGCTTCGCAAGGCAGGCGCCCGCTACGTGGGTCGCTGCCCCTTCCACGAGGAGCGCACCCCCAGCTTCTCCGTCAACGCGGCGGAGAAGCTCTACTACTGCTTCGGCTGCGGCAAGGGGGGCGACCTCATCACCTTCGTCCAAGAGACGGAGAGCCTCGACTTCCAAGGGGCGGTGGAATGGCTGGCCGACCGCTTCCGAGTGACGGTCGAGTACGAGCCGGGATCGAGCCGAGAGGAGGGGGAGCGGCGGCGGCGGGAGCGCCTGTACAGCCTGCTCGATCAGGCGGCCTCCTTCTACGAGCGGTGCCTGTGGGACACGGCCGCCGGCGAGCCGGTGCGCCGCTACCTCGCCGGCCGCGGCCTGGGGGAGGAGGTGTGCCGCGAGTACCGGCTGGGCCTTTCCCCTTGGGGGGGCCGGAGCCTGGCCGAGCGGGCTGTGAGCAAGGGGTTCTCGCGGCAGGAGCTCCTGGCCGCGGGGCTCGTCAACCGGAGGGGGAGGGACTCCTTCTCGGGGAGGCTCATGTTCCCGCTGGCCGATGCCCGCGGCCGGGTGGTCGGCTTTGGGGCACGTCGCCTGCGCCCAGACGACCCGCTGCCGGCCAAGTACGTCAACTCGCCCGACGGCCTCCTCTTCCGCAAGGGCTCGCTCGTGTACGGGCTCGACCGGGCCCGGGCGGCCATCGCCCGGGAGGGGCGGGCGGTGGTGGTGGAGGGATACACGGACGTCCTCGCCCTGCGCCAAGCGGGTCTGGAGCCGGTGGTGGCGTCCATGGGCACCGCCCTCACCGACAGGCAGCTCCGGGAGCTGGGACGCCTAGCCCGGCGCGTTTACCTGTGCTTCGATGCGGACGCCGCCGGGGAGGCGGCCACCCTGCGGGGCATGGAGCTGGCCGTGGCCCAAGGGCTGGAGGTGAGGGTGGTAGTGCTCCCCCCCGGTCTCGATCCGGCCGAGGCAGCGGGCCGGTTTCGCGACCTGCTGGCCCGGGCGGAGAGCTACGTCCTCCACCGGGTACGGCTGGAGATGGAGCGAGCGTCCGACCGGCAGGAGGCGTTCGTGCGTGTGCGGGAGGCCTTGGCCGGGATCGAGGACTCGCCCGAGCGTCAGGAGGCGGTGCGGCTGGCCGCCGACCGTCTCGACCTTCCCCCCGATACTCAGGCCGGCCTGGCACCACGGGTGCGGGCGGCCACGGGCACGCTCACGCCCAAGCTCCTTCAGGCAGGAGAGCGGCTGGAGCGGGATGCCCTGGCCGGCTGCCTCGCCCACCCGGAGCTGACGAGCTGGTTGGCCGACCTCAGCCCCGACCACTTCGACCTGGAGCTGCACCGCCGGCTGCGCGCGCACCTCGTCGCCGGCACCCCCCCCGAGCCGGAGCTCGTGCCGCTCGTGGCCGAGCTCGACGCCCGGGCCTGCGCCGAGCGGATCGACGAGGCCACCGCCAAGGAGCTTCTCCTGCGGCTGCGGGAGCGGCGAATCCGCCGCCAGCTCGCCCGCTCGGCCGACGACCTGGAGCGGACGCGCGAGCTCCAGGCGGCTCTCGCCCGGGTGCGGGAGGCGGCAAGCGGTCTCGTCTGAGGGGAGGGCCCGGGAAGGCCCTCCCCCGGCGCTGTCGCTACGCGGAGATGCCGGCCTCCGCCAGGCCTTGCCGCAGGTCGTCGGCGTTCATCACCGGCGTCACCAGGACGGAGGCGCTCAAGCTCTGGAACAGGGGCTCCAGCAGGGGCGGAAGCTGCGTCGAGCTGGCCATGTCGAACACGAACAGACCGGCGCGGGCGCCTGCCTCGGGGTAGAAGTAGGCCGCCTCCGGCTTCAGGGCCTCCATCAGCGACTGGATGGCGCGCGGCAAGGCCCCGCTCGTGACGGCCTCGTTCCCCTTGTCGACGGGGATGGAGATCTTGAGAAGGGTCCTCATGGCCGGCCTCCTTGGCTCGAGGGGCCTGGACGGCCCCGGGCGCGCCATACTACACGGCGGTCCCGGCCGGGCCGAGGCGGTGGGCCTCAGCGGATCCCTCCCCGACTGAGGAGCACGGCCTCCCGGCGGGGGCCGTGCTTGTTCCGGGGAGAGCCGGCGGAGCAAGCCCGGTGGGCTACGCTTATAGGTAGCGGGAGTCCCTGACCGGGGGCTGAGAGGCGGCCACGAGGCCGCGACCGCAGAACCTGATCTGGGTCATGCCAGCGAAGGGAGATACCGTGCACGATCCGCTCGTCATCGCCGGCCGCGAGTTCCGGTCCCGCCTCATCACCGGCACCGGCAAGTACCCCACGTTCGAGATCATGCGGGAGGCGGTAGTGGCTTCCCGGTGCGAGATGGTCACCGTGGCCGTCCGCCGCATCGATCTGGACGCGGTGGGGGAGGCTATCACCGACTGGCTCCCCGAGGGAGTCATGCTCTTGCCCAACACCGCCGGTTGCCAGACAGCCGAGGAGGCGGTGCGAGTGGCCCGCCTCGCCCGCGCCGGCGGCCTGCCCGACTGGATCAAGCTGGAGGTCATCCCCGACCCCCGCTACCTCCTCCCCGACGGAGCAGAGACGCTGCGGGCGGCAGACCAGCTCGTGCGGGAGGGGTTTACGGTCCTCCCCTACGTGCTGCCCGACCCCGTACTCCAGCGAAAGCTCGAGGACGTGGGCTGTGCCACGGTCATGCCCCTGGCAGCGCCCATCGGCAGCGGGCGCGGGCTCAAGCTCCGCCACGCCATCGAGATCATGGTCGAGCAAGCGCAGGTGCCGGTCATCGTCGACGCCGGCCTGGGCGCGCCCTCCCACGCCGCCGAGTGCATGGAGATGGGGGCCGACGGCGTCCTCGTCAACACCGCCATCGGCATGGCCGGCGACCCTCCGGCCATGGCCCGCGCCTTCGCCTTGGCGGTGGAGGCGGGACGGGCAGCCTACCTGGCCGGCATCATCGAGGAGTCCAAGGAGGCGAGGCCGTCCAGTCCCATTACCGGCCTCGTAACGAGGGAATGAGGGTGTTCGTGAACAACCGCGAGATGGAGCTGGAGCCGCCGGCCACGGTGGAGGCGCTCCTCCGGGCGCTCGGCCTCGAGGCGCCCTATGCCTTGGTGGAGCGGAACGGCGAGCCGGTGGAGCGGGCTCGCTACGGGCAGGTGGAGCTGGCCGAGGGAGATAGGCTCGTTGTCGCCCGCCCCGTCGCTGGCGGATAGGCGTCTGTACCTGGTGGCGCCGGCCCGAGCCGACCTGGTCGAGCTCATCGAGCGGGCGGTGCGGGGAGGCGTCGACCTGGTCCAGGTGCGCGAGAAAGAGCTCGCCGACGGCGAGCTCTTGCGGCGTCTCCAGGCCGCCCGGGAGGTAACCGGGCGCCTGGGGGTGCCGCTGGTGGTCAACGACCGCCCCGACCTGGCCCTCCTCTGCGAGGCCGACTTCGTCCACGTGGGCCAGGACGACCTGCCGGTGGAGGCGGCCCGGCGGCTCGGTGTGGGCGTGGGCCTCTCCACCCACACCCGGGCGGAGATCGACGCCGCCGACGCCGACTACATCGGCGTCGGCCCCGTGTACGCCACCCCCACCAAGGCCGGGCGGCCGCCGGTGGGCCTGGAGCTCGTTCGCTACGCCGCCCGCCACGCCCGCCAGCCCTGGTTCGCTATCGGCGGCATCGACGAGACGAACGTGGGCGAGGTGGTCGCCGCCGGCGCCCGCCGCATCGCCGTGGTGCGGGCGATCTGCGACGCCGACGACCCGGAGCGGGCGGCCCGGGCGCTTCGCGCCGCCCTGGCCGAGTAGACGGCCCCCTCCCGCCGGCGGCCGCTAGACTGGCCCTGCCGCGGTGGCGGCCGGTCCCCGGTAGCTCAATTGGCAGAGCATCCGGCTGTTAACCGGAGGGTTGCTGGTTCGAGTCCAGCCCGGGGAGCTGGTCAGGGAAGCGACGTCCCTGCGCAGAGCGGCTTCCTGACAGGCGTTCTCGTCTCCCGGGGAGGAGACGACGGGGCCCCAGGCAGCACCGCCGGGGGAGCAGGCGACACTGGCCGCTACCCCCGCCGGCCGGGCTTGCGGGTGACCTGTCGCCGCTGCCAAGATCCCCCTACCGCATGAGCCTGACCTCGATGCTCTTCACGCTCGCCCGCCTGTCGGCGACCGGCCGGGCGCTGCGACGGGGGCCGAGCGCGTACGCGAGGCGCGAGGTACGCCGCCTCGTCATCCGCTCCATGGCGCGCACCGGCGTCTTCCGCCGCCCTCGCTAGGAGGTAGCAGGCGACCCGCCGTCCGTGTTGCGCCGCTGAATAGCCCGCAGATACCGTAGCTCACGCATAGGCTTTCTATCGGATGGCCAACAGCACCAGACGCCCACGTGTACTGCCTGCAAGCTCAGGTGCCCGAGCAGCGGGTGAACCCCTCGATCGAGCGGCAACGCGCCGCTCAGCACGCTCTTCGTATCCGCCACCGGTCGAGCTCCGGTCGGACGTGGAGGGCGCCGTCGGCAAGACCGGCTCGGCCGTTGCCCGAGCCGCCGAGCCGCGCATCAGCTACGTCATCGCGCGCCTCGAGCGCGCGGTTCGTGCCGCCATCAACGAGCGGGTACGGCCGTACGGCCTCACGACGTTGCAGTACACGACGCTCAGCGTGCTCGGCGCGCGAGGACGACCACTCTCGAACGCCCAGCTGGCGCGCCGTTCGTACATGACGCCCCAGTCGATGATCGAGGTGCTCGGCGTGCTCGAGCACAAGGGGCTGATCCGGCGCGACCCCCATCCGAACCACCGCCGTGTCTACCCGGCGAGGCTGACGGCCAAGGGCCGCCGGGTACTCAAGGCGTGCGACGCTGCTGTCGAGGAGATGGAAGAGGAGATGCTCAGCGAGCTCAGCAGCGAGGAGCGCGAGTTTCTGCTGGCCTCGCTGAAGACCTGCGTGCGCGCGCTGCACGCCGGCTTCCCCGAATCGTAGACGCCGGTCCCTTCGCCTCCCGTCGCCGCAGACGGCGTGTCTCGAGTCGCGGCTCTGCCCTCTCGTCCTTGACAGTATCAGGTTAGCTGATATACGGTCGCCGTCGCACCGCAGTGACGAGCCGACGGCGATACGTGACGCGCTCCGCAAAGGGGAGCTGGCAGCGGCAGAGGACGGAGGCCGACCTGGGCGCGCTCGCCACTCTCTACCGCAGGGGCAGCATCGTCAGCGGTCGCGGGACAGGGAGCGTTGCCGACATCGAGATGCGGAAAACGCCACCGGTCGGCCGGCAGCCGTCCCTCCCGTGGCTCACCTTCGCCGACGGCCCGGGTGGCCGACCGTTGGGTGACCCACCCTCGTCGCAGCAGCCGCCTGCCACGGCTCCCGGGCGGCGATGAGCGTGCTGGCGGGCAAGGTGGCGATCGTGACGGGCGCCGCGCGCGGCATCGGCCGTGCCACGGCCGAGCTGCTCGCCGAGCACGGCGCCCGCGTGGTCGTCGCCGATCTCGACGGCGAGCTCGCAGCCGAGGTGGCGGCGACGCTCGCAGAGGAGGCGGTGCCGATCGGGGGCGACCTGACCGAGAACGGGGTGCCGGAGGCGGTCGTCCGGGCGGCGGTCGACAGCTTCGGCCGGCTGGACATCGTGGTCAACAACGCCGGCTACACGTGGGACGGGATGGCCCACAAGATGAGCGACGAGCAGTTCCGCGCCATGCTCGAGATCCACACCGTCGCCCCCTTTAGGCTGCTGCGGGCGGCGGCGCCCTACCTGCGCGATGCCGGTAAGGCGGACCGCGAGGCCGGGCGGGAGGTGTTCCGCAAGGTCGTCAACGTAACCTCGATCTCCGGCACCCAGGGGAACGTCGGCCAGGCCAACTACGCGGCGGCCAAGGCCGGGCTGGTGGGCCTCACGAAGACCCTTGCCCGCGAGTGGGGTCCGTTCAAGGTGAACGTGAACGCCGTCGCGTTCGGGTTCGTGGAGACGCGGCTGACCGCGCCGTCGGACGACGGCGGCGAGACGATCGTGCGCGGCGAGGTCGAGATCCCGCTCGGCATCCCCGAGCAGGTGCGAACGCTCGCGGCGACGCTCATCCCGCTCGGACGCCCCGCGACCCCGCGCGAGGCGGCCGGGCCGATCTTCTTCCTCTGCTCGCCGTGGTCGGACTTCGTCCACGGGCAGGTGCTGACCGCGAGCGGGGGGCAGACGACGGGAATGACCGAGTGAGCGGCGCCTCGGACTTTCGGGTCGACGCGCTTGGCACGCCCGGCCCCGAGCACCGCTACCTCGTCACGGGGGAGGCCATCCGGGCGTACGCCGCCGCCACCGACGACACTGCCCCCGCCGCCACGGCGGGTCTCGTCGCTCCGCCGGTCTTCGCCATCGTCCCCGTGTGGGAGGCCATCGCCCCCGCGTCGCGCGCCGTCGCATCGGAGCGGGCGCGCCGGCGCGTCCTCCACTACGCCCAGGACATCCTCCTCCACCGTCCCCTGACGGCCGGGATGCGCGTCGTGTCCTGCGCGACCCCGGTGGCGCTTCTGGAGCACCCGAAGGGCACCCAGCTCGTGATCAGGACGGAGACGCGTCTCGAGAGCGGGGAGCCTGTGAACGAGCAGTACGTGACCGAGTTCTTCCGCGGCGTCTTCGCCGGCACGAGCCGCGGCGACCGGCCACCGGATCACCGGCGGGTCGGCGTCCAGGAAGGCGATCCCCTGGCGGAGATCTCCTACCCGGTGGCGCACGACCAGCCGGAGCGCTACGCGGCGGCGTCCGGGGACCGGCTCGAGATCCATCTCGACGAGGCCGCGGCCCGGGCGGTGGGGCTTCCCGGCCGGATCCTGCACGGCCTGTGCACGATGGCGTTCGCCGGCCGAGCGGTGCTCGAGGCCGCCGGCAGCGACGACCCCGGGGCGGTGCGCCGGCTCGCCGCCCGCTTCTCGGCGCCCCTGCTTCCCGGCGGGAAGCTTACGACCCGCATCTGGCGGCTCGCCGACGGGTTGACGTACGCCTTTGAGGCGGTGGACGCAGAGGGCGTGGCGGTCATCCGCCACGGACTGGCCGAGCTGCGGCAGTGAGTCCGATCGATCCGAACGCCATCGTGGCGCTCGACGCCGCCACCCGTGCCGGGGTGGGACGGAGCGGAGAGGACGGGTGAAGCGCGAGCGGCGCGCACAGGCCTGACCCGTGACCACCAGCTCGCCGACTTCGAGGCGATGGAGATCAAGCCCGAGGTAGGGCCGTGATGCTCACGGACAACGCAGCTCGCTCGCTCGGCCTGGGGAATTCTTGAAGACAATCAGGCTCCCTGATATAAAAGGCTTGTTCTCGACGCAACGTCGCTTTGCGGTGGAGGGAGGACTATGCAGGAGGTGATGCAAGAGCTTCCGCTGACCCTCGACATGACCCTCAGGCGTCCGGTGGCGCTGGGCCACGGCTTCTGCGTCGCGTCGGCAGGCCTGGACGGCGCGCGCAGGGTGCGTGAAGAGCAGGCATCGCGGCTCAGGACGGCGCATGCCGCGCTGGGGACACCCTCTCGGCCACGGAGCGAGCCCACGAAACTCGAACACAAAGGAGCGAAGCGATGAAACGCGTCCTTGCCCTCGTCGCGACCGTTCCGGTCGCGCTCATGGTCCTTACCGGGTTCTCGAGCGGTCCGCAGCAGGCCCCGACTGTCCACATCGCCATGGACGCGCCGCTCACCGGACCGCAGGCGATCGTCGGCCAGGGCGACCGGGAGGCGGTGAACGCCCTCGTCCGCTTCTGGAACCGGCGGGGCGGGATCAAGGGCAGGAGGATCGTAGTCGACATTCTTGACAACGCCTCCAACCCCTCGCAGGCAGTCCAGAACGTCCAGCGATTCGTCGGCGACTCCAAGTATGTCGCCATCCTCGGCTCGGGCAATGCCGCCGCCGCCGTCGCCACGGCGCCGCTGGCGACGGAAGCGCGCATTCCCTTCCTCGCCCTCTCGCCCCCGACCCCGCTCGTCGCGCCGCCTCGTCCGTACGTGTACGTCGCGCTGCCCACGGCCCGCCTCTACGCGTACAGCATGGCGCAGTACCTCCGGTCGCTCGGCATCCGGAAAATCGCGCTGATCGGCGACAACGGAGGCTTCGGCCGTGATGGAACCGCGCAGGTCCAGGCCCTCGCCCGCGCGTACGGCTTCACCATCACGGACACCATCATCTTCTCGCCGACCTCGACGAGCTTCGCTTCTGAGTTGGCCAAGGTCAAGAACTCCGAGGCGGAAGCGCTCTGGATGTGGACGGTGACCCCTGCGGGTAACACCATCGTCAAGGAGTTCCGCCAGCTCCAGCTCCCGCAGCGTCTCGTTCTCACGGGCGGGAATCTGTCGCCGCAGTTCCTCGAGGCGACCTGCCCGGAGGTCAACGGCGCGCTCGTGAACAGCTTCCTCGGCGTCGTGTGGGAACAGCTTCCGCGCAACCACCCAGTCCGGGCGCAGGCTGAGCTTGTCCAGCGCGCCCTCGGAAAGCCGCTCTCCGTCTTCCACGTGGACGCGGCGACCTCGCTCTTCGCCCTCAAGGCGGCCATGGAGCGCGGGGGCTTTACCCGGGAAGCGATCAACTCGGCTCTCGAGACGAAGCTCCGGGGGCTGCCGACACCGGGCGGACGGCTGTACTTCGGGCCGCGCAACCACAGCGGTATTCAGATGAACAGCATGTGGGCCGGCAGAATCGTCCAATGCAAGCCGAAAGCCCTGTTCGGCCCGGCGTTTCGGAGATAGACGGGTCGTCGGACAGGAAAGCCGGCGCCGTGGACCTCGCCTGCGAGGTCCACGGCGTCAGCAAGTCGTTCGGCGCCGTCGCGGCCATCGACGACGTCACCCTCGCCTTCGAGCGGGGGTCGCTGACCTGCCTGATCGGCCCGAACGGCGCCGGCAAGTCCACGCTGCTCGGCTGCATCTCGGGCCTCGTCCACGTCGATGCCGGCAGGATCCTCGTGGGCGGTCGAGACGTTACCAACTGGACGGCGCACCGCCGGGCGCAGGCGGGCCTAGGCGTCGTGTTGCAGACCACCCGACCGCTGGAGCGGTTGAACGTGCTCGGGAATGCGATGGTGGGGTGTCACCCGTGGACGCGTAGCGGGTTCGTCGAGGCGATGATCCGTGTGCCCTGGCAGCGCCGCGAGGAGCGGCGCATCGAGGAGGAGGCGTTCCGGGCGCTCGAGCTCGTGGGCCTGGCCGACCGGGCGCAGGCGATGGCCGCCTCGCTCCCGCTGGGCCAGCTGCGCCTGCTCGCGGTGGCGCGCGCCTTGGCCCAGCGTCCGCGCGTGCTGCTCCTCGACGAGCCGGCGGCCGGCCTTCGCGCCGCCGAGAAAGCGCGGCTGGCGGAGACGCTGGCTGCGCTCAAGGACCGCGACCTGACACAGATCCTCGTCGAGCATGACATGGGCTTCGTCGGCTCGCTGGCCGAGCGAGTGATCGTGCTCGACCGCGGACGGGTGGTCGCCGACGGCACGCCTGGAGAGGTGCGCGAGAATGCGCGTGTGGTGGAGGCCTACCTGGGCTCGGCGACGCTGTGACGTTGCTCGAGCTCGACGAGGTGGTGGTCCGCTACGGCCCCGCGGTGGCCGTCGACCGCGTGTCGCTGACGGTGAGAGAGCGGGAGCGCGTCGCGCTGGTCGGGGCAAACGGCGCAGGCAAGACGTCGGTACTGAACGCGGCCTGCGGCGTCGTACGCCCGGCCTCGGGGCGGGTCCGCATCCGGGGCGAGGACCTGACCGGAAGGCCCCCCGCCGTCGTCGTCCGGCGGGGCGTCAGCCAGGTGCCGGAGGGACGCCACGTGTTCGCGACCCTGCCCGTCGAGGCGAACCTCCTGCTCGGCGCCTACGGTCGGGTGTTCAGCCTCGAGGTGGTCACCTCCACCCTCCGCTTCCTGCGGGCCAGGAAGGAGGTCCGCGAGCGGCTCGACCGAGTCTACGCGCTCCTGCCGAGGCTGCGCGAGCTCCGGGACCGTCCGGCCGGACGAACCTCCGGCGGCGAGCAGCAGATGGTGGCCATCGGCCGTGCTCTGATGGCGGAGCCGCGCCTGCTGGCGATCGACGAGCTCTCGCTGGGCCTGGCACCGTTGCTCGTTCAACAGCTCGCCGACTTCCTCCTGCGCTTGAACGAGGAACAGGGCGTCGCCATCCTGCTCGTCGACCAGAGCGCCTCCCTCGCGCTCTCGCTCTGCGAGCGCGCGTACGTCCTTGAGACGGGCCGCATTGTCCTTGAGGGCCCAAGCGTCGAGCTGCGGGGTCGGACCGAGATACGCAGCGCGTACCTGGGCGGGATCGTGCCACCGTCGTGACGACCCTCTTCCAGCTCGTCGTCGTCGGCATCTCGACCGGCTCGGTCTTCGCCGTCGTGGGAATGTCGCTCGTTCTCGTCTACCGCGCGACGGGGATCGTGAACTTCGCCCAGGGCGTCTTCGCTGTGCTCGGCGGACTGCTGACGTACTCGTTCAGCAAGCACATGTCCCTGGCGTTCGCGGCGGTGCTCGCGACGCTGGTGACAGCGTTCGTGGCGACCATCATCGCCGTCGTCGCGGTCGGCTTCCGAGGCCGGACGACCCACCTCGCCAGCCTCATCATCACCGTCGGGATCACGATCCTCGCCGAGGCGGTCCTGCTCGCCGCCTTTGGCGAGGTGCCCCGATCCTACTCGGCCATCTCGGATCGCGCCTGGGAGGTCCATGGGGTTCTGATCCAGCCGCAGTACGCCGTTCTCGCGCTGGTGGCGCTCGGCGCCGCCGTCGGGCTGACGCTCTTCCTGCGGCGAAGCGTCGTCGGCCAAGCCCTCGTCGCCTCGGCCGACTCGCCTCGGGCCGCGGAGCTCATCGGGCTGAACCTCCGCTCGGTGGCGGTAATCGCGTTCGCAGTCGCCGGCGGGCTGACTGCGCTCGGCGGGCTCTTGCTGGCGCCGACGGTGCCGGTGTCGTACAGCTCGGGTCTCACGATCACCATCAACGGCTTCGCGGCCGCCGTGTTCGGCGGGCTTGCCTCGATCAGGCTCGCCCTCCTGGGCGGCTATGCCCTCGGCGTGGTCGAGCAGCTCGTCGTCGGCTACATCGACCCTCAGTACAGCCTCATCATCGCCCTTCTCGTCATGCTCGTTCTCATCGGCTGGCGCTCGCGGGGCGAGCTCGCCGTATGAGCGCCAAGGCAGTCGCCCAGGCTCGCATCGCTCGTCGCCGCCGCCCGGTCCCCGCTCGGCCTCTCGTCCTGGTCGGGGCGACGGCCTTCGCCTGCTGGGTGCCCTTCCAGCTCGACCGGGGCGACGTCGGGCTCTACGACCGCATGGGCCTGTATTCGCTGGTCGCGATCGGCCTGACCCTGCTCATGGGCTTCGCCGGCCAGGTGTCGCTCGGGCAAGGAGGGTTCTTCCTCATCGGCGCCTACACCTCGGGCCTGCTCACAGCCGGCCTCGATCCGGACGACCGGCTGGTCGACCCTAAGGCGGGCATCGATCCCCTACTCGCCGTCGCCGTGGCGCCGCTGGTCAGCGCCGCCATCGCCGTCGTCATCGGCATCCCCCTGATACGCCTGCGCGGCCACTACCTTGCCTTCGCGACGCTCGCCTTCGCGCTCATCGCTTGGTCCTTCCTTTACGCCCAGGACCGCTTCACGGGCGGGCAGTACGGCGTAACCGTGACCGAGCGTCTGGTCGTAGCGGGCCGTGAGATCAGCGGCGCGACGCACGCGGCGGTCGTCTGGGGTCTCGTCGGCCTCGCGCTGCTCCTGTCGACCAACCTCGTCGCCTCGAGGGTGGGACGGGCGCTACAGGCGATCGCCGCCAACGAGCCCGCGGCAGCCGCCTCTGGCATCAACGTGGCTCTCTACAAGCTGCAACTGTTCGTCTTCGCTGCGGCGCTTGCCGGCCTTGCCGGCGGACTCTTCACCTTCTACACGCAGTTTCTCGGCCCGGAGGACTTCGGGATCGTCCTCAGCCTGCTTTTCGTCGTCATGGTCTGCGTCGGCGGACTGGGAAGCTTGTATGGGGCCGTCGTCGGCGCGGTGACGATCGTCTACGTCGAGCACGAGCTGCGCGAGCTCGGGACGCACGAGAGCCTGCTCGGTTGGCACCTCCCACCGCAGGGGCCGTCCATCCTCTCGCTGGGGGCGTTCGGCCTCCTCCTCGTCGTGATCATGCTGTTCTTTCCGCACGGCCTCCTCCCCGGCCTGCTGAGCGGGCTCGCCTCCGCCCGTCGTCGGCTCATCCGTGAGGTGCGCGGTTAGGTGAGGCCCGAGATGACATCCGCACCGTCTGCGAGTGGTCGCTGGCCGAAAGGAGATCGGTTCCCTGCCGCCGGCTGGGAGCGAGCTGGAGGCGAGCGGAGAGGCGGCCGCGCGCGCTCAGCGTGGCAGCTTGAGCGGGTGGGTCACGACCCGTCTGGGGTCGCCGTCGATGAGGGACAGATTGCCCTCGTGCTCGGGAGCTGACCGTCCCCGCGCTGCCCGCCGGCAGTTCCTTCCCCCGCTGGTCCCTCCAGCGACGCCGCAGAGCCGTGCTGTCCTTCCCGGCGCTGATCGCGGGCGCCTACCTCGCTGGCGTCTCCACGCAGCGGGGGAGAAGCTGGCGCAGCAGCTCGGGGTCGGGCGCATGAGCGGCAGCCAGGTCTCCAGGCCGGCCACGTGTCGCCGGGGCGGCCGCACCGTGAATGCCGGCATCGTCCCCGCCGTCGGCGTCAACCGGACGGCTTCCGCGAGTCGCTCGGGCTCGACGTCGTCGGGCAGGAGGACGACGTCGCCGGGCGGAATGGAATCCCGTCAGGGCTCGGGTCCCCAGATGCGCCGGGCGACGGCCCCGATCAGGCGCAGCTTGGCCTCTTGCTCGGCCGGGGTCATGGGCCGGGAGATCTCGCTGGACGCAAAGCCGCACTGGGGGCTGATGGCCAGCCGTTCCAGCGGGACGTAGGCGCTTGCCTCCTGGACACGGGCGACGAGGTCGTCGGCGTCCTCCAGCCTACCCTCCTTGGTCGTCACCAGGCCCAGCACCACCTCGTGATGGGGCAGGACATCGGCCAGGGGCTGAAAGCCCCCGGCTCGGTCGCTGTCGTACTCGAGGAGGAGCCGATCGATGTTGGTCAGGCGGGGAAACACCTCCTTGGAGATGGCCTCGTAGCCTCCGGTCGCCGCCCACATCCCTCCCGGCGCGTTGCCGCGACACATGTGCATCGCCCGTATGACCCCGGTGACGCCCTCGAAGACCATGTTGTCGAGCTCGGCGTCGGCAACGAGCTCGTGGGCCATATCGTGCCCGTGCGCCTCAAAGGCGGCCCTGTTGGCGGGGTCGATGTGCCACTGGGCGTAGTTGGGGGCGTCGAGCTGGATGTACCGACAGCCCAGCTCGATGAGCCGATCGACAATGTGCTCGCGGATCAGCCGGGCGACGTCGTGGATGAAGTCGTCGGAGGTGGGGTACGCGCCTCTGGAGTACTCGGGGTGCCAATAGATTCGATGCCAGCTCGGCGCCGGGATGGTGTACTTGGCGAGGGCGTGAGCGTGCTTCTGCAAGAAGGCGAACTCGTCGGCCACGATATCCCGGCTCAGCTGGAGCTTGCGCGTCACGAACGGCTCCTGCGGGGGTAGGGCGGACGTATCGGCCGGCTCCCCCGACCCTGTCTTCCAGAGGTCGCGCCAGCCCGATCGAGCGTCCAGGAACTCGAACCCGGTGACCGGAGGCTGGAAGAGGGGGTCGTCGATGATGGGAATCAGGGCGATCCACCCGTACCGTCGGAGCTCGCCGTCCGTGATGGCCTCGATCCCGGCACTCTCCTGGAGCGCGATCGCCTCCCGGACGGCCCTATCCTCGACGGCGCGAAGCTCGTCCCAGCCGATCCTGCCCGCCCGTGCTGCCTCTCTGGCCTCGAGCAGGTAGTCGGGCCGTAGCAGGCTGCCGACGACGTCGGCGCGCACGGTCGTCTGCCGATGCGCCGTCAGCGGAGCCTCTTGTGGACGCCGGGTGTCGTGCCCATGCATGTCCAGCGCGATGATAGGGTTGCAGGACGTATGCGGGAGGTGGAAGGCAAGGTCGCCTTCATCACCGGTGGCGGCAGCGGGGTCGGGTTGGGCATGGCCAAGGCGTTCGTGGGTGCGGGTATGCGCGTCGTCATCGCCGACATCCGGGAAGACCACCTCGAGGAGGCGATGGCCGTGCTCGGCGGCAACGCACACCCGATCCGGCTGGACGTGACCGATCGGGAGGCGTTCGCGCGGGCCGCCGACGAGGCCGAGCGCGTGTTCGGCAAGGTGCACGTCCTCTGCAACAACGCCGGGATCATGCTCTTCAGCGACATGACCGAGGCAACGTACCAGGACTGGGATTGGGTGCTCGGGGTCAACCTCGGCGGCGTCGTCAACGGCGTCGTCACCATGGTGCCGAGAATTAAGGCCCACGGCGAGGGCGGCCACGTCGTCAACACGGCCTCCATGGCCGCCTTTATTGCCGGTCCCGGGGTGGGGATCTACACGACGGCGAAGTTCGCCGTCCTCGGGCTGTCCGATTCGCTGCGGTGGGACCTCCTTCCGCACGGGATCGGGGTGTCGGTGGTGTGCCCGGGCCTCGTCAACAGCAAGATCTACGAGAGCGATCGGATCCGACCGGCGGCGCTGGCGACCGATGTGGGCCCCGCCAACGAGGAGCTCGTGCGCACGCTGCCCAGCCTGTACGAGGCCGGCATGTCCCCTGACGTGATCGGCGACAAGGTGTTGCGGGCCATCCAGCGGAATCAGTTCTACGTCTTCACCCATCCCGATCACCGGGACGAGCTGCGGCAGCTCTTCGACGAGATCCTGGCCGCCTTTCCCGACGAGCCGATACCTCCCGAGCGGCTTGCCGTCGAGGAGGGGCGGCGGGCGGCGAAGGAGCGAGCCCTTGCCTCCTGGCCCGGCGACTGAGGCGACGCCGTGGAGGAGGTGCAAGGCAAGACGGCGTTCATCACCGGCGGAGCCAGCGGGATCGGCCTGGGCATGGCCACGGCCTTCGTCGACGCCGGCATGAACGTCGTCATCGCCGACGTCCGCAGCGACCACATCGAGCAGGCCTGCGAGCGCCTGGCGGGCAAGGCGGTGTACGCCATCGAGCTCGACGTCACCGACCGAGAGGCGTTCGCGCGGGCCGCCGACGAGGCCGAGCGCGTGTTCGGCAAGGTGCACGTCCTCTGCAACAACGCCGGCATCGGTATCCTGGGTCCCGCCAAGCTGGCCCGCTACGACGACTGGGACTGGGGTCTCGGCGTTCTCCTCGGCGGCGTCGTCAACGGAATCCAGACCTTCCTCCCCCGGATGCTCGCCCACGGCGAGGGCGGCCACATCGTCAACACGGCCTCCATGGCGGGCGTCCTGCCCATCCCGGGGGCGGCCATCTACATCACGGCCAAGGCGGCGGTGGTAGGGCTGTCGGAGGCGCTACGGAGCGAGCTCGCCGACGAGGGCATCGGCGTCTCGGCCTTCTGTCCTGGGCCGGTAAAGACCAACATCCGCGAGGTTGGTCGCATGCGACCGGCGCGGTACGCCGACTCCGGCTACGCCGAGCTGGAGCGGGAGCTCGGGGAGCGTCCCAACTCGCCGTTGTGGATGGATCCCCTCGAGTGCGGCCGGCGGGTGCTGGCAGGCATTCGCCGCAACGACCTGTACATCTTTACCCACCCCGAGTTTCGCCAAGGGGTGGAGGAGCGGTGGCGGGCGATGGTGGCCTCGTTTCCGGATGAGCCGCCGAACGAGGAGCGGGCAGCCGAGATCGGCTTTTTGCTGTCCAATCCGATCTTCCGTGAGGTGCTCAGCCGGCGATAGCATGGGGCGCCGGTTCTCGCTCCAGGAGGTGTGATCGCATGGCCGGTAGGTTCCGGGTCTTGAACCCCCAGGGGTATCCGCCCAAGGTGCACGCGCGGGGGATGGCGCAGAGCCTCCCGACCCTCGAGGGCAAGAAGGTGTTCCTGGTGGACATCGGCTTCGCCAACTCGGACAACTTCATGAAGGAGCTGCACGCGTGGTTCACGGCCAACCGCCCGGAGATCCGCACCGAGATCGTGCGCTGGCGCGACCAGCACGTACCCGACCCGGAGCTGTGCGAGCGGATCAGGGCGGAGGGCGATGCCGCCATCGTCGGGGTCGGCACCTGACCGGGCTGCGCGCCGGAGGTCTCCGGCCACGTCGTCGATCTCGAGACGAAGTACGGGGTCCCCACCGTGGGCGTCCACGTGTCCGTGTTCGCGCCGCTGGTGCGGAGCTGTGTGAAGGCGAACGGGATGCCCCATGCACGTCAGGCGTTCGTCCCCACGCCCCTCATGAACTCCCCCCGCGCCGTCCTCAAGCAGTACATCGAGGGCGATGACCCGGTGAACAGACGGCCGTTCATGACCGAGGTCCTCGACCTGCTCACGCGGCCCATCGCTCCCGAGGACCTGCGGGGAGAGGACTGGGATCGCGACACGCCCCGCTACATCGAGGCGGAGAGCGAGGAGGAGATGCACGCCCTCTTCCGCGAGCGTCACCTCACCGACTACCTGCCCATCATCCTGCCCACCGAGGAGCGTGTCGAGCGCATGCTGACCGGCACGAGCCACGCGCCCGACGAGATGGTGGGCAAGATGCGGCCCACCATCGGCATGGAGTTCTGGCACTACGACGTGGAGAAGGTGGCCATCAACGCCGTCATGGCCGGCTGCGAGCCGCAGTATCTCCCCGTGCTCCTCGCGCTCGGCCAGGGCGGAGACACCGGTCGCCAAAGCAGCATGTCGTCGATGGGGAACATGGTGGTGGTCAACGGCCCCATCCGCCACGAGATCGGGATGAACTGCGGCATCGGCGCCCTCGGTCCCTACAACCACGCCAATGCCACCATCGGGCGGGCGTTCGGGCTCATGTCCCAGAACCTCCAAGGCGGGTCGGTGCCGGGACTCACCTACAACGGCTCCCAGGGATGCAACTTCTCGTACAACTGCTGCTGCTTCGCCGAGAACGAGGAGAGGAGCCCGTGGGAGCCCTACCACGTGGAGCACGGCTTCGGCGCCGACGAGAGCGCCGTCACCGTCTTCTACATTTGGGGGAATGTGTGGGCCGAGTACCTGCGCCAGTACTGGCAGGAGAAGCTGGTGGCCATGATCTCCGGCCTCGAGCCGGGCATGGGGTGCACCCTCGTCCTCGATCCCATCGTCGCCCGCGAGTTCGTGGACAAGGGCTTCACCAGCAAGGCCCAGATTGCCCAGTGGATCCACGAGAACGCCAAGATCCCGCGACGACGCTACTGGGATCACGTGATGCTCAACCTCATCCACGAGCTGGTGGAGGCGGGCGTGGAGCCGTTTGCCAGCTACTGGGCGGCGGGTCCCGAGGAGCCGATCCCGGTGTTCGAGACGAGCCGAATCAACGTCCTCGTGGTGGGCGGGGAGACGAACGGCCACTTCAGCATCTTCATGGGCTCTCCCATGCGAGGGAAGTTCCGCTCCAGCGAGATCGGGCCGACCGTCTCCATCGACTTCTGGCGCTGAGGCCGGGCGGGTTGTCTTAGCATCTCCGCGACATGGGCGAGGGGTACGACATCGCCGTCGTGGGCGGCGGCCTGGCCGGTCTCACCGCCGGTCTCACCGGAGCGCGGCTGGGTCGGTCGACCATCGTCCTCACCGGAGGTGTTCCCGGCGGTCTCCTGCTGGCGATCGAGCGCATCGACGGGATGCCCGGCTTCCCCGCCGGCGTGGCCGGCTACGAGTTGTGCCCGACGGTACAGCAGCAGGCGGAGGAGGCCGGAGCGGAGATCGCGAGCGGGGAGCTGACGAGACTCCAGCCGGCAGGGGAGGGCTGGACGATCGCTACCGACGACGGGGAGATGCGTGCGTCGGCCGTCATCGTGGCTACCGGCGCCCGCTTTCGCCGCCTCGGGGTTCCGGGGGAGGAGCGCCTGATCGGACGCGGTGTCAGTACGTGCGCGAGCTGCGACGGCCCCCTCTTCGGCGGGCGCGCGGTGGCAGTCGTGGGAGGCGGCGACTCGGCCCTTCAGGAGGCGCTGGCTCTGGTCGACCTCGTGGAGCGGGTGGTGATCCTCCACCGGGGCCAAGAGCTGCGCGGGCAGGAAGGCTACCGCAGGCGGGTGGTGGGTCATCCCAAGATCGATGTTCGCTTGGGGACGGCGGTGGAGGAGATTGTGGGCGACGACCGGGTGGGCGGCGTCCGCGTGCGCGACCGGGTAACCGGCGCCGTGGAGGAGATCGAGGTGGCCGCCGTCTTTCCGTACGTCGGCCTTCAGCCCAACAGCGAGCCGGTGGGCGAGTGGGTCGCCCTTGCTGCCGACGGCGGCATCCGCACCGACGCCGCCCTGCGCACGAGCGCCCCGGGGGTGTTCGCGGCCGGCATCGTGCGGAGCGGGGCGGCGGGGCGGGCCGCGGCCGCGGCCGGAGACGGGGCCACGGCCGCCGTGGCCGCCGACTCCTACCTCCGCCACGGGGGATGGCCGACCGAGCTCGTAGGTGCCCCGGCGCTGGAGGGGGCAGGGTGATCGCGCGGGCGGTAGCCATCGTCCGCCCAGGCGGCCCCGAGGTCCTGCGGGTGATCGAGCAAGACGTCCCCGACCCGGGGCCGGGCGAGGTGCGGATTCGGGTAATGGCCGCCGACGTCAACCCGAGCGACATCGCCATCCGCGAGCGGGGCAGCGACAGAAGCGACCCTCCCTGGGTGCCCGGCTGGGACGCGGCCGGCGTGGTCGAGTCTGTCGGTGCCGGCGTGGACAGGCTTGCGGTCGGGGACAAGGTGATGGCCGTCGTCCTGCCGGCCCTGCCGGGAGCGCAGCGGGAGCTCCTCGTCGCCCCGGCCGGACAGGTCGTCCCGATTCCCGACGGGGCCTCGTTCGAGCAGGCGGCGACGCTGCCCATGAACGGCCTGACGGCCATGCGCTCGCTCGAGCTTCTCGATCTCGGCGTGGGCGATACCCTCGTCGTCACCGGTGGGGCGGGACAGCTGGCCTCCTTCGCCATTCCCCTGGCCAAGGAGCGCGGCCTGACAGTGATCGCCGACGCCAAGCCCGACGACGAGCCGCTCGTGCGCAGCTTCGGCGCCGACGTCGTCGTGCCCAGGGGAGAAGGGTTCGTCGACGCCGTCCGCGAGGTCGTCCCCCAGGGAGCGGATGGGTTGCTGGACACGGCTCTCCTGTACCGGGACTCCTTTCCCGCCATCCGCGACGGCGGCGTGCTGGTGCCGGTGCGGGGCTGGAGCCACGGAAGCTCGGAGCGCAACATCGATATCCGTCCGGTGCTCGTGTGGGAGGTCATCGACCGAACGGACTGGCTTCACGAGCTCCGTCGGCTCGCCTCGACGGGAAAGCTCAGGCTGCGCGTAGCCGGCGTATATCCACCTGAGCGGGCGGCCGATGCCCACCGGGCGATGGAGGCAGGGGGGATTCGGGGCCGAGCCGTGATCGTCTTCGCGTAAGGAGGGCTTCTCTTTCCGGGAAGGGGGGCCCCAAGATCGCCTTGACGGCCGCCGGGGTAGCGAGTAGATTCGGCCGGGTGGTGCGAGGGAAGGCTCGGCCCGAATCGGCCGGCTGGAGAGATGGCGTCAGGAGGAGCCAAGATGCGTAGAGTGCGGATGGCCCGGACGGCTCGGCGCGGACGTCTCGCCCTACTGGTGACGGCCAGCGCGGCCGTGCTGGCGGTGACAGCGGTGGCCACGACGTCGGCCGCGCTCCCGCCGGAAGTCCTCGACTATGCAGCCTACGTGGGCGGCAAGGGAAAGGCGAAGGCGAGCCTGTCCCCCGTCGTCATCGGTTGGATCAACAACCAAGGCGGCCCGCCCAACCTCAACTTCCCCCAGCCGACCAAAGTTCTCGAGGCGGGGGTGCGAATGGTGAACGCCGAGCTCGGCGGCGTCCGCGGACACCCGGTCAAGCTCAACGAGTGCTTCATCGCCGAGGCCGAGGAGGAGGGCGTGCGGTGCGGCCAGCAGATGGTCAACGACAAGCGGGTCAAGGTCATCCTGTTCGGGCTGGTCGTCGTCGGCAACCAGTCGATCTACGCCACGGTCAAGGGCACGAAGCCCATCGTGGGGGGCGTGGCCGTTCCTCCCGCCGATCCCACGGCCAAGAACGCCTTCTTCCTGAACGGGAGCCAGCTGAGCGTGCTCGGCCCCTTCGGCACCTACACCAAGCGGTTCCTTCCCAAGGTGAAGACGGCGGCCGTCGTCTATCCGAACCAGGCGGGCGCAGACACGGCGGCCTTCGCCCTCAGAGACGCTCTCCGCAAGGTCGGGGTCAGAGTGACCATGATCGCCACGCCGCCGAACGCCACCGACCTGCTCGGCCCGGCCACGCAGGCAAGCTCGGCGGACATGATCGTGGCCGCCCTCGGCTTCACCGACTGCGTGCCGTTCGCAAGAGCCCTCGACCAGATCGGCTACTCGAAGCCGGTACTGTCGACGCCCCTCTGCCTGTTCATTCCTCCCCAGGCCTACGCCAGCGGCGATATGCCCAAGTGGACCTACGGCATCGCCCAGGTCAACGTCCGCTACGGGCCCAGCAAGCAGGCCAAGCTCTACCTCAAGAAGGGCTTGCAGTACGGCGTCACGGTGCAGGACATGACCAACGTCTTCGCCGAGATCGCCTGGGAGGAGCTTCTCGCCACCGTAAAGATCATGAACAAGATTCCCTTCTCCAAGCTCAGCCCGGCGACCATCGCGGCCGGCTTCAGAGCCTTCCGGGGCCCGCTCATCCTGGCCGCTCCGGAGGTCGCCTGCGGTAAGGCATCCCCGGGAGAGCCGGCGGTCTGCGGCAACATGACCCAGTTCTGGAACTACCTGGGCAAGGGGAAGTGGCAGCCGGCCTCCGACTGGCTGAAGCCGCCTGGGTGGAAGTAGGGGCGGCGACGAGCAGAAGGTAGCGGGCCCGGCCACCGCCGGGCCCGCGGGTCTATGCCAGACTGACGCCGAATGCAGGACAATCTCCTGTACGCCATTCTCGGGCTCGGCGCAGGGGCCCTGATCGCCAGCATCGCCCTGGCCGTCGTCCTCATCTACCGCGGATCGGGGGTCATCAACGTGGCCGCCGGGGCGATCGCGATGACGGGAGCGTACGTGTTCTGGTCGCTCAAGACCGGGTACTTCGGCTTCCAGCTCTCCTCCGCGCCGGCGCTCGCCTTGACGCTCGTGTGTATGGCCGTGCTCGGCGTGGTCATCGAAGTCGGCATCTTCCGCCCCCTCCGCAACACGGCGCCGCTGGCCCGGCTGGCCGTGTCGCTGGGGCTCCTGCTCGTCCTGCAAGCGGGCGTCATCGTGGTCTTCGGCAACAGCCCCAAGTCGGCGCCGTCCGTGCTCACCTCCGACACCGTGACCATCTTCGGTCGCGTCGTGCCCCAGGACAGGTTCGTGCTGGCGGGGATCGTCATTCTCGTCGCCCTGGCCCTGGCAGCCCTCTACCGGTGGACGCCGTTCGGCTTATCCACGAGAGCGGCGTCGGAGAACGAGGTGTCGGCCATGCTGGTGGGACTGTCTCCCAGCCGCCTGGCGGTGGTGAACACCGCTCTCGCCAGCGTCGTTGCCGGGGCGCTGGGCGTGCTGGTGGCTCCCCTCATCACGCTCGACTCGCAGACGCTGGCCTTCCAGGTGGTGCCGGCCCTGGGGGCCGCCCTCCTGGCCGGGTTCACATCCTTCTCCATCGCCTGCCTGGCCGGTCTCGCCATCGGCATGGTGCAGTCGCTTCTCATCTTCTGGTCGACCCAGAGCTGGTTCCCCACCGATGTCGGAGGAGCGCCGCTGCGGGGAGTGCCGGAAGTATTCGTGTTCCTCGTCATCGTCCTCGCTCTCTTCCTGCGGGGGGCGAGCCTGCCCGGTCGCGGAGAGCTGGTCGAGAAGCGACTCCCAGCCGCGCCCCGGCCGGAGGGGATGCTGAGGCTGACCTCGGTGGCGGCGGTGGCGGCGGTGGTCTTCCTCATCGTGTTCCCGTACGACTTCCGGCAGGCTCTCATCAACTCCCTGCTCGGCGTCCTTATCTGCCTGTCGCTCGTCGTCATCATCGGCTTCGTCGGCCAGATCTCCGTCGTACAGCTCGCCCTGGCCGGCGTCGCTGGCTTCACCATGTCGCACCTGACCACGGACGTGGGGGGCATCTGGGCCCGGTTCCCGCTCTCGCTCCTCATCGGCGCCGCCGTGGCCACCCTCATCGGGCTGGTGGTGGCCGTCTCTGCCCTGCGGGTGCGCGGTGTCAGCCTGGCCATCGTCACCCTCGCCGCCGCGGTGGCGCTAGAGCAGTTCGGCTTCCTCAATGCACGATGGGGCGGAGGCGACAGGGGCTCGCCGGTGGCCCAACCCGAGCTGGGAGGCTTCAACCTTGCTCCCGATGCCTCCTTCAGGGGCCTGGACGGCGGCATTCCCAGCCCCGTATTCGGCTTTCTCGTCCTGGCCGTGACGGCTCTCCTCGGGCTCTACGTGGCCAACGTGCGCCGGTCGAGTCTGGGCCAGCGCATGCTGGCGGTGCGGTCGAACGAGCGCGCGGCGGCCGCGGCCGGCATCAACGTGCGCAACACGAAGCTGGCCGGCTTCGGTATCTCTGCCTTCATCGCCGGCATGGCCGGCGCGCTGTATGCGTACAACTTCGGCTCGGTCAGCTCCGGCCGTTTTGGGGCCCTGTTGGCGCTGGGCCTGATTGCCTTCGCCTACTTCGGCGGCGTCACCATGGTGTCGGGAGCGATTATCGCCGGGATCGGGGCGACGGAAGGTCTGTTCCCGCACGCCTTCCGGTCGTGGTTGGGCCTGTCCGGGTACTGGGCGCTCCTCGTCGGGGGGTTGGCCCTGGTCGTCACCTTGCTCTTCAACCCGGAGGGAATCGCCGGCACGGCATACCGGAAGAAGCGGGCCAAGAAGCGGCGGCTGGGCACGGCGGGCTTGTCCTCCGAGGGGATTCGCCCCTCTCCGGTGCCGGCCCCGGCCCGGGAGGGTAACCCCGAGAAGCGGCGGCGGCCGACGGCGCTCCCGGTATTGGACGCGGCCGGCGTCTCCGTCTCCTTCGGCGGCCTCCAGGCGCTCATCGACGTCCACCTGAGGGTGGGCGACGGCCAGCTGGTGGGGCTGATCGGGCCCAACGGGGCGGGGAAGACAACCTTCATCGACGCCAT
>FWPU01000732.1_pt1 | contig 27020 bp, 33 predicted proteins | sample 2228361 | NCBI WGS metagenome assembly FWPU01 (sample SAMEA103939777, study PRJEB20133) | metagenome
TACCAAAGCTGCTTTCTGAGCTAGAGTATTTACGTTAAAAGGTTCTCTAATCTTATTTAAGCCTTCTACAAGATAAGGAGGCATAATTCCGTATCCAATCCTCAAACCGGCTAAACCATAGATTTTCGAAAAGGTTCTAAGCACTGCTAAGTTTTCATAAGTGCTGAGAAAATCCAAACCTGTTTTGTACTCTTCATGAGTTACAAATTCAGCATATGCTTCATCAACGACTACTAAAATATTCCTTGGCAGCAAGCTTAAAAACCTATCAAATTCTTTAGTTGAGAAGATAGTGGAGGTAGGGTTGTTCGGATTGGCTAAAAAAATAAGCTTTGTTTTCTCAGTAATTGCAGAAAGAATCTTGTCTAAGTCAATCTTAAGTTCCTCCTTTAAAGGAATGGTAACAGGCCTGCCTTGGGCGATAAGTGTTGCTAGGGGATAAAAAATAAAAGAAGGCGATGGAATAATAGCTTCTTCTCCAGGTAAGAGAACTGCCTGCGCCAAAAGCCTCATAATCTCATCAGAACCATTCCCCACAAAAACCATTTCCGGCTCTACCCTGTAAAATTCTGCAATGGCTTCCTTCAACTCATAACAAGTTGAATCTGGATAACGATTTATTCCTGTTTTTGCTTCATCTATAGCTTTAAGGGCTTCAGGAAAAGGAGGATAGGGGGATTCATTAGAAGCCAATTTCACAATGCGGGAAAGACCCAGCTCTCTTTTAACCTCATCTATAGCTTTTCCTGGAACATAAGGTTTAATCTCATCAATAAAATCATTGAGCTTTGGTTTCATGCTTCCTCCAAGTTGGAAGGTATTTTAACACACCTTTTTTTCTACTACCACCAGCCCAATAATTTGTGAACTTGAGGAAGAATTCTTACCTTCTTTAGCTTGCCTTCAGAGAGGGAGTAAAATTTAAGGAGAGTGGAAATTGAAGGTTTATTGTTGCCGCTTACAGGCTGTATTGTAAGAGGTATATCAGGTGAAACAGAAGAGACAATCTCAAAAGCCCTTACCACCTCTTCTTCTGAAGCATCTTCACCCACCACAATTTTTACTTCAACAGCCTTTTTAAAAGCTACTTTTAAAAATTCCTTATGAAGAGAAAAATAATTCGAACCTACGTAGGAAGGAAGTTTAATATCCATAGAGATGTGATCAACTAGTTTTAAAATCCTCTTAAGTTCGTTCACCAGAATGCCGTTTGTTTCCAAAAATGATTTAAACCCTTTCCCTTTCAGCTTAGAAAGAAGTTCATTTAAAAAGTTAACTTGAAGAAGGGGCTCTCCTCCTGTAAAGGAAACCCAAGAGAGAGGTGGGAGGGTTTTCACTATTTTTACTACGCTTGATGAGCTGACAGGGTTTGAATATTTCCCTGAAGTAAACTCATTGAATTTAACTATAAACTTATCACTCAACTTGAAATCTGTGTCACAATATTTACATGAAAGGTTGCACTTTGCAAAACGAATGAAAATTTGTGGAACCCCAGCAAATATGCCTTCCCCTTGTACAGAAAGAAAAATTTCCTTTAAATACCCTTTCATTTTACGGGTTTTACTTTCAGAGCGTCCTTTTTCACACTCTCAAACTCTGACTTAAAATTTTGAGAGACCTTTCGAGCTAAAGAAAAAGGAGCGATTTTCAAATCATTAAGCCCTGCCGCAGGAACAGGTGCCCCTTTAGCCTCTATGTTCACACCCAAATGAATCAATATAGAAACGGGGGACTTTGTAGCAATAGAAACGGTTAGTTTCTTCTTCCCCCCCTCTCTTACCAGGTAAATGTCATCTCCCTCTCTGTGAAAAACTTCTTCTGAAGCTTCTTTTTGCAAGGCTTCAAGCAGATGAATAACTAAAAATCTCTGCCATAAAACCCCTTTTTCAAGCTCATCTTCAAAAATTTCTACTAAAAAGTGAAGCATATCTGAAGATTTAATTTTCCCTTTTCTCAAAACATCTTCCAAATCCACCATCCTTTCCCCACTTACTGCACAGGGTCCCCGAAAGACGAAAAGAGCATCACCTAAAACGCGGTAATTTCTAAAAATCCAATGAGATGAAAGCTGTGAACCATCGTAAGTAATTCTCCTTTTCTCCTCCAAAATTATCTCAAGCATTTCTCATCCTTTTTCTTACGATACTATGAGCCGGCGTCCCTTTCGTCGCTCTGAGCAACCTCTGGCAAGATTCACACTTGCCACACATTAACTCCTCACCCAAGTAGCATGACCAAATAAACCCAAAAGGAATTCCCAACTCTATCCCTTTCTCAACCAATTCCTTTTTATTCAAATCTTGAGTATATGAAATAACTTTAGGCTTTTTAAAGGTAGAATAAGTGAAAAATTTATTTGCTTCAATTAAAAACTCTCTTGAATTATCAGGGAAAGTTTGAGCTTCTTCCCTGTTAAACCCTGTCACTATCAAATCTGCATCTAAACTTTCTGCAAAACAAGCTGCAATATTCAAAAAAAGCCCGTTCCGATTGGGAACCCAAACAGAGCGAGCACTCTCCTTTAATATTTCTTCTTTCGCAAAATCACCTTCAGAGAGGAGTGGAATTTTTCTTCCACCACCCAAACCGCTCTTGTTTATTTCCTTAAGAAAGTCAAGGTAGATAATCTTGTGAGGAACTTTATATCTTTTACAAATTTTCTTGGAAAAGTAAACCTCCTTTTCCCCCGCCTTCTGACCATAATCAAAAGTGAGTGAGAGGAGAACTTTTGTCTCTTTCAATGCCATCAAAAAATTTACAGTTGAATCAAGACCACTTGAAAGAAGAACAATTGATTTCAAGCCTTCTCCTTTCCATAAAAGAAACAACCTAATGCCCCTACAAAAGCAGGCTCATCAGGAACAATTACCTCTCTTTTTAACTCCTTTTCTATAAAGTGCTTGAGAGCCAAATTTTTACCAACTCCGCCGGAGAAAAAAACTTTATCTTCCGGAAATTTTAAAACCAATGGTTCAATTCTTTTAAACAGGGAATAGTTGACGCCCGCACAGAGTTCTTTAATGCCATAACCTTCAGATATTTTACCTACTAATTCAGTTTCTGAAAATATAGCGCAAGTGCTGGAGAGAGAAACAGGATTTTCGTATTGCGATTGCAGAAACTGTAAAGAAACACCGAGAAAAGCAGCCATATTTTCCAGGAATCTACCGGAGGAAGCAGCACATCTATCATTCGTCAAAAAATCAACCACTCTGCCTCCGCTTACTCTGACTACCTTGGTGTCCTGACCCCCAATGTCCAGTAAGATAAAATCTTTCAAGCCAATTAAATGAACTGCACCTAGAACATGAGCATATATTTCCGAAATCTTCTGCGCTCCTTCCAAATTAAGATATCCGCTTCCATACCCAGTAGCTATGATTTTTGCTTCTTTGTAGAAACCGAGAGAAGGAAGATTCAACTCAATCTGAGAATTCTTCTTGACTACATACTGTTGGTAAAATCTTACTGTATCGCAACTTTTTTTAGTTATCTTTTCGTCACCCCAAACCATCTTCACTTTTCTGCTTCCAATGTCAATTCCTACAATCAATGCGAAATCATCTCCAAAAAAGTTTGAAGTCTTAATTTAGTGCGAGCATCTAACCCCAGCGGTTTGTCTCCATCAATCGTAACTACTGGGACATTGAGCTCCCTTTTTAAGATGAGATCGTGAATAGCTCGGTGACAGAAACTCTGTGTATAATGAATTATCCCATCTATATGGCGTCTCTCAATCTCTCTTTTAATGTCTTTGATTCTGGAAAAGACATCATAGGGAAAAGTGTAAAGAAGGTACTGTTCAACGAGGTCGTCAGTTTTAAAAGGGAATGTAAACTGCCTCTGAACCTCATTAAAAACCACTCTACCCCCCAAACTTTCAATAAAATCATATATTTCTGGAAAAATCGGTGGGACTCCCACATACCCAAGGCGTGCTTTCTCGTTAAAACTTTCCCTTTTCTTCACCTTATCTAACAGAGATTTTAATTCGAGATGATACCTTTCTGGATCACCCATGAAATCGCTTGCAGAGATGAGAAAGTAGTGATTTTCAAAACCACTTACTCTGTTCTCCTCCCAAGTAAGCCTGTCAAGTTCCCAGGTAAGCTTTCTTATTTTATCCAGAAACATCTTCTTCTCAATTACATCTTTCCAAGAAACACCAAGTCTCCTAGCTAGCTTGTGAAGCTGCCCCTGCAGTACACTTTCATCTCTATCTGCAGGATAAGAAAAGGAAATAACCTCTAAACCTCTTTCCTGCCACAAATCCAGAAGAGCCTGGGTATTGGAACAGTCCCCCTCCACCACACCAATAATCATTTCCACACCCAGCTTAAAAGAAGCTACAAAAATGCCTTTAATCCAAGCACACAGGTTTCGGGGTAGACCATTCTCCTCTGCCTCCTCCACCCACAAGTCTTTTTCTTTCGAACTGATAAAGGCATTATTTAAATCTATTGGCTTTAAGGAAGCAGCATAGATAATTTCAATAGGTAAAGTAGTAGTTAACCCAACTCGCACAAATCCTCCAAAACTTAATGCTTGATAATAGAAAATTTGGGCTCTTCAGCCATTTCTATCTTTCCAAACTTTTTCTCGTATTTATCTACACTTTTCTGCAGAGCTTTTATAATGCGCTTTATATGACCAGGGCTGGTTATCACTCTTGCAGTGACCGTACCTACAGGAGGAACTGCCATTATAAAGTCCATGATGAACTCCTCTTTAGTATGAGTCACATACATTAAATTAGCGTAGGCACCACCTTGAAGCTCAGGTGGAAATTTAATTTCTATTTCGCTAACTTTCTTTCCCCTCTCATCCACTATAAACACCTCCAATTTTCTGTAATAAAAAGCAAATTATATTTACCATTTTAGCAGTTAAAATAGTTCTGAAAAGTTAAGGCTTTTATTTTATTTTCCAAAACAAAAGTTTAAAATATTTAAAGCTTTAAGGAGGCAAAATTGATTTTTCAAAACTTAAAGGACTTTATCTCTTTTTTGGAGAGGAAAGGGGAGCTAGTGAGAATCAAAGCTCCCGTACGTGCTGTGTTAGAGATAACAGAGATCACAGATAGAGTCTCAAAGAAAAAAGGTCCAGCTCTTTTTTTTGAGAATGTAAAGGAATCCTCCATTCCCGTAGTCACAAACCTTTTTGGAAGCTTTGAGCGTGTGGCTTGGGCATTGGGCAGAAATCAATTCAGCGAACTTGAACACATAATACCCAGATTTATACCTGAAATTCCCCAATCTTTCAGAGAAAGTTTCTTAACCCTCTTAAAAATTCTTCAAATTCGAAAAATCAAACCTAAAATAGTTAAAAAAGCACCTTGTCAAGAAATAGTTTTAAAAGGAGACGAAGTCGATCTTACGCAGCTTCCTATTTTAAAATGCTGGCCAAAAGATGGAGGGAAATTTATCACTTTGCCCCTCGTGATTACACGTGACCCTGAAACAAAAAAGCAAAACATGGGAATGTACCGAATGCAAATATTTGATAAAAGAACAACAGGAATGCACTGGCAGATACACCACGATGGAGCACAAAACTTTAGAAAAAACCCGAAAAATGAACCTTTTCCCGTAGCAGTAGCTTTAGGTGGAGACCCAACTACAATTTATTCTGCTACTTCTCCCCTTCCCCGTAACTTTGATGAATTAATCTTCGCCAGTTTTTTAAGGGAAAAACCAGTGGAAGTGGTAAAGGCAAAAACAAGCGATTTGCTTGTTCCTGCTGAAGCTGAAATAGTACTGGAAGGCTATGTACTCCCTGGCGAAGAAAAAATAGAAGGCCCCTTTGGAGACCACACCGGATACTACACACCACCTGATAAATACCCAATTTTTCATGTTGAGGCCATTACCATGAGAAAAGACCCTATCTACCCCGCAACAGTGGTTGGAAAACCTCCCATGGAAGATTACTACTTAGGCAAAGCTACAGAAAGGATTTTTCTCCCTCTTATTAAAGCGGCTTTACCTGAAATTGTTGACATCAATTTTCCCCTCGAAGGTGTCTTCCATAACTGTGTAATAGTTTCAATTAAGAAAAGCTATCCAAAACAGGCGCAAAAAGTCATGAACGCTATCTGGAGCTTAGGCCAGATGATGTTCAGTAAGTTCATAGTGGTTGTAGATGAAAATGTCGATGTTCACAACTATTCTGAAGTTGCCTGGAAAGTATTTAACAATGTCGACCCCAAAAGAGACACAGTTTTAACTGAGGGACCTGTGGATGTACTTGACCACTCATCCCCTACTCCTTTTTATGGGCACAAAATGGGCATTGACGCTACCAAGAAGTGGAAAAAAGAAGGTCACCCTCGAGAGTGGCCAGAAGAAATCGAAATGAGCGAGGAGGTAAAAGAGCTTGTTAACAAGCGCTGGCAGGAATACGGTCTTAAATAAATTAAAAATTTTAATTAGAGAAGTAAGAATGGAGCAAACTATTTTTGGACTCCCCTTTGTCTATGTGGGAGCGCTACTAGCTGTTGGTAAAGAATTAAAGGTTGAGCAAATCTTTTTTTTAACTCTCGCTGTTCTAGGAGCAAGAACATTCGCTATGCTCATGAACAGAATCATAGATAGGGAAATCGATAAAAGAAATCCCCGTACGAGAAGTAGAGCACTTCCTGCTGGAAAATTGAAAGTAGCAGAGGCCTCTCTGTTTGCCTTGATTTCCCTTGCAATTTACCTCTATGCCGCTTTTAACCTCTCTCCCCTCTGCCGTATTCTCTTTCCAATTCCCCTTTTCTTCTTTACTTTTTACCCTTATACAAAAAGGTTCACTTGGCTCTGCCATTTCTTCCTCGGAGCAACTTTAGGTCTGGCCCCTTTAGCTGGCTGGATTGCAGTAAAAAATGGTGTTTCCTTTCCTCCCTTCCTTCTCTTCCTAGTAATTTTGTTCTGGGTTTCAGGTTTTGACATTTACTACGCTATAGCTGACCTGAATTTTGATAAAGAAAAAGGAATATTTTCAATTCCTGCCCGCTTCGGGGCAAAAAATTCTGTTTATCTAACTCGAATTTTACATTTACTCCTTCTAATTCCCTTACTCTACATAGGTCTACTTCTGCATTTACCTTTCATCTACTTTTTAGGTGCTCTTCTCTCTTTCACCTTTCTTTTCTGGCTAGATTTTACTTACTCTCCTTTAAAGAGCAGGGAAAATATCGATTTATATTTGCAAAGAAATGGCTATTTCAGCCTGATATACTTTATCTTTATCCTGCTTTCAATCTGGAGTTAAGAAATGAGATTTGTTGTTGCCATAACCGGAGCAAGTGGATGTAGATACGGTCTGCGCTTAACCGAAGTCCTCTTGGGGAAAGGAGACGAAGTCAATCTTCTTATCTCCAGCGCAGGGGAGAAAGTTCTTAAGTGGGAAGAAGGTTTAGATATGGAAGGGAAAGGCAAAAAAGAAAAGAAGAAAATCTTAAAGAGATTCTTTAAAAAAGGAAAGCTTATCTTTTATGAGGAGAATGATTTAGATTCACCTTTAAGCAGCGGCTCCTTTCATTTTGATTCCATGATTATTATCCCATCTTCTATGTCCACAGTCGCCTCAGTCTCTTATGGGATATCCAAAAATCTCATTCATCGGGTAGCAGAAGTGGCCTTAAAGCAGGAAAGAAAGCTGATTCTCGTCCCTCGAGAAACTCCTTTAAATCTCATTCATTTGAGAAATCTTTTAAAGGCAAAGGAGGCTGGGGCAAGTATAGTTCCTGCTATGCCCGCTTTTTATCCTCGACCAAAAAGTGTTGAGGAGATGGTAGACTTTGTAGTCGGAAAAGTTTTGGAAGTTCTAGGGTTAGAGCACAATCTTTATAAGCCTTGGCCAGGAAGCGGATAACCTTTTTATCTTTTTTCAAAAATTAAGATGTTTTCCCCAATTTTTATTTTATCTCCAGAAAGTAGGGGCTTTTCTCCCAAACCAACTTTCACACCGTTCAAATAAGTCCCGTTTTTACTTTCTAAATCTTGAAGATAGTAAACTTCCCCTTCCCGATAAATGCGCGCATGCTTTCTGGAAACGTGAGCATCAGTGAGGAACAAATCGCACTCTTTCCCTCTGCCTATCACTACTTCTCTCCGCTCTAGTTTTAGTGATAGCCCTTTATCAGGACCTTCAATAACTATTAAAGATATTGCCATTTTTACTTTTAAAGATTAGCAGATGTTTCCCCTTTCTGGGCAAATTTCTAAAAAGTCACACCAATTGCAGAACTTTCCTGGTTGAGGTGGAAAATCCTCCCTTTCTTCCATCTCTCTTGAAAGCTGCGTCAACTTTTGAAAATGCTCCTCAAGCTGACTGCGCTCTCTAACTGTAGTGATTTTTTCCCCACTGTCAAGATAACAGAGAGTAATTTTGGCTACGCTCCTTTTTAATCTTTTTTCCACCACTAGCTGATAGATAGAAAGTTCTATAGAATCTTCTATCTCTTCTTTCTTTGCCTGTCTTCCTGTCTTGTAGTCTATAATGTGCAAGCCCTCCGAAAGCTGGTCTACGCGATCAATTCGCCCCATAAGAGTAACTTGCGGATACTTAGCCTCGAAATTTTTCTCCACACAAATAGGGCTCTTAGTTATATCTTCTGTTTCGCAGAATCTCCTCAATACTTCTAATCCTCTTCGCCCCCATTCTGCCTCTTCCTCGGGACTCTTAAACCCTTTTCTTACCCAATTCCTCCGATATATTTTCTCCAACCGCTCATAGCTTCTCACCGCAGGGGGGATACGAAAAAACTCTCTCAAAGCAGCATGAATGCTCTCACCATAACTGATGTGAGGCCAATCCTTTTTGTATCTTCTTATAAGCCTATGTACATAATGAAATTTATATCGCTGAGGGCACTGTTTATAAATTTCAATTTTGGAAGGACTTAACTTGATCATTCAAAAATTATTTCTCTTTCACTCCCTCTCCATTAATAAAACTTTTTGAAACAAAACCTTTCGGATAAAAATACCTTAACTTTTTCTTAATGTCCATAATTTTACCCTCAGAGAGGTATTTAAAGATTTTGCATCCGTGATGGCCTTTACAGTTAAAAAGGTAAATATCCAAAATCATACCTTGTAAAAACTGTTTCATTTCTATTTTTTTTCTGCTACTATATGAAAACCATGCTGGAAGAAATGCAGTCAGAAGCAAAAGAAGGAAAACCAATTAAAAAGAGAGATTACAGGAAAACTCTTTTCCCTGTCATTCTAGCTATTGGCATTATCGCTGCCTTCGTTATCATCACCTTTGCGTACGCAGGGAGCAGAGAAAAAAAGAAAATTCCAAAAGCAGAATCAAAAGCTCCTGTAGAGAAGAAGGGAAAGATTTTTGATGTGGGAAGCGAATGGGTTTATAGGTTAAGCATTCCCACTACCATGACTATAAAAATTATAAAAGAAGTTAGTGTAAACGAAAGTAAAGCTTTAATGTATAGCGTTTTCACCGATGAAGATAGCTCAAACTACCTTCTACAAATTCACGACGAAAAAGGGCTCTTTATCGCAGGAGCGGGAAACGAAGAGACAAGTTTAACTTTCCGACCTTTTGTCACCTCATTTATGTATCCTTTAAAAATCGGCAGTCGCTGGAAAACATCATATGTCCGCTCTGACCAGCCAGATTTAAGACTAGTTTCTGAAGCGAGCGTAACTGACTATAGAAAAATTAAAGTACCTGCAGGTGAATTTGAATGTTATCGCATTGACCACAAAACCTATTTAGAAAGCAATCCTGAAAATGTGGTAAATTCTACCGACTGGTACTCTCCGAAAGTGGGTTTGGTCATGCAAATAAGTGAAGCTTCTCATTCAGGAGTTTTAGTAAAGGAACTTGTAAAATACGAAATTAAAGAGAAGAAATAGCCTCACAACTCTTTAAAGTGTTCGTATCCAAACCTTCGAACTTTCTCAATCTCCCCGTCCCTTCTTAAAAAGACTCCCTGCTCCTCTATCACTTCCCCCACAACACTCAACTTCAACTTTAAGTTTCTTGCTTCACTCTCCACTTTTTCGATTTCGTCTGGAAAAGCAGTGAAGACCAGCTCAAAATCTTCACCTCCAGAAAGTGCTAACTGCAAAGGTTCCATTGAGAATTCTTTTGTAATTCCCTTTAAACTCTTTTCAATTGGAACTTTTTTCACATCTACAGCAACTCCTACCTTGCTCTCCTCACCAATATGTTTAAGTTCAGTCAAAAGACCATCGCTTGTATCTTCCATAGCACCACTGATATGCTTTCCAATTACTTGCGCTTCATTTATTCGGGGTTTGGGACGTAAATGTTTTTCAATAAGTTTTTGATACCGATTACTTTTCAAGCCTTTTTGCAAAACCAAGCGACCTGCTTCAGACAAGCCCAAGTAACCAGTTACAGCAATTAACTGACCCACTCTTGCAGAACTCCTTAGGCGCACTTGAGTCTTTTCAATCTCACCAAAAGCTGTAAGACTCAAAAAGAAAAGAGGCGAGGAGACTATATCTCCTCCCCAAAGTTCGACTTCATGCTGAGAAGCTAATTCATTAAACCCCTCATAAATTCCCTCTACTAAATCCACTTCGAAACTCTTTGGTAAACCAAGAGAAACTAAAAAGGCTACAGGAGACGCAGCCATAGCAGCTATGTCGCTTAAAGTTGCAGCTAGAGCTCGATAGCCTACATCCTGAGGAGTAAAGTAAGAAAGAGAGAAATGGACACCTTCTACAAAGGTGTCAGTAGTTAAAACTATAGAGTTACTTTGACATTCGTAAACAGCAGCATCATCGCCAATTCCAACTAATGCTTTTTTCGAAGCTGGAAACTTCTGGCGGATTAGATTAATAAGACTCCATTCCCCTACATCTTTTAGGCGCTTTTTCACTAACACCTCTCCGGGAAAGGAAGTTCTAAATAATCAGAAAGAAGCTTTAAGGCACAAAAGTCGCCGCACATTGAGCAACCATCTTCTTCTTTAATTCTTCTCTCCTTCCACAGCGATTCAGCTTTTTTAGTGTCAATAGCTAGCTGTAACTGCTTTTCCCAATCCAATTCTTTTCTAGCTTTTGCCATCTCCTCATTCCATTTCCAGGCTCTTTTCAATCCTTTTGCTAAATCGGCTGCATGAGCTGCAATTCTAGCTGCAATTACGCCCTCTCTAACATCCTCAGGTGTAGGGAGACCGAGATGTTCACGTGGAGTTACATAGCAAAGAAAATCTGCTCCCCTATAAGCTGCCAATGCTCCACCTATAGCAGAAACTAGGTGGTCATAACCAGGGGCAATATCAGTTACTACTGGCCCCAACACATAAAATGGAGCCCCTTTGCATATGGATTTTTGAATCTTCATATTCGATTCAATATGGTCTAGTGGAAGATGTCCAGGACCCTCAACTATTACTTGAACTTTAGACTCTCTTGCTCTCTCCACAAGTTCTCCTAAGATTATAAGCTCTTCAAACTGAGGTTTGTCTGAGGCATCTACAACTGACCCGGGTCTAAAACCATCGCCTAAGCTAATGGTAACATCATATTCTCTTGCAATCTCTAAAAGTCGGTCAAAATTCTCGAAAAAGGGGTTTTCTTTCTCATGATGAATCATCCAAGCAAGCAAAAAAGTTCCTCCTCTACTCACTACTCCCATTGCCCTCCCCTGCTTTCTCAAAACCTCCAGCGTGCGTTGAGTAACACCTGCATGGATAGTCATAAAATCTACCCCTTCTTCTGCTTGCTCTTTCACCACTGAAAACATGTCTTCTGCACTCATATACACAATATTTCCTTTTCTTTCCCTTGCCTTTACTGCCGCTTCATAAATAGGCACTGTACCGAATGGAACTGGTGAATTAGGCAGAAGTTCTTGGCGAATTTTCTTAATATCACCACCTGTAGAAAGATCCATTACAGCATCTGCTCCAGACCTAACCGCTACTTTAAGCTTTTCCTTCTCCATCGATATTTCAGGAAAGTCCTCAGAGGTTCCAACATTTGCGTTAACCTTAGTTGAGAGACCGTCGCCAATAGCTTTTAAATCCTTTTCTGGATGAAGGGGGTTGTGAGGAACAACTACTTTTCCGCTCAATATCTTCTCCAATAACTTTTGAAAATCAATATCCTCTTCCTGAGCAATCTTTTGCAAAATTTTTATTTCCTCTCCCCTTTCAACTTTTTCAATAATAGTCATCTCTCTTTCATCTCCTCAATTAAGTTTTTCAAAGAACGAGTAGCTTCTATCATCTCCTCCGCCAGAGCAACAGCGGAAATAACTGCCACTCCTGCTACTCCAGCCATAATAACATCCTTTAAATTCTCAACATTAATACCTCCGATAGCTACGACTGGCAAACTTGTTACCCGGCAGATTTTTTTGAGTTCTTCCACGCCTATTGCTTCTCCTGCATCCTCCTTTGAAATTGTAGAAAAAATGGGCCCTACACCCAGATAACTTGCTCCTTTTTCTTCTGCCTCAACAGCTTCCTCTACTGTTCGAACGGACGCGCCAATAAAGCCTCTAGGAAAAATTTCTTTCGCTTTTTCAAGGGGTAAATCTTCCTGCCCTAAATGAATACCATCTGCTTTAACCGCCAAAGCAATATCAACTCTATCATTAACCATAAAAGGTATTCCTTTTTCTCTACAAAGGGTTCTTATCTTCTCTGCTTCCTCATACGCTTGAAAACTGCTTTTGCCCTTCTCCCGATACTGAATAATGGTAGCACCGCCTTCAATTGCTGCCTTAGCCACATCTAAATGGCTCCTTCCTCTATCATAAACTTCCGTTGTTATCACATAGAGAGTTAAATCAATCAAGTTATGGTCACCCTCGCTCTTTGTAAAATTTCTTTTCTGTTAAGTGAAGCTAGGGCATCGTAGAGAGAAACGTGAAAGCTCCCCGGCTTCCCCTCCCTTTCTTGAGCTGCTAGCTCTCCGCAAATTCCAAAAGCGGTAAGACCGTAAACGCAAGCTAAAAAAGGATCTCTTTCAACAGCTAGGAAACCTCCGATTAAAGTTGTAGCCATACATCCAGTTCCTGTAACCCAAGAAAGCATTTGATGTCCATTATGGATAAAGGCGACTCTCTTCCCATCAGTAACCAAATCTCTCTTTCCCGTTACAGCAACAGTCATCTCCTTTTTTTGTGCAAACTCTTTGGCGAGTTCATGTAAGTTGTGAGCTGCTTCTTCAGCCTCTACACCTCTTACTTTACCACCTGCACCAACAAGCACAGAAATTTCACCTGCATTTCCTCTAAGAACATCGATTTTTATTTCGCCTATCATTCTCTTTGCTGTTTCAGTTCTGTATTTCGTAGCTCCTGCACCTACTGGATCGAAAACCACAGGCACTTCAAGTTCATTCGCTTTTCTCCCCGCCTTTAAAATAGACTCTACCCAGTACGGTTCAAGTGTTCCCATATTTAAAACCAAACAGGAAGCTAAAGAAACCATCTCTTCTACCTCTTCATGAGCATGAGCCATAACAGGCAAAGCTCCTAAAGCAAGTGTTAAGTTTGCAGTTTCATTCATCACCACATAGTTAGTGATGTGGTGAAGAAGTGGTTTCTTTTTCCTTATCTCTTCTAATCTTTCTCCTACCCTTTCAACTGTCTCCTTCTCCATAAACAAAACCTCCTTTTACATAAAATAAAATCCGCCCGAAGGGAAGGGCGGATTATCTCTTTCTCAAATCCGTGGTCCTTCCCTTCGCTGGCATTACCCAGAGCAGGTTCTAGCGGTCGTCCGATTGACATCGGACCTCTCAGCCTGCAACACAGGCTCCCGCAGGACTTCTCTTTTTCAACTTGGTTATTATATCACAAAAAAAGTTACAAAAAAATGAAAAATGAATTTGAGAAATGAATTGAAAAACTACAGATAAAGAGGCAAAAGCATTCAATTTTTCACGTGGAACATAAAAAAAGACTTATTTTTACTGAATTGAATAATTAATCTTTATGATTAAAATATCAAGTATAGATTTAAATAAATATCCTCCATTCTTCTAACTGATTTGTTTTTGAAATCTCTCAAGTCAATTTCCCGCATTAATTAACTTTTAAATATCCTCCATTCTTCTAACTGATTTGTTTTTGAAATCTCTCAAGTCAATTTCCCGCATTAATTAACTTTTAAATATCCTCATTAGCTTTTAAGAGGATTTCCTTTCGGCGGGATTTTAAACCGGGAACAACTTTTATTTCACCTTTAGAAATTCTTAACATCTTAGAAGGAAATTAATAATTTCTTGATTAGCTTTTACTTTTCTCAGGAGAAGCTTTGACGGCTATTTAAACAATCCTCTGCTACACCGCTAATCTCGTTTACCCCTCCTTTGGTGAAGCTTCAGGAATTGATTCGAGATCCTCTTCAAGAGAGACTCCCCTTTTTTCTTCTATTTCTCTTTCTTCAGTTTGAGCCTCTACTGAAACCTCCCTTTTTTCCTGTGTCTCATCAACTTCTCGAGAAGCCTCTTCTACTAACTCCTTTTTTTCCTCCACTATTGAAGAAATTCTTTTGCTTTCTTTGCCCACTTTTTCTAGCAAATCAAAATAACTTTTCAAAATGCTTTTCATTTTTTCCCGGAAGTCTTCAACAACTTCTCTCAACTCACCAATCTCATTTTCTATCTCCTGCTTGCGAGCAAGCGCTGCCTGGATAATTTCCTTAGATTTCAATTTAGCGTCTCTTACAATAAGTTCCGCACTCCGCCGAGCATTTTGCTCAACTTCCTCTGCTGATTTTTGAGCAGCTAGCATCGTATCATGAACAGTTTTCTCAAAGTTTTCAAATTGCTTCAATCTCTTCCCAACTCTTTCGAGTTCTTCCCGCAAATCAATATTTTCTTGAAAAATCCGCTCAAACTCTGCTGCTACTTCATCCAAAAAAGCATCGACATCTTCTTCGTTGTAGCCACGCAAGCTGCGGCGAAACTCTTTCTGATGAATGTCAAGCGGAGTTAATTTCATCTCTCACCTCCCTGAGTAAAAAATGAGATAAATCAATCTGATAATTACACTATGTAAAAGTTCGAGAAAAAGTATAGCAATAAGAGGTGACAAATCTAAACCCAATCCACCCGCAGAGAGAACGGGAATAAATCGGCGAAAGATATCGAAAAAACCTTCAACTTTTTCTTCAACAAAAAACCAAACTTTTTTTAAAGGTTTGGGGATAGAAAAAGGAATCCAAGAGCGGATAACTACAACTATAATTGCCAGATAAGCAAGGTAAAATGCAATATCAATGAATCGTAAAAGAAGGTGAAGGATTAGATACAATCACCTCAACTCCTGAGCTCTTTGTATAGCTGCTTCAACTCCTTCAAGCACCGCATATCTCAAAGCATTCTTTTCAAAGGCAGCTAAAGCTGCAGCTGTTGTTCCCCCAGGTGAAGTTACCATATCTATCAATTCTGAAGGATGTTTCCCCGTTTCTTTCAGTAAAAACCCCGAACCCAAAAGTGTGTTTATTGCTAACTGCGAAGAAATTTCTCGTGAAAGACCTGCTTTTAATCCAGCTTGAATCAAACTCTCCACGAAGTAGAAAAAATAGGCTGGTCCCGAACCTGAAATAGCAGTGACGATATCCATATACTTTTCCTCAACCACAATTGCTTCTCCTACAGCCTTTAACAAATTTAAAACTTTTTCGACTTCTTCGCTGCTCACGCCTCTACCAGGGCTTAAAGCAGACATTCCCCAGCCTACTAGAGCAGGAGTATTTGGCATTACCCTTATTACCTTTACTTCGCTCCACACTTGATAATACTTATGAGTGGGAACACCTGCGGCAATGGAAACAATCAGTTTATCTTTAAAGTTAAACTCTTCAAATTCCTTTAAGAGAGATTCGAGCTGCTGAGGCTTAACGCAAATGAAAATAATATCACCTTTCTGAACTGCTTCTTTATTGCTTTTAGCCTTCACCACTCCATATTTCTTAGAAAGCTCCTCTAGCCTTTCCTTCTGAATATCACTCATAATTACATCTTCAACCTTAACTACACCTTTAGAGATCATTCCCTGCGCTAAAGCTTCCCCCATCTTGCCAGCACCTAAAAAAGCTACTTTCATTTCTTAACCCCCGATAGATAGAATTAAAATTGATTAAAGAAGCGCTCCTGAAGGCGCTTTTTTTCCTCCGGTCCTATCTCCACATTGCGAGGTGTAATGAGAAAAACACGCTGAGCAATAGTAGTAATTGCCCCATTTAAAGCGTATACAAGTCCGCTTGAGAAATCGACTATCCTTTTCGCTACATCTTTTTCAGTTTGCTGAAGATTGATAATGACTGGTATACCAGACTTGAACTTATCCCCTATTTGTTGAGCATCATTGAAACTTTTAGGCTCAACTATGTGCATCCGCATTGGGATAGTAGAAATACTTCTTAGATTAGGGCGAGATTTACGGTCCACCCTTTTCACCCTGGGCTCTTCTTCCATATAGAGCTCTTCTTCGCTTATATCTGCTATATCTCCCTCAGGTTCCTTTAATCCTAGAAAAACTAAAGCTCTATCCCAAAGATCCATTTTAACCCCCTTTAAAAATTGCTGAGCCTATTCTTACCATATTACTCCCCTCTTCCACTGCCACCTCAAAATCATTACTCATACCCATAGAGAGAATATTAAAATTTTTTTCTCTTCTTTCTCTCTCTTTTTCAAATAATTCTCTCATTTTTCGGAAAAAAGGTCTAGTTTCCGCAGGCTCAAAATAGGGAGCTATTGTCATTAATCCCCGCACTCTGAGATGGGAAAAGTCTTCCAATTTGTCCAGAAACTGAGGAAGGAAGTCTGGAGATACTCCGTGTTTAGTTTCCTCTCCAGAAATATTTACCTCAACTAAAACGTCCTGCAAAAGATTTCTCTGCGAAGCTCTCTTGTCAATTTCTTCAGCCAATGAAATTCTATCTAAAGATTGGATTAAAGAAACATTCCCTACCACTTTCTTAACCTTGTTTCTCTGTAAAACTCCAATGAAGTGCCATATTAAAGAGGAATCTCTTAGAGCGTCCTGTTTCTTTAACAATTCCTGAACTCTATTCTCCCCAATTTCCTTCACACCTAATGAAACCGCCTCCTTCACCTCTTCTACAGTTGCTTCCTTTGTCACACAAATTAACCTTATATCCTCATGCTTTCGCCCACTCCTCTTCGCTGCTTCTTTGAGACAGTTCAGAACCCTTTTGTAGTTATCTTTTATAGACATTTTTAATCAGGCTCAACTATTTCCCCAGTGACGAGATATGTGACCCTTTCACCAATATCTACAGCGTGGTCAGCAATCCTTTCTAGCCAGCGGCATATGAGAACCATATTGCTTGCCCAGTTGAGGGAATGCTCTTCAGTACTTTTCTGAGCTAAAAGCTTAAAGAACTCTTTAAACATTTTGTCAATTGGCTCATCCAGTTGAGGTAGCTCTTCCGCAATTTTGAGGTCATTCTTTTCAAATGCTTCAATCCCTCTGTCCACCACATTGAGAGTATTCCTGCCCATCTCTCTCAATATTTCCATAAGTTCATTTCCCTTTTCAGGCTTTTTAACTAGATGTTTAACAGCTCGGGCAATGTTGAAAGCCAAGTCTCCCATCCGTTCCAGATGAGTTCCTATAAAAAGAATCGAGTGAAGGAGCCGCAGATCCCTCGCCACAGGAGCTTGCCTGGCTACTAAACCAATACCATGTTCTTCTATAGCGAGAACTTTTTGATCAATAAGGTCATCATTTTTCATAACCTGAGATGCCAAATCTAGATTCCCCTCTTCAACTGCTTTTAGAGCTTCGGCAATCGACTTCCTTACAACTCTGCCGAGTTCAACCACATCTTTTTTTAGTTCTTTTAATTCTTCATGAAATCCTTTTCGCATGCTTCTTCTCCTCCTTAACCAAAACGCCCTGTAATATAATTCTCTGTCCTCTTATCTCTAGGATTTGTGAATATCGATTCTGTAGGACCGTATTCAATTACAGTGGCAGGGTTATTCTCTTCTGCCAACATGAAAGCGGTGAAATCAGAAACTCTTGCTGCCTGCTGCATGTTGTGAGTCACAATGATTATGGTATAGCTTTCTTTTAATTCATACATCAAATCTTCAATCTTTTGCGTTGAGGTAGGATCAATGGCAGAGCAGGGCTCATCCATTAAAATTACTTCAGGATCCACAGCCAGAAGACGAGCGAGACAAAGCCTTTGCTGCTGTCCCCCTGAAAGGGAAAGAGCAGATTGATTAAGTTTATCCTTAACTTCCTTCCAAAGGGCTGCTCTCTCAAGACTCCTTCTCACAATTTCATCAAGTTCATCCTTAACTTCCTTCCAAAGGGCTGCTCTCTCAAGACTCCTTCTCACAATTTCATCAAGTTCATCCTTATTTTTTACTCCGTGGATGCGAGGTCCATAAGCTACGTTGTCATATATAGACATGGGAAATGGATTTGGCTGCTGAAAAATCATGCCCACCTTTCTCCGAAGTTCAGCCACATCCACACTGTTTCCATAAATGTTGTCCCCAAATAGATATACTTCACCTTCCAACTTAGAACCCTCAATAATATCGTTCATCCTATTTAAGCAGCGAAGGAAAGTGGACTTGCCGCAGCCTGAAGGACCAATAAAAGCTGTTATTCTCTTAGCTTGAATGTCCAAAGTAATATTCTCCAACGCTTTAAAATTACCGTACCAGAAATTAAGATTTCTCACTTCAAAAGCATTTTTCATCCTCTTCACCCTGAGAATTCACCAAAACTTCTGGCCAGAAGATTAAATCCAAGTATAAATATGAGCAAAAGAAAAGCAGTGCCAAAAGCAATATCTGTAGAAATACCTTCAGTAGCAAGTAAATAAAGATGACAGGTCATCGTCCTTCCAGGGTCTGAAGGGAAGTAAGGAAAGTTTATTGCCATACCTGCGGTAAAAATCAAAGCTGCTGTTTCTCCAAAAGCTCTTCCAATACCCAAAATAATTCCAGTTACAATGCCGGGGGAAGCTATGGGCAAAACGATATTTTTTATAGTTTGCCATTTCGTAGCTCCCAAACCATAACTTGCTTCTCTATAGCTTTGAGGCACTGCCATAATCGCTTCCTCAGTTGCCCGCATTACTATAGGTAAAATCATTAAAGATAAAGTTAATCCGCCAGCAAGCATAGAATAACCAAAACCAAAAGCGTAGACAAATAAAGCTAGTCCAAAGAGACCGAATACAATGGAGGGAACTGAAGCCAAAATATCAGCTCCAAAGCGAATAATGCTAATCAGCCAACCCTCTTCCGCATATTCAGTAAGAAAAACTGCTCCTCCCACAGCTATTGGAGTAGCGAAAATACCAGCTAAAATTGTAGTATAAAATGTGGCCATGATAGTGGGGAATATTCCTCCTCTCGCCTCGATTCCTCGGGGAAAGGTAAACAAAAACTTTAAGCTGAAGACAGGGATTCCTTTTATTGCTATATAAATGATAAGAGCGAGCAAGAAGGCAATAACAGCGAAAGCTGAAACCCATAAAATTAAAATAGGCAGCCAGTCCCTTCTCACTTCACCTTTCCCCTCGTCTGATAAATTCTGACTATAGCCACGAGTGAAGTGGAAAAGAGGAACAGAATGAGACCCAAAGCAAAGAGAGCTACCTGATGGTCACCAGAAGCATAAGACATATCCAAAGCGATGACACTCGTCATTGTAGTCATCGGGTCAGATAGAGAGGTTGGTATAATGGGAGCGTTTCCTAAAACCATTAATACCGCCATTGTTTCTCCAATAGCCCGTCCAATACCTAAAATAATGGCAGAGATTATTCCCCGAGCTGCAACAGGAAGCACAACGTGGCGTATTGTCTGCCACTTTGTTGCTCCCAATCCTAAAGACCCGACAGTATACTTTCTAGGAACGGCTCTCATGGCATCTTCAGAAAGAGTAGCAATAGTGGGGAGAATCATCACTGCTAAGACTATCGACCCAGTAAAAAAACCGAAGCCTGAACCTCCAACAAACTTCCTTATAATAGGGACTATTACCACAATACCGAAAAATCCATAAACGACGGAAGGTATCCCTGTCAAAAGCTCTACAGCAGGACGCACAATCTTTCGCACGCTATGAGGCGCAATTTCCGCTAAAAAAATCGCCCCTGAAACTCCTAATGGACCTCCAATCACCAAGGCACCAAGGGTAACTAAAAGGCTTCCGACGATTAAAGGAAAGGCACCAAAACGTCCCTCCGTGGGACTCCATTCCATGCCAAAAATAAAGTTCAATAAGCCTACTTTTGAAATGATTGGAAACCCTCTTATTCCCACAAAGAGGAATATGAGCAAGATGGAAATCACTGCTATAAACGCTGCGAACAGGAAAAGGCAGTAGAGAAGCTTTTCCTTCCTCACCTCTTTATCTCCTCAACAGGTATAAATTCCTTCCCTATTATCTCCTTCTGAATCCTTTCGCTTAGCACAAAATCAATAAAATCTTGAGCAAGTTTTTTAGGTTTCCCCTTGGTTAAATAGCAAAGCGTTCTTTGAAGAGGATATTCTTCACTTCTCAAAGTTTCTATTGAAAGCTTTACGCCGTCTAACATAATAGTCTTAACTGACTTGGTAACATACCCCAAGGAAAGGTAGCCTATTGCACCTGGAGTCCCTTCAACAATAGCTCTTACTTGTCCGCTACCTGCCTGCACCACTGCTTTTTTTGTAAATTCACTTTCCTTCATTAAAAGTTTGGAAAAGGCTTCCCTTGTCCCTGATGCTTCATCCCTATTAACAACTACAATCTTCATATCGGGTCCCCCCACTTCTTTCCAGTTGGTAATCTCACCTGAAAATATTTTTCTAATCTCCTCTGTAGTAAGGCTATCAATAGGATTATTGAGGTTCACAATAACAGCGATGGTATCCACTGCTACCGGATACTTAGTTAGACCCAACTTCAGCTCCTCACCTTTGAGCTCTCGAGAAGACATTCCTATGTCAGAAGCCCCCAATGCTACTGCCTCTATACCCGCACTTGAGCCACCACCTTGAACAGATACTCTTACCTCAGGATTTCTCCTCATATACTCCTCAGCCGCAGCCTGTGTGACTGGAAGAAGTGTAGTTGAACCCGAAATTTCAATACTTCCTTTAAATTTGCCTCTTTGCAGAAGTCCTAAAACTGCAAGAGTTCCAAAGAAAAGCGCTAAGAAAAAAAAGGGCTTTTTCAAACTAGCTCTTCCTCTCTCTCGAACTGAGCCACGCTATAGCTGCTTGGCGCCCTGTTTTTCCTCGTTCACGCCGGTAAGAGTAGAAAAAATCTTTTTCACAAAAAGTGCAGTTAGGCGCCACCCAAACATCGCTTTCCCTCAAACCGCTTTCGAGAAGTTGCCATCGACCCAAAAATTTTAAGTCAAAAAAATGCTTCCCTTCAACCCTTCTTAAGGCTAATGGATAATTTAAAAAACTCTCTGCCACTTCACTTCCAACTTCATAGCAGCAATCTCCAATGGAAGGACCGATCCACGCTCTTAGCGAGTGAGGGCTTGCTCCAAAATTTTTTTCTGCAAAATTGATGGCATTAAAAATTACTCCTGACTTTAGCCCTCTCCAGCCCGCATGAACAACCGCAACAAAGTGTTCATCAGCATCTGTAATCACCACAGGAAGACAATCGGCTACCAACACACAGAGAGGAATGTCCATTTCCTTTGTGAAGAGGCCATCAACACCAGAAATTTTTCCTTTCTCCGAAAGAGCGCCCTTCCCTGCATCCTCTGACTTCACCTGAGCAATTTTGCTTCCGTGAACTTGCTCTGGAAAAGTAAACAAACGATAATCCAGATTTAAGAATCTTCCCAGTTTCTCACGATTCTCTCTCACTCTCTTTGAGATATCTCCCACCTTGAAACTCAAATTTAAACTTTCAAAATCTCCCCCACTCACCCCTCCTTTTCTCGTTGTAAATACAAAATTGAGCTTAAAGGAAGAGTACCGAAAGAGGGGTAGTTCTGAAGAAATCGCGAATGAAGGCTCCATCAATGAAATCGGATTTGAATTAAAGTTTCTTTTTCTCTTTTATCAAGTTCAAAATCTATTGCTAAAAAGCTTTTTTCAAAAACAGTAGAAATATCAATTTCATTTATGATTTTTTGGCGAAAGCAACTCAGGTGGCAGAATTTATCCTCTTTTTTGTCGTATCTTACATCTTCATCATTAACACTTAACCCTTTTCCGCAGATGTAGCATCGCACTTCTTCCATTTCAGCCTCCTTGCAGGTAATCTAACCTTTTTCAGAGAGTTAGTCAACTACTTCTATCTTGCTTTACTACATTTAATTTTTTAGTCCAATTCATGACCTAAATCATACTTTTTTAATCGGATTTAATTTTAAACTCAAAAAAGGGAGGTGATGGAAGTGAAAACCAAAAAGTTAAGAAAAATTATCCGTATAGATGAGGAAAAATGCAACGGCTGCGGTCTTTGCGTTCCTGCTTGCGCAGAAGGAGCAATTCAAATAATCGATGGCAAAGCTAAACTGGTTAAGGAGGAATACTGCGATGGATTAGGAGCATGTCTTGGCTACTGTCCACAAGGTGCTATTACCATCGAAGAACGAGAAGCAAAAGAGTTCAGCGAAGAAGCTGTAAAAGCTCACTTAGAAGCGTTGAAGACAATGAATGCCACTCCTCAAGAATCAGAAGAGGAGATTCCTTGTTCCTGTCCATCGCTTAATTTTCAATCCCTGCCTGCAGTAGAAGAAGAAGTCAGGGAAGTAAGAAAAGCTGTTTCGCAATTGAGCCAATGGCCGGTCCAGCTAGCTCTTGTTCCTCCTAAAGCTCCCTATTTTCAAGGAGCACATCTTTTAGTAGTCGCAGACTGTGTGCCCTTTGCCCAAGCCGATTTTCACCAAAAGTTTCTCAAAGAGAAAAGTTTAGTTATAGGATGTCCTAAACTTGACGATATCCGCTTTTACGTAAACAAGCTGGTAGAAATCTTCCGTCAATCGGAGATAAAAAAGGTAACCGTCATTCATATGGAAGTTCCCTGCTGTTTTGGTCTTGTGCAAGCAGTGAAAGTTGCTCTGAGTGAAAGCGGTAAAAATATACCAGCCGAGGAAGTAACAGTAAGTATAAGAGGAGAAGTTCTAGAAGGAAAAGTCCTGGACATTTAAACTATTCAAAAGTGAATAAAAAACTTAAAATATGGACATGCAAATTGAGACATACAACTGGGCAAGAAATCTTCTACAGTTGCTCACATTTCCATTTTCTTTTCTAATTTTCTTTTCAGGACTTTTACTTTTTCTTTCCACATATTACCCTTCTTTAAAAAGGCTCGTTCCTTCTTTAAAAAAGCTGAACTTCCTTTTTTACCTTGCCGGTTTTTTTGTCCTTATGTGGTTTCATTGGATTATTTACCAGTCACTTCCACTCGTGGATACCCAAGGAACAATAGTAGGAAGATTCAAAGTGCCTCTCTGGATTGAAAGCGAAAAGCTCTACTTCTGGGCACTGTTTCTTTCTCTCTTCATTCTCTTCCCGCTCTCTGAAAGGGCTGAAAAAATCTCTCTCCAAATCTTATTCCTCTTTAACCTCTCTGTAGTTTTTTTACAAAATCCTTTTCTCTTTCCCCTCCCTCGCTTTCACCAAGAAATATCTCAACTTCTCTCTTCCTCAAACAATATATTTTTTTACCAGGAGGTTTTAAGAAGCCTCTTTTACCGCCAAATTTTTTATTACAACTCCACTTACATGTGGACCCATCCACCTTTTTTATTTCTTGCCTATGCTGCACTGACCATAAGTTTCAGCTCCGCAATTGCCTCTTTTGGTGACAGCACTTCGGAAAAATACTCATATAACTGGGCAAAAGTGGGATATCTACTTCTCACAGCTGGTATAGTCCTGGGTTATCCCTGGGCATTGATTGCTTGGAAAAATGAACCCTGGTGGTGGTCGCCGAAAATTAACGTTTCCTTAATGATGTGGCTCTTTTACTCCTCATATCTTCACCTGCGACTTTACCTTCACAGAAAAGAATTTTTCAATTTCACCCAAAGTTTGAACATTGCCAGCTTTGTGGTACTCATGTTCACTTACATTACTACCTACCTCATTCCAGGAGTGCACTCATATGGATAGAAAAAAGTGGGACCTTTGGCTCGTCATTATCACTGTCATTCTCCTTTTCTCGCTTGCTTTCATTTCTCTAGTTGGAACCTTTTATAGCTGGATAAAAAGCATTTCTAATCCTGATTGGACTAAAGGCTTTGAATATGTCTTTTACTTAAAGAAGATGAATCTGGCAGCTGCTCCTTTCGCCCTTGGTATTCTTGCTCTCCTAGGGCTGTGCATTCCTAAAAGACTGGCTAAAGTTTTCTACCTTGTTCTTCTTACCCTTGCCTGTGTAGCAGTTTTCTTCGCTGCTTCTCTTCTCTTTTCCTGGGAAAGTGGGCTTATTATTTTTATTCTCCTTCTCTCGGCTATCCAAATCGCTTATATCTTTCTTTATCTTTTTGCGAAGGGCGTTTTTTTCTTTGAGAAAAGGGGCTTTTATAACCAGTTGGGTTCTCTTCTGCTCCATTTGGGATTCACTTTGCTGATTTTAGAACTCATTTTGGGAGAAGCACTTTTAAAATTTATCTCTCTTTTCTGGATTATCTTCTTCATCATCTTGCTCGGACTTGCATTTACTTTCTTTTCCGAGGAAATCTCCAAGCTTCTTTCTAGCGGGTCTTAAGCATATCTTTCATTACGCAGGCATAAGCAATATATTGAATGCCATTTTCCTCACAAAAATTGATAGCTTCATCTGACTCAGTTCCAGGCTGAAACCAGACTTTCTTTACCCCTAAAGAGTGAGCCTCCTTGAGAACTTCAAAAGCGGCTTTCGGAGGAACCACAAAATCGATAACGTCGGGAACTTTTGGAAGTTCAGATAAGGATTTAAACACAGGGGAACCAAGAATCTCCTTCGCCTTTGGATGAATCGGATATACCTCATATCCAGCGTTTTTCAAATCTAGGTAAATTTGATGACCAACTTTTTCCGGATTTGGAGAAGCTCCCACAACTGCCCAAACTCTCTGATTTATAAAGTCCTTGATTCTCCTTGATAAGTTCTCCATGATAATGAGAAGATATTTTATCAGTTAAAAAATTTCGTTTAAACTAATAGGAGGAAGGAGGGGGTGGAAACCACTTTTTTGCTTTTACCACTGTTTTTCTGGCAGAATTTGGCGACAAAACTCAGCTTTTAATACTTTCCCTCGCGCGTAAACGAGGACGAAGCAGTCTCTGAGATTGCTTCGGTTTCTACTTTCCCAAATGACTGCTCTTCTCTCCTAAGTCGCTTGCGGCTTTCACTCCTCCAAGTGAGGTTGCTCTCAAAACAGCGTTTCTAATAGCTTGTGCTCCAGCTTTCACGGCAAGTTCAGCTACTACATCAACTGGCACTTCAACTTCCCCAGTAGCTAGAGAAACAACCGTATCTCCATCCATTGTGGTATGAGAAGGTCGGATACTCACTGCTAAAGCATTTTGGCTCCTTTTTGCAAGAATATTTGCTTCAACTCTGCTCAACTTCGCGTTGGTAGCAACACATAAAAGTGTGGTGTTCCCGCCAGGCATTGCCTGAGGAGGAAGTCTGAAAGGCATCCTCTCACAGAGAAATCCTTTCTCATCTCGAGCTCCTGCCATCACATCCCCCTTTTCATCAACTACATCTCCAACTGCATTGACCACGGCCAACGCTCCCACCACTAACTTTCCAATTTCAAATGATGCTGTTCCCACTCCACCTTTCATAGCATTGAAAGGACCCGCCCATTTGCCGACTGTTGCTCCTGTGCCTGCACCCACACTGCCTTCCTCAACCTCAACTGAAGCTTTAATACATGCTTGATATCCCATCTCTGCATCAGGTCTTGCTTTTGCATTTCCTACATATAAATCGAAAATTACTGCAGTTGGGACTATAGGAACTTTTGCCCAGGGAGTTTCATAACCAACTCCCATTTCTTCAAGATAGCACATTACACCGTCAGCAGCCGCAAGACCGAAGGCACTACCCCCCGTAAATAAAACAGCATTAACCTCTGATACGGTTTTCTCAGATGCTAAAAGTGCTGTTTCTCGTGTTCCCGGTGCTCCCCCTCTTACCTCACACCCACCAACTGTTCCCGGTGGGCAAAGAATAGCCGTGCAACCGGTAATCCCTTCAACATCAGTAACCTGCCCTACTCTGATACCTTTCACTTTTGTTATCATTTCTCCCCCTTTGCTTAAAATAAAGCTAAATTTTCCTTATATAGTAATATTCCCGATTATATCTTTAAAGAATAAAATTGGCTCTTAAAGTCAAGCAGTCCTCGTCACTCTTGTGAGTTTGAAAGAACTTATCACTGCCAAGGCAGCCACTGAAATAGCGATGACGTTTTCTCAAGGTATGCTGGTAGCTTTTCTTCTCAATACGCTCTCTAAAGAAAACTGGTTGCCTGTTACTACCTTCCTTCTTCTAGGTGCTTTTGATAGTAGGATTTGACATAGCTTTTTTAGCATCATTATTATTTTATCAAAGCTTTTTGCTTTCCTTTTAAACCTCTGATAAGTGGTAAGGAAATTAACTTATTGAGATTTCTTTGCTAGGATAACAAGCTTTCTTCCTATTTCATAAGCTTTTTTTAAGGCTTCTTTATCTTTTAAGATGTCATTTTCCTTGTCCACTCCACTCTTAAAGAGTTCTTCCTCATAACTTATATTTGCTGTAGCGAAGAAAGCTTTTACTGTTTTCTTGGCGCATTCGAAAAAATCTGTTCTTTTCTGCCCTCCTACACAGAGAAAAGCACCTGGGCGCTTTTTCTTTACAAGCGGGCTTTTCAAAACATACTTAGCTATCCACCAGGCTTGAAATCTATCTATCATCGCCTTTGTCTGTGCAGAAAGGTGAGCAAAAAAGATGGGAGCAGAAAGAATTATAGCATCAGCTTCAGCTAAGTCCTGGTAAAAATACGTTAAATCGTCTTCTAAGATGCACACCCCTGTATCATCGCAGCCTCCGCACTCAGTACATCCGGA
>FWPU01005562.1_pt1 | contig 27012 bp, 20 predicted proteins | sample 2228361 | NCBI WGS metagenome assembly FWPU01 (sample SAMEA103939777, study PRJEB20133) | metagenome
ACCCTAGCACTCGAATACACCATGGGCGAAACGGTCGTAGTGTATCTCAGCCGCGGTTCCCGGCAAACCCTAGCGCATACGGATTGCAGGGATTCTGAGCGTGAGTGTATCTCAGCCGCGGTTCCCGGCAAACCCTAGCATGAGTTTCTCTAGATATTCATCTACTTCTAGTGTATCTCAGCCGCGGTTCCCGGCAAACCCTAGCAATCTGGACGTCACGCTCGTTTGAGGTTTAAGTGTATCTCAGCCGCGGTTCCCGGCAAACCCTGGCCGACAGAGGAGAATGCAGATAGAAAGCTGTGGGCGACCTGTGCAAGAGCAAGGAAAGCTCTGGTTCTCACCGGCGCCGGGGAGGGCTTTTCCACAGCGATGCACAGCGGCGCGTTCCTGTTGCCCACAGGCCGAAGCAGCCGCTGGGTACGCCCCGCGACGGCTTTCCACCGTTTCCACAGCGCTCATCGTCACAACAGGCTTTATCGTTTTTTGAAAACAAGGTAGATTGTGACGCTCCGTGCCAACGGCCGGAGGCCGGGGTGTGGAGGCGCAGCCGTCGGCGCCAGTCGTGCGGCGAAGGAGGGCGACCAACAGTGCAACCAGGCGCGAAAAGGTCAGCGGCAGGAGAAGCCATGGAATTCAGCGTGAAAAAATTTGAATTGCTGGACGAGCTGGCGATGACGCAAGGGGTTGTCGAGCGGAAGACGACTATCCCCATTCTGTCAAACGTATTGTTCGAGGCCGACGAAAGCAAACTCACGCTGACCGCTACCGACCTCGAGCTGAGCGTCCGCACCTCCTGCCCGGCGAAAGTGAAGAAAGAGGGCGCCGGCACGATTCCGGCGAAAAAGCTGCTCGAACTGGTGCGGCTGTTGCCGGACGAAGAGATTCGCTTCAAGCTCCTGGACAACCACTGGGTACAAATTGTCTGCGACCGCAAGACGTACAAGATGGTGGGCATGTCGAAGGAGAACTTCCCGGCGCTGCCGGAGGTGCCGCCGCTGCTGGCCAAGCTGCCGGCACGGACACTGGCTTCGCTGGTGGCAAAAACAGCGTTTGCGATTTCGACCGAAGAATCCCGCTACACGCTGAACGGCGCGCTGATGATTCTCCGGCCAGATACCATGGTGATGGTGGCCACCGACGGCCACCGGCTTGCGCTGGCCGAGACCGACCATAAATTCACCAGCCCGGCGCTGCGCGACGAAGTGCGCATCCTGATTCCCAAGAAAGCCATGATGGAAGTCCAGCGGCTCGCCGCCGAAGAGGGCGAAAACACCGAGATCGAATTTTCGCGCGACGACAGCCACATCTTCTTCCGCTTCGCGGGCGGCCGCCTGCTGATTTCACGCCTGCTCACCGGGCAGTTCCCGAACTACGAAGCCGTCTTGCCGCGCGAAAACAGCAAGACCATCGCGCTCGACCGGGACGTGCTGGCCAGCGCGCTTCGGCGCGTCTCGCAGCTGGCCGACCAGCGCTCGCACGCCGTCAAGTTCGCGCTGAACAAGGAAGGCTTGGAGATCTCCGCCTCGAGCCCCGAATACGGCGAAGCGCGCGAGTTTATCGAGAAGGAGTACAACAGTGAGCCGCTCAACATCGGTTTCAACGCCGCCTACCTGCTCGATTTTCTTGCCGCCGCCGCCGAAGGCCCCATAAGCCTCGAACTGAAAGACGAGCAGTCGGCCGGTCAGCTCCGCCCGCTCGGCGACGAAGTTTTCCGCTACCGATATGTGATCATGCCCATGCGGATTTGAAGCCAGCCACAAGGCCGCAGAAGCACCGAGCAAGATGCCGGAATCGCGGCCAGGACGTCCGGAAAAGCAGTTCTCTGCCGGGCCTGGAAGTGAGTTGCTGGCGGCCCGGTTCCGACCAAGCCCACCCCTGCTATCCACTTGAACACCAAAGCCTTATGCGGGACCCGGGGCGAAAATAGGTGTTGTGAAACAGAGTTGGTTCGGGTAGAATTTTGGTCTCGGAATTCGGCTCGAGTTCCTCCCATTCTCGAGCAACTCGACCGGGCCGAATGCGGCCTGACCCGACGATTCGGGACAGCCTGCGCCAGGGCTGGTGGCTGCGGACGCCCGGAGAAAAAAGTCTTCGCCACGTCCCGGATGCGGGGCGGGATGGAGCAGAGGCCCTTCGACCCCGACGAGTCGGGGCACAGGGTCAGACGAGTGCTGAGCCACCTCTGCTGTGCCTTGCAGATCCCGGTCTGTCGGGATCGCGGGCTGTGCCTTCCCCACATGTGCTGAGCGAAGCGAACGCAACGCGACGATTCACACGCAGGAGACGGACAACTCATGGCCACACGAGAGAACGTGCCCGGAAAAGATCCGGGGCGCAGGTACGACGCCACTTCCATCAAAGTGCTCGGCGACCTCGAAGCGGTGCGGAAGCGTCCGGCGATGTACATCGGCTCGACCGGTGAGCTCGGGCTGCACCACCTGGTCTGGGAAGTGGTGGACAACGCCGTGGATGAAGCCCTGGCCGGCCACTGCGACGAAATCAACGTCGTCGTCCACGACGACAATTCCGTGACCGTCATCGACAACGGCCGCGGCATCCCCACCGACATGCACGAAACGGAAAAGCGGCCGGCCGCCGAAGTGGTCATGACCGTACTGCACGCCGGCGGCAAGTTCGACAGCGAATCCTACAAAGTTTCCGGCGGGCTGCACGGCGTGGGCGTCAGCGTGGTGAATGCCCTGGCCGACTGGCTCGAGCTGGAAATCTGGCGTGACGGCAAGGTCTGGGAGCAGACCTACGAGCGCGGCGTGCCCACTTCGAAGCTGAAAGTTACCGGCAAGACGCGAAAGACTGGCACCCGCGTCACCTTCCATCCCGACCCGAAAATCTTCAACCGGATCGAGTTTAGCTACGACACCCTGGCGCAGCGCCTACGCGAGCTGGCCTTCCTGAACAAGGGCCTGAAAATCACCCTGCGCGATGAACGCAGTGAGAAGCCCAAGGAAGCGGAGTTTTGCTACACCGGCGGCATCGCTGAATTCGTCAGGCACCTGAACCGCGGCAAGCAGACGCTGCACGATTCGCCCATCTACATGGAAGGCAAGCGCGACAGCGTGGAAATTGAAATCGCGCTACAGTACAACGACGGCTACGCCGAAAACGTCTTCAGCTTCGCCAACACCATCAACACCGTGGACGGCGGCACGCACCTTTCCGGCTTCCGTTCGGCGCTGACGCGCACCATCAATTCCTACGCCAATTCGTTCGGCATGCTGAAGGGGCAGAAGGGCGAAGACATCTCCATCACCGGCGACGACGTTCGCGAAGGGCTGGCCGCAGTGGTCAGCGTGAAGCTGCCGCAGCCGCAGTTCGAAGGGCAGACGAAAGGCAAGCTGAACAGCGACATCAAGGGCCAGGTCGAGCAACTGATCAACGAAAAGCTGGGCGCGTATTTCGACAAGCACTCGACCGTGGCGCGGCGCATCATCAGCAAATGCATAGACGCCGCGCGGGCCCGCGAGGCCGCGCGCAAGGCCCGCGAGTTGACCCGGCGCAAGTCGGCCATGGACTCTTCCGGGCTGCCCGGCAAGCTGGCCGATTGCCAGGAGCGGGACCCGGCGCGCTGCGAGCTGTTCATCGTCGAGGGGCCTTCGGCTGGCGGCTCGGCCAAAGCCGGGCGCGACCGGCGCTACCAGGCCATCCTGCCGCTGAAGGGCAAAATCCTGAACGTGGAAAAGGCGCGGTACGACAAGATGCTGGGCCACGAAGAGCTACGCACCATTATCACGGCACTGGGCACCGGCATCGGCAAAGATGACTTCGACGCCAGCAAGCTCCGCTATCACAAAATCATCCTGATGACCGACGCCGACGTGGACGGCAGCCACATCCGCACGCTGCTGCTGACGTTTTTCTTCCGCCACATGCGCGAACTGATCGAGCGCGAGCACGTCTTCATCGCCCAGCCGCCGCTGTACCGCATCAAGCGTGGCAAGCTGGACCGCTACATTCGCGACGAGCGCGAATTCGCCCGCGAGATGATGCAGCACGCCACCGAAGACCACCAGGTCCGCGGCAAGGGCGGCGGGAAACTCCAGGGCCGCGACCTGACACAGTTCCTGTTGAACGTGCAGGAGTACGACCAGGTCACCCAGAAGCTGCTGCGGCGCGTCCGCGACCTGGCGTTGGTCGAACTGCTGGCCAAGAGCGACATCGAAAAGAAAACGGACTTCGAGGACAAGAAGAAATTGCAGGCGCTGGTGAAAGCCATCCACAAGGCCAATCTCGACCTGCAAGAAAAAATCGTGAAGGACGAAGAGCACAGCCTGTTCGAGCTGGTGCTGCGCAACGGCAACGGCACCGAGAGCAAAATCAGTTGGGGACTCGCAAATTCGCCCGAATACCGCCGCCTGCGCGCGCTCTACCGGCAGATTGCGCCACACGACCGGCCGCCGTTTGAAGTCACACGTAACGGCGACAAAGTCACCAAGGAACGCGCGCTCGACGTGCTGGCCTACATCCTCGAGGACGCTAAGAAGGATTTTCAGGTCACCCGCTTCAAGGGTCTGGGCGAGATGAATCCGGAGCAGCTCTGGGAGACGACGCTGAACGCCGAGACGCGCACGCTGCTGAAGGTGCGGTTGGAAGACGCCGTCGAAGCTGACCGTATTTTCACCACGCTGATGGGTGAAAACGTCGAAGAGCGCCGCAAATTCATCGAGGAGTTCGCCCTCGAAGTCCAGAATCTCGATATCTGAGGATGCGGGGCCACGGCTGAAGATGCGACCCACAAAGCGCCCACCATTAACGGGGTGCTGAGCGGGTGGGTACTTCACCCGTGCGCCGCGACCGCAAGCCGCCTGTTCGAGGCAGGGCGGCAAGGCGGGCGAAACAGACCAGCGTGATACGGCACGCAACGATGCATTACCAACTGACATGGAAAACGTTGCCGGGGCTGCGGGGGCTGGGCTGTTCGGAATTTCGGGCTGAGCCCACGACGCATCCGGACAAGGAGCGTGGTGTGGCCGTCGAGCTGGACTCCGAAGCAGAACGCGAGGCGCTGTTGCGCGAGCTTGAACAGCAATTCGCCGCGCAACGGTTTTCGAACGCCGCCGCGGCCTTCGAAGCCGTCAAGTCCTACGTCCTGGAGCGGGCAGGCCAAGAGAAGCGGTGAGTAGAATGACCGTAAGGAGGCTGCACGGGTAGAGAACTTAACCACGGAGAGACGCATGGCAGACGAGACGACACAACACTTGCTGGTACCGGTGGACATCGAAGTCGAGATGCGCAAGTCGTATCTCGACTACGCCATGAGCGTGATTATCGGCCGCGCGCTGCCCGATGTGCGCGACGGGCTGAAGCCCGTCCACCGCCGCATTCTCTACGGCATGTACGAGCTGGGCCTGACCTCCACGCGGCCCTACCGCAAGTGCGCCAAAATCGTCGGTGAGGTTCTGGGCAAGTACCACCCGCACGGCGACGCCCCGGTGTACGACGCGCTGGTCCGCATGGCGCAGCCGTTCAACCTGCGCTACCCGCTGATTGACGGCCAGGGGAATTTCGGCTCGGTGGATGGCGACCCGCCTGCGGCGATGCGCTATACGGAAGCGCGGCTGGCGAAAATCGCGGAAGAGCTGCTCGAAGAAATCGAGCAGGATACCGTGGATTTCTCACCGAATTTCGACGACACAGTGAAAGAGCCCGTCGTGCTGCCCGCCAAGTTCCCGAACCTGCTGGTGAACGGCTCGAGCGGCATCGCTGTGGGCATGGCCACCAACATCCCTCCGCACAACCTGCGCGAAGTGCTGGAGGCGACCATTCTCCTGATCGAGGAACCGGATGCTTCGCTGAAAAAAGTGATGAAAGTCCTGCCCGGGCCAGACTTCCCAACCGGGGGCTACATCTACGGCCGTGAAGGCATCCTGCAGGCCTACGAGAAGGGCCGCGGGACGTTCCAGATGCGGGCCAAGGCGGCCATCGAGCAGGCGGGCAAAGACCGCGAGAACATCGTGGTCACCGAAATCCCTTACCAGGTGAACAAGGCCAAGCTGATCGAGCGCATCGCCGAGCTGGCGCAGACCAGAAAGCTCGAAGGCATCAGCGACATCCGCGATGAATCCGACCGCGAAGGCATGCGGATCGTCATCGAACTGAAGCGGGGCATGGAACCGCAGATCATCCTGAACAACCTGTTCAAGTACACGCAGATGCAGGAATCGTTCGGGATCATCCTGCTGGCCATCGTGGGCGGACAGCCGCGCGAACTCGGGCTGATCGAGCTGCTGCAGCGGTTCATTGACCACCGCGTGGAAGTCGTCCGCCGGCGCACGCAGTTCGACCTGCACAAGGCCGAAGAGCGCGAGCACCTCCTGCTCGGCTTCAAGAAGGCGCTCGAAAACCTGGACGCGGTCATCAAACTGATCCGCCGCTCGAAGTCACCGAAGGAGGCCAAGGAGGGCCTGATGGCGCGGTGGAAGTTCAGTGAGCGTCAGGCGCAGGCGATCCTCGACCTTCAGCTCCACCGCCTGACCCAGATGGAGCGCGACAAAATCCTCGAAGAACTAAAGCAGGTTCAGGCACGCATCAAGGAATTGCGCGAAATTCTGGCCAGCGAGCGCAAGCTCCGCGCGGTGATTACCAGCGAGCTGCGCGACGTGCAGAAGCGCTTTGGCGATGACCGCCGTACGCAAATTGTCGAACGGGTCGAGGAGATTAAGCTCGAAGACCTGATCCCGGACGAGGACATGGTCATCACCGTCAGCCACGCCGGCTACATCAAGCGCACCCCGGTGGACGTCTACCGCCACCAGGCCCGCGGCGGCAAGGGCCGCATCGGCGCTAAGACCCGCGAAGATGATTTCATCGAGCACCTGTTCATCGCCTCGGCCCACAGCTACATTCTGCTGTTCACGGACCGGGGCCGTGTTTACTGGCAGAAGGTGTATGAGATTCCCGAAGCTGCTGCGGCCACGCGCGGCAAGGCCATCCACAGCCTGGTGAAATTCCAGGAAGGCGAGAAGCTCACCGCGTTCGTCGCCGCTCGCAACCTGCAAGAAGAGGGCCGCTACGTCTTCATGGCCACCCGGAGCGGCACGGTGAAGAAAACACCGCTCGCCGAGTTCAGCAACCCGCGCGCGACGGGCATCATTGCCATCAACCTGAGCAAGGACGACGAGCTGATCGGCGCCAAGCTCACCGACGGCAAGCAGATGATTTTCCTGGCCAGCCGCAATGGTCAGGCGACGCTGTTCCGCGAAACCGAAGTCCGCCCGATGGGGCGCAGCGCCGCCGGCGTCAACGGCATGGACCTCGGCAAGGACGATTACGTGGTCTCCATGGAGACCGTGCAACCCGACTTCGGCATCATCCGCAAAGAGTTCAAGCGGCAGACCGAAGACCTGACCAAGCTGGAGAGCGACCAGATACGCGAATCGCTCACTTCGTTGATGCTTACCGTCACCGAGAAAGGCTATGGCAAGCGCACGCCGCTGGCCGAATACCGCGTCACCTCGCGCGGCGGCAAGGGCGTAATCAACGTGAAGACCACCGAGCGCAACGGGAAAGTCGTCGCCGCGTTGCAGGTGACCGAAGAAGCCGACGTGATGATCATCACCAGCCACGGCAAAATCATCCGCGTCCACGCCAGCGAGATCCGCGAGGCTGGCCGCTCGACGCAGGGAGTCCGCCTGCTGCGGCTCGATGATGCCGACCGCGTTGTGGCCGCCGCCGGCATCTACGCCACCGAAGAAGTGGCGCAGAAAGTCGGCAAGGAAGTCGCCGAAGAAGCCGCTTCGCCCGAGCAAGAAGAGAGAGAAGAGAAGGGCGAGTAGAAGGAAGAAGACGCCGAATAATTTCGCGCTGACTTCGGCGCGGCCGATTCAGCGACGCTGTTTATCGGGGCGGGGGAATTCGAAGACGCCACCCGGGTCGGCGGCGAGCAGCAGGCGATCGGATTCTACCAGAATCGCAGCGGCTTCCAGGCGCGCCCGTTCCGGCGTGTAGGTGCGGTAGATACCCTTGCGGAGACCCTCGGCGCTGAAGTGCATTACGCTGCCGCCCAGCGCCAGCCAGACTTCCTCCGTATGCCGGTCCACACCGATGGCGCTGATAATCTTGTGAATCGGATTCGCCGGCGAAGGCCACCACTCGATCCCGGCGCGGCCGTCCTGGCGGGCGATTTCGCGGCGCGCCGCCGAAGCGGCCGGCATGATATCCACCGTGGCCAGTTCGATTTCCGCCCGCAGGAAGCCGAAGCGGTCGTATTTCCGCACTGTCGGTTCCGGCACATACGAAAATGAAAAGTAGAGATTGTGGCTGGCGTCGGTGGCCAGACGACCGATGTTGAGGAAGCGGTTCAGCGCCGTACCGTCTGTGACCTCTGCGAGATCGCCGAACTCTCGCGCCAGCTCACCGCGGGCATCGAGCACGGTGATCAGCTTTGCCGAACGCATCGAGGTGTAGGCCAGCTCGCCCTCGGGCAGCAGCACCACTGAGGTGGGGAGGGGGACGGGGAGGCTGCGCTCGAGCACACCGTCAGCGGAAAATACGCGGATGGCGTTGCCGTTCCGGTCAGCAACCCACAGCCGGCCGTCCTCAGCCACGGCCAGATCGTCACCGTAAACCAGCGCGGGCGGGGATTTGCCTGCATCGCCGGCCTCAGCGCTACGCAGGGGGATACGCCGGGCGAGCTTGCCTTCGGCGCCGTACTCCAGCACTTCGCGGTCGCGCCCGCGCAGAACGTAATACTCCTTGCCTTGCGGCGTCTCGCGCAGCGCAAGTGCGGTGACGCCCGTGGTGATTTCGGGAAACACGCGCGCGGCGGCGTCCAGGGAACGCTCAATCACTTCCTGCGCCACGGTCCCCCGTAAAGGAAGGGCAGAGAACACCAGCAGCCAAATCGGGAGGAATTTAACCGCTTGCATCACGTTGCGTTCGAATCCGGACGGGCAGTCACTGGTTGCATCGCTATGCGATTATACATGCGCCGGCCTGTTGAACTGTGCCGCAAGCTGCCGCGCGGCACCCGCGACGCTCGGCAAGATAGCAAAAGCCGGTCTCGTCTCGCGAGTTGCGAAGCGCGGCCAGCCTGAAGTGCTGAGCTTGCGGAGAGCCTGCGCCTAGTTGCGGGAAACTTCCAGGTCAGGAGAAAACACGGCCTCAAAGCGCCGCTTCTCGTCCTGGTCATGCACCAGTACAACCGGCACGATGCGCAGCGGGCGCCGGCAGCCTCGGCAGGCGCTCATCTCGCCCTGCAGGTCCTGCAGGAAGCCGTCGGTGAAACGATACTCCCCGCGGGGGCGCCGGGCGGCCTTGGTGCCGGGCGTACCACAGTGCGGGCAGATGAACTCCACCCGATCATCCTGCGGGTCGCGGTCTAGCGCGGCCCAGCCGGTGTAACGCACTCCGATGGTAGGTGTGGAACGTCGAGTCATTTCGGTTCTTTAAATCCTTTTCAGCGAATCTAGTCCGTAGGATCTGCTTCAGCAGCCAACTGCAATCGTTTGGATGCGGGTAGCGCCTGCGGCGATGCTCATATTGGCAGAGAAGCGAAATTCTGTCCAGAGGATAAATAAGTTTTCTGTTTTGTGCATATTAGCGGTCATTCGAAATCACGTGTGCTGTGGCGGAATGCACACAGCGGGAACCCCGCTGCGGCGACGGTGTCCAACACGGCAGATGGCGCGCGAACCGCACATCCCTGCGAAGGGCGGTGCCCGGGCCCCGGCTGGTGGGGTCCGGGCGCCGCTTGAGCTTGCGGAATCGAGGTGTAGCATGCCTAGCCTGGTCCGTCTTCAGGCCTGCCTGGTGGGGCAGGCCGGTGCTGCCTACAGCTCCCAGCCTGGGCGCTGGAAGGCCTTGCTGGCCTCTCTGACTCTGCAAACCGTGCTGGTGGCTGCGGCACTGCTGGTGCCGCTGCTGGTCGGCGGGGACAGTCCTGTTTTCAAGGCCAGCAGGCCGATGCTGATGCCCGCCGGGGAGCCGGGGGGCACTCCGGAGGTGAAATCCTCGGGGGCTCCGCGGAGCGCAGCCGCGGCCGACCCCCGGAAGCTGAAGCTCGAATCCATCCTCCGGCAGCCGCCTGCCATTCCCAGGGGCGTGACGGAATTCGCCGACGCTTCGCCCGGCGAAGCCCCGTCCCTGAGTGGTGTCAGCACACCCTGGGGTGTGTCGCACGGCGTCGGCACTTCTTCCGTCCTGCCCGCTGGACCGGTGCTGCTGATTGCCGAGCCGGAGCCTCCACCGCCCTCCGAGCCGGAAATCATTCGCCTCAGCAGCATGGAGCGGGGCGCGCTGCTCGAGCGCGTCGAGCCGGTGTACCCGCACATCGCCAAGCAGATGGGCTTGGAGGGCACGGTCGTGCTGCGCGTGCGCATCGGCAGCGACGGGCGCGTCCGCGAAGTGGAAGTCGAACGCGGCCATCCGATTCTCGCCCGTGCGGCCTGGGCTGCGGTGCTCGCGTGGCGCTTTCGGCCGACAATTCTGAACGGCCAGCCAGTCGAGGTTGAGACCCGGGTGGTGGTCAACTTCCAGCTTCATCGCTGAAGTTCCCTGAGGAGACCGGCAAATGGCCTGTAAATCAAGCACCGCGTGCGGGTGCTTGGTGCATTCACGATTCTGCTTGTTTTCCGTGGCGAGCAGCTAGCAAAATGGCGCGTCCAGCCGGGAGGCATTCGTGAGCGTGACCAAGGTGGAGATTTTCGGCCAGTCTTATCAGATTCGGGGCGAGCTTGATGAAACTTACGTCGCCGAACTGGCGCAGCAGGTGGACGCGAAGATGCGCGCCGTGGCCGAAGCCACCGGCCTGGTGGATACGCAACGCATCGCTGTGCTGGCGGCACTGGCGTTCGCCGATGAGCTCAGCGCGCTGCGCCAGCGCCAGCAGCAGGTTGAAGGCGAGCTCCGCGACCGCGCCGAACGCTGCATCAACCTGGTCGATCAGGCCCTGAAACACTCCGCCTGAGGCTCCGGTCTGGAGGGCAGCGGCACGCCGCCGCACTTCCTCACAGCGCGCTCATCAGCCGGTGATGGGTGCCACCACTGGCGCGGGGCGTCGGAAGGGCTGCATGCGGCCATAGGTGAGCGAGCGCCACAGCCACTCGAGCGGGCCGAACTGAAAGCGCCGGAGCCACAGCGGAGAAATCATCAACTGAAATATCCAGATGGCCAGCACCACGCCGGCCTGTTCAATGCGCTCGAGTCTGCCGAACAACCCGAAACCGTGGCCGTAGAAAAGCGTGGTGCAGATGACGGTTTGCAGCAGATAATTTGAGAACGCCATGCGGCCGACGGCGGCAAACGGCCGCACGAACGCGCGTAGAGCGTCGCTTCGGCAGGCCAGCATCACCGCGCCCACCCAGCCCAGAGCAACCAGCAGGCTGGCCCAGTAGTTATACAGCCCGCCGAAGAACATTGAATACTCGAAGCTCCAGTTGTGCGCGAACTGCTGTACCACGCCGTAGTACACAACCGGCAGGCCGACCAGCGCGCCGAGTGCCACCAGCGTCCAGTAAAACCGCGCCGACCGCCGCCCGCTGAACACGCCCCATTGAAACAACGCCATGCCAAGCAGCATCGTGCCGCCGGCGCGCCAAACCAGGAACATCACCAGGCCGAACAACTGGAAAAACAATGCAAACGGCGCGCGGTGTTCCATCTGTCTCCACCAGCCGCCGCGGTAGGCTTCGATTTCGGCCTGGATGGCCTCCGGCGGGCGGTTCCAGTTTTCGCGGCTGACTTCTTCTCGCACTTGCTCGGGAGCGAACTGAATCAGCGTGCCCATGCCGATGGAGATCAACCAAGCCAGCAGAATCGCCGCCAGGCCGATGGCCAGCAGCGAATGCGGCGACCGCCTGCGGAACACATAGACCAGCAGCCCGCAGACTCCGTAAACGAACAGGATGTCGCCGTACCAGAGCAGAAACGCGTGCAGCAGCCCGAACAGAATCAGCCAGCCCATCCGCCGGTAGTGCAGGCGCGCCGGCGGCACGCCGCGCGCCTCGACCCGCGCGGTCATCAGAAAGACGCCGGCGCCGAACAGCATCGAAAAGATGGTCATGAACTTGAATTCGAAAACCAGGTGGCTCACCAGCCAGGCCCACCAGTTTGCGCCGCTCAGGTCGCCGAAAGAGGTGGGATTGATGTAGGCATTGAACGGCATCGCAAACGACCAGATGTTCATCGCCAGGATGCCCAGCACGGCAACGCCGCGCAGCACGTCGAGCGAATGGATGCGCTCAGTTTCCTGCACTGGGGCGGTGGTCGTGGCCACGGAGCACCTCTCTTTCCCGAATACGTAGGCGAGCGGAAAAAGTGTCGCGAGTCTAGGGCCGTGGGCAGAAACTCTGCAAGTGAGAAAAGCGGAATGGAGAGCGGTCAGCAGCCGGAATACGTTACACGTCTTCGAGCTGGGCTTCGGTCATGCCGAAGTAATGGCCCAGCTCGTGCAGCACGGTCAGGCGGACTTCTTCGCGGATGACGTCTTCGACCGGTCGTCCTTGCTCATGCGCAGCGGTGCGGGCGTAAGCTTCAATGTTTTTCTGGAACAGGACCACGCGGGCCGGGCCGGCTTCGAGTTGAAAGAAGCTCCTCTCCGTCTGCGGGACGCCTTCGAAGACCCCGAGCAGCAAATCGCCGCGCTGCTCGCCGCCAGTGCGACGGCCGATTTCACGCGAGGGCTGGTCTTCGACCACCACGGCGATGTTTTCCATCCGCGCGCGGAACTTCGCCGGCAGCGCGTCCAGCGCTTCTGCGACGAGTGCCTGAAATCTTTTCGGGCGCATGAGTCCGGGCGGCAGAGCAGAGCCTTCGACGTGGCTTGCTCGCTTGAAACGTGCAGCAGCTATTCTACGTCAATGCGGGGATGAGGAGCGCAGCGCGATCGCTCCCCGCAGTACGTCGAATTTTGTTGAATTCGGCGAAGCGAAGGGGCTAGCATCGCTGCCCCGATCCATCTGCCGTGCCCCAGAATTTTTTTCAGCGAGGCGAATATGAGTGACGCAACAAAAGGTAAGCGCGCAAAACCGCACTTTATTCTGCCGCTGGCAATTGCGCTGGTGTTCAGCGCGGCTGCTATCCCGCGGGGCGGGATAGTGGCGCAGCAGAACCAGGCATCGCCCGCCGAGGCCATCAAAAATCTGAAGCTGCGTGAAATCGGCCCGGCCATCATGGGCGGCCGCGTGGACGACTTTGCCGTGGTGGAATCGAACCCGAACATCGTCTACGTCGGGCTGGCTTCCGGCGGGGTTTGGATGACGACCAACGCCGGGACCACCTGGGAGCCGATTTTCGACGACCAGCCGGTCTCGACCATCGGTGATGTGACCGTGGCGCCTTCGAACCCGTCTATCGTGTGGGTGGGCACCGGCGAACCGAACAACCGTCAGAGTTCGTCGTGGGGCAACGGCGTCTACAAATCCGAAGACGGCGGGCGGACCTGGCAGCACATGGGACTGGAGGCGACACACCACATCGGGCGCATCGTCATCCACCCGCGCAATCCCGACGTGGTGTACGTTGCGGCGGTCGGCCGGTTGTGGGGCCCGAGCCGCGAACGCGGCGTCTATAAAACCACTGACGGGGGACGCACCTGGACGCAGGTGTTGTTCATCAACGAAGACACCGGGGTGGTGGACATCGCCATGGATCCCGAAAGCCCGAACATCCTGTACGCCGCGGCCTACCAGCGGCGGCGCACCGTATTCGGCTTTGCGGGCAGCGGCCCCGGATCGGCGTTGTACCGTTCGACCGACGCCGGCGCGACGTGGACGCGCGTGGTGAAGGGAATGCCTTATGACCCGGAGTTCAGCGACTCCGAAGGCGAATCCGGCGGCGAATTTCAGGCCGGTGCCCAGCGAGCCGCGCAGCGCCGCCGGGCGCAGCGCGAGCTCCCGAAAGAGGCCATCGAGCAGACCGGCCGCATCGGCGTCAGTGTCTATCGCAAGAATCCCAACATCGTGTACGCCATCATCGAGCACGCCCGCGGCGGCATCTTCCGCAGCGAAGACAAAGGCGCCACCTGGACGAAGATGAGCGACACCAACCCGCGGCCGATGTATTACAGCCAGATTGTGATTGACCCGAACAATGACCTGCGCATCTGGGTGATGGGCGCGCCGATGTACTACTCCGAAGACGGTGGGAAGAATTTCGTGACCAACCGCGTCAGCCGCATTCACGGCGACTACCACGCCATGTGGATTAATCCGGCCGATTCCAACCACATGATTGTCGGCTCCGACGGCGGCATCCACTGGAGCTTTGACGCCGGGAAGACATGGGACTTCGTCAACACCATTGCCATCGGTCAGTTCTACGAGATTGGCGTGGACATGCAGAAGCCCTACAACATCTGCGGCGGCTTGCAGGACAACGGCTCGTGGTGCGGGCCTTCGCAGACACTCTATACCCGCGGTGCTACCAACGACGAATGGGTGCGCGTGGGCGGCGGCGACGGCTTTTACGTGCAGATTGACCCGACCAACCCCAACATCGTTTACGGGGAATCGCAGGACGGCAACCTCTTCCGCCGGCACCGCGACACCACCGAATCCGTCTCCATCCGTCCGCGCGAAGCCGACGACGAAGAACCCTACCGCTTCCAGTGGAACTCGCCCGTCGTCATCAGCGCGCACGACCCGGCCACGATTTATTACGGCGGACAGTACGTCTTCAAATCCACCAACCGCGGCGATTCTTGGGAAAAAATCAGTCCCGACCTGACCACTGGCCAGGACCGCGACAAGCTGGAAATCATGGGCCGCGTGCCCGACCGCCACACCCGCTCGCGGCACGACGGCGTGCAGCACTGGCCCAGCATCACCACCCTCAGCGAGTCACCGCGCAGCCCGCAGATTCTGTGGGCCGGCACGGACGACGGAAACCTGCAGGTCACCCGCGACGGTGGCCGTAACTGGCGCAACGTGGCCGACCGCGTCCCGGGCGTTCCCAAGGGCACCTACGTGAGCCGCGTGGTGGCTTCGCGCCACGCCGATGGCCGCGCCTACGTTACCTTCGACGGGCACCGCTCGAACGACTTCAAAGTGTACGTTTTTGTCACCGAGGACTTCGGCGATACCTGGCGTGACATCAGTGGCGGCATCCCGCAGAACAACGGGATCGCCAACGTGATCCGCGAGCATCACCGCAACCCGGACCTGCTGTTCGTGGGCACCGAGTACGGCGCCTACGTCAGCTTCGACCGCGGCGCACGCTGGTCGCCGCTGAAGCTGAACCTGCCTACGGTGCCGGTGGATGACATCGCCATCCATCCGCGCGAAAATGACCTGATCCTGGGCACCCACGGCCGCTCAATCTGGGTGCTCGACGACATTACCCCGCTCGAGCAGTTAAACGCTCGCGTGCTGGCCGCCGACCTGCACCTGTTTGACATCCGGCCGGCTACCGCCTGGCGGCTCTACGGCCACAAGGGCTCGACCGGCCACAAAATTTTCATCGCACCCAATCCGCCCTACGGCGCGCTGATCAACTACTACCTGCGGCAAGCGCCCGGCGAAAACGAAAAAGTCACCATCACCATCGAAGACGCGCAGGGCAACAAGGTGCGCGAGCTGGAAGGCGCCAAAGACGTCGGCGTCAACCGCGTGGACTGGGATCTGCGCGGCCAGCTCCCCATCGAATTGACCGACGAGCAGCGGCAGGCGCTGGGCTTTTTTGGCCGCCTCCGCGGGCCGCTCGTGGACCCGGGCACCTACACGGTGAAGGTGACTGTTGGCGACAAGACGCAGTCGAAGAAAGTCACTGTAGAAGAAGATCCGCGCATCCAGATCAGCGATGCCGAGCGGGCCGTGCGCCGCCGTGCGCTCGACCGCGTCATGTCGGTGGCGGTCAAGACCATGGAGGCGCAGCGCAAGATCGTAGGTCTGAAGAACGCGCTCGACTCCGCCATCGCACAGTGGCGCGGGCCGGCCGGGCGGCAGATTCCGCAGGCGATTCGCGATGCAGCGCAGGAACTTTCTAAGAAAGTGGACGAAGTGCATGCCAACTTCGTCCCGCCGCGGCTGCCTCCGGGCTGGGCGGGACCGCCGCTCGAACGCCGCCGGCCAACTATCCCGCAGCGCATGGGCCGGCTGTATAACTCACTGGACGACTATACCGCCGCGCCAACCCGGACGCAGATGGACGAGCTGGCCGCACTCGAAAAGCTGATCGGCGATGTTGGCCCGCAGGTGGATAGGCTGGTGAACGAGGATCTGCCGGCGCTGAACAAGCAGATGAACGAGGCCAATATCCCGCACATCCGCATCTCCGGCGGCGGTGCAATCGGTGGCCGCCGCAATTGAACGGACAAGGTCAGCCGTGGGGGACGCAGTCTGCTGCGTCCCCACGCATTCAGCATCAAGGAGTTGCGGCGGGTGGTGCGGCCCGGCCGCCGAATTGCCGTGGCAGCCAGTCCGGCGCGGCGCCGAAGCCGCTCATGGCCGCAGCGCCCAGCGCCAGCGGCGCGAAGAACAGTCCGGCCAGAATTCCGACAAACGGGAGCCACTGCAACACGCAAATCACAAGGAGTCCGACCAGCAGCGCTGCCACCGGCCCTGAATTTTTCGACACGCCGCGGCCTACCCAGAAGCCCGCACCGGTGTAGCCTGCAATCACCGTGACGAACAGCATCACCGCGGTGGCAATGGCCAGAATCGGCGCGGCCGGTCCCAGATACGCGGAGATGACGAACAGCACGACGGCAAAGACCAGCACGCCCAGCCCGGCCAGCCAGGCCAACGCACCGCGTTCGCGCAGCGCCGCGGCCATCGTGCTCACGCGGCGTTCGCCCAGCACGGCGTAGCTCAGCAGACAGAACAGCAGCAGAACCACCAGCCCGAAGAGCAGCGAGAGCAGAAGCAGCCCGAACAATCCAACGCCGGCCAGTCCGGGCCCGATGGCGGCCACTTCGCCGCCCACGCGGGCGCCCGGGTCACGTTCGACGCGGCCCATCAGGGCGGCCACTTCGCCGCCCACTTCTGCGTCCGGCCCAAGCTGGACGTTGCCCAGGATGGCAGCGACGTCGCCGCTGACGCTGCCCTCGATTTCGACGCTGCCGTTGATGGCCGCCACGTCGCCATCCACGCGCCCGAGCACGCGCACCGAACAGCGCATGCAGGTCACGTCGCCGGCGGTTTCATCGGCTTCTACGACAATGTCGTTGCCCATCCGAAACTTTTCCTGTTGCGGCTGCGCCGCGACCGGCGCGAGCAGCGCAAATCCGAGCAGAGGCAGAAACAGAAACGTCCGTGTGCGAGTGGAGTGCATGGAGATTCTCCGTTGCCCAGGTGCGGTCGAGCGTCGCGAGTACATTAGTCCGGGCCTGCGGCAAAGTCAATCTTTGCGGGCGGCAGCGCGATTCGTATAATGGCGCGTCTTCGGCAGCCGCGGCCTGCGATGTGTCTGGCCGATAAGAGACGAATCCACGGGGGGAACGATGAAGCGGACTCATTCTTTTCCGAAGCAATTGCTGGCGCTGCTCGTAGCGCTCGGACTGGCGGCACCGGCCCTGGCGCCGGCTGGCGCAAGTCCGTCGGCCGCCGCGCAGCAAAACGCGGCGCAAGAGAAAAGAGAGGAAAAGAAAGACGAGAAGAAAAAGCCGCTGCCGCTCGAGCCGGAGCGCACCGTCGAGTTCACCACTGACGAGGGCACCTGGGTTTCGCTCGACGTCTCGCCCGACGGCCGGGCTATCGTGTTCGAGCTGCTCGGCGACCTCTACACCGTGCCCGTCGCAGGCGGCGAAGCTAAGCGGCTGCCGCTGAGCGATTCCGCGCACAAAGACGGCAGCACGATGGCGTTTGACAGCCAGCCGCGCTACTCCCCCAACGGCAAGTGGATTGCGTTTCTGAGCGACCGCGATGGCGCGGAAAACCTGTGGATTGCTAAAGCGGACGGCACCGAGCCGAAGAAGCTGTCCAAAGACACGAAGGCCGAATTCGCTTCGCCCGAGTGGACGCCGGATTCGCAGTACGTCATCGTCTCGCGCTCGACCTGGGGCCTGCGCACGTTCGAGCTGTGGATGTACCACACGCAGGGCGGCGCCGGTGTGCAAATCACGAAAGCGAAGCCGCAGGCGAACACGCCGAACGACCAGCGACACAACGCGCTCGGCGTGGTGGCTTCCCCCGATGGCCGTTACCTCTACTACGCGCGCAAGCGCGGCGGCTTCCAGTACAACATGGAGGATTTCCCCTGGCAGATCGCGCGGCGCGACCTGGTGACCGGCGAGGAAGACACCATCGTCACCGCGCCCGGCGGCGCCTTCCGGCCAGTGCTCTCGCCCGACGGCAAGCGGCTGGTGTACGGCACCCGGCACGAAACCCAAACCGGGCTGCGCATCCGGAACCTCGAAACCGGCGAAGACGAGTGGCTCTACTATCCCGTCCAGCGCGACGACCAGGAATCCCGCTTCACCCGCGACTTGCTGCCCGGCTACAGCTTCACGCCGGACGGCCGCGAGCTGATTCTTTCCTTCGATGGCAAAATTCAGCGGCTCGAGGTTTCCAGCCGGCAGGCGCAGGTCATCCCCTTTACTGCGCAGGTGAAGCAGGAGCTTGGCCCGCGGCTCTATTTTCCGCAGCGTGTCGAGGAAGGCCCCGTCCGCGCACGCATCATTCAGACGCCGGTGCAATCCCCCGACGGCCGCCGGCTGGCATTTTCCGCGCTCACGCACCTGTATGTGATGGACCTGCCGGCCGGGACACCGCGGCGGGTCACCTCGGCTGATGCGGGCGAGTATCAACCTTCATGGTCGCCGGACGGGCTGTGGCTGGCGTATGTGACCTGGAGCGTCGAGGGCGGCCATATCTGGAAGGTGCGGGCCGACGGGTCGGCCCCTCCGGTGCAGTTGACGCGCACCGCAGCGTTTTACAGCGACCCTGCATGGTCGCCCGACGGCAAGCGCATCGTGGCGCTGCGAGCTTCGCGTTACGCGCGCGTCATTTCGCCGGTGGATTTCGGCGGCGTGCCCGGCGACGACCTGGTGTGGATACCGGCCGATGGCGGAGAGGCAAACCTGATTGCTCCCGCGCGCGGGCGCGGCACACCGCATTTCCGTCCCGATGAGCCTGACCGCGTGTACGTCTATTCTGGCGGGCAGGGACTGGTTTCGCTGCGCTACGACGGCACCGACCGCCGCACGCACATCCGTGTGGTCGGTCCGGGCAACTACGCCGCAGAGGAGCCCGTACCGGCCGGCGACATCCGCATCAGTCCGGACGGCAACTGGGTGCTGGCGCACGCCTCGAATCAGCTTTACCTGATCGCCCTGCCGCACATCGGTGAAGCCCCTCGGGTGAACATCAAATCGCCTTCGCTGCCGCTGAAGCAGGTAACCGAGGTCGGCGCGGACTATTTCGCCTGGGCCGATGGCGGCAAGACGCTCACCTGGGCCGTCGGGCCGGCGTTCTTCCGCCGCAAGCTGGAGACGATTTCGTTCGAGCCGGAGAAGAAAGAAGAAAAGAAGGAAGCAAAGGAGGCAGGGGAGGCAAAAGAGGCAGAGGAGCAGAAGCCGTGGGAGCCGAAGCGCGACCCGAGCGTGGAAGAGTTTGAGATTGTCATCGAGCGTCCGCGGCACACCCCGCGCGGCTCGATCGTGCTGCGCGGCGCGCGCGTCATCACCATGCGCGGCGATGAGGTCATCGAAAACGCCGACGTAGTGGTGGTGGACAACCGCATCGCCGGCGTCGGACGCCGCGGGCAGGTGCAGATCCCGGCTGGTGCCCGCATCTTTGACGTGCGCGGCAAGACCATCGTGCCCGGCTTCATTGACACCCACGCGCACTGGTTTGAAATCCGCCGTGGCATTCTCGATTTGCAGAACTGGGCTTTCCTGGCCAACCTGGCTTACGGCGTCACCGCCGGGCTCGATGTGCAGACTGCCACCAACGACATGTTTGCCTATCAGGACCTGGTGGACGTCGGCGAAATCCCCGGCCCGCGGGCGTATTCGACCGGCCCGGGCATTTTCTCGAATAACGAATTCGGCTCGCTGGAAGAGACGAAGAACGTGGTCGCTAAGTATAAGCAGTACTACCGCACGCGGCACCTGAAATCGTACCTGATCGGCAACCGCAAGCAGCGGCAGTGGATGGTGCAGGCTTCGAAGGAACTCAAGATGATGCCCACAACCGAAGGCGCGCTCGACCTGAAGCTCGACCTGACACATGCGATGGATGGTTTCAAGGGCAACGAGCACAACTTCCCCATCGTGCCGCTGTACAAAGACGTGGTCGAGCTGGTGGCGCAGGCGAAGATGTTTTACACGCCGACGCTGCTGGTTACCTACGGCGGTCCGTGGGCGGAAAACTTCTACTACACAACGACCGACCCGCTTTCGGATCCGAAGATGAACCGGTTCATGCCGCAGCACATCCTGGCCGGGAAATCGCGCCGGCGTGACTGGTTCCGCCAAGATGAATACGCATTCCCGAAAATTGCTGCGGCAGCCGCGGAGATCGTCCGGGCAGGCGGGCGCGTCGGCGTGGGCGCGCATGGGCAGTTGCAGGGCCTGGGCTATCACTGGGAACTGTGGTCGCTGGCTTCGGGCGGTATGACGCCACTCGAGGCGCTGCGCGTGGCCACTCTTTACGGAGCCGAGGCGCTGGCGCTGGCCGATGATCTCGGCTCCATCGAACCCGGCAAGCTGGCCGATCTGATTATCCTGGACGCCAACCCGCTCGACGACATCCGCAACACGAACACCATCCGCTGGGTGATGAAAAACGGCGAGCTGTTCGAAGGCGACACGCTCAATCAGGTCTGGCCGCAGCAGAAACCCTTGCCGCCCCTCTGGTGGTGGGACGATAAGCCCTGAAGAAGAATTTCAAAGCGGGAGCGATAACGCCCCGCATCGGGCGTGCCGGACACAGCGCGCTTCGCCCTTACCGCATTAAGCTCCCATTCCGCAGCCCTGAGCAAGCGGGAGAGATTCTTGCGTCCCTGGAGCTCTGAAAGCTGATAGCTGGCGGCTGAACCCTTGCTCTAGCTGTCGCGTTCGCCGAGGATCAAATCGCGCACGCCCCGCCACACCCCGTTCGATTCCTTCTTCGCCGCCAGCACGCGTGAGAACCTCCCGCGTTGCATCTCTCCGGCAATCTGGCTCTCATCGAGGCGCGGGTCGTCGGCGAACCAGAAGCTGGGCACGGCGTAGCGGTAGTCGGTGATTTCGCTATCGGGCGTGCCCGGCGGAGCCACATGGACGTGGATGTGCTGGGGGGTGTTGGAATTGGGATAGCCGCCCGGGCGGATGGTGTGGAACTCATAGCGGCCCTCGGCGTCGGCACTAGCGAACGCGCGCAGCCGGGCGACGTAGCGGGGCTCGCCGCGGCGGTGCGAGTATCGGCCTTCGGCGTCGGTGTGATAGATGAACAGGCGGGCGCGCCGCAGCGGCGTGCTGCGATCGCGGTCGTACACGATGCCGCTGACGATCAGTTCCTCGCCCGGCTCGTGGTCCGGTGCGATGCGGAACCAGCCGTCGTCAGCCAGCAATGCGCTGCGTCCGAGCAGAACCGCTCCCGCGGCACTGCCGGCCAGAATTATCACCGCCTGTCTCCGTGTGAATTGCATGCATCCCCCTGAGCGCAGAGCTTTATTTACGATACGACGCAAAGCGGGCCGGGCGGGTTAACCGGCCGCTGCCGCAAGGATACTGTTTGCGGGCAGACGGTGTTGCGTCTTTCGAGCGTCTGGCGGTGAACTGGCGAACTCGGCGCAGCGCACCTCTCAGTTTACTTCCCGCCAGATTCCGCGGAACGAAGCTGGGCGCGTGCGACGTCGCTCCAACGGCAGAGCGTGTCCACGTCGGCGGGGCTAAGCCGGGCGCTGCGGTGCATCAGCAGGTAGGAACGGAGCGGCATCTCGCCTTCGCGGACCATTTCGCAGATCTCTTCAAGCGCCTGGTCAGCATCAGAAGGGCTGAAACGCGCCCAGTCGGAAAAATTGATGTGGCTGCGACCGTGATTGACGTGGTCAATCACAAACCAGGAGACCGGAGCGACGTTGCTGTACCACGGCCAGCGTGTGTCATTCGAGTGGCAGTCGCGGCAGGAGCGCTCGAGGACGGCCCGTACGTCTGCGGGCACGCTCATTTGTGCGTGAATCGAGCGGGCCGGGTCGGCGACCGGGTTCGTCTTGGCCGGACGGATGAACTGCGCGCCAACAAGCGCCAGAGCCACAACCACCAACGTGTAGCGGAAGAGTTTTTTCATGGCACTCCTTCAAATCGGCTTCGGCCGCTAAAACCTTAGACGCCTTTGGGAACCGCCGCGTTAACCGAATTCCGCTGTGGCACCGGCTGCGGCGCGCGTGCGGGGCCGGCGGCGGTACCGTCGTAGGAAGGGTCGGCGGCGCCGACGAACACTCCCCGATGCGCGTCATAGAGCACGGCCTGCACGATGCCCAAATGGCGTTCCGGCCCTCGTTTAGTGTACTCGAGCCGGAAGCCGCGCTGGCGCAGTGTGTCGATGACAGAGGCGGGAAAATCTTCGTGCAGGCGCATGCGTGTGCCGGTGGCGTGGATGCGGGGAGCGGCCACGGCGCGGTCCAGCGGGTAGCCGCGGTCCACCAGGTAGCTGATGACCTGCGCAATGGCGCCGGGGATGCGTTCACTGCCGGCGGCGCCGATGGCCAGCCAGACTCCGCCTTGGCGGAGCACGATGGTCGGGGTCATCTCCGTCAGGTCGCGTTCAAACGGCTCGGGGTCAGACCGCATGCGGTAGCTGTGCGCGTAGAGGAAGCCGAGCTCCGGAGTGGCGATGCGCGTGCCGAAGCGCGGACCGATCGAAGTGGTCAGCGCCACGGCATTGCCCTCAGCGTCCATCACCGACAGGTGCGTGGTGTCGTGCTCGAGCGGCTCGCGCCCGCCCCGGCGCAGTTGCATGTCTTTTTCGCGAACGGCTTTGGCGATTTCTTCGGCGCGCATCCGCGCAAATTCGAGCGAAGAGAGAGTTTCCAGCGGCAGACCGTCCGGCTTGGGCGCCAGCGTGCCGGTAATCTGCGGACGGTCTCTGATGGCCTGCGCGATGGTGCGGGCCAGCAGTTCCACTTCGCGGGCGTTGGGCGGCGCACGGCGCAGCTCGAAATGCGCCAGGATGTTCAGCATCTCGGCCAGTGTGTTACCCCAGGCGTGCCGGCCCAGCGAGACGATTTCGTAGTTGCGGTAATGCGTGCGCACCAGCACACCGGGTTGCACACGATAATTGGCCAGGTCGTCGAGCGTGATGTAGCCGCCGTTGTTGCGCATATCTTCGGCCATGGCTTCGGCTACCGGGCCGCGGTAAAAGCCGGCTGGGCCGTGTTCGGCAATGCGCCGCAGTACCGCTGCCAGGCGCGGATGGCGGAACCTTTCACCGGCGCGGTAGGGGGAGCCGTCTTCTTTGAGGTAATTCATTCTCGCGCCCGCATTTTCTTTCAGGTCCTCGGCGGCGGCTTCCCAGATTTCGCCCGCGCGCGGCGAAACGACGAAGCCTTCCTCAGCCAGGCGAATCGCCGGCGCCAGCACCTGCGCCAGCGCCAGCCGGCCGTATTCGCTGACGGCGTAGGAAAGCGCAGCGGGATTTCCGGGCACGGGAATGAGCTGGTAACCTTCACGGCGGTCATTGCTGTCCTCTGGCGGGGGCGTGGCGGCGGGCGATTCGGTCGCGCCGTCTATGGTGATGAAGCCTGTGCCGCGCAGGTAGATGAGCATCTGCGCGCGGCCGGCGAGGCTGGTCATGGCCGGGTCGGCAACGGTCTGCACAAATGCCGCGGCCACGGCGGCGTCCACCGCATTACCGCCCGCTTCAAGAATTTCGACCGCGGCCCGCGTGGCGTGCGGGGTGCCCGCAGCGGCCATGCCGTAGCGTGATGAAGCGGTTTTCTTCGCGCCGTTCTCCGCAACGGAAGAGGGGAGCCTGAGTAGGCAGAGGAAGCAAAGCAGGCAGAGGATGGTCAGAAATGAGAACCGGCGTTGCCGAGGGAACTGCACAAGCCAGGCATTCAGAACCATTGCTGAACCTCATCGTTCAAGTTTGTGTTGTCCTGCCGGGCGCATTGCGCGTTAATGACGCCTGTGCGCCGTGGCGCACGCGAGGGGTGAAAATGGAAATCATCCGCTGGGAAAACGTTCCCGCCGAACCGCTCGGCGAAGGTGCGGCGCGGCAGGTCGTGTGGGGCGAGCGGGGCACGCTCACGCGGTTTGAATTTGTCCGAGGCCACCACGTCTCGAAGCACAGCCACCCGGCCGAGCAGTTCACCTGCGTGGTGAGCGGCGTGCTGCGCATCGCGCTCGAGGGCCGCGAATGGATTCTGCGCAGCGGCGACATGCTGGTCATTCCGCCCGACGCCGAACACGAAGTCTGGTGCGAAGAGAGCACCGTTGTCGTAGATTTTTTTGCCCCGCCGCGCGACGACTGGAAGCAGGGCTGCAGCGGGTATCTGGCCGGGCGCTAGCCGTTGTCCGCAAAATTCATACGCTGGCGCGCACCGCGGCGCTGACTTCTGCCACCGCCCGTTCCAGAGCGCCGGCCAGAAAATCCAGTTCGCTTTCTTCAATGATGAATGGCGGCGCGAACAACAGGTGGTCGCCGGCCGAGCCGTCCACAATACCCTTCATCGGGTAGCTCATCACGCCCCCGTCGCGCAGCCGCTCAAACACCTGCTCGACGAAGTGTCGCTCAGCGGGGAAAGGCGCGCGGGTCACTTTGTCGGCGACAAACTCGATGGTTTGCAGCAGGCCGAGGCCACGTACGTCGCCGACGCCCGCGAGGCCTCGGCGCTGATGGCCTCGATGGGCAGGTAGTCCTCGATGAGCCTGCGGTCGTCGTTCATAGATTCGCTACCTCGGCCATTATCGAAGCGGCCTCCGCAGCGGTGAGACCGCCGTTGCGGGTTGTGCTGGGAGAACCCATCTCGTTCAAGAACTGTGACCGTGTCAGGCGAGCGACGGGATTCTGCGTCAAGGCCATCGCCTGCGCCCCGGTGTGCTGGGCGACGTGCGAGATGATGCAGCAAGCCATCGCCCGGGTCACCGACACATAGAACAGACGTCTCTGTTCGATAAGAAGGCCCGTCGCCTGCAACGCCTTAAAGCTCGGCATGATGCCCTGTTCGGCCGAAGGGATGAACACGACCTTTCCGCTGAGGCCTTTGGCCCCGTGCATGGTGAGGATTCGAATTCTCTTCTGCACCGCGCCTGCGGCCGGAGGCGCGGCACCGTCGATCCGTTGATTAACGAGATCGAGGATTGCCTGCTGATCCGACTCGCTGTCGGCAGCCAGGAACTGGAGCAATTCTTCGAGCGCCATCAGGGACGGCAATGCGCCGGCAAGCGTGTTCCACATGTTCACGTGGTTCGCTGCATTTCCTCCCGACGTGAAGATGTGGCCCGAGAGAACGCCTGTGATGTCCGCGGCTCTTGAGGCGAGAGTATCCGTCATGGTCCAGTTGGCAACCGCCTGTACGATGGCCATCACACGCCGGACTGCGGACGCCGACCGACCTGTGAGCCACGCGGGACAGGCGGGCAGATGGAAGAGTTGTCGAAAGTTCTGATTATTGGCAATGCAGGCGTCGGCCACGGACTTTGCCGTAGCGTGCCCCACACCGGACAGGATGCCCAGGATGTCACGATGAGCGGGGTAGTCCTCCTCGCCCGTCGCTTGGTCCCTAGCGATCCTCAACAAGGCATAGACGGCCCGGATTGGTTCGAACTCATTGACGAGGCTTGCCCCGCGAGGCGGATCGTACGGCAAACCGAGGTTCCCGAGCTCTTGCGCGATGAGGTCCAGCTGGACGCGGCGGTTCGAGATCAAGATGAGAATCTCGTCCTCACGTCCGGCCATCCCCGCATTGATCAGCTCCTGGCAGGAGTACGCGATGGCGCGCGCCTCCTCTTGCGCCGTCTGGAACGACCAGACCCACAGTCTCCCCTGGACAGGAGGGTTTGCCGCCTCGTAGAGAGAAACGAGATTCTTCGGAACGCGATTCGGGTTGTACGCGATCAGGCGACTCGCTGGGGCGAGGATCTGCGGAGAACAGCGGAAGCAGTCCGTCAGGATGTGGGTAGACGACGACGGATAGACGCCGGGGAATTGGACGATCCCGTTCGGATCTGCGTGCCGAAACGAGTAGATGCTCTGGTCGTCGTCACCGGCGACGAATAGCACAGCCCCGTTTGAGCTGAGCAGCCGAACGAACTCCTGATCGCAGGCGTTCAGGTCCTGAAATTCATCGACGATCAGGTGATCGATGGCGGGAAGCTGCGCGGTCTGCAAAGCGCCTTGTCGGATCGCATCCACGCACTTGTAGATGACCTCACCGGGGAGAACGCAGCTGTAGAGGTTCGTTCGGGCGGCGTGAAATGCGTTGAAGCCCTGGATCTCGGCGGGCGTGATCTGGGCCTGGTTCACGTGCTGGGGGTTCAGTGTTTGCCACTGGGCGTCGTGTGCCAGCCGAATCTCTTCTGCCCGACCTGGAGTGCATCCGATGCTGCTGGCCAGCTCGCTGTCGTAAACGTTCGTCTGCTCCCAGTCGTCGAGGATAATTGGCGTGCTTGGGTACGACGTCAGTAGGTTCGCTCGACGAAGGATGCGAAGGGCGAGGGAGTGCATTGTCGATACTCGAACCTGTGCAGCTGCGGCGGAACATGGAAGGGTGGAACAGAAGTTCCGAATGCGTTCCGCGAGCTCCGCACACGTCGCCCGAGTGAACGAAATGACGTAGATGTTTCCAGGCGTTGCGCCATTCATCAAAAGGTGGGCAACACGCTTTTCTATGGTGTGGGACTTCCCAGTGCCCGGTCCCGCTACCAACCGAACTTGGGGAGCAGCATCACATGCCGCAGTCCATTGCATCTGCTCGGCGTGAGCCTTTTGAGCATCGGTGATAGGCATGACTACGATCCCCCTCCCGCTGCCACGACGGCATCAGCCGGAATCTCGAAGAACCGCGCCGCCACGATCTCGCGCTTGGCGTGGTCGAGCCGCACCGCGGGATTCTGGATTCGGACCAGCTCGGGGCTCTTGCCGAGCGGGTCCCACACGACGTAGAGCCAGTAGGTCTCCGCCAGCTGCTGGGCCT
>FWPU01005563.1_pt1 | contig 27011 bp, 30 predicted proteins | sample 2228361 | NCBI WGS metagenome assembly FWPU01 (sample SAMEA103939777, study PRJEB20133) | metagenome
AATGAACCATCTTCCCTCACCCCTTGTGAAGGAAGAACATCACGTATTAAAGGCGCAGAAAACTAATGTGCCCTTAAATCGTGATAGCACAGTGACAAAATTTATAAACAAACCCTGCACCTTGCAGAAACAATGGCAGCAAAAGAAAGTGAAGGGCGGCTTGCAAAGCTGTTCAGGGCGATAGGCGCGGTTTTTGGCGCCCTTGTGAGCGTAATATTCTTCATCTTTATCGTCTTTTTCATAATCTCAATTTTTCTGCCCAGCGGCGGTGTAGTCCTTGGCAATGTTGCGGTTGTGCCAATAAAGGGTGTGCTTACGACAGGCGAAAACCGCGATTTCCTTGAGGACACAGGCACTGACTCTGCAAAAATAATTGACTGGATAAAAGAGGCAGACAAAAACAGCAAAATAAAGGCAATACTCCTTGAGATAGACAGCCCCGGCGGAAGCCCTGTAGCAACAGAAGAAATCGCAACAGCCGTAAAGAATGCCAACAAAACTGTTGTTGCAGTAATCCGCGAAACAGGGGCCTCAGGCGCGTACTGGATTGCCTCAACAGCAGACTATGTCTTTGCGAGCAAAATGTCAATGACAGGAAGCATAGGAGTGACAGGCTCAAGGCTTGAGTTCGCAGGGCTGTTGAAGGACTACAACGTGACATACCGCAGGCTTGTAGCAGGACAGTACAAGGACGCAGGCACAAGATGGAAAGAAATGACACTGGAAGAAGAGGCATTGTTCCAAAAAATGCTTGACGAAGTCCACGAGGAATTCATCAATGCAGTCGCGGAAAACAGAAAACTGCCTGTTGAAAAAGTAAAAGAACTCGCTCACGGGTTCGTGTTTACAGGAAAACAGGCAAAGGAAAACGGGCTTGTTGACGCAATAGGCAGCAAGGACGATGCAGTGAAATACATAGAACAGCAGCTCAACATAACAGCACAACTTCACGAGTACAAGCCAAAAAAGACATTTTTCCAGGAACTTGCAGGAATAAGCAGCCAAAACATCGGCTACGGAATAGGAAAAGCACTCATTCAAGCAAGTGTTTCTGAGGCAGTGAAGGTAACGACTTAAGCAAGCCCCTTAGTGCCCATAAAAATAGGAACTTCATACCCTTCTGGAACGTGCGGAAACCTGACAACACCTGCCGCAACCAAGTCATTTATGTTCACAATCCCTGACTTCTTGTCATCAAGGCGGGGACAGGCAGTATTTACCCAGCAATCAATGAATTTAAAGTCCTCCAAGTACCTGAAATCAAAAGTGTCACAGGCAAAAATAAAGTATTCCTTGTCTCCTTTCTTCTTCAACTGCAAAGCCCTCTGCAAATTCTTCTGACCCGGCTTTGTGCTCACAATTATGCCCACAGTTTTTGCAGCCAGGAACTTCAGCACAGCACCTTTCCTTGCCTTTTCATAAGACAAAACTTCCTTCTTGTCAAGCTCCCTGAACTCAGAAGTGCAAGGATTAAAACAAAAAACAGGCTTTTTTGCCTGCAATGCAACATTTATCGGGTGAAACACGCCAGAGCCGACAAACAAGAACGCATCAACCTTGCCAGCAAGCTTCAAAGCCATTGCAGCATTGCACCCAAGCACCTGCCCACCAGCAACACTGCCAGGAATCTGCCGCACAATATCAGTAATCTGGTTTGCAAACTGAATACTAGCAACAATTCCAACCTTCTTCGGCAGTTTTTTCACAACATCACGCGGGATTACAACCTTGCGAGTGCTGTGAGCATGGATGAACAATGTCTTCATAACCAAAAGAAGTTTACCCCTTTATTTATAAACCTGACTTAATCCTGACAAGATGCTCAAGGCTTTCTTGAAACTCAGCAATCATGCCAGAATTGTAATGGTTTGGCCTTTCCTGCACGTATTTAATAAGATTCTCAAAGAAAACCCTCCTTGCCTCAATGTATCTTGGAAACTGGTCAGCAGATGAAAGTAGTGCCCTTGAAGCATCAATCTCCTGCCTTAGAGCATCAATGCACCTTATCCTGTTGTCAGCACCTGGCTCAACAACCTCCACGTACTCGTGAAAAGCCCACAACGGCCTGAATGCCTCCTCAACAAGGTTACTCACACCAATCACGTAATCCTCCCCCTTTCTGCCAGCAAGGACAAAAGCAAAGCCAGGGAGGGAAGGATTCCTCTCCTGCGGAACCTCAAAGAAATTAAACCTTCTGCCAAGCAATTCAAACTCGCAATTCCTGTACTTAAGATTCCTGAATGATTCCCTTGTTGTCTCAACCTGCTCTCTTGAGTATTGTGGCATAACAACAACTCATTATTGGGAATTTATAAAGGTGCGCGCCCAAAGCTCCCTCACTGCATAATCAGCCAATGGCTTCAGGTTGACAATGTCCTCCTCATTGTACTTTATCAGCGTGTTCAGGTAATCAGTGTCCTTTGTTGCCCTGAACTGCTCCCACAAATAAACAGCATCAGCGCCTGAACTTCCCTCAACACCCTCTGCACGATTGATGCCACGCTGCTTTTCAATCGCCTTCAGGCCGCCAACAAGCCCAAGCCTTGAACAAACATGGCGCAAGTCAATGTGCGGCTTGCAAACCCTTAAACCAAAAAAGCGCTCAATCACAGGCAGGTCAAAACTGCTGCCATTAAAAGTCACTATCATTTTTGCCTTTTGCAATTCCCTCTCAATAAGATTCCTGTCAAGGTTGTAGCCCCTGATGAACGTCCTTGTATCCTTGCCATCATACAAGCCAACAACAGTAATCGCGCCATAATATCCGTTGGTCTCAATGTCAAGAAAAACCGCCTCGTCGCGAAAATGCTCATACAGCCTCCACTGCTCTGACAAAGGAAGATTCTTTGACAAATAATTCAGGTTTTCATTCCACAATTCATTCCTGAACTCACGAATTTTCACATTAGCCCTTTCCTTTCTTTCTGCAGAAAAACCTTTTATTCCCTTTGCCTCAACAAAAGCCTGCCAGTCAGGAATGCCCTGACCCCATATTTTTTGCTCTGTTGCAAGCCCGACCTTCGGCAAAAACAAAAAGGTATTCCGAATCATCAACCTTGAAAAATAATTGTTGCTTAAAAAACCTCAGCATCCCTGTCCAGTGACCAGTGCTATCTTTGCTGCTTTTCAGGCACCTTAGGCACATCATCCTTTCTGAATTCAGGATGATAACGCATTTCCTGCGGGGCACGATATTCCAGCTGCCGGCTCGCTTTGTTCTTGTTGCATTCAACCAAAGAAAGCCCAAAAGCAATGGCAAAAACACCAATGGGAACAAGCCACGAAACCCTTGCCGGCTTTTCATAAACGCTTTCTTCTGCAAGCTGCGCCAAGCTCTTTGTTGCAGAATCATCCATGCCAAGCATTGCCCTCTGGCCTGCAAGATAAAAAGCCTCGCGGAATTCCTGCTCCCTGCCTGCATAAACACATTCAGAAGTTATTTGCGGATCTGACTGAAGCCTTCTGTAATCGCCCAGAATCATTTCCAGCGCTGTCTCGGGCTTCAGGTGCTTTTCAGCAACCGCATCAAGAAGCTCCCTGTAATGCGCCTCAAACTCCCTCTCCTTCCTCTCAATCTCTGCTGTTGCCGGATAGTACGGCCTTCTTGAATTCATTGCCATTTTTCTCACACTCAGTAAATATACGGAATAAGCCTTTTAGTCCTGTTCATGTAGTTTGCGTATTCTTTGCCGTATTTCTCAATCAAAACCCTGTCCCGCGAGCTAACCCTGTAAGCAGTCGCGAAAAGCAAAAGCACTGCAAACACCAGCGTGAACTTCAACGAAAGCGCACAGGCAAGTCCGGCAACCACAAGCAACAACCCAAAATCACGAGGATTCCTCACCCTTGCATAAATCCCGTTAGTTGAGTAAGGCGGCAATTCCTCTTTTGGCGCCAAGACCTGCAAAAACCAGAAATACTGACCGCGGGCATCCATTGCCTTTGCCCAAACCCAAAGCCCGAGAGCAAAAACAACAAGCCCTGCAATCGTCATAGCCGTATACTGCACTGACATCACAGGATTGCCAAGCTTCGCATATTCCCCAATGCCCACGCCAAGAGTAAGCAAAAAAGTGAGCAGCCAAACCCATTTTGCCTCATCCTTCACCTGCGCCTTGTGATGATGCGCCCACTGCAAAACCGCTGTCCTGAACAATTCCCTGAACATAAGCCACACAGAAGCCAGCAAAAACAATACCACAATGCCGGCCAATGGAATCCACAACCAAACTTCCATAGTCTCACCTCGATTTTACAACAGAAATGCGCCTGCAGTATTTAATTATTGGGCATTTTGAGCAAAAAGGCGACACAGGAACGCAAATTCTTTGGCCGTGCGAGACAAAAGCCTCATTCACAACAAGCCAGTGCCTGCGGGGAACAATTTTCCCAAGAGCCAGTTCTGTTTCTTCAGGAGTCCTTGTCTTCACCCAGCCCAATCTGTTGCTAACCCTGTGCACGTGGGTATCAACAGGCAAGGCAGGCACCCCATAAGCATAAACAAGCACGCAATTGGCAACCTTCCTGCCAACACCGGGCAGTTCAAGAAGCATCTTCATATCCTTGGGCACTTTTCCACCAAACTCTTTCACAACCATCCTTGCAGCATTGATTATGTTCCTTGACTTGTTGTTGTAAAACCCTATGCGCCTGATTATCCTCGCAACATCAGCCCTGCGGGCGCGGGCAAGCATGGCAGCAGTCGGGTACTTCCTGAACAAGTCAGCAGAAACAGCCTCTGTAACCTCGTCTTTTGCACGCGCACTAAGAATTGTGGATATCAGCACCTTGAAAGCGTCATACTTCTGCCCAAGCCTGCCAAGCATTGTCTTCCTGCCCTGCGACTTAAGCAGTTTTTTCAGGACAATATCGATTTCAGCGTGCTTTACCATGCAGCCTCCTCCAGTGGTACAAGTACTGCTGGGCATAACCCGCCATTTTGCCCCATTTCTTCCTCCCAAAATCACCCACCTGCTTCAGCTTCATCTTTTTTGCCCCAGGATACAATTCCTTAACAGCCCTTTCCATCCAGACATCAACAGGAAACGCCTCTGTAAAGCCAAGGGAAAACAAAAGAATGCAGTCAGCAACTTTTTCTCCGATTCCTGGCAATGCAATTAGTTTTGTTTTTGCCTGTTCATATTTCATTTCGCGAAGCTTTGCGAAAAAGCCATCACTAACCTTAGAATTAACTCCAGCAATATACTTTGCCCTGAAGCCAACACCGCACTTTTTCAGCTTTGCAACATCCTTCAAGGCGCCGGGAGAAGGGAAAGTAAAGAATTTCCTGCCTTTGAACCAGACTTCCTTTCCAAACTTTTCAGCAATGCAGTTCATGTTCTTCTTAATCTTCTTGATATTAGAGAACTGCGAGCAAAGAAAGCCAACAGTGCATTCCCAAGGGTCCTGCCTAATCAGCCGCAGGCCAGGATATTTCCTAACCGCAATCCTGAGAGCAGGGTCTTTTGACAACTGGTGCGTGATTTCAAGGTAATTCTCATCCAAGCCAAAAAAATGCCTGACAAAACGCCCACTGGCGCCTTCAAAATGCAGCCTGTCAAAATCCTGATGAACCCTGAAAACCTTCTCCCGACTTACTATATAATACCAGCCGTCATGCAAGGAATGCCTGAAAAACTGGCCAGAATCAAGAGTATGCGCGAGACTGAAACCAGTGCACTTAATTGCCCCCATAAACGCAGGGAATATATGGGAATATTTAAATACTCTTCCCATTCACAGCCTTATAAAGAAGAGGTGAGGAGTCATGAGTCAAAGGATAAGTCCTGGAATTCTCTTATTAATAATTATGGCTGCCTGCGCGGTTCTCGCGCCTTTAGTCATTGCAGGAGGTGCCTCAACAACAACCGGCGGAGTGGGAATCACGCTCAACAAGACAGACAGCACAGACCCTGCTGACGCAAGCACCCAGATGGTCTACACAATACTTGTCAACATAACAAACCTTGAGCATGGAGTGTCAAACATAAGCAACCTCACGCTCACCGACACGTACCCTGCAGAAGTAATATACATAAGCGCGCAGCCATCGCCTCTTGCAGGAACAAACAACACATTCATCATCGGCAACTTCACCAGCAATGATACGTTTATGGTCAACATAACAGTGCTCGTGCGCAACATAACAAACGGCACGCTCATCAACAACACGGCAAACATCTCATACACGAACTTCACAGGCACGCAGATAAACCTGAGCGTGGCAGAAAACACGACAGTGCGCAACTTCCCTGCAATCAACACCAGCACCATAACAGCGGCAAAGACAGACAGCCCAGACCCTGTCACAGGGGGCGATACCCTCACTTATTCAATAACGGTGACCAGTTCAGGCAACGGGACAGCAAACAATGTGACAGTAAATGACACGTACCCGTCAGGACTGATTTACAGCAGCGCCCAGCCAACACCAGTCTCGGGAACAAACAACACATTCATCCTGGGTAACCTTACACCTAGCACAAGCATTGTTGTCAACATAACACTCACTGTTCCTGACATTTTCGCAGACGGCACAGTGCTCAACAACAGCGTGAACGTCACATACCAGAATGAGTCAAGCGGGTTGCTCAGCACTGTAGCAACGCAGTCAACCACAGTATCCAACCCGCCAATCAGCGGCGGAGGCAGCGGAGGCGGTGGCGGAGGTGGGGTAAGCTACTACGGGCACACTTATACAATGACAACTGCCAGCCAGGCATTCACCCTCAAGAGGACAGACAAGGTGCTGTTCACAATAGGCACAACGCAGCACACCCTGACTGTCCTCAGGATATCTGCCGCAGAGGTCCTCGTACAGGTTTACAGCCAGCTGCAGCAGTTGAGCCTTGTTAAAAACGTCCCGCAGGAAATTGACCTGGACAAAGACGGCAAAATGGATGTTTTGCTGACGCTGACCAGCATCGCATACTATGATGCAGTCATCAAAATTGACATCCTTGGCGCTGAATGCATTGAGAGCTGGGTATGTGACAGCTGGGGCGAATGCTCGGCAGGAACACAGACGAGGGAATGTACTGACACAAAAGCCTGCGGTACAACAAAGCTCAAGCCAAAGACATCACAGGCATGCACTCCAGAGCCAAAGCCGCTGCCAAAGCCGGCTCAGGAAGCGCCGCCTGCAGCGGTTTATGAGCCAGAGCCAGTGCTCGTTGTTGAGCCAAAGACAAAAGCGCCAGTTCTCGACAAGGTGTTCTATGCCCTTGCAGTCGTTGCACTGGTAGCGCTTGGCGCTTACCTTTACTGGCTGCGCAGGAAAAAATAAGCGCACGAGCAAAAACCAGACCAGAAAATCTATTTTAGCTTAGTAATTTTGTCCCACAACAAAATTTATAAACCCACCCTGCAGTTTCAGTCAAATACAAAAAAAGAGGCACAATTTTTTTCAGAGAGGGCCAAAAATGGGGTCGGCAGCCAACAGCGATTCTGCAAAGGCAGTAGAGGACTTGTTTTCATCCGAAATCGAGTTCAATGACACCCGCCTGAAAATAAGCAGGCATTTCACAAAGCCAGGAGTGCACCCCTTTGACGAAGTGGAATACGAAAAGCGCTCCTCGTTAATAGTTGAGCCTGACGGCAAGGTCATATTCAAGCTCGAGGGCGCAGAAGTGCCCAAAAACTGGTCGCAGCTGGCAACAGACATAGTTGTCTCAAAATACTTCAGGAAGGCAGGAGTGCCGGGAACAGGCCACGAGACAAGCGTAAGGCAGGTCATTCACAGAATCTCAAACACAATACGCCTCGCAGGAGAGGCACTGGGATACTTCCAGTCAGCAGAAGACGCAGACGCATTTGAAGCGGAACTCGCATACCTGCTAGTAAACCAGAAAGGCGCCTTCAATTCACCAGTATGGTTCAACTGCGGGCTTTATCACCAGTACGGCATCACCGGAACAGGAGGAAGCTGGTACTGGGACTTTGACACACAGTCATTACAACAAACAACAGGAGCATACGCAAGACCACAATGCTCAGCGTGCTTCATCCAGTCAATACAAGACGACCTCGGAAGCATATTCGATTTGGTAAAAAGCGAAGCAAGATTGTTCAAGTACGGCTCTGGCTCAGGAACAAACTTCTCGGCACTAAGGAGCAAGTACGAAAAGCTCGCAGGAGGCGGCACAAGCTCAGGACTGATGACATTCCTCACAGTATTTGACAGAGCAGCAGGCTCAATGAAGTCAGGCGGAACAACACGCAGGGCCGCAAAAATGGTCTGCCTCGACCTTGACCACCCGGAAATACTTGAATTCATAAACTGGAAAGTCGAGGAAGAAAAAAAGGTCAAGGCGCTTGTTGCCGCAGGATACTCCGCAGACTTCAACGGCGAAGCATACCTCACAGTATCAGGCCAGAACTCAAACAACTCCGTCCGCGTGCCTGACGAATTCATGCACGCATACCTCACCGGCGGAAAATGGAAAACCCGCTTCCGCACAACAGGCGAAGTGCACAAGGAATACGACGCAAAGGACATAATGCAGCAGATATGCCGCGCAGCATGGACTTGCGCAGACCCCGGAATCCAGTTTGACACAACAATCAACGACTGGCACACCTGCCCCAATACAGACAGGATAAAGGCAAGCAATCCATGCATCACAGGAGACGCGCTGATATCAACAGCAGACGGCTACAAAAGAATGATTGAGCTGGTCAACGGCGAGGCAGACATAATCAACGGCAAAGGGCATGTTTCCCACGTAACCCGAATATTCTCAACAGGGCGCAAGCCTGTATACCAACTCAAAACCAGAAGCGGATACAGCCTGAAGCTGACTGCAGACCACAAGGTAATGACTGCAAACAGAGGAGATGTTCCAGCAGGTCTCCTGACAAAAGACGACATCGTTCTTCTTGAGCGCACAGGATTTGGGACGCGCAGCCTGCCGACAGCACTGGCAGAGGCATTGGGCGCGGCGGTGGGGGACGGCTGCATTGCAGGAGACCAGGAGAACCTGTTCATAACATTTGGAAAGACAGAACGCGCAGTCGCAGAACGCATAAATTCAGGGCTTAATGAATTCAAGGCAGATTTTGCAGCGGAAAGCAGCGCTCCTGACGCAAGAGCCGCAAGGCAAAACCCAGTAATCCAGACTGCAACAACACTCAGGATAGGCACAAGCGCAAGACCTGTAGTTGAAACGCTAAAATACTTTGCAGTGTTGAACAAGGGCTCGCATAAAAAATGCTTCACAGACAATATTTACTTGCTTGACAAGCACTCACAAGCCGCTGTTTTGCGCGCGCTGTTCACAACAGACGGCACAGTTGCCAATTACGGTGAAAAGAGCCAGTATGTCTCGCTTGATTCCTCCTCACTTGAACTCCTCAAGCAGGTCCAACTGCTCCTGCTCGGCTTTGGAATAAAATCAAAGCTTTACGAGAACAGGCGCGCAGGAGGAAACACCGCAATACTCCCTGATGGCAGGGGCGGAATGAAAGAATATCCTGTCTGCCAGATGCATTCTCTAAGGATATCGCGCTCTTCAAGGATTGTGTTCCAGCAGGAGATTGGATTTTTGCCTGAAAGCGCAAAATCAGAAAAACTCGCAATGCTGAACAGGCAGGTCGGAGCATACACTGACTTGCTTATGGACGCTGTTGACTCGCTTGAATACCTTGGTGAAGAGGATGTGTATGACCTTGTAGAGCCGGAAACAAGCCACTTTGTTGCAAACGGCATTGTTGTGCACAATTGCAGCGAATACATGTTCCTTGACGACTCATCCTGCAACCTTGCAAGCATAAACCTCATGAAATTCCTAAAGGAAGACGGAACATTCGACATAGACGCGTACAAGCACGCGTGCAGGATATTCCTGATAGCGCAGGAAATACTTGTAGACTTCTCAAGCTATCCCACAAGAGCCATTGCAGAAAACACGCACAACTACCGCGCACTCGGCCTTGGCTACGCAAACATAGGAGCATCACTGATGGTCCTCGGAGTTCCATACGACTCTGACAAGGGCAGGGCAATAGCAGGAGCCCTCACGGCAATAATGACAGGACACGCGTACTGCGTATCAGCAGAAATTGCCGCAGTAAAAGGACCATTTGCAGGATTCCCAAAAAACAAGGAACCAATGCTCCGCGTCATAAGAAAACACCGCGACGCGGCATACAAGATAGACGTGAGGCACTGCCCGCCAGACCTGTTGAAGGCAGCAAGGGACGAGTGGGACAACGCAGTGGAGCTCGGCGAAAAATACGGGTTCAGGAACGCCCAAGTGACAGTCCTTGCGCCGACAGGAACAATAGGCCTGCTGATGGACTGCGACACAACAGGAGTTGAGCCGGACTTCTCACTCGTAAAGTACAAAAAACTCGCCGGCGGCGGGTATTTCAAGATAATCAACCAAAGCATTCCAAGGGCATTAAGAAAACTCGGCTACACGGATGAGCAGATAAAGGAAATACAGGCATACGTGCTCGAAACCGGCATGATGGAAGGAGCCCCACACGTAAAGGACGACCACCTTCAGGTATTTGACTGCGCAAGCAAGTGCGGAAAAGGAAAGCGCTTCATAAGCCCAATGGGACACATCAGGATGATGGCAGCAATACAGCCATTCCTCTCAGGCTCATTGTCAAAAACAGTAAACCTCCCAAATGAGACCACACCGGAGGAAATAGAAAAAATCTATGTCGAGAGCTGGAAACTCGGGCTCAAGGCAGTAGCAGTATACAGGGACGGGTGCAAGCTCTCACAACCCCTGACAGCAGGCGGAAAGGAAAAAACAGAAGCAACCCAGACCGAAAAGCCAAGCCGGGCAGAAGCAAAAACACTCCCCCCAAAACGCGCAGGAATAATCGTGGACTCTGTCGTGGGAGGAAACAAACTAATAATACGCACAGGGGAGTTCCCTGACGGCTCGCTTGCAGAATTCAGCATTGACATGCACAAGGAAGGCTCGCCAATGAGATGCCTCCTGAACTGCATCGCGCAGGCAGTCAGCATAGGACTCCAGCACGGCATCCCGCTGGAAAAATTCGTTGACGCATTCACTTTCACCCGCTTTGAGCCGGCAGGAATGACAACACACCCCCACATCAAGACAAGCACAAGCATTGTGGACTTCATATTCAGGGTCCTTGGCGTGGAATACGCGGGCAGGACAGACCTTGCTCACGTAAAACCAGAAACAAAAACACCAAGAACAGAGCAGGCATCACAAAAAATGCAGTTCTCAATCACTTCTGCCACGCAAACCGATGCCGCAAACGCACACCTCAAAAGCATTTCCGCAGACGCACCGCCCTGCCCGGGCTGCGGGCACTTCACAGTAAGAAGCGGCACGTGCTACAAGTGCATAAACTGCGGCTCAACAACAGGCTGCTCATGAAATGCCCATACTGCCAACACCACGAAACAAGCGTCCTAGACAGCAGGCCCGCATCTGGCAGCAGATCAATAATGCGAAGAAGGGAATGCAGGAAATGCTCAAAGCGCTTCACCACAAAAGAACACGTGGAACTCCTTGGTCTCTCAATAATAAAAAAGACGGAAGAAGCGAACCATTTGACCGCAACAAGCTCATCAGGGGAATCCTCAAAGCCTGCGAGAAAAGGCCTGTCAGGAGGGAAAAAATAGAAAGCGCGGTCAATGACATAGAACAAAACCTAAGGCTCCTTGACAGGACAGAAATACCAAGCAGGCCAGTCGGAGACATGGTTGTTGAGAGGCTGAAGGCAATTGACGAAATCGCATACGTGAGGTTTGCATCTGTCTACAAGCGCTTTACAGAAGCCAGCCAGTTTGCTGAAGCAGCAAGGGAAGTAGCAAAATTTAATAAGTCAGCCCCCCAGAAATACAAGGAGGGGGGAACAAGAAGGATAACTGCTTCAGCACCATTATGACAATTCTCACAAAAATAATCAAGCGGGACGGGCGCGTGGTTGACTTCAGCCAGGAAAAAATAGTCACTGCAATATTCAAAGCGTCAAGGGCAGTAGGAACCCCAAACATGCTTCTTGCAAAAGCGCTTTCTGACAGGGTTGTGGAAATCCTTGAGGCAAGATTCAAGGACAAGACACCATCTGTTGAGGAAATACAGGACATTGTTGAGGAAGTCCTTATTGCAAGCGGAGAGGCAAAGATAGGAAAGGCATACATCCTTTACAGGCAGAAACGCACAGAACTCAGAAACCTCAAAAAAGCGTTGCTGCAGGGAATGACAGACGAGGAAACAGACCTCTCAATCAACGCCCTCAAGATTCTTGAAAAAAAATTCCTGAGAAAGGACGCTGACGGAAAACTCCTTGAGACACCATCCCAGATGTTCAGAAGGGTTGCTGCCAATGTGGCACAGGCAGACACTTTCTACGGCACAGACGCTGCAATCGCAGAAGAAAGGTTTTACGAGCGAATGCGCAAACTGGAATTCCTGCCAAACTCGCCCGCGCTGATGAATGCAGGAACACACGTCCAGCAACTCATTGCCTCATTCGTCCTGCCCGTTGAGGACTCTGTGGAAGGAATCTTTGACGCCCTAAAGCACGCGGCAATAATACACAAAACCGGCGGAGGAACAGGGATGTCATTCTCACGCATAAGGCCAAAAAACGACTTCATAGGGCTCCAGGGCTACGCGAACGGGCCAGTGGCATTCATGAAGCTCTTTGACATCTCAACAGGAATCATCAAGGAAGGCGGAATCCAGCGCGGAGCAAACCTCGGCGTGCTCAGGGTAGACCATCCTGACATACTTGAATTCATAAACATGAAGGCAGACGGAAAAAGCTTCACGAACTTCAACATATCAGTCGGCGTCACAGACACATTCATGGAAGCAGTGCTAAACGACAGGGAATACCAGCTCATAAACCCAAGAACCAAACAGCCGGTAACAACACTCCCAGCAAGAGGTGTTTTTGACAACATAGTCGCCCTTGCCTGGCAGCGTGGAGACCCCGGACTGTTATTCCTTGACAGGATAAACCAGGACAACCCACTCCCCGCTCTCGGAGAGATAGAAGCAACAGACTCGTGCGGCGACCAGCCTCTGCTTCCAAACGAGTCAGCACCTCTCGGCGCAATCAACCTGCTCTCCTGCATTGCACCCGGAGGGAAAGACATTGACTGGAACAAGCTCAAAGAACTTGTGCACGACGCAGTACACTTCCTTGACAACGTCATAGACGTCACCAAATACCCGCTCCCAGAGATTGAGCGCGCAACAAAAGCAACACGCAAGATAGGAGTGGGAATCATGGGTTTTGCGGACGCGCTCTACAGCCTCGGCGTGCCGTACAATTCTGAAGAAGGACTTGCATGGGCAGAACGCATAATGAAATTCATCAAGGAAGAAGCATTGGCAAAAAGCATAGAACTTGCCGAGCTCCGAGGAACATTCCCCGCATGGGCAGACAGCAAATTTGCGCAGCGCAACCTCCCAGTAAGGAATGCAGGGCTTGTAACGATAGCACCAACAGGCACAATAAGCATGATTGCAGACGTCTCCCCTAGCATTGAGCCAAACTTTGCAATATCCTACGTAAAAAACGTCATGGGAGACACAGACCTCGTATATGTCAACAAGGTATTTTCAAGAATTGCAAAAAAGCACGGCTTCTACTCAGACCAGCTGATAAGAGAAATTGCAGAGCGCGGCGGAATACAAAACGTCCCCGAATTACCTGAAGACATAAAGCGCATCTTTGTGACAGCACAGGACATAACCCCCGAATTGCACATAAGAATGCAGGCAGCATTCCAAAAACACGTTGACAACGCAATATCAAAAACAATAAACTTTCCGGCAGGAGCAAGCCTGCAGAATGTCTCACAGGGATTCATCCTCGCTTACAAGCTTGGCTGCAAGGGAATAACTGTTTATCGCGACAGGAGCCTTGACCAGCAGGTAATAAGCATACCAAGCCTGAGAAAACAGGAAACGCAGAATAACCAAACAATCAAAAGCCCATTCCAGCGCTGCCCTGAATGCGGCGCGGCAGCACCATTGCCAGAAGGAAGCAGCATCTGCCAGGTGTGCGGGACACAGGTTCAGCCATGAAAATCTACACAAAAACAGGAGATGAGGGGAAAACCTGCTTTGTAGGCGGCGAGCGGGTCTCAAAAAACGACCTCCGCATAGAAGCAACAGGCACAATTGACGAGCTCAACAGCATCCTCGGAGTCACAATGGGTTTTGTCACAGACGAAAAACTAAGGCAAATCATTGAAAAAGCCCAACACGACCTCTTCACCCTCGGCGCAGAACTCTCCTGGTTCACGAGCAAGGCAAGCATGGGCACAAGAAAGCTTCCAATGACATCTTCTGAACACGTGAAGGAACTTGAGCAAAACATCGACGAGCTTGACGCAATGCTCTCTCCACCATCATCATTCATCCTGCCAAGAGGCACCCAGGCAAGCACATTCCTACACCTTGCAAGGACCGTCTGCAGGAGGGCAGAACGCCTCATAGTCTCCCTCAGCCAGCAATACCCCCTCAATCCAGAAATCATAAAATACATGAACAGGCTCTCAGACCTCCTCTACGTGATGGCAAGATACGCCAACAAGGAATTCGCAGCCCCGGAACAGCAGCCGATATACAAGTATTTCAAGGAACAGCCAGAAACAGAAAACAACAGCGATAAAAAATAGCGGCAATCCCTAATAACGCCCGCGGGCGAACGAGACACTCCCCTCATGCGCCCCTAACCCCGTTATGCCGCGCGAGTGAGGAGAAAATAATAGAGAAAGATTTTTCCATATGGCTGGCACCGCGACTGTAAGGAGCCCGTTTTTGTCGCAGTTGTTTAATTCGGTTTGTTGGAGCACCCTTGTTCCCTTAGTTGTCGTTTAATACCCCTCGTTGGAGCCCTTTTATAGTGCACATTACATAATCACTGCAGTTCAGATAACTATAAATACACCAAGTTTTAGTTTCAGTGCCGTGGGGGGAAATGGAGGAATCATCAGTTTCTCAAAAGGAAGTGGCAGTCACTTACGAGACGCTCTACGAAATGCTCAGGCGCGAAAAGTCACGCGAGGAACTGCAGCAGCTTGACGAGGGATTCCTCCTTGACGTGCTGAATTACTTGCGGGAAAAGCAGAAAATCCTTGATGAGGCGGAAAAAAAGCAGGACTTGTTTTCAATAGATGAACGCGAAAAAACGCAATTACAGCTCGTCAACATCAGGAAAATCGTCCGCGAACTTTATGAAAGGCGCGAAAAAAAGATAGCAGACATGGCATTGAACAAAAGCAGGACAAAAAGCAACATCATAGACACAACACCCCTGCTCATACACGAAAAATACCTGTTTGACAGCATCGTTTCAGTGCTTGACAGCTTCAGGGACAGCGTGCTCCACAACATCCTCTCGCTAAGGGAACCTGCGCTCTCAGTCAGCCAGCCGGAAGACCAAAAGCCAGCGGAGCCCTCCCTGCCCGCAGTCCAGCCTGTTGAACCGCCCCCTGCGCCCGCAACAAAAACAATAAAATTCATCCAGCCGGTTGAGCAGTTCGTGGGAAGGGAACTGGAGCTTTACGGCCCATTCCAGCCGGAGCAAAAAGAGCAGCTGCCTGCCGAAATCGCTGACATCCTCATAGGAAAGGGAAGCGCGGTGGAAGTGCAGGAATAACCTCTGCAACCGGCAGCCAGCACCACAATCTTTATAAATGAACCATTGGTGCTTACGTCTATTCTCGTAAAGAAGGAAAAATACCATGAAGATTCCAAAATCAAGGAACAAGTACTGCCCGAAGTGCAAAAAGCACACAGAGCACAAGATAATACAGAACAAAGGAAAGACACCATTTTCAGCCCACCCGCTCGCCGCAGGAAACAAGGACCTGCGCGCGCGATGGAGGGGCAGGATTGGCTTCGGCAACCGCGGCAAGTACTCAAAGCCTGCCATCAGCAAATGGAAAATGGCAGGCAAGAAAACATCAAAAAAGACAGACCTTCGCTTTGAATGCAGCATCTGCAAGAAATCACACACGCAGGACATTGGCTTCCGCGCGAGAAAGGTAGAACTCATATGAAGCAAAAGAAGGCGCTCAAGGAAACAGCATCAAAATTCATCAAGATACGCTGCCCGAAATGCAAGAACGAGCAGATAATGTTCGGCAGGGCGTCAACCCTCATAAGCTGCCTTGTCTGCGGAAAAGTCCTTGCAGAACCGACAGGCGGAAAGAGCAGGGTAAAGGCGCGCGTGCTGGAAGTGCTTGAATGAACCCGTATGACCTGATGACATACCTGCGCTACAGAAAAGATGCAAAAAGGGTAAGGAAGGGCTCAATGCTCACTGTCACAATCCCCCTGCAACAGGCAGGAATCCACCCATGCACCATAAAGTCCCTCGACGGCGATGTTGAGGCATTCCTGATGGACAAATTCGGGGGGATCCGGATAAAACTTCTCTACGACGCCAATAAAATCGGAGAGGGGCAAGTCATCGGCGCCAGCGCAAACAGCAAAGGAATAACGCTCAACTATAAAATAACAGAGGTATACAGGAAATAATGCTGCTGAAAAAAACAGGCCTTCCACAAGAGGATGAACTTGTTCTTTGCACAGTCACAGCAGTGCAATACCACTCTGTATTCTGCGCGCTTGACGAGTACGGCAGGACAGGAATGATACACATTTCAGAAGTCGCGCCAGGAAGGATAAGGAACATACGCGACTTTGTCAAGGAAGGCAAAAAAATAGTGTGCAAAGTACTCCGAGTCAATCCCGAAAAAGGGCACATTGACCTCTCGCTCAGAAGGGTAAACGAGAACCAGAAGCGCCAAAAACTCAACCAGATAAAACAGGAGCAGCTCGCAGAAAAAATAGTTGAGCACGCAGCAAAACAGCACCTGAAAAAGCCAGAAGAAATCTATTTGGCGCTCACAAAAGAGCTTGTGCCGAAATACGGCGGGCTCTTCCCTGCGTTTGAGGAAGTCTCGCAGGACAGGCTTGACCTAAGCAAATTCATTGACAAAAAGCTCGCAGCAGACATAGCAGCCGCAATAAAGCAGCGCATAACAGCAAAAGAAGTCACGATTGACGGCGACCTGAACCTGCTCAGCCACGCGCCAAACGGCATTGAGCTCGTGAAAGACGCGCTAAAGAAAGCAGAGGCAACACCAGGAAAGCCAGTCATACGCTACAAGGGCGCAGGGACATACCATATTGCAGTCACGTCAAACGACTACAAGAACGCCGAAAAAATGCTCAAGGCAGCAGTTGATGCAGCGCTCGAGGCAGCAAAAACGCACAAAATGCAGGCAAGCTTTGCGCGCGCAGAGCACGGCTAAATGAAAGAAATAAGATACTGCACCACCTGCAAAAAGCACACAATTGCAGAGGAATGCGGGTGCAGTCTCAATGCAATCCCTGTTGCACCCGCAAGGTACTCGCCTGAAGACAAGTACGGCTCATACAGGCGCAAGGCAAAGGAAGAAGAGCGCAAAAAACAGGGGTTGCTGTAAGATGTGGAAGCTCAGCTACACAACAAAAAAACCGGCACTGAAAAGCCCAATACTGATAGAGGGGCTGCCAGGGATAGGAAACGTCGGCAAGCTCGCGCTTGACTTCATAATAGACGAGACAAAAGCCAAAAAAATCGCCGAATTCCACTCGCACGGCTTCCCGCACTCCGTCTTTGTAAACGAGGAAAACCTTGTTGAGCTTCCTGCAATAGAGGTTTTTGCAAAACAGAGAAAAGGAAAGCCGGACCTGCTTTTGCTCGCAGGCGACGTGCAGCCATTGGACGAGCAGTCCTGCTACCAGTTCTCAGACACAGTGCTTGAAATGGCAAAAGAGCTCAACTGCAGCGAGATCATAACGCTCGGCGGAATCGCAATGAAGCAAATACCCAAAAGCCCGCAGGTCTTCCTGACAGGCAACAGCAGGGAAATAGTCAGAAAATACCAGAAAAGCACGCAGTTGAACAACAACCTCTACGGCACTGTCGGCCCAATAGTCGGAGTCTCAGGAGTCCTTCTCGGGCTTGCAAAAAGAAAAAACATTAATGCAGTCTCGCTCCTTGCAGAAACATACGGCCACCCAATGTACTTGGGCATTGCAGGCGCAAGGGAAATCATAAAAGTCCTTAATTCAAAACTCAGCCTCAATTTGCGGATGAAGCAGCTTGAGAAAGAACTTGAAAAGCTCGAGCAGGAAGTGTCAGAAAACCCCTCGCTCAAACAGGTAAAATCTCTTGCAAAGCTCAGAAAGCCCAAGGACACGAGCTACATAGGGTAGCGACGAAATGCTTATATACCCAATATCCTGATTCTCGCCAGATAAAAAAGCGGTGAATACGGTTGTGATAAAGCGCATTACTGCAAGGGAAATTCTTGATTCCAGGGGAAACCCGACAGTAGAAGTTACAATAGAGTCCGCCAAAAACAAGGCACGCGCAAGCGTGCCATCAGGGGCAAGCACAGGAATACACGAGGCGATTGAACTAAGAGACGGCGGAAAAAGATACATGGGAAAAGGAGTCCTGAAAGCAGTAAAAAACGTAAACACAATCATTGCGAAAAAACTCATTGGCAAAAACCCTGAAAACCAGGAACTCATTGACAAAACAATGATTGGGCTTGACAGCACGTCAAACAAATCCCTGCTCGGGGCAAACGCAATACTCGCAGTTAGCATGGCGTGCTGCAGGCTTGCCGCGAAAGAAAAACAAACCCCCCTTTATTCACACATTGCCTCCTTGTTTGGAACCAAAAAAACAATTTTGCCAGTCCCCGCGTTCAACATAATCAACGGCGGAAAGCACGCAGGAAACAGGCTTGACTTCCAGGAATACCTGCTACTGCCGGTCGGCGCAAAAACATTCAGCGAGGCAATGCAGATTGGCGCAGAAGTCTACCACGAACTCAAAACACTCCTTGCAGAACGCTTTGGAAAAACAGCAACAAATGTCGGAGACGAAGGCGGGTTTGCTCCGCCAATGACCTGCATACAGGAGCCCCTTGACATAATCGCAGACGCAGTCCAGAACCTTGGCTACTGGAAAAAAGTCACCTTTGGCATTGATGCGGCAGCAAGCACCTTTTACAGAAACAAAAAATACTACGTTGAAGGCGAGGAATTAACACCTTATGACCTCATGGAAAAATACATCGAGCTCATCGGCGCATACCCTGTCCTGTCAATAGAAGACCCGTTCCACGAGGACGCATTTGAGGACTTTGCAAAGCTCACAAGGCAGGCAGGAAAGCGCGCGCAAATAGTCGGCGATGACTTGTTGTGCACAAACCCTGACAGGATACGGAACGCAATAGTCCGCCAAAGCTGCACGGCATTGCTCCTGAAAACAAACCAGATAGGCACAATAACAGAGGCGATGGACGCGGCAAGACTTGCAATGGACAACAAGTGGAAGGTAATGGTCAGCCACAGGTCAGGAGAAACAACCGACAGCTTCATCGCAGACCTTGCCGTTGGAATTGCAGCAGGCCAGATAAAGTCAGGGGCGCCCTGCAGGGGAGAGCGCCTTGCAAAATACAACCAATTGCTCAGGATAGAGGAAGAACTGGGAAGAAAAGCAAGCTACGCAGGAAGGATATTGCCATGAAAACGGCAGTAATAGGCGGAAGCGACTCGCAAGGCATTGCGAAAAGAGTTGCGCGAAAGCTCAACGCAAAATATTCCGAACTGCAGCTGTCAAACTTTCCGGACGGAGAACTGAGAGTCAGAATTGCGGACGACGTGACAGGAAAGCACGTTGTCCTAATAAACGGGCTGATGCCAAACCCGAACAAAAACCTTGTTGAGTCCGTCTTTGCAATCCACACCGCAAAACAGCTTGGAGCAGCAAAAGTCACGCTTGTCGCGCCATACCTTGCATACATGAGGCAGGACAAGATGTTCCATCCGGGCGAATGCGTGTCAGCAAGGGTAATGGCAAGAATGCTTGACTGCGCAGACCAGGTCATTGCGATAGACCCCCACCTGCACAGGATAAAGCGGTTGCAGGACATCTTCAGGACAAAAGCAAAAAGCATAAGCGCAGACAATGCAATCGCGCAATACATCAGCAGGAACTTTCCGGACGCAATAATTATCGGTCCTGACATTGAGTCATCCCAGTGGGCAAAAACAATCGCAGACAAAATAGGGCAGGAATCAATGATACTCCTCAAGAAGCGCTATTCGGCAACAAAAGTCAGGGTTGTGGTCCACGGAGACCCCGCAAGGTTCAGGAACAGGCATGTGGTCATTGTTGATGACATCATAAGCACAGGACACACGATGTTCGAGCCCATAATGCAGCTCAAAAAGTTCGGCGCAAAAAAAATAGTCTGCATAGGAATCCACGGCGTCTTTGTCCAAAACGCCCTCCGAAAACTCAAAAAAATGGGCGCACAAGTCATAACGACAAACACAATACCCAACCCAGCAGCAAAAATTGACGTTTCAGGGATAATCGCAGGTGCATTATGAAGCCGGCATGCCTCATCGTGCTTGACGGCTGGGGAATAGCACCCCCTGGTCCGGGAAACGCAATAACACTGGCAAGACCAAGGCACATTGAGTCCTTGTGGAACGACAACCCACACACCATGCTTGACGCCTCAGGAACAGCGGTCGGGCTCATGCCCGGCTATATGGGAAACTCAGAAGTCGGGCACCTCCACCTCGGCGCAGGAAGGCTCATCAAGCAGGACCTTTCAAGGATAATGGACGCAATAAAGGACGGCTCATTCTACAAAAACAAGGTGTTACTGCAGGCAATGAAGCGCAAAAGGGTGCATTTTCTCGGGCTCATAAGCGACGGGGGTGTGCACTCCCACATCCAGCACCTGTTAGCACTCATAAAAATGGCTTATGTGCAGAAAGTGCAGCAGGTGTACGTGCACGCAATAACAGACGGCAGGGACGTGCCGCCAAAAAGCGCGCTCAAGTACGTCAAGCGGGTGGAAAAGGAGCTCGCAAAATACGGCAAGGGCTGGAAAATCGCAACAGTGCTCGGAAGGTATTACGCAATGGACCGCGACAACAGGTGGAACCGCGAGCACAAGGCATACGCGGCGATGGTTGAGGGCGAAGGGCACGAGCACAGGACAGCAGAAGAGGCAGTGCTTGAGGCATACAGGCGCGGTGAAACAGACGAATTCGTCTATCCCACAGTCGTGGACCCTGCAGGGCTTGTCAAAAAGAATGACAGCATAATCTTCTTCAACTTCCGCTCAGACAGGGCGCGCGAACTCACAAGAGCATTCGTGCAGGGCAGGTTCAACAAGTTCAGGCGCAAAAAAATAATCAACCTGCACTTTGTCTGCCTCACGCAGTACGATCCTTCAATAAAAGCCCCTGTTGCCTACCCGCCGATATACATCAATAACACGCTTGGAGAAGTCATCTCAAAGCACAAGCTGAGACAGTTCAGGCTTGCAGAAACGGAAAAATGGGCACACGTCACTTACTTCTTCAACGGATTGAGCGGAAAAATCTTTGACAGGGAGGACAGGCTGCTCATTCCAAGCCCAAAAGTCGCAACGTATGACAAAAAGCCAGAAATGAGCGCTTACGCAATAACAAAAAAGGCAATAGACCTGCTGAATTCCAAAAAATACGCGTTCTTGCTGATAAACTTCGCAAACCCTGACATGGTCGGGCACACAGGAAAAATCCCGGAAACAGTAAGCGCAGTAAAGGCTGTTGATGAATGCCTCGCTTATGTTGTCGCGACAGCCCAGAACAACGGCTATGATGTGATTGTCACCGCAGACCACGGCAATGCAGAACAAATGCTGTACCCTGACGGCTCGCCCTGCACCGCACACACAACAAACAAGGTGCCGTTCATCCTAATCAGCACAGAAAAGCACAGGCTCAGGAAAATCAAGCATCCCGCCACGTACCACGTTGCTCCAACAATACTCCAGCTGATGGGCATTCCAAAGCCGAAAGAAATGGAGCCAGGGCTTCTAATGCGAACCTAACTAAGGAGCAATCAGGCGGCATCCCGGCACATCCTTGTCTAACCTGATTCTCGGGCTCTTTCCAAAGCCCTGTTGTGCGCCTCAACCACACAACCCACTGGACACGCTTGCGGAAGGTATATAAAATAGCTTCTTTTGGACAACAGGCATGGTTCAGTTTAAGGTTGTGGAAGGCGTTGTCGAGATAGACAAGGAAGTCACAAAGCTTGACCGGTTCGCAATCGAAGTTCTTGGAATAGTCAACAAATACGCTGATTACGTAATCATCAGCGGTTACGTCAGCATTTTTTTCGGCAGGGCGCGCGCAACAGAAGACATAGACATATTCATAAAAGACATGCCTTATGACGCGTTTGAAAAACTTTACGCGGAATCAGTCAGCAAAGGGTATGAATGGACAGTTGACAATCCGAAAGACCTTTACCACGAATATCTCAAGAAAGGAATGCCAATCAGCGTCTGGCAGAAGGAATTCCCGCTGTTGCGCATTGAAATGAAAATCGCAACAAGACACAGCCAGCTTGTCCAGTTCAAGGACAGGATTATAGTAAAGTTTAAAGGCAACGAGTTCTTTATGGCAAACATTGAGAGCCAGATAGCATACAAAAGATACATTGCGAAGTCAGACAAGGACATTGCTGACGCGCGCCACCTTGAACTCGTATTCCAGGGGCTCAATCCCGCAAAAATCGAGAATTACCGTGCATTGTTTGAGGAGGAATTCAAGTGAAAGAAAACCGGATGCTGTATATAGAACAATGGGCTGAATTTGTCCGCAATCACCCAGATGCCGAATGGTCCAAGTTACAGAGAGAGCTGATTGATTCCCAGCTTGAAAATGCAAGGCAAATCGCGCTCACAAAAGAACAGGTTGAAGAAATCCGGAAGACAGAAAGTAAATAAGTACCTCTGCGCATCGTAATTTCTTGCTTATCGTCGGAAAATTTCCGGAACCTGCAGAAATCATTAAATATTGTTGCGCGAACCGGAGGGAAATTGTGGGCAGATTTGCCGTTTATGCCACTGACACCTTCAAGGAAATACTGGACTCTCTTGACGGCAATGAACGCATCTGGATTGAGAAAATAAAAGCGCAAATTGAGGAAATAACAGGAAAAATCCTTCATTTCAGCTGGTTTCGCGAGAAAAAATATCAGAACAAACTACTGTATTATCTTGTTGATGAAAACCTCAGGCGTGTTCTTTTCATCTCATTTGCTTCAAAGAAAGACCTGTATTGGGTGATAAACTTTGTTCTTGCAAATAAGGAGGAATTGCTGTTTCATCTGAGAAATTTATGGCTTGCTGACCCTTCTGTGCCTTAGGTCCTCAAGGCGCATTTTCAGCTGGACAAGTGCATCATCTGCAATTTCTGCTTTTTTCTTCAAGCGCTTGTATTCTTCAGCAGGAATGCACACTGTTTCTGTTGCCATAAACGTATTGATGGGAGAGCGTATGTGAAGTTATCGCAAGGGTCCGGAATATCTTCATATTTTCTCAAGCGCCCTGTTGTGCGCCTCAACATACCTGTCTGCAAAGAACTTCCAGTCAGCAGTCGCAGCAACCCTCTGTGCCATAATCTTGTTCTCAACACGCTCATGCGTCGTGAATTTAGAGTACAACTCCATCATGTCAGCAAGGTCCTTGATTATCTCATTATCTGTTCTTCCGAACCTTTTCAAGACAAAAATCCCTGGATACTTGCCCTGCTTGCATTCTGCAGAAAGATACCTTCCAAAACCTGCAAGGTCAGTTGTTACAGAGCTTATCCCAAGCGCAGCAGCTTCAAGCGGGGTGTAGCCCCAGGGCTCGTAATACGACGGGAAGACCCCGAGATGGCAGCCCTGCATTGTCTCATAATAGCTCGTGTCAAGCAGCCCATCCGCACCGGACAGGTAAATCGGATAAAACACAACCTTGACCTTGTCATCCGGCGAATTGTCAAGCCCTGAGTCCCAAAGAGCCCTCATGATGGCATCCCTTTCTTCATCATACAATTCATGAGTGCTTATCGGCGGATAACCTTTTCGTGACAAGAACCTTTTCAGCTTTGGCTTCAGGTCCTGCACGAACTCAGGGTCAAGAAGGGACTCGTTTGTTATTGGTGACTGGCTTACGAGAAGGTAAAGCACCTTTGTTTTAAGCTCTTCCTTTATGTCCTCAACACTGTCTCTAATGTCCATATACAATGTCTTGTTTTCCAAGAGCTGGGGGTGTATTGCCCTTATGTTGCCCGGAACGAAAATAAATGCAACAATTGTCTTTGAGTCCTTTTGCTTCTTCAGGCGCTCATTAAGCTCTGCAAGAGCCCTGATGTAAATGTCAATCCCCTTGTCCCTGAACTCATACCTGCCCGCAATAAAGTATAACAGTGTGTTTTCAAGGTCAAACCTCTGGTAGGGAAAATAATAATACAACAGGAATTCCTTTATCCTTGACCTGAAAATCCTGTGCCTCAATGATGCCTGCTCAAACGTGGGGAACTTGTCCATATCAAGCCCGTTGAACAAAAGCACATCCGGCTTTCTGCCCAGGCAAGCCTCTGCCTCAATACCCGTAATCTCGCTCACAGTAGTAAATATATTTGCATTGTTCGCGCACGCCTTCTCCAGCAAATGCTTTGCCCAGCAGCCAGCACCGCGCTTCCTTGCCTCCTCGTCAGCATTAATCCTGTCAAGCATCTGGTAAATGTTTATGTCAGCACTTGAAAGCGCCCTCCCGATTGTTGTTGCGTGGGTTGTAAAGACAGTGCCGACAGGAATCCTGTTCATTTTCAGGTATAAAAGCCCTGCACCTGCAAGCCACTCGTGGAAGTGCGCAACAATCCCTGCCTTCCAGACGTGCTGCATTTCCTCAATAACCCTTCCTGCAGCCCAGCCCCAAATCACAGGCTCATCAAAATCAAAGAACTCAGTATTCAATGAGTCAATTCCATATGCCTCCCACAGCCTTTTCTTGATTTCATTCTTGTTTTTCGTGTAGTTAGCAAAATCAATCAATAAGACCTTTGGATTGCCCTTTACGAGCCAAGTGCCTATATGCACCTCTATCCCTTCCCTCTTTAGGTTCTCAAAACATTCCTTGCATTCCTCCGGAGGAACAGATTCCTCAAAAGTGCCCATCAGCTTTGCAGGAAAATAAGGTCCTATCAAAAAATACCTGTCGCCATAACGCCTTACCATCTCTGCTGCCTTTGAGGCCACGACAGTGTAAATGCCCCCAACCTTGTTGCAGACTTCCCAGGAAACCTCACAAACAACCCTTGCCTTTGGCTCAACCATTGCTCATTGAAGTCAAAACAGCGTATAAAAGCATTTCACACTACTAAAGAATGAGAAAAAACAAAAACAAAATGCTTATTCTTCGCCGTATGGCTGGTAGCCGGGAATCGTGCAGCACCATCCATCCACGACAACAGTCTGGTCCGGAGCGCCGAAGAACTTGTTGTTCCTGTGGTAAATCTCCACGCGCATTGCGCCAGGCCTGCACGTGTTCGGGTCATAGCTTGTGCCGTAAGGTCCGCCCCTTTGCACGAAGACCTCGCTGGTCAGGCACGAGCCGTGCTGTTCTGCAACGTATGCGCCTTCGCCAAGGTAAGGGAATCCCTGGCCTGTCTCGCCCTTCACGACATTTCCGGGATATATTTTTGCAATTCCTGGATACACCATTGTTCCTGTGCCTCCTGCGAACAACAGGACAAGCCCGACAACAGCAATGACTGCAACAATTCCAAGGATTGCAAGCGAAACTCCTTTTCCTTCTTCCATATGATTATCACCTCTTTGGTTGTTCGTAAGTGGGCATAATTGATATATAAATATTGTGCTAGCCTAGCACGCTCGGCTGGATAGCGGGATATTTGGTGTATCTTGTCTGCTCGTAAATGGACTGGAACTTGCCGCCTATCAGGCCGCACCTGCCTTTGGACAGCCTGCTGCATTCCTTCAATAGCGCCTCAGGGCACTTCATGCTGCACTCAACAGCAACATTGTACTCGCACTCCTTGCTTGTCCTGTACTTAAGCTCAAAGCCCGCAGGCAGATAGCAGGTCATCCCCTGCGTCTCAGGGGCGCCGCACTCAACAGCAACCCTGTCAACGCACGAAACATAGTTCTCGCCCGCATTAAGCCTTGCGCACGCATTTATTGCATTCACGTAGCAGGCAGGATCATTTGGGTCAACATCAGGAATCCTGTAAGGCAGAACCTCGCGCAATGCCTGGCCGTGCTGCGGGATGCCTATATAGTATTTGCCTACACTGCCTGCATTTCCAATGCCGAGCCGGACTCCTGTAAGCGCAACAAGCCCTGAAATAAGAAGCATCGCGAAAACTGAAAATGCCATAAGTGCTGTCTCAGCCCTCATGCCGCGCCTCTCCTGCCAATGAAGTCAAAACTATCCAAAGAAGAAAAAAACAAAAAATCCCTTTTGGTCTTACCTTGCCGTAAGCTGCGGTACAGGGCAGCACATGCTGCCGTCGTCAAAGTTGCCCGGAATGCAGAGCGCAAACTCCGTGTCGCTCAGCGTCTGCATCTGCCTGACTCCCATTCGTGCAAGCCCTGGCGGGCAGGTTGTCTGCATGCTTGAAATACGGTATGTTGCCTCATTTCCGCCGACAACTGCAACAGGGATTCCCTCAGGCGTGTACGGCACTCCCTTGACATAATTGCCCGCGTACGGGTAGCTTACCCCTCCGCCCTTGTAGTCAGTCTGCGCAACCACTGCCCCTCGCGGAGCTTCCTCCTGGACCTTGTCCCAGTTGCCATACAGCTTGCTTGCACCGTAACCGCCATATGTTGCTGGCTGCGTGACTTCTCCTGTCAGCTTCCCTGAGAAGAGCAGGATAAGCCCCACCACTGCTATCAGGGCGACTATGCCAAGAATCGCCAAAGCAACTCCTTTTCCATCGCTCATTATGTAATCACCTCTTTTGTTGGTATCACTCAGTATACAATTGTGTGATATTTAACTACTATATAAATTTTGTGTTATTGTTAAGTAAAGCTCTTAAGTATACACTTCTCCTTCTTTGAGAAAGGGAGGCGTGTGCAGAAACAGAAATGGGGTGCGCCTCTCAGGAGAG
>FWPU01005564.1_pt1 | contig 27007 bp, 17 predicted proteins | sample 2228361 | NCBI WGS metagenome assembly FWPU01 (sample SAMEA103939777, study PRJEB20133) | metagenome
GTCCGCCCCTGAACCCGCGAGGGAGAAGGGGCCGGGGGATGAGGGGAAAAGTGCATAACACGCTCTAGGGGGTGAGGTAAGCGCTCCCGTGTCGAGCGGATCGCTGATAACCTTTGTGCGCAGCCCTCGGCCACCCCTGAAATTCGCCCGCCGACCTCTGTTGAGCTATAATCTGATTGCGCAATCGCGGGGTTAGCCGGAGCGCCGCGACCGGGCCGGCGCTGGCCCTGCGTGGACACATGATCAACACCGGGCGACCCGCGCTCATTGGTCGCCCGGCTGATTTTGTGACGCGCCGTTCGCCCGCAGGATGGCTCTGTGAGTCAGGAAAACGACCGAATGGAGTCTATGGATATCGGGATTGTCCGCCAGGTCAAGATAGACCAGGAGATGCGCTCCTCGTACCTCGATTACGCCATGAGCGTGATCGTGGCACGGGCCTTGCCGGATGCGCGCGATGGCCTCAAGCCGGTGCACCGCCGCATCCTCTATGCCATGTACGACATGGGCATCCGCGCCAACTCTGCCTACAAGAAGTCGGCGCGTATCGTCGGTGAGGTGCTGGGCAAATATCACCCACACGGTGATCAGGCTGTCTACGATGCGATGGTGCGCATGGCGCAGGATTTCTCCATGCGCTACCCGCTCATTGATGGGCAGGGCAACTTTGGCAGCATTGACGGCGACAGCGCCGCCGCCATGCGTTACACCGAAGCGCGCCTGGCTCCCATCGCTGAAGAGCTGCTCGAAGACATTGGCATGAACACGGTAGACTTCATGCCCAACTTCGACGGATCGTTGCAGGAGCCGCAGGTTCTGCCCGCCAAACTGCCCAACCTGCTGATCAACGGCACCAGCGGCATCGCTGTTGGCATGGCGACCAACATCCCGCCGCACAACCTGCGCGAAGTCGCCGCGGCGATCTCCTTCATGATCGAGCGCATGATCGCCTACGAGGGCGAGCCAGACGACGCCATCCCGCAGATCACCGTAGACGAGCTGATGCAGTACATCAAGGGGCCAGACTTCCCCACCGGCGCGCTGATCGTGGGCGGCGGCGAACTGAAGGAAGCTTATGCCACCGGCAAGGGGCGCATTGTCATGCGCGCCCGCGCCGAGATTCAGGAGATGCGCGGCGACCGCTACCGCATCGTCATCACCGAGATCCCCTACCAGGTCAACAAGGCGTCCATCCTGGAACGCATCGCCGCGCTGGTGCGCGACGGGCGGCTGGAGATGATCAGCGATCTGCGCGACGAGTCCGACCGGCACGGCCTGTCTATTGTGGTGGAACTGAAGAGGCACGCGCAGCCGCACACGGTGCTCAATCGGCTGTTCAAATATACCCAACTGCAAACGACCTTCGGCGTGCAGATGCTGGCGCTGGTAGATGGCGAACCGCGCCTGTTGAGCCTGCGCCGCGCCCTGCACCTGTACATTGATCACCGGCGGACAGTCATCCGCCGCCGCAGCGAGTACGAACTGGCCAAGGCGCGCGCCCGCGCACACATCCTGGAAGGGCTGCTCAAAGCGCTGGCGCATATTGATGACATCATCGCCACCATCCGTCAGGCCGACGACAGCGACATCGCCCGCGCGCAGTTAGTGGAACGTTTCGCCCTCACCGAGGCGCAGGCCACGGCCATCCTGGATATGCAGTTGCGCCGCCTGGCTGCGCTCGAACGCCAGAAGATCGAGGACGAGTATCGTCAGATTCGCGACTACATCGTCTATCTGGAAGACTTGCTGCGCTCGCCGCGCAAGGTGCTGGCGCTCATCCGCGACGACCTCAACGAACTGGCGGAGAAGTACGGCGACGACCGGCGCACCGAACTGGCGCTCGATGTCGTCACCGACTTCGAAGACAGCGATCTCATCCGCGACGAAGAAGTGCTGATCAGCCTAACCGAGCGCGGCTATATCAAGCGCGTGCCGGTGATTGCCTATCGCTCACAGCGGCGCGGCGGCAAAGGGGCGACGGGCATGGCCACGCGCGAAGAAGACTCCGTGGAACATCTCTACGCGGCGGGATCGCTCGATCATGTGCTGTTCTTCACCGATCAGGGCAAGGTCTACGCGCAGCGCGCCTATATGATCCCGGAAGCGACGCGCGGGGCCAAGGGCACGCTGATCAACGCCTTTCTGGCGCTGCAGCCGGAAGAATACGTCACAGCGATCACCTCGGTGCCGTCTTTCGAGGATCGGGAAGGGTACTTCGTGCTGTGTACCCGGCGGGGGCGCATCAAGCGCGTGCCGGTGAGCGCCTTCGCTGCCGTGCGCAGCAATGGCCTGATCGCCATGAGTCTCGATCCCGACGATTACCTGGGGTGGGTGTGCCGCACGACAGGTCACCAGGACCTGATCCTGGTCACGCGCAACGGCATGAGTATCCGCTTCAACGAGCGGGATGTGCGCGTGATGGGCCGGCCTGCCGCCGGTGTGAGCGCCATCCGCCTGCGCCCCAACGACGAGGTCGCCGGCATGGACGTGGTGACCGATCCGCGCGGCGACCTGCTGGTGGTAACCGAATACGGTTTCGGCAAGCGCACGCCGTTGCGCGAATACGGGCGGCAGCGCCGCTACGGTTATGGTGTCCTCACGCTTTCCAGGAACCTGCGCAAGACCGGTCGTATCATCGGCGCGCGGGTGGTATCTCCCGACGACAGCCTGACGCTGATCACCGCGGGGGGCATCGCCCTACGCACCGAGGTCGAGTCCATCAACGTCTACGGGCGCGTCACCAGCGGCGTCAAGCTGATTGACCTGCCCGACGGCGATGTGCTGGTGAGCATGGCGCTGGTGCGCGGCGAGAAGGCGCAGCGTCCGGCGTCGGTTTCCGGCGACGGCGCGTTGCCGCCGGACGAAGAACCCTATGAGCCGTTGCCCGACGAAGCGTATGAGCAGGCGGGAGACGCAGACTTCGACGACGAGCCGGACGACAGGGACGAGATGAACGGCTTTGCGGACGATGAGGACACCGGTCGCTGAGAGGCCGCTTGAGAAGTCCTGCTCTGCGGTCTTGCCTCACCCCTAAATTCCCTCTCCACACGCGGAGGGGACTTGGCCCAATACTTACTCGTCCTCTCTGTGTATGGTTCAGGGACGGACAGGCGGGGAGTGAATTTGCAGCGGGAAGGTGCTCCTAACTTTACCTCACCCCCACCCGGCGCTGACGCGCCTCACTGCTCCCTCTCTGCCTCGGAGAGCAGCCGAGCCGGGCGAAACGAGGCTGGGGGTGAGGTAAAGCACGCGAGTCAACCCTTACGCTTGCTCTGGCTCCTTCCGCCTCTGCTGTGTATGGAGAGGGGCCGGGGGTGAGGTTTTCAAACGGTCTCTTGTAGGGGGGCCATGTACACCGAACGACTTTCGCTGGAGCGCGATGCCGATCTGTCGCTGGTTTTTGTGCCACGCCCCGACCCGGAGCTGATCGCTGCAGCAGCGGTGGCCCTGGCCAACACCGACGGCGGGCGTATCGTCCTAGGCCTGGATCAGGTGGCTGAGGCGGGCCATGCGCCGGACGCCACCCGCTTTGCCGCGGCGGTGGAGGCTGCTGCGGCGCGCTGCTCTCCCCCTATCGCCTTCGGCGCGCCGGAGATCGTCCCCACCCCGCGCGGGCCGACGCTGGCTGTGTACGTCCCCCGCAGCCGTCAGGTGCATGCCCTGGACGACGGGCGCGTCCTGGCCCGCACGCTGGCGGGCAATGCGGTGCTCAGCGGAGAAGAGATCCGCGGTCTGCTGCAGGCGCGTGCCAACGGGGACTTCGAGACGGAAGTCGTGCCCGGCGCGCGCCCCGCCGACCTCGACCCGAAGCTGCTGGCCGACCTCATGAAGGCACGTGCCCGCCGCACCGGTCGCCCGGTGACGGATCCGGCGCTGGAGACCATGGGGGCGCTCACGCCAGACTATCGCGTCACCGTAGCCGGGCTGCTGCTCTTTGGGCGCGAGCCAGAGCGCTGGTTGCCACAAGCGGGCGCGCGGCTGATACGCCATATTGGGCGCGGCCCGCAAGCGCCGGTTGCCTTCGAGCGTTCGTTCGGCGGGGCGCTGACCCGTCTGCTCGATCAAGTGTGGGAGGCGCTGCGGGCACAGATGCGCACGCCCATCACTGCGCCGGAGTCACTTCCCTATCCCCCCGACGCCGTGCGCGAAATCTTGAGCAACGCTGTCTGTCACCGCGACTATCGGCTCCGTCACGAGCAGGTGACTGTCCATCTCTATGACGACAGACTGGAGATCGTCAGCCCTGGCGGTCTGCCCGCCTTCCTCAGCACGCGCACGCTGCTGGCGGCCCGCTATCGGCGCAACCCTTGCCTGGCAAACATCCTGAGCGAGTGGGGCTATGTGCGCGGCACGGGCGGGGGCGTCTGGCGTGTGTTGCAGGCGATGGACGAGTGCGGTGCGCCGCCGCCAGAGTTCATCGCCGGCCCCTACAGCGTGACCGTGCGCCTGTACGCCCCCTGCGAGACGCCGCCGCCCGCGCCGTCCCCGGAAGCGAACCTCAACGAACGGCAACGCAGCGCCTTGGCGTATGTGCGGCAACATGGCGCCATCACCCTGCACGAGTTGCGCGCGCTATGGCCTTTGGTGCGCCCAGACCTGTTACAGCGCGACCTGAGCGGGCTGGTGGCTGAGGGGCATCTGCGGCGCGTCAGCGGGCGCGCGGGGGCGTATTACGTCTTCCCCTGGTGACAGGCGCGGCAGTCAGGATGGCGGACGCCAGGCAAGCTGCCGTCCGTCGCGCCACCAGATAGCGACTTCTCCACAGGCTACCGGCAAGAAACCGAGTTGATCGGCCAGATGGCGCGCCGGATTTGACGAGCTAACCGAGAGCGTCGCCGCACTCAGGCCCGCTGACCGGCAGAAAGCCAGACTGCGTCCCAACAACAACCGTCCCAGTCCCCGTCGCTGAAATTCGGGGCGCACGGCCAGGTCTGCGATCTGCGCTTCGCCTTGCGCGGCGGTCACCGCGACATAGCCCAGCACCTGTCCGCGCCGGTCGAGCGCCACCAGGCTGGCATCGGCCCGCCACTGACGATTGCCGGTCGAGTCAGTGCAGGCGCGGTGCAGACGGGTCACCATTGCTTCGGCGCTGGCCTCCGGCACAGCCACCGGCTCCACACTCTGGCGGTGCGCCGCCAGGATCACCGCGTCAATCTGCGGCCAGAGCGTCTCGTCCCAACGCGCCAGGCGGTAGTCGGGCGGGATGGGTAGGATAGGCACAGGCACGCGACCCAGTTCTCGCACCATGCGGCAGCGCTCGAAGAAAACCGCTTCATGACGCACCCAGGCGGCGCGAATCCCTGGCGAATCATCCCGCAGACGGGCTTCGATCACCTGCAGGTTGCCGGTGCGCAATAGCTCCGAAAACACGTAGTCTACCAGGGCTTCGCCCAACGCCGGCGGTGCCACGGGTACCACGTACTGTACGATCACCTGCGCGTGTTCGCGCTCGTCCCCCTGCCAGCGCCAGGCAGCGAATCCGCGCGGCTTCTCGGCGTCGTCGTACAGGCAGACAGCGTGCAGCCGTCCGCTTTCCAGCGCCCGCCGGATATGCCCCAGGCTGTCTTCGGCGTCACGGGCGTGCTCGGCGGCCCGGATGCGCAACAACGCTTCGGCGTCGGGGCTGAGCCAGCCCAGCGGATGAAAACGCACGGTCGTTTCGTCCTTTGTCCGCGTCTGTGCACCCTTAGTATACGGCAAGTTATGAACACGCTGGCATGGGCCGATAGTGGGATTGGAGAGAGAAGAGCGCCGCGGTTACGGAGAGAGCAGCTCGATGTTCTGCAGCACGCTCAGTACATAGCGGAACGTGGCAAGCTGCTCGTCGCTGAGAGACTGTGTGATGGCCCGGTCCAGGTGTGCAGCCACTGCTTCCACCTGGGGCCGGAAAGCCCGTCCGCGCTCGGTGAGGAAGACGTGCACCACGCGCCGGTCGGCAGCGTCTACCTGACGACTCAGTAACTCCTTTTCTTCCATGCGGTCGAGCACGGCAGTCATCGAAGACGGGTGACGACAGACCAGCGCGGCCAGGTGTGAGGCGGTCAGGCCGTCCTGCTCGTAGAGCGCCCGCAACACATACCATTCCAGAAGAGTCAGGCCGGTAGGCGCAATGAGACGCTCGTACACCTGCTCCAGGTGACGGAATGCCTGTTCAAGGTTCGTGGCCAGGCAGCCATCGAAGCGCAGCGGCGAAGGGTGTTCACTCGTCATGTGGAGAATTGTACAGCACCAAACATTTTAGTGACAAAATGTTTGGGGAGGAAGGGGAAAGGACAGAGCGCGCGATCCGGCGTTGGTCGGCGCTCTGCCCTTTCGATCACGATCCCTGGGCACGGGCCGTCACGCGCGACGAGAGGGCGATCACCAGCACGGCAAAGGCCAGCAGCACCAGCAGCGACCCCGTCACGTCGGGCAGCCCTTCGCCCTTGATCATCACGTCGCGCAGGGCGCGAGTGGCATAGGTGAGGGGCATCAGCCGCGAGAACGGTTGCAGGGCGGCGGGCATGTCCTCTACCTGCCACACCACCCCGCCCAGCAATCCTTGTGAGACCACGACCAGCGGGATAAACTGCATGACCTGGAATTCGTTCTGGGCAAAGGTGCTCAGGAAGATGCCCAGGTTCACCGACAGCACCACCAGCAGCAACTCGACGGCGACGATGTTGAGCAGGTTGCCCGCATAGTGAATGTCCAGCACATAGATGGTGAAGAGCAGGGTCACGGCACCCTGCACTATGCCAAACATGAGAAAACCTAGCATGTAGCCGATGATGATCTCGTAGGAGCGGATAGGGGTGGCCTGTAGCCGTTCCAGCGTGCCCGCCAGGCGCTCGCGCAGAAAGGCCAGGCACGTCAGCAGGAAGACGAACAGGAACACAAAGAAACCTACCAGCGCCGGAGCCATGTAGTCGAGCGTGTCGTATTCGGGACCGCTGTGCAGATAGGAAGTGTCGAGCACTGCTCGCAGCTCGCCCGCTTCGCCACCCGCTGGCGCGGCCAGCAGCGCCAGGCTGACATTGGCGGCCTGCAGGGCCACGCGCTCCAGCATTTTGCGCAATTGCTCGGCGATCATGGGGTTCGAGCCTTCGAATTCGACTGCCAGGGTCAGTGTGCGCGTCTGCAGGACCTGCTGCGTGAAGTCCGGCCCCAGGATGATCACGGCGTCAGCACCGCCCGCGTCAAGCTCCCGACGGGCTTCTGCTGCGCTCATGGGACGGGTGCTGAATTCCTCAAAGCCCTGCAGCACGGCAATCAGCCGCTCGCCCAGGTTCACCGTTGTGCCGCCCAGCGACACGCCGTTGTCCTGATTGACGACCCCTACCACGCGCTCGGCGGGGTCGGCGCGGATCAGCACGCCCAGGAAGCTGAGCAGGATCACCGGCACGACGACGATCAGCGCCAGCGTGCGGCGGTCGGCGAGCATTTGCAGGATGACCCGCCGGGCCAGGATCAGGCTGCGAGTAGCGCTCATAGGGTGTGTACCTCCTCCTGGCGCTCGGCCAGACGCAAAAATGCCTCTTCCAGGTTGGTCGTGCCCGCCGCCTGACGCAGCGACTCTGCCGTGCCTTCGGCGATGAGTTGCCCGTTGCGCAGGAAGCCCAGCCGGTCGCAGCGCTCGGCTTCGTCCATCACATGGCTGGAGACGATCAACGTCACGCCCTGGCGGGTGATGCCCCGGAAGTGTTCCCAGAATTGCGCGCGCAACTGCGGGTCTACGCCGACAGTCGGTTCGTCCAGCAGGATCAGCGCCGGACGGTGCGCCACGGCGACTGCCAGCGATACTCGCTGACGCATCCCGCCGGAAAGTGTGCTGACCCGGCTGTGTGCCCGCTCCGTCAGACTGACGAATTCGATGGCCGCGGCGATGGCTTGCTCATCGCGACAGCCCATCAGTCCGGCGAAGAAGGACACGTTCTGCCATACGGTCAGTTCACTGTAGAGCGCTGTTGCCTGTGTCATATAGCCGAGCTGCGCCAGCACCTCTTTGTTGGGCATGGGACGGCCCAGCACGGCTACGCTGCCCGTGTCGGGCCGATATAGTCCGGCCAGCAGGCGAATGAGAGTGCTCTTGCCCGCGCCATTTGGCCCCAGCAGACCGTAGATTTCGCCGCGCCGCACGCGCAGGGTGACGCCACGCAGCGCCTGAATGGGGCCGAAACGCTTGTGCACATCAACGACTTCAACGGCGTAGGGAGATTCGTTCATCGCAGCACAATCCTTAGTGAGCAGAGAAATGAAACGATCACTCGGCACGCGGGCCAAGGCAGCCGTACAACAGCACATCTGCCAGGTGCGCGGCCCACTCGTCGGTGCTCAGATCGCCGAACAGACCTGTCGGAGCCAGTTGCTCGGTGATCACAAAACCGATCACCAGGCTGGCCAGGATGCGCACCCACACCAGGCTATCGAGCCACGTTGTGTCGGGCAGGGCTTGCACGCGGCGTAACAGGTCGAGCAGGCGGGGAAACACCGAATGTTGCAGGAGATGGGCGATGTTCTTGCCGCCGAACTCGCGCAGATCAATCTGTGCGAGTTGCAGGAAGTCGTAGTGCTGCGGCAAAACGCGCAACACCTCGCGCAGGGCGGTATGGACGAAGTCTGCCAGGGTATGCGCGTCGGCGAGGGCGTCTTCCAGCACACCGAAGAGGATGTCGTAGGGGTTGCGCTCCGCGATCAGCGCGATGAAGATGGCCTCCTTGGTCGCGAAGTGATTGTATAGCCCGGCGACTGAGCGCCCCCCCGCAGCCTGTGCGATGGCGCGCATACTGGTGCCGTGATAGCCGCGTGTCACAAAGAGGTGTCGCGCGGCGTCCAGGATGTCGGCGCGGGCCTGATCGCCTTTGGAGAGCCTTGGATCCATGAGTAACCTCTAGATCGGAATGTGAACGAACGATCGCTCGTATTCTTGAGCGCCATTTTACTCCGTTTCGGGCGCTCTGTCAAACCGCATCCAGCAGGGGATGTATTTCCAGTTGGGGGCAGAATTCACCACAGAGGCCACAGAGCAAGCCACAGAGTTTTCAGTTCTTTCTCCTCTACGCCCTCGGCGTCTCTGCGGTTCAAGACCGTTGCCCCAAAACTGAAAGGCCCTCACAGCAGGGGCAGCGGGTGTGCGCAGAAGCTGTCAGGCAATTTGCTGTGCTCCGGTTTATCTCACCCCCGCTCGGCGCTGACGCGCCTCACTGCCTCCTCCGGTCTACACATATACAGGTCGGAGGGGGAGTGAGCCGAGCGCAGCGAGGCTGGGGGTAAGGGAAACCGGCGTATATTCGCCTGTGCTCTCGGCTGTCGGTAGCCGCTCTCATACTTTGTTGGGGGGAACTTCTTGGAGTACTCGCCGATAGATTGTCACTGTTTGCGCGGCGACCTGCGCCTGAGTGTAGCGCGCCAGCACGCGCACCCGCCCGCGCTGCCCCAGTTCCTGTCGCAGGTCAGGCGCGGTCATCAGACGGCGCAGCGCTGCTCTCAATGCTTCCACATCTCCTTCGGGCACGATCAACCCGTCTTCCCCGATCACATCCGGGATCGCGCCGCTCGACGAGCCGATCACCGGCACGCCGCAGGCCATCGCCTCGACGATCACCCGCCCGAATTGCTCTTTCCAGTTCGGGCGGGTCAGTGAGGGCACGGTTAGGGCATCGAGTTGCTGGTAGAAGGCAGGCATCTCGGTTGAGGCGCGCGTCTCGCATGTCACTCGCGCAGCGATGCCCAGCCGCTCCGCCTGCGCGATCAGCGCCGGGCGCTGTGGCCCTTCTCCGGCGATGATCAGCCGCCAGCGCCCCTCCAGCCCGGCGAGCGACTCCAGCAGCCACGCCCCGCCTTTTTCCTCTACCAGCCGCCCGGCGAAGCCGATCACAAACTCGTCGGTGCAGCGGGGCGCGGGCGACGGCGCGAAGATGTCGGGGTCTACGCCGAACTGTGGGACGACGGCCAGCGGGCCGCGGTATCCCTTGGCTCGCCAGACTTCGGCTGCACTCTGCGTGCCGGCGATAGCGCAGTCCGCATGGCGCAGCACCCAGCGTTCGCCCCACGAAAAAGGTGGGGGATAGCGGCGGGCGATGTTTTGCCAGGTGAAGAAGAGCGCCCGCGCTCCGACGCGGCGGGCGTGCCACAGCGCCTGCCAGGTCGCCAGGTTGTACGGCTCCTCGTCTATGTGCACCAGGTCGGGCTGAAACTCGCGCAATTCGCGCCCCAGGCGTGGGTAATGGTGCAGATGAAAATTGCCGTTGAGGCGGATCGGGGTGACGCGCAGCTCGTAGTTGCGCACATGTGCCCGTTCCAGGCGCAATTCGCCGCGCGCCGGATCGCGCCAGACCGGCGGGACGAGGACGCACAGAGTCAGATCGGGGGCTTGCCGGGCCATTTCTTCGAGCTTACGCTGATAGGCCCCCACTACACAGGCTTTGGAGAGCATGAGCACGCGCATAGCCGGTCGCTCCGCTGTTGAGAATGCTTTCCCATCATGCCTCAGGTAAGGGCGCGCCGTCAACCGACAGTGGACAACCGGTGCATTTCTGGTTTGGGGCAGAATTCACCCCAGAGAGCACGGAGGCCACATGAGCAGAACTAATTGAGAAATCAGTTAAACATTGGATGAATTGAGGGATAGCTATAAGAGACCGTGTGGCAACCTCACCCCCGCTCGGCGCTGACGCGCCTCGTCACCGAGCGCAGCGAGGCTGGGGGTGAGGTACAGCGGCGAGCGCGTTTGCTGCAATCACCCTGCTGGACAATCTCAGTGCTCTCAGAATCGCCAGATATGTGCTAATCTTAGAAGGAACTCAGGAAATTGTTGGGGAATAGACTTTGGGCAATAGGGCCTTATGGGAGGGGAAGCGACGTGTATCGGGTTGTTGTGATTGACGATCATCGTGAAATCTCGCAGCTTCTGGGCATTGTATTGAAGCATCCGGATATTGAACTGCACACCGCCGACGATGGCTGGGAGGGGCTGCGCCTGATCCGCGAGGTGCGCCCTCACCTGGTGGTGCTCGACATCATGATGCCGGGGATGAATGGGTGGCAGGTCTATGACGCTGTGCGCGCCGATCCGGCACTCGAACACACGCCGATCATCATGGTGACCGTGGTGCCCGAACAGGCCAGCCGTCGCCATCATTTCGTCAACAGTCCCATTGATCGCTACTTCACCAAGCCGTTCGACACGCTACAACTGCGCCATGAGATCGAACGGATGCTGGGGGGAGTCTCGCTGTGGCGCTGAGGGGCGGGAAGTCGCACTGCCAGGTAGACCATTCCCAGAACTATGGGGTTGGTGTATCTTGGGCTTCGTCTGAGGTCTGAAAGCAAGCCATATTATGGAGCGGGTCGAGCAGGCCGCTACATCGGTGCGGCACATTGTCATAGACGCTGAGCATTTTCCGGTGCGGTTCTGGGGGCCGGTGCTGGCCCTGGGGGTGGTGGTGCTGACGCACATCGTCGGCATGGCGCTGGCCAAACGCGCCCTGGAGCCTTCGGTCAGCCCGCTGTGCGTGGTCTTGCCCGCCGACCTGGTGGTCTTCATCGCTGGCGGCGCGCTGATCGAACGCCTGTTGCGGCGAGTGTGGCCCAGCCGCCGCTCGGCGACGCTCAGCGAAGAAGCCCTGGTGATCACCGACGCCCGCCGCTCGCCAACCCGCGTCACGCGCATCGAGTGGGATCGCACGGTCAACATCAAAGCCTGGCGTTTTCCGGTGCAACGCCGTACGCGCATCCCCAAGGGCTGGTATTGCATGGCTTTGCATCTGCTGCAGGACGAGGAGGAGGCGATCTTCTACACCTTCATGCCGCCCCAAGAAGCCGAAAACGCCATCGGCTATCGCTATTTCATCCGCCTGCGCCCGCGCCGCGAAACGCAGTCCAACACCGATCTGAGCGCCGTCGCCGAACAGCGCCGTCTGTTGAAGCTGGAAGATCAGCGCTGGAACGACGGAGCAGAGATCGCCCGCGAAGACTTTCATGCCCTGTTGCACATGTTACGACAGCGCGTGCCGGACTGGCGCTAGGGCACGCCAAATATGACCAGCACAAGGAGGAAACGCATCATGAACATCTGGCCTCACGGGCGATCAATCACCCTTAGCAGCGTGTTGCTGACCTTCGTCTTCATTCTGACGCTGTTCTCTGTTTCTCCTGTCCAGGCCACCCCCCTGGCTCAACCTGTCCTCTCTTTCGACGACCCCGTCCCGCAAACCGGAGTCCTGGACGCGGGCACGCCGCAGGTCAGCTATGCCTTTCGCTGCACCGACGGCGGAGTAGGGTCGCTGGTGGCGCAGACGACCGCTGGCGACCTGATAGTGGATGCGACGATCCAGGATGCGACGGGCAGCGTCTTTGCGCGGGGCACAGTGGTACAGGGCACCCCCAGCGTGACCGTGGCCGAGGCATTCACCATGCCCGCCGACGGCGACTGTCTGGTCACGCTCAGCCGGCGCGGGGACACGACAGGGAAGTACTCGGTGCGCCTGTTGCCGGGCTTCGCGCAGTTGACTGTCTGGGATACTTTCGCGCCAGTGGCCGATGGCTTGCATCTGGAATGGGAACCCTACGCCTCGCAGAATATGACGGTGACCACCTACCAGCAAAGCCTGCGCATCGAAGTGATGACCGATAACCTGCTCGCCTATGCCATACCTTCCGGCGAAGACCTGATCTGGACGGACTCGTACATTCAGGCCGATTTCAGCATTCAGGGCGCACCCAGCTACTTCGAATATGGCTTTGTCCTGCGCGACAACGAGGAGATGGAGACATTCTACTCGGTCACCTTCAGCAGCGATGGCGACTACTCGGTGTACTACTTCGACGGCGACTGGATCGCCGTGCAGGACTGGACGGTCCACCAGGCGATTGATCCCACCGACATGCAGCCGCGTGTTGCGGTGTTGTTGCAAGACAACCGCTTCCGGCTCTTCTTCAACGATCGTTTCGTGGCCGAGGTGATTGACACCAACCGCTACGCCAGCGAGGGCCTCAGCGGGCTGGTGGCCGCGACTGGCCCAGACCAGGCCGATGCGCTGACGGTGTTCATGGACAATGTGATCGTCACGCGGCCCTACGGACTGGATACGACCGCCGCCGTGCTCACCGGCCAGGACATCGCGCAGCCCACGCCGACCAAGCCGGGGCTGCTGGGCGCGCTGGGCACCATCAAAACTCCTACGCCGACCGTCCCGCTGCCCGTCCCCAGCGAGACACCCGCGTCGGCCTCGCGTTTCCCCGCCCGCCTGGGGCGCTGGTCGAGCAACGTCCCCACCGACATCGTGGGCGAGCTGAACCAGGCGGGCGCAGTGCCCGCCGGAGGAGCTATCGGGCTGACCGTGCCCAGCAGCTACGGCGATACGTCCAACGCCAGTTTCAGTTCCTATCCACTGGGGCAGGGCAAAGTCTTTCGCAACTTTGTGCTGGGTTTTGACGCCCGCCTGATCTATGGCAACGCCGAAGCTGGTTGCGGGATGTATTTCCGCGCCAACGACGGCAGCGACACGGCCATGGTCTTTGCCGATGGCTGGGCGCTGCTGGGTGAGTGGGACGCGGAAGGCAATCTGCTGGATTCCAGCGCGCTGGATCAGTTCAGCGCGGTGATCCCCGGCATTGGCGCGACCAACCGTGTGCTGGTCATCGCCCTGGAAGAGACCGTGGCCATGTACGTCAACGGGCAACTGGTGGCCGAATCGCGTTTCACGCCGGACGAGGGCACCGTCGCGCTGGAGATGTACGTCCCCGCAGACGACAGCGGCGCAACGGAGCAGACCTACTGTCAGCTCAACAACATCTGGCTATGGGAATTCTGAGCTTCCGGCGTTGCCAGCGGCAGTGGCACCTGGGCGGATTGCTAGCCGTGTTGCTGGCGCTGATGGCCGCGCCGCTTCCGGCAACCCGCTCGCAGGAACCGGCGACGCTCACCTTCTTCGTGCCGGTGAGCGGTCACCTGGACGAGGCACAGCCCGCCGAGACCTGGCAATTCGAGGGCTACGCGGGGCAAATCGTTTCGCTGATCGCCATGACGACGGGCGGCGACCTCGACCCCGTGTTGCAAGTCACCGGTCCGGATGGGCAGTCTGTGGCGGAGAACGACGATCTGGATTCACTGGTGCGCGATGCGGGCCTGGAAGCGTTGACGCTGCCCGCCGACGGCACCTACACGGTGCGCGTGAGTCGTTACCAGGGCGGGCAGGGCACGACGCGCGGCAGCTATCAACTGACGCTGACGCCGGGCTTTGCCCGCGAGGCTGTGCGCGGTGAGTTCGAGCAGGGCGATGTATCGTGGGTGACGCCGGACGGTCAGCCCATGCCTCTGCTGCAGGGATATCTGCAGATGCGGGTGAGCGGCGAGAGCGTCACGCTGCTTGCCGTCCCGCCGGAGGAATTGCGCGCCGCCGACGTGTACCTGCAGGCGGAGGCGCGTCTGCTGGGCACACCCCCCTATGCGGAATTCGGCCTGATTCTGCGGGCGCAAGGGGCCACATTGGGCCGCTTCTATCAGTTCAAGATCAATACGCAGGGGCAGTGGCGTGTGCTCTATCAGGACGAGACGGGCAGTTACGCCCTGCGCACCTGGACGGACGCGCCCGCGCTGAATACCCCGGATCGCACCTGGTCGCTGGCGGTCATGGCGCGCGGTGAGCGCCTGGACTTCTTCGCCAACGGCGCGTTGCTGGGCACCGTGTCCGATGCGCGCCTGCTGACGCCGGGCACGGTGGGCGTCTTTGTGAGCACTGGCGATCAGCCGAGCGCGGCGACCGTGCTGTTCGATCAGGTGATCGCCACCACTCGTCTGGGGTCTACCTACCGCGGGTTGCCGCTGGCCCTGACGACCTGGGAAGCACCCGACCCGGCCACCATCGTGAATGAACTGGCCGAAGGGGGGCACATCACCCCCGCGCCCGCCCGCGATCTGTATCTGTTCGAAAAGACGCAGGCCAGCACCGATCGGGCGTCCGTCTTCGAATTGCTTGGCAGCGAGCAGGCGGTCTACGGCGATTTCCTCTTCGGCGGGCGGGTGACCATTGTCACCGAAGGGCAGAGCGTGGGGTGCGGGCTGCTCTTCCGCTGGGAGGACGAGCGCAACCTGTCGCTGGCGTATGTGGATAGCAGCCAGGGTTTCGGGCTGGTGCAGGCCCGCGACGCTCAACTGACAACCAACGTCTACGACCTCAGCCCGCTGGTGCAGCCGCAGACCAGCCGCCTGCTGATCATTGCCCAGGGGGAGCGCGTGGCCTATTACCTCAACGGCGCGCTGGTCGCCCAGGAGACCATGATACCTGGCAGGGGGCGGGTAGGCGTGGCCCTGCTCAACTATGAGGATGTGAATACCCGCTGCCTGTGGTCGGAACTGTGGGTCTGGCCGCTGACCGGCTGAGCGAAACAAATGCGCTGCAGCGCCAGAGCGTGTTAGGCACTTTCCCCCTCATCTCCCGGCCCCTTCTCGCACGCAAGGCGGGAAGAAGGGGAGCACTTGCGCGACAGTGGGCAAGTCTGGTGCAGGGGTGAGGGGAAGATACGGCGCAGAAGTTCATAACAGCCTCTAAGCCGCGATCTCAGGGGGCTTTTCGCCCCCACTCCATGCCTGGCGAGCGGGGGCGAGGTAAGCGCCTCCGCGTCAGGCGGAGCCGCTGATGACCTTTGCCGCCGTTTTTCCTCGTCAATAGGGGTAAGCGCTGTGTATTGCGCGAGTGTGCACACTCAACACGGTGCTTACCACGCCATCCCAACCCCTGCGCAGTCATTGACCGCCCGTCCAGCGTGATACCCGTAAGCACAGTGTTGACATTCAGCGCGTATCTTTAGGCTAGCTTGTTGTGCCTTCAGACAGGCATCGGACCAGGCACACAAGCGCTTACCAGGATGTGGTCGTGCTGAACGCTCTGCAACGCCAGAGAATGCGCTGTACCGTAAGCAGGCCGTTGCACAAAGGTTGTTAGGATGCGGTCAGTTTGGGGAACACTGGATCAGGTGGGTGGGTGAAAGATAGGGGATCGAACATGGTAGCCATTTTGGACACTACCCCAGAGACAGAGCCAGCCGACTGCTGGTATTGTGCGCACCAACATACGCTGCGCGAAGGTGAGACCTGTCCGCAGTGCGGGCGCCCCCAGGACACGCGGCCCATCGGCACGGGGATGCTGTCTCGTCCTCCCACTCACGTCAACCCGGTGCGGCGCGGCGACCCGACCTTTCAGCCGGGCACGGCCCTGCTGCTGCAGGTGCTGCCTTCTGGGGCGTGCGCCTGGTTCACCCTCGACAGACCGCTGACGCTGGGTCGCGCCGTGGGGCCAGTCACCGAGACGCTTTTCGATCTCAGCGATTTTAACGCGCACCTGCATGGCGTATCGCGGCGGCATTGTCGCCTGATGCGCAAACACGATCGCGTAGTGGTGATCGACCTGGGCAGCACCAACGGCACCTATCTCAACGGAACGCTGCTGACACCATATCAGGAAGCGATCCTGGCTGATGGCGATCAACTGATCCTGGGTACGCTGCACATCACTGTCTTTTTCGTGCACGCGCGTACTCGCTAGCGAGGACGTGCTGACAAGCTGCCCCTTGCTTTTGCTGAAATTACCTGTCCCCCTCCCCCCAGAGCCCCCTTTCCAGACCTGTCTCAGGTCTCCGAAAGGGGGCCCGCTTTTCGGCAGGCCCCGCGGAACACGTTACAATCGGGGTGAACACCATGGGCACCAGACAAGCGCTATGACAGCTCCATCAACCCCAATCAGCCTGCTGTGGCCGCCCGGCTATCAGCCCGACCTTTCCCCTCGCCTGAGCGCCTGCACCATCGCCGACCTCGATCTGGAAACTCTGTTAGCCGGACTGGGCGGGACGGGACGCCGCGCTAACGGCACACGCGCCGTTTTGCTGAGTCTGTGCGACGACCCGGCGGTGATCGCCTATCGCCAGGACATGCTGGCCGATCTGTTGTCCGCGCCAGGGCTGGTGGCCGATCTGGAAGCGCTGCTCCCGTTGGTAGACGGGCTGGAACGCTTCAACTATCTGCCCGCTGCCGGGCAGACACCCCTGCACGAGGTCGTCTGGCGGGTGGGGCAGCTCGAAAGCTACGTAACCTGTGTGCAGGCGCTGCACACGGCGCTAACCCGACCGGCGCTGGCTCTGCGGGCGGCTGGCTGGCTCGCCTTGCGCGACAGAGTGATCGCCATCGCCGCCGACGAGACCTTTCGACATTTGCTGCGCGACCTGCCCGCTCTGTTGCAGCAGGTGCGCGGTGTGCGCAGCGTGACCATCGGCGTCAACCTGGACGATCAACTGCGCCCCTTCGAGGCTACCCTGCTGGCGATCAATAGTGAAACGTTCTCCGGCGCGACCCCTTCGCTGCTCGACGCTATCTTCGGGCGGAGCAAGGCGGCGGCGCGCTGGACAGGCATTGCTCCGCTGCACAGCACGCGCCGGTCGCCGGGGTTGACGCCAGGGGTAGACACCGACAACCCGCTGCTCTATCCCCTCTTCCGCGACCTGGCCGAGGTGCTCAAGCAGGTCAGTCGTCCGGTCGCCCGCGCCCTGCAACACTATCAGCAGCTCAACACCGGCTTTCTGGGCGCGCTGGCCGACGAACTGTCTTTCTACGTCGGCGGGGTGCGGCTGGTGGAGCGCCTGCGCGCCGCCGGGTTGCCTACCTGCCGCCCGGAGATCGCCCCGCAGGCCGAGCGCGTCTGCACGCTACGCGACGCTTACAACATCGCGCTGGCCCTGCGGCGACTGTCTCAGTCCGCTTCCGCCGATGAGATGGTGCTCAACGACGTGTATTTCGGGTCAGAGGGGCGCATTTTCGTGCTCACCGGGCCGAATCAGGGCGGCAAGACGACGTACACGCAGGCGATCGGGCTGGCGCAGGTGCTGGCGCAGGCCGGGCTACACGTGCCCGCGCGTCAGGCTCGCCTCAGCCCTGCCGACGGCATCTACACGCATTTCCCCATCGAGGAGCAGCCGCAAATGGGCACCGGTCGGCTGGGCGAGGAAGCGCAACGGCTGCACGACATCTTCGCCCGCGCCACGCCGTACAGCCTGGTGCTGCTCAACGAAGCGCTCACCAGCACCAGCCCCGGCGAAAGCCTGTACCTGGCCCGCGAGGTGTTGCGGGCGCTGCGGCGACTGGGCGCGCGGGCCATCTACGCCACCCATCTGCACGAACTGGCGGCAGGCGTGTCCGCGCTGAACGCCGAGCTGCCCGGCGACAGTCCGGTCGTCAGCCTGGTGTCGCTGGCCGAGGAAGACGGAGACGCGCCGCTGTCCTTCCGCCAGACCTACCGCATTGTGCCCGGCCCGCCGCGCGGACACAGCTACGCCCGGCAGATCGCCGCCCGCTACGGTCTCAGCTTCGAGCAGATTGACGACCTGCTGCGCTCGCGCGGGATCGGGGATGGCACTTTTTCTGACGTGCGCAGCGGAGATGAGTGATCCGCGCAGCGCGTCGTCTCTACGGGTGCGTGCTGCCACCCTGCCCCGGCAAAACGATGGGCGCAGCCACCGGCACCACCTTCACGAAGCGTCCCCGCAGCACTGCCGGTTGGCGCAGCGCCGCGATACGGTCGGCCACGTCGTATTGTGCGGTCTGCTCCAGCGCGGCGATGTAGTGATCGAGCAGTTCCTGCACCTGCGGGATGTCGTCGTCGTCCAGGGGGGCAATGCGCACCTTGGCCCCGCGCGCGATGCGCCGTTGCAACGCCGCCTCGTCCAGCCCCAGTTCGCGGCTGAGGTGCTGATAGACCACGCCGCCGGTCATGCCCGCGAAGGCATACGGCCCCGGATCGCCCAGGATCAGCACGCGGCCTGAGGTCATATACTCGCAGGCGAAGCCCTTCAGGTTGGCCGTCGTCGCGCTGACGCCCGCCGAATCGTCAATCGGCCCGCGCAGCTCGCCGCCGAAGATCACGTCCGCGCCGGAGAGCCGCACGCACGCCCGCGAGTCGGCGTCGCCCTGTACGATCAACACGCCGCGCTGTGCCCCGTAAGCAAAGCTCTTGCCCACGCTGCCATCGAGTCGCAGACCGTTGTGATTGACGCCCTTCATGATCGCCACGCGCCCGCCGTTCGCGCCCTTGGCCGCGCCATCCTGCGCCCCACCCTCGATGAGGATATCGAGCTTATCGGTCACCCAGGCAGCGAAGCCGTTGCCCGCCACCGACGACGGGCTGAACTTGAGATGCACCGCGTCAATGCGTTCCCACAGGTCGGGGCGGCGCACCATCTCGCCCGCCAGATGCGCGCCCAGGGCGCGGTCGTGCGCCATCACTTCGTCGTGATAGGTGACTTCGCGCTCGCCGTCGAGCACGGCTTCCAGCACCACGTCGGTGAGCATGCGGGTGAGCGTGTTGCGCGGGCGGGTCAGGCGACGGCCCACGCCAACCTCCGCCGCCGGACGCGGCTTGACCGGGGTGTAGGCGAACAGCGCGGACAGATCAACGCGGTCGCGCGCGGCAACCTGTTCGAGCAGATCGGCCCGTCCCACCAGGTCTTGCAGGCGGGTTGCGCCAACGGCAGCCGTCAGGCGGCGCAGGTCTTCGCCGATGGCGGTGAACACGCGCACAATGTTTTCGACAGCGCGGCAAGGGTCGCGCGGCTCGAAGTGTTTCAGGCCCAGCGATTCCGCCTCCTCGACTGTCTTGATGTGCGTGGTGATGCCCACATGACAGGTGCCCTCGTTGCACTTGCGGCAGATGGTGCAGCCCATCGAGACCATCGCCATGGTCGCAAAGCCCACGCGGTTGGCCCCCATCAGGATCATCTTGAAAGCATCGGAGCCGGTCTTCATACCGCCATCGCACCACAGTTCGACGCGGTGCCGCAGGCCGGCGTCAATCAGCGCACGATGCACCTGCGCCACGCCGACTTCGGCGGGCAGGCCTGCGTACTGCAGCGAGTGCTTGCGGGCTGCGCCTGTGCCGCCGTCGTAGCCGCTCAGGCTGATGATGTCCGCGCCCGCCTTGGCGATGCCCACGGCGATCACCCCTACGCCGGGCACCACCGGAATCTTGACCGACACCCGCGCGTAGGGATTCACCGTCTTGAGTTCTTCGATCAATTGGGCCAGGTCTTCGATGGAATACAGATCGTGATTGTTGGAGGGGGAGATGAGCGTCACGTAGGGGTTGGTGCGGCGCGCCTGCGCCACCTGGGGCGTGACCTTGTGCGCGGGCAACATGCCGCCCTCGCCCGGCTTGGCCCCTTGCCCGATCTTGATCTCGATCACGCTACACGAATTGAGGAACTGCGCGTTGACGCCGAAACGCCCCGACGCCACCTGCTGCCCGCGATTGCGCTTGTAGTAGTCGCCGCTCAGCAGATCGGGCAACTCGCCTCCCTCACCGTTGATGCACAGGATGTTCAGGCGTACTGCGGCCTCGGCATAGGAGCGGTAGGATAGCTCGCCCTGCGAGCCGAACGACATGGCGCTGATCAGGATCGGCAGATCGTAGCCGCCGATGCTGATATCCACCTGCGCCGGATCGATCCCACTCTCGACAGTCTTGATCCCCAGCACGTGCCGCAGGGCAACGGGCAGTTTCTCGGTCAGTTCCTGATAGGCGGCGTTGTATTCGTCCAGCGTGATTTCGCCGTTGGCCAGGGCTTCGGCTTTCTTCCAGAACTTGGGATAGAAGCGATCCACGCGGGCCAGTTGAGCGCGGGCCTCGCCGCGCAATTCTGCTGCGCGGGCTGCCGCTTCCTGATCCAGCCGCGCCCAGGTGAGGCCGGCGCGTTCGCTGCCGAAGTAATTGGGCACGCCCAGAGTATCGGCCAGGCTGGGCGCAAGGCCGATGGCACTGCACACCGTGCCATAGCCGCGCAGTTCGTGACAGCCAATGGTCGAGATGACCTTCTCCAGGCCGCCCGTCAGCGCTACCAGCAGACGGCGTTGCCTCTCGATCAGCTCGTGCTCGTCGAGCGTCGCCGACGCCTTGCCGCCAGTCACCGCTACCGCCAGCATCCCATAGGGGTTGACGGCGTCCGCGCCAAAGCCCAGCAGCAGAGCCAGATCGTGCAGGGTGCGCACACTGGCGCTGCGCACCACGATCCCCGCCCGTCGCCGCAGATTGTCGTCGTCCGCGCCTCCCACGCCACGCAGGGCATTATCTACCACGCGCGTCGCCAGGTGCGGGTCGAGCCAGCCCAGACCTGCTTCCAGCGTCTCGGTGTCGTCCAGCACCAGGCATTGCGCGCCGTTGCGCACGGCGGTCACCGCGCTGCTGGCCAGCCGGTTGAGCGAGGCGCTCACATCCTCGTCGTCGAAAACGCCCAGGGTCAGCCAGGTACAGCGCTCGCCGAACTGCGCGATCAGATCGTCGAGCGCCAGCGTGCCCAGCGCGGACGCGATTTCGCTCGCCACCTCCGGCCCGCCCAGGACAGGGTGTCCGCCGGGCAGCAACGGCGTTTCCAGCTCAACCAGGATGTCTCCGGGCTGCGGAGCCTGGCCGATGGCCGGACGCGCCCCGACCACCGCGCGGGTGGAGAAAAGCTCGGCTTCGCGCTCGCGGTCAATGGCCGGATTGGTCACCACCGCCACCGTCTCTTTGAAATAGTCGGCCAGGTTGACGCGCTCCTGGCTCAACGCTGCCAGCGGGCCATCGTGCCCCAGCGAGCCAACCAGTTCCTTTCCTTCGACGGCCAGGCTTTCCACCTCGCTGACGTGCTCGCGGTTCCAGCCCGTCGCAGCCAGCACCGGCGTATCTACAGCGCGCAGCGGCTCCGGGCGTCGCCAGGGCATGTTCACTGCCAGCGGCAGCGGGGCAGGGCGTTCGGCGACCTCCGTCTCGACCAGCGGCGCGGGCGCTTCCAGGGGGGACGGGGCCGCGCCAGGGCCGCCGGGCCATGTCCCGCCAGCGCGCGGCCCGGCAGGGTACGAGCGATCCCAGCCGCGCCAGTAGCGCTCGGCGAACTGCGGTGCTTCGCGGCGGAAGGCTTCGTTCATCACCGCCGCGCGGATTTGCGCGTGATCGAGCACGGTCACCGAGCGCCCGCGCTCCACGCGCAGCGCCAGCTTTTCGCCAGGGGCCAGCGGGCGCGCATCGCACACCATCGTCTCCAGCGGCACAACGCCGCGCTCCGACGACAGGTAGTATTCTTTCTCCGTCTCGAAGAACCACAGCGGGCGCAACCCCAGCGCGTCCACGCTGGCGACCACGGTGTCGCCGAAGCGGGCCACCACCGCCGCCGGACCCTGCGCATAGGGGCCGAATGCATGGCGGATACGCCGGTAAACGGCGCGCAGCGCGGGCGGCATGGCTTCGACCTCGTGCGGCACAGGGGGGAAGATCATCTCGATGGCTTCGGTGAGATCGAGTCCGTAGTCCACGCACAGGGCGTGCAACACGCGATCCACGTCCTGCGAGTCCGAGTTGCCCAGGGCCAGGCGCACGCCGATCTGCTCGGCTTCCTGGCGGAAGCGGGCGATGGTGTTGATCTCGCCATTGTGCCCCAGCAGAGAAAACGGCTGCACGCGCTCGAACGACGAGACAGTGTTGGTCGAATAGCGGGCATGGCACAACACCATGGCCGTGTGATATTCGGTGTCCTGCAGGTCGGGGTAGAACTGCGTGAGCATTTCCACCGAGCCACGCGCCTTGTAGACCACCGTGGAGGCGCTGAGCGAGGCGAAGTGAATCTGCAGGGCGTCTTCCAGCGCGGTGCGCACCTTCAGCAGACGCGCTTCCAGGTCGGGCACGTCGGCGTGACCGGCAATCTGCCAGAAGACGGGGGCGTTGTCGCGGGCGTGACGGCCCAGCGCTTCGGGGCGCACCCGACCGGGACGCTCGACGAGCAGGTTCAAGCCGGCCTGATTGAAGTGCGCGTTGATCACCTCGCGGGCCATATCCAGATCGATCTGTCGGGGGATGAACAAATGCCCCACCCAGAAGGCGGGATCGGTGGCCAGGGAGGCCCGTAGACCCACCTGACTGAGGGTACGCGCCCACAGCCGGCGGGGGATATCGGTCTGCACGCCAGCGCCGTCGCCTTCCCCCTCGACAAAGCCGGTGCGGTGCCCCATGTGGGCCAGCGCGCCCAGGGCGCGCTTGAGCGTGCCGTAGGTGCTCTCACCGCGCTTGCGCACACTTATGATAAGAGCACAGGCGTCATGCTCCGCACCATAGGGCTGATCAGGCAGAGTGTCGGTGCGCAGAGGTCTGGCTGACATGGTTGCTCCCCTTTCAGCACGAACGGCCCGCACACTGGCGCGCGGCCCACCGATAACACGGCCATCCGGCGCAACGCGACTCAACGGCAGCGTCCGCCGGAAAACCACAGATTGTTTAGATTGATCTGATCAATTGACGGATGAGAGAACGTAAGTATTTACGCAAGTTTTCTAGTTCGTTTTCAATGGTAAGGAGATCGCCCGGCAGGGCGAACAGCAAAACGCACAAAATACAATTTGTTCATATTTTCACAAATTGCTCACCAACAGATATATGGATAGATTGCCTGAAAAATGATGTTTAATCAGGTCATAGTGCCCAAGCAGATGAGCCTGCAGGCGGGGATACAGTCGCCGCAGTCCGGTTTCGGTGCAATGTCATGGGCACTTCGCACAAGGTAAATTTGTGCAATTTACGATCCGCAGGGGAACACCGGACAGTAACCCGCGATGAATACGGTCTCCACAGGTATGCCTCATCCCTGCCCAGCCTCTCGGCGGGATAGATCAGCGGCGGCGTCTCAGGCGAGGGTCGGTCGTCGGGCTGAAAGCGGCTGAATAAGCGGGCGCAGGCCCAGGGCTTCGTGCGGGCGTTGGAGATTGTACACGTCACGCCAGGCATTTGAGGTACACTAAGCGCGGCAAACAGCCTGGCACATTTTGCGCGTGCCCTGAACAGGACGGGGCGTGTGCGCTACGTCTTTGCGCGGACACGTCTCGCGGATCGTATGACTGGAATCACATCAGGTTCGGAACCTAATCCCTACGCGACACAAAGGACACACCCTATGATCCTGACCCCCAAAGAACGAATGCAGCGGGCGCTGCACTATGAACCCGTAGACCGCCTGCCCACACAGATCAACTATACGGGCGCAGTGGGCGAGCGGTTGGCCGCCCATTTCGGCGTGACGCAGGCTGAGTTGCCACACCGCCTGGGCAATCACCTGCTGCGCGTGGACATCAGCCATACCCCCCGCCTGAGCGACGATGGCCGGGTCGCCTATGACTGGTGGGGCGTGGGCTGGGATACGCAGGAGGAGGGCTATTTCGTGCGGTATAGTCCGCTGGCCGAGAACCGAGACCTGGACGCCTTCCCCTGGCCCGACCCGCACGCCCCCGGCCTGCTGCGCGACGCCGAACGCATCATCGCTGCGGATGGGGGGCAACATTTCGTCGCGCCCAACTTCGGCTTCGCCCTGTTCGAGCGAGCGTGGGCGCTGCGCGGCTTCGACACCTTCTTGATGGACATGGCGACTGATCCAGACTACGCCGGCGAGTTGCTCGATCGTATCGTCGCCATTCAGGAAGTCCTGATCGGGCGTTTCCTGGCACTGGGCGTGGACGGCGTATACTTCGGCGACGACTACGGCGCGCAGAAATCCACGCTGTTCTCCCCGCGCATGTGGCGGGCGTTGATCAAGCCTCGCCTGGCGCGGCTGTTCGCGCCCGCCCGCGAAGCCGGGCTGCCGGTGATCCTGCATTCCGACGGCGACATCGCCCCCATCCTGCCCGATCTGGTCGAGATTGGCCTGACCGCGCTCAACCCTGTGCAACCGGAGGTGATCGATCACGACTGGCTGCGGGCAACCTTCGGCGGGCGGCTGGCCTTCTACGGCGGCGTCTCCACGCAGACGGTGTTGCCGCACGGCTCGCCAGACGACGTGCGGACGGCGGTGTTTGCGGCGGCGCGCGCCCTGGCCCCCGACGGCACGGGGCTGGTCATTGCGCCGTCGCACCGCATGATGCAAGATATTCCCCTGGAGAACATTCAGGCGTTGTTGGACGCTTTCGCTGAGCTGGAGGGGGATACATGGAAGCGGTGAACGAGCGCGCCGCCCGTGTCCGCGTGGCGTTCGCGACACTCTACGGCGCGGAGCCGACTCTCTGGGTGCAGGCTCCTGGGCGCGTTGATCTGATGGGCAGTCACACCGACTACAACGAAGGCTACGTGCTGACCATGCCCATTGATCGCAACACCTGGATCGCGGCGCGCCCGCGCGACGACCGACAGGTGCGCATCCATTCGCTGAACCTGGATAGCGGCGAGAGCTTCGGTCTGGACGATATTCAACATAGTGACGCCGCGCCCTGGACGAATTATGTGCGCGGCGTGGCGAAGGTGTTGCAGGACGAGGGTTACACGCTGCGCGGCTTCGATGGGCTGGTGCACAGCACCGTGCCCTTCAGCAGCGGGCTGAGTTCGTCGGCGGCACTGGAAGTAGCGACGGCAACGCTGTTCAACGAGTTGTGCGGCCTGGGTCTCGATCCGGTGCGGCTGGCTGTGCTCTGTCAGCGGGCAGAAAACACCTTCGTCGGCGTCAACTGCGGCATCCTCGATCAGTACACTTCGGCGGCAGGGCGTGCGGGGCATGTGCTGTTGCTGGACTGCCGTCACCTGACACACCGCGTTCCGCCCTTGCACCCGGATATTGCCATTGTCATCGGCGATACGCGCTACAAGCGCGCCCTGACCGGCTCCGAATACCCGCAACGGCGCGCTCAGTGCGAAGCGGGGGCGGCGGCGCTGGCGACGCGCTATCCTGGTGTGCGCACGCTGCGCGATGTCAGCCTGGAACAGCTCGACACAGCGCGGGCGCTACTCGATGACACGGTATATCGTCGCTGCCGTTTCATCATCCAGGAAAATCAGCGCGTCCTCGATCTGGCCGAAGCGCTCTCGACCAAAGACGTGCCCTGTATTGCCGCGCTGACGGCGGAGTCCTTCGCCGGTGCGCGCGATCTGTACGAGATCGTCGTGCCGCAGATGGAGGCGATGATCGCCGCGATGCGCTGTGCTCCCGGCGTGCTGGGCGCGCGGCAGGCGGGGGCGGGCTTCGGCGGGTGTATGGTGGCTTTCGTCGAGCGCGACTGCGTGGGGGCGTTCGGCGCTCATGTGCGCGCCGCCTATCAGTCCGCGACGGGCATCGAGGGCGCGGTCTTCCCTGTGGAAGCAGCAGCGGGCGCGGGAGCCTTGACAGTCGGCTAGAGCGTGTTATGGACTTTTCACCCCTCAACCCCCGGCTTCATCTCCCACGCAGGTTCAAGGGCGGGCAGCCATTGAGCGCATCTCGAACACTTAACTTTACCTCACCCCTGCTTGGCGCTCACGCGCCTCGCTGCCCCCTCTCCGCGTCGGAGAGGGGGCGAGCCGAGCGAAGCGAGGCTGGGGGTGAGGTAAACCAGGCGAGCCGATCATGATGTTTTCTCCATCGTTGTCCGCTCCTGAACCCACGCAAGCAGGGAGATGGGGAGCACTTACGCCGGAGGCAAGTCCCCTCGCCCTGCGACGCAGTCGCGGGGGAGAGGGGATTTAGGGGTGAGGGGAAGATACGGCGCGAAAGTTCATAGCGGCCTCTAGTGGATAGAGAGATCATCGCGGAGACGCCAACGGTGTTGGCGTGGACTAGGTACACCCTCAGCCCTGCTTCCGGCCAGGGGTGAGGTTTTCCTAAACGATCTCCAAAGCACAGAGGCGAGCTGCGCGCTCGCCTCTGTTGGTGACGTTCAGGCAGTACTCAGGCCGACTGACCGGGGACGGTCGGCTGCACGTTGGGGATGTCGAAGTCGAACAGGTCTTCGCTGTCCAGCCCGTTGAAGAAGTCGCGCAGGTGCGGGTGCTGTTCCAGGAAGTTCTTCAGGTCACCCCCGAAGCCGAAGCGGAAATTGCGCATCCCGCCGGGCATTTTGCCCCCGTGAAACTCCCACATCCTGGGCATATCGGGCAGGTTCGGAACAGTCCAGCCCAGGACTTCTGGCCCGCGCGGACCGAGCGTCACCTGCACCGACAGTTCCTCGTCGCCGCGGCGCACGGTCAGCGTGACTACGTCGCCCTCTTCATAGGCGACCAGACGGTCGCGC
>FWPU01005566.1_pt1 | contig 27002 bp, 23 predicted proteins | sample 2228361 | NCBI WGS metagenome assembly FWPU01 (sample SAMEA103939777, study PRJEB20133) | metagenome
GGCGATAGCCCACATCGCCACCCTAGCCGAACCGACGCTGAAGCTGTCGCCTAAAGGCGAGGGCTTCAACCCTCCCAAAGTGGGACAGTGAATGGACCGACTTCGGGTCACGCGGCGTACTTCCGGCTCGGTGAGGTGCAGCTCTTGGTGCGCTGTGCGGGCACGCCCACCGCGACGACCGCCGATCGGCGCTGCCCCACGGCGGACGAGCACCCGTTCGAGGTGGTGTCCACGGCCGGCGTGGAGGCGCTGCTGGTGCGCGGAGATCGGCTGCTGGCGGCGGAGCGCGCGTCGGCCTGAGCGCCGCTGGCGAACGGCGCCGCGATCGGGCATGTAGCCACGCGTGCAATCCGTTCCCGCTCTCCGAGTCGCTCTCGTCGCCGCAGCGCTCTCGTGCGCCGCGTTCGTGGGCGCGAGCTGTGGAAACCCTCTGACCCACAGCCCAGTGGATGACGCCGGCACCAGCGGAGGCGGAGGCTCGTCGCAGGATGGCGGCTGGCACGCGGGCAACGACGCCGGCCGGCTCGACGACGGGGGAAGCACTGCGGATGCGGGCGCTCTACCCTGCCGCGCCGTACCGCCGCCGGACTCGCAGCCCCGCAAGGTCGTCGTCTCGCACCCGTACGCTTTCGACGCCGGCCGCGACGACCGCTATGAAGTCCTGCTGCTCTCACCGACCGGCGAGCTCACCCGCACCCAGCTCGAGTTCCGCATGGGCCGCGGTTGGGACGGCACGATTGTCTTCACGCCTGACGGGGAGATCGGCCTCGTCGCCCAGGACGACGGCTCGATCGGCGTCTTCCGTTTCGCCGACGGCGGCGTCGAGGTGCTGCACCGGGCGCTGAAGCAGGGCTTCTACGCGCACCAGGTGCTGGTCTCCGCCGACGGGGCCCGTGCCTACGTCCTCGACTTCAACACCGAGGCGAACGGCGGCGGCATCTACGCACTGGCCATCGGCTGCGACGGCCAGGTGCGGTTCGACGGCAAGCTCGCTCCGGCATCGGGAGCCTCGGCGATGGCCTTGCTCCCCCGGTCGACCGCTCGCGCCGTTCTGGCGGCGGGTTCGGTCTCGGGGCTCGACGCCGGCTCGCACGCCCACGTGCTCGAGCTCTCCGACGCCGGCGTCTCGCGGCTCTACTCCGGCCGCGCCTTCCCCGACGACGACGCCATCGCCTCGGACGTGGCAATCACCGCCGACGAGCGCTTCGCCATCGTCGCCGACAACGGCTTCGCCGCCGGAAACCGCATCGCCGCCGTCTCGCTCGAGAACGGCCGGGTAACTCAGGGCCAGCTCTTCACCACCGGCTCGCCGCGCGCGCTCGCTTCATCGCCGTTCAACAACGCGCTTCTGGTGGTGAGCTCCGACGGGGCCGATGCGTACCGCCTTCTCCGGTACGAGCCGGCCAACGCTGCCGCGCCGTTCACGTTGAGCCCGTCGCCCATCGCCTACCGGTTCGGCCGCCCGCAGCTCCCGGGCGCGGCCATCGTCGTCCGCCGCGGGCAGCTCCTCGGCCGAGTGCTGGTCGCCGAGCTGTCGGGAGTGCGCCAGCTCCAGTTCACCGACGGCGGTCAGATCGAGGACGTGGCCGAGCTATCGCTCGGCTCGGGCTTCGAGGGAATCGTCGGGGCCATCGGCGTCACGCCCTGAAGCGCCGCGAGCCCTTTGGCCGAGCAGGCGCGCCGGTGCAAGCAGAGCCATCGACCGCAGCGAAAGCTTGCAGTAACAACCGGGTGCGATGAGAGCTCGCGCTCGACTTCGGACGTGCCACCTTTGGGCGCTCTTCGTCGCTCCGCTCGCCCTGGCGCTCGCCGGCTGCCCCAAGCGGATTTTGCCGCCGACGTTCGCCCTCGACGAGAGCGCCACCCGCCTCGAGCGGGGAGACGCCGATGCGCGTGCCTGGGCGCTGGCCGGCTTCCGAGCCTGGCTGGTGGAGGGAGACGCCTTGAAGGCGCAGGAGCGCTTCGACGAAGCGCTGAAACGGAACGAGGCCGAGCCGTATGCCCTCTACGGGCAGATGGTGATGGCGTCGCGGAGGGCCCATCCGGAGCGGGCGGTGGAGGCGGCCCTGGCGCTGTGCCGGCTGGCGAGTACGCACCCTTTGTCGACGGCCGCCGCCCGGTACGTGCTCGACTTCACCGGCACTGCCCCGACGCTGGACGAGCGCATCTTGAAGGGGGCCGAATCGGCGCTGTCGGCCGGGGCCCAGGGCGACGCCGCGCACCTGCTCCGGAGCGCCCTGGCCTCGGTGCACATGAATCGCCTCGACGACGAGGCCGTGGAGCAGACGGTTTCCGCGATGGGCGTTCCCGTCCGATGGGCGGTGGTGGGGCCGCTCTCGCCGTTCCACCTTCTGTCGTTCGACGAGCCGCTGGGCCCCGAGCGCGATGGCTCGTTCGCCGGGCCCTTCGAAGGCCCGTTCGGCCGGCTCGAGGTGCGGCAGCTCGATTTTCCCGACGGGCGCTTCACCCTGTCCGGTGAGCCGCCGCAGGGCGACGGCTATGTGGCCGGCGTGGACATCGACGTACCCGAGCAGGCGCTCTACGTGGTGCGTTCGGTGACGGCCGCGCCGCACAAGGTGTACCTCGACGGCACGCTCCTCTTCGAGCGGCGGAGCTTCGAGCGGTCCGAGTCGACGGTCAGCGCCCGCGCGGTGCGGCTCTCTCGCGGCCGACATCGGTTGTGGGTGCGGCTGCAGAAGGACGAGGGCGGTGGGGCGATGTCGCTCTCGGTGATGCGGGCCGACGGCTCGCCCGCGGGCCTGTCCTTCACCCCGGCGCAGGGGCCCGGCCCGTCGGACGCGGCGGCCGAGCCCGACGAGGCGAGGCTCACCTTCCCTGACGCGAAGGACCTCTTCGAAGCCCTGCGCGACGAGGCCTCGGAGGTGCTGGCCGCCTACGTCGCGGCACGCGACGGCATGGGGCGCGACCGGGACGGCGCCCGGGCCCTCGTCGCGCAGCTGGCACGGGTGCTGTCGACGCCCGCGGTGTTGGCGCTCAGGGCCGAGGTGATGGTGAACGACCGCTCGGTGCCCCCGAAGGTCGCCATCGGCCGGGCCACGCGCGACATCGAGGCCACCCTGGAGAAGGACCCGAAGGACGTGCGCACCCGGCTGCTCTCGGCCCAGGTGGCGCTCGACGACGGGCGGCTCTTCGAGGCGGCGGAGGCGGCGAAGCTGGCGAGCGCCTCGTACGCTCCGCCGGGCTACCCGGTGGCGCTGCTGCAGGCGAAGGTGGAGCTGGCCCTGGGAGTGGACGCGCAGGCCGACGCGCGGGCCCGCGAGGCGCTCGAGCGGCTGGGCGGGCTGTGCGAAGCGGTGGCGCTGCGGTACGACGTGGCCCGTCGGCGCGACGCGGCGGCCGGCTCGGACGAATTGCTCGAGCAGCTGAAGGGCTGCCCGAACTGGCTGGCGCGAAAGGCCGAGCACGCCCGCGCCCGCGGAAACCTCGAGGCCGCGGTGGGAGCGTACCGGCGGCTGTTGGCGAAGGAGCCGACGCGCGTGTCCACCGCTCACACGTTGAGCAGCCTGTACGTGGCGCAGCGGAGGTTCGACGAGGCCGCGACGCTCCTCGAGCGGCTTTCCGCGAGCTGGCCGAGGAACGCCACCATCGCCAAGGAGCTGGGCGAGCTCTACGCGCTCGCCGGCCAGACCGAGAAGGCGCTCGAGGCGCGCGAACGGGCGCTGTCGCTCGACGGCGGCGACCTCGAGCTCAGGCGCATCGTCGAGCGGGCGAAGACCGGTAGGGAGCTCCTCGAGGACGCGGCCATCGACGGCAAGAAGGCCATCGCCGCCTACGAAGCGGGGCCGGGCCCGGAAGACACGGTGAGCGTCTACGTGCTGGACGCGGCGGCGGTGCGGGCCTGGCCCGACGGCTCGAGCGTCGACCGCATCCACATCGTGCAGAAGGCGCTGGACCAGAGCGGCGTCGCCGACGTGGCCGAGGTGGACATTCCGGCCGGGGCCTACGTGCTGGCGTTGCGCACCATCAAGGCCGACGGCACGGTGCTCGAGCCCGAGAGCATCGAGGGCAAGGACACCATCAGCCTCCCCGGCGTGCAGGTTGGCGACTACGTCGAGTACGAGTACCTGTTGGCCCAGCCCTCGCGCGGCCCCAAGCAGCCCGGCTTCACCGCGCCGAGCTTCTACTTCCAGGTGGCGCGGCAGCCGAACAGCTGGTCCACCTACAAGGTGATGGCACCCGCGGGGAGCGGCCTCGAGGTGGACGCGCACAACATGAAGGTGCCCCCCGTCAGGCGCGAGGGCGACCTCGAGGTCTTCTTCCACGAGGAACGGCAGGTGCCGCCCTACATCCCCGAGCCGAACGGGCCGCCGTCGGCGAACGAGTATCTGCCCTTCGTCATCGTGGGCTCCGGCGCGCGCGGCAACGAGGGCCTGGTGGCGGCGTACGCCGACGCCTACTTCGACCGGGGCCAGCGCACGTTCGAGGTATCGGAATTCGCGCGGAATGCCGCCCAGGGCAAGACGGGGCTGGAGGCGGTGCGGGCGGTGTACGCGGCGGTGATGGACAAGCTGAAGGGCCGCGACGAGGGGCTGACCAGCTCGGCTTCGGCCTCCGCCGCCCAGGACCGGGGCAGCCGGCTGTGGCTGCTCAAGGCCGCGCTCGAGTCGTTGGGCATTCCGGCCCGCATCGCTGCGGTGCGCCCCTTCGCCGCGGATCCGGCGCCGTACCGCTTTCCCAACGAAGGCCTCTTGTCCTACCTGTGCGTGGTGGTGGAAGTCGACGGCCGGCAGATCTGGCTGGATCCCAGCGTGCGCTTCGCTCCGTTCGGGGAGCTGCCGGAGCAGGCCGCGGGAGGCCGCGAGGCGTACCTCATGCCCGAGCCGGGCCGGCCGCTGGCGAAGGTGCGCACGCCCGACGGTCCGATGCGCGAGGGAAAGCGGGTGACGCTGTCGCTCGAGCTCCACGAGGACGGCAGGCTGACCGGCAGCGGCGAGGAGGAGTACGTCGGCTTCGAGGCGGCACAGCTGGCCGAGGCGCTCGAGGCGCTCTCGCCCGACCAGCGGGACCAGGCGCTGCAGAGCGCGCTCACGCGTTACTTCGGCGGGGCCGAGCTCTCGCGCGTGGAGCTTTCCGTCAAGCGACAGGTGGGCGCTCCGCTCGTGGTGCGCTACCGGTTCTCGGCTCCCCACTTCGCCCGGCGCGAGGGCCAGAGATTGGTGTTGGGCCCGCTCACCTTCCCCACGCAGCTCGGGCGGCGCTACGTGCAGCTCGGCTCGCGGCGCACGCCGCTGTACATCGACTCGACGGAGTCGAGCCGCATCGTGGCCACACTGAAGCTGCCGGCCGGTTTCCGGCTGTCGGCGCCCCTTCCCGAGATGACGGCGCAGAGCCCCTTCGGCCGGTTCAGCCGCAGAGAGCGCGAGGAGAACGGCCACGTCATCGTCGACGAGGAGCTCCGCCTGGACATGGCCCGCATCGCACCGAAGGACTACGACGCGTTCGCGCGCTTCGCCGGCGAGGTGGACCTGGCCCAGGCCCGCGAGCTGGTGGTGGAGCACCGGCAACCCGCAGCGCCGAAGGCCGCCGCGGTCGAGCGCTCCCGCCCGCGCTGAGCGCGGGTCAAAGCTCAGGGCCGAGACGGCATCGCCGCGCACGCCCGCCGTGCGCAACAGCGGGCATTGGGCCGCGTCGAAGAAACCCGAGCCATGCGTGGCGCGCGCGGCTCAGTACCCCTCGTCCGAGTAGCCGTACGCGGCGGCGGGGTCGTTCATCGCTTGCGCGGCCTCGGCAAGCCGGGGCGCGGCGAAGCGGGCGAACAGGAGCGCGACGAGCACCACCACCAATGCGTACGTGGCGGGGCGCGACGGCTTCGCCCTCCACGCCCAGAAGCGCTCCTGGCGGCGGCGGAAGCGCGGAGCGGCGCGGTATTCGCGCCAGGCCTCGTCCTTCACCATGGCCGCGGACGCGTCGTCGCCCAGCCGCTCGAGCGCCCGGGCCAACAGCACCCGGCCCTCCACCGTCCCGCGGCGGGACTGCACGAAGCGCTCGAGCGCCTCCTTCGCCTTCTTCGGCTCGCCGGCGGACAGGTACGCGCGGCCGCGCACCAGCGACACCTCGCCGACGCGGAAGTCGGGGTCCACTTCGTCGACGTGGCGCAAGAACACCTCGCCCTGCTCGAGGTGCCCCGCCATCAGACAGGCCTGACCCATGACGAAGAGGGTCTCGGCATCGTCGTCGCCGGCCTGCAGGTTGGGCCGAACCACCTCGATCGCGCGCTGGTAGCGTCCCTTCTCGCAATAGAGCTGTGCCAGCTCGAGCCGCGCGCGCCGGTCGTGCGGGTTGTGCTCGATGGCCGCTCGCAGCCTGCCGATGCGCAGCCACCGCATCAGCGAGCGCGCCGGGTTGGGCAGGACCTGCAGCGTGAAGCGGTCCAGCACCCACCAGGCGAGCAGCACCACGACCGCCGACAGCACGGGGTTGCCGGTCAGGAGCGTGAGCGCGAGCCACTGCAGGTACTGGGACATGTCCTCTGCTCTACCCCGGACGTACGTGCCCGGTGAAACTGGGCACCGGCGGCGAGCTCGGGCACCCCGCCCGCGCCGCCCGCCCCCTGTGCAAATCAGCGATAGCACCGACGACCCGTGGCCCGGTCCAGCTCTTACTGCCGTACGTGGCCGCATTTCGGGAACGACCATCGGAGCGGCGTGCACGGCAGGGTGGCCGGGCGTTGGGCCGCTCGTGTAGCGTGGCACTCGTGCAGCCACTCGCTGCTCGGCGGATGTACAGCCACCGCCTGTGGGGACGGCGGTTCCGACTTCCACGCGACGTCGTCCGGTGGCTCGGCGCGATGCAGGCGCAGGAATTCGCCGTCGCGCGATGGTCGGTCGCCCAGCGTACCGTCGCGGAGAGCGCCGCCGCAGTGGACAGGGCGTTCCGCGCCGGGGTCATCGTCCGCACGCACCTCATTCGCCCGACGTGGCACTTCGTGCTGGCGTCAGACCTACGGTGGCTCCTCGTGGTGAGCGCACCGAGGGTTCACGCGCTCAACGCGTACTACTACAGGAAGTGCGGGGTCGGCGGGCGCCTCGCAGCCCGAACCCAGAATGTGCTCGCGCGGGCACTGGAGGGCGGCAACCAATTCACGCGGGACGAGCTCGCGCACGCGCTCGAGCGCGCCGGAATCCGCACGAACGGGCTTCGGCTCGCGTACGTGCTCATGCGCGCCGAGCTGGACGGCGTCATCGTGAGCGGTGCTCCGCGGGGCAAGCAGCAGACCTATGCGGCATTCGACGAGCGCGTGCCACACACGCCCGCGGTCGATCGGGAAGAAGCACTGGCCGAGCTCAGCCGACGCTTCTTCCTGGCCCGTGGCCCGGCCACGGTGCGCGACTACGCTCGCTGGGGGAGCCTGACGCTCCGTGATGCCCGGCGCGGCCTCGCGATGGTTCGGGCCAGCCTGGCACACGAGGAGGTCGATGGACGGACCTACTGGTTCGATCCTGAAGCTCCCGAGGCGCGAGCGAAGTCGCCGGTCGTCGATCTGGTCCAGGGCTACGACGAGTGCATCATGTCCTACAGCGAGAGCAGGGACGTGCTCGTCGGAAGCGCCGCGCCGGCGAGCCTTGGCGACGCGAGCTTCATCCACGCCATTCTTCTCGACGGACGTCTCGTGGGCCACTGGAGGCTGGTGGCTCAGAATCGAGGTGCGGTCATCGAAACGCGGTTCTACCGTCCGCTGAACCGCGCGGAGACGCGTGCGCTCGAGGCCGCCGTCGAGCGCTATGCGCACTTCGCGGGCGCACCCATCGCCATGCGGTACGCGACAACGAGCGGTCGGTCGAGCTCGCCCAAGCGCCGCATCGCACCGTGATCGGACCGGCGGACGGGCGCGCCCGACGGTCGAGATCAACTGGATCTGCTCGGCGACCCGAACGGGAACCCCGCGCCGAGCTCACGCAGGCCGGCTTCCGGTCTGCACCGTTCTCGTTGCTCAAGTTCAGTGTGCAATTAAGACAGGACTTGCTTGATAGTTCATAAAATGGTATCTACACCACCTTCTTGCGTCAGGTGCGTTCGTTAAGTGGAGGTTGACGATGAAGCGATTCGTTCTCGCAGGCGTGATCGGCGCTCTCTTTGGACTTGCGGCGTCGATGTACTCGCCGGCGGCGTCGGCGTCCGTGAGAGCTGGAACGTTGAACCAGTTGACGGCCAAGACGATCACCGCAACCCACAAACCCGGAGGGGGCTCGTGCTTCGACTGCGTCGCGACCTACACCTGTGGTCGCGGCGATTGGCTGCGATGCACCGTCGAAGCCGGAGCTGATTGTCAGGTCTGGGGCGTCTGCCTGGACTAGGCTTGAGGCGGCCACACTCCGTTCCAGGCGGAAAGCTCGATGCGGCGCTGGCTGGGTCTCGGTGTGACTGCAACCTCATTGCTTCTGCTCGGCGCCCTCGTGGTCCGGCTGTACCCGACGGAGCTTCGGGATGAGCGGGTCGAAGAGGTGCCTGCGGAAGACGTCACTACGAGCGCAGCACGCGCCGCTTCAAGACAGCTTCCAATCAATGTGGCTACAAGCCCCGCTCCGCTTCCAGCGCCGCCGGACGTCCGGGCCACTTCGTCTGGTGAACCGCTCGATGCCGGTGCGGGTGAAATGGCTCTGGAGCCATCGTGGAAGGAGCGGTGGCGTCGCGTCGAGCTTGATACTCACAACGGAAAATCTCTAGGCAGCCCCGGCATCAGAAAGGCGTTCACACGAGCGCTGCAACGAGAGTCCTTCGCGGAGCTCAAAGAGTGTGTACGAAACGTTCCCGGCTTCCGAATGCTGACCGCAACGCTGTACGTCGAGGAAACGTCGGCTGGCTTTACCATTCATGGCGCCGAGGTGCCCCGAGATGCCGGTCTGGACGTGTACGCGCGACGGTGTCTGGAGTTGGGGTTTGAGAAGCACCTGATGATTCCGCCCGATGCAGGTACGTTGACGCCTGGCAAATTGTACAAACTGGAGTTCCCCATCGCTGTCCATCCCAGCGAGGCGCCCGAAGGCGGGTAGAGGCGGCTTCACATGAGCCGCGCGGAGATCTCCGAGTGCAGGTCGGCTCCCTCGTCGGTGAGGGCGAGCCGGCCGCCTTCGAAGCGTGCCAGGCCGTGGGCGGCGAGCTCCGTGGCGAGCCGAGCCCTGGGCGCGTACGGCTGCTCGTACGTCCGGCAGACGCCCTCGAGGTCGACCCCGGTGGACAGCCTCAGCCCCATCGCCAGACGCTCGCGGAAGAGCTCGAGTGGGCCGAGCCCTTCCCTCGCCGCCTCCGGGAGCCGGCCCGCTTCGACCGCGGACAGGTACGCCTCGGCGCTGCGCAGGTTGGTGTACCGCTCGGCCCGCCGGTCGCCCGTGGCCAGGCAACCGGTGGCCCCGACGCCCAGGGCCAGATACTCGCCGCCCGTCCAGTACGCGGCGTTGTGGCGCGAGTGCCGGCCCGGCCGCGCGTAGTTGGAGATTTCGTAGCGCCACAGCCCCGCCGAGGCGTAGACGGCGCGAATCTCGCGGGCCATCGCCACCACCTCTTCATCGGGCGGGAGCGACACCTCGCCGCGCGCAAGCTGCCTGGCCAGCGGCACCTCCTCGGCGAGCGCTTCCTTCTCCAGCGTCAGCGCGTAGGCGGAGAGGTGGTCGGGCGCGAGCTCGACCGCCCGAATGGCATCGCGCACGGCCTGCTCGCGGGTCTGCCCGTGCACGCCGTAGATGAAGTCGAGGGAGACGTTGTCGAAGCCGGCCTTCCTCGCCGCCTGGTAGGCCTTCAGCGCGGTCGGCCCATCGTGCTCGCGCCCGAGCGCCTTCAGCGTGGAGGGCTCGAAGGACTGCACTCCGATGGAGAGGCGGTTGACGCCGGCGGCGCGAAAGTCGGCGAATCGCGCGGCGTCCGAGGCTCCCGGGTTGGCCTCGAGCGTCACCTCGACCTCGTCGGACAGCCGGAAGCGGCGGGCGAAGGCGTCGAGGAGCGCTGCGACATACCGGGCGTCCCACAGCGAGGGCGTGCCGCCGCCGAAGTAGATGGAGTGTACCTCGCGAGCTGCGGCAAGGCGCACCTCGCACTCGCGAAGCACGGCGTCGGCGTAGCGGCGCTCGGGGATCTGCCGCACCACCGTCGAGGCGAAGTCGCAGTACGGGCACTTCGACAGGCAGTACGGGAAGTGCACGTACACCGCGAAGCGCGCGGCGGAGAGCTGGGTGATGGGGTCGACGGGAATCATTCGCCAGCGGGTGGAACAATCGGCAGCCGGCCGGCGTTTGCAGGTCGCGCTACTTCTTGACGCCCTTGAGCTGCGCCTCGAGCCGGGCGACCTTGGCCTTCAACGTGGCGGCGGCCTCGATGGCGGCCTCCGCCTTCTCCAGCTTCTTCTTCATCGACGCGATGTCGGCCCTGAGCTGGTCGCGCTCGGCGATGAGCTCGGCGGGCGGAGCGGACGCGGCCGGCCGCTGCTCGGCCTGGCGCTTGAGCTCCTCGAGCTGCCGCTGCATCTGGTCGAGCTGCTTGCGCGCGTCCTGGGCGGCGCGCTCGGCGGCCTCGCGGCTCTGCTTCTCGCGCTGGAGCTGTGCGCCCAGCTCGTTGGCCCTCCGGTTGGCGGCGAGCGACTCCTCGCGCAACTTGCGCAGCTGCACCGACTCGTTCTTCTCGGCCAAATCCCGCGTCCTTTGCAGCTCGACTTCGAGCTCGGCGGCCCGGTCGCGCTGGCGCTCGAGCTCGGCCTCGATTCGCTCGCGGGCGTCGCGCTCGGCCTTCATTTGGCCCTGCATCTCGGCCGACCGCCGGTTCAGCGTCACCGCCAGCTCCTCGCGCAGCCGCTCGCTCTCCTGCTTGAGCCGCTTCTCCGCCTTCTCGCGCGCCTCGTCGAGCTGGCGGCGGAGCTGATCCACCTCGTGCCGGGTCTGTGAGTGCTGCGTGGTGCGCTCGGCGAGCTGGCGTTCGAGCTCGGCCTTTTCGGCCTCGAGCGCCTGGGTCTTCGAGCGCTCGTCCTCGAGCGCCGAACGGGTGGCCTCGAGCTCGCCGGTGAGCTCGGGGATGCGGGCCTCGAGCGCGGCCTTCTGGTCCTCCAGCGCGCGGATGCGGCCCTCGGCGTCCTCGAGCGAGCTCTTCGACCACTCCTGCTCGCTCTGGAGCGCCTGCACGTTCGACTTCAGCTCGGCCAGCTTCTGCTCGAGCTCGGCGATCTTCGCCTGGGCCTGCTCGAAGTCTCCGCGGTTGGCCTCGGCCTCGGCGCGTGCGGCGTCGCGCTCGGCGGTGACGGTGCGCAGCTCCTCGACGAGGCGCTCGAGCTCGCCGGCGAGCCGCTCGTTCTCGGCGACGACCTGCTGGTACTGCTCGTTGGTGGCCTCGAGGTTGCCCTCGAGCTCGGAGGTGCGCGCCGCCAGCTCGGAGACGCGGTCCTGGGCGAGCGAGAGCGCCTCTTTCGCGCCGGAGAGCTCCTGGTGGAGCTGGCCGCGGGCCGCCTTCTCCTGCTCGAGCTGGCGGGTGAGGTCGGGAATGTTGGACTCGACGTCGGCCAGCGCGCGCGTCAGGTCCTTGCGCTCGACCTCGCTCTCCGCCAGCGCCTTCTCCAGCTGGACGATGCGTTGCTCGGCCTGGTCCGCGCGGACGGTGTCCTTCTCCAGCATGTCCTTGAGGTGCTGGATCTGCGCGGGCAGCTCGCTGTAGCGCTGCAGCTGGGCGGCGGTCTCGTCGAGCTGGGCCTTGAGCCGCTCGGCCGCGTCGCGGAGCTCTCTCGCTTCTCTATCCACCGCCGCGTAGAGGGACCGTGCGCGGGCGAGGGTCTCCTCCTTGATTTTGACGACCGTGCGGAAGAACTCGAGCTTCTCTTCGGGGCTTCCCCCGCGGGGCGGGCGCGGCTCGGGGGGCTCCTGGAACGGGTCCGCCCCCTCTGGGCGATCCACGCGCTCCGGCAGCGCCACCGGCGAGGGCAGGGCGGGCGGAGCCGGAGGATACGCCCCGGTGCGGGCGCCGACGGGCGTGCCGCTCGGAGCGCGCGGGCCGACCTGGGTGCCGGTCGGCGTCGGCGGACCTGACGCCGGAGAGCGGCCGGTGGTTCCACCCTTCTTCGGCAGCGGCGGGGGCGCAGGCATCGGAGGCGGACGGGCGGCGGCCTTCTCGGGCAACTGCGGCGGCGCGTTCTTCTGCGGAGCGAAGAACGGCTCGTCGTCTTCCAGGCTGGTGCGGAGATCCCCCAGGGGATCGTCGTCGGGCGCCATGGTCTGCGGCCCCCCACACTACCGCTTCGGACGGAACTTCCCAATTTCGGAGGAGCCGGTCGGCATTGCGCCCGCCGACCGAAGGTGACACCGTGTCCCGCCATGGCTGAGCGCTGGCGCCTGGAGAACGGTCTCACCGTCGTGTTCGACGAGCAGCACGCGTCCAAGGTCGCCGCGCTGCAGGTCTGGGTGAAGGTCGGCAGCGCCGACGAGCGGCCGGATCAGGCCGGGCTCGCCCACCTTCACGAGCACATGCTCTTCAAGGGCACCGCCACCCGCGGCCCGGGGGAGATCGCCCACGAGATCGAATCGCACGGCGGCGAGATCAACGCCTGGACCTCGTTCGACCAGACCGTCTACCACGTGGTCATCGCCAGCCGCTTCGCGCGCAAGGGCTTCGACGTGCTCGCCGACGCGATGCGGCGCTCGGCGTTCGATCCCGGCGAGCTGGCCCGGGAGATAGAAGTCGTCTGCGAGGAGATCAAACGCAGCCTCGACATGCCCACCCGAAGGGCCTCGCGCGACATCTTCTCCACCGCCTACCGCGTGCACCCGTACGGCCGCCAGGTGCTCGGCACGCTGGAATCGGTCAGGAGCTTCACGCGCGAGAAGGTGCTCGAGTTCTACGAGCGGCACTACGCGCCGGAGAACATGGTGCTGGCGGTCACGGGTGATTTGACCTCGGCCGACGTCCGCGCCTTTTCCGACGAGCTGTTCGGCGGCGATTGGGGGCGCAAGTACCAGGGAGCGGTGACGCGGCCCCACGAGCCTCCCGTCGAAGGTGTGCGCACGCTGCTCCGCGACGACGACGTGAAGGAGGCCCATGTCAACGTCGGCTTCCGCATTCCCCACGCCATGCACGAGGACGCTCCGGCCCTCGACGTGTTGGCGATGATCGCCGGCCAGGGCGAGTCGTCGCGACTGTCGCTCGAGGTGAAGCGCAAGCGCGCCCTGGTGAACGAGATTCACTCGTACGCGTACACGCCCCGCGACATGGGGCTTCTGGTCGTGTCGATGGCGCTGCCGCCCCAGCACTGCGAAGCCGCGTTCGAGGAGACCCTGCGCGTGCTGGCAGACCTTCAGGCCACGCCGGTGGGCGAGGACGAGCTGAAGACGGTGAAGGCGCTGATGGAGAGCGAGGCCGTCTACCAGCGCGAGACGGTGCAGGGCCTGGCGCGCAAGCTGGGCTACTTCGAATCGGCCTGCGGCGGCATCGAGCAGGAAGCCCGCTACTACGAGCGCATCTCGTCGCTCACCGCCGAGCAGCTCCGCGAGGTGGCCGCCCGTTACCTGCCCTTCGACAGAGCCATCGTCACCGGGCTCTTGCCGGCAGGCACCGGTTTCGATGCCGAGCGGGCGCAGGACGCGCTGCGACGAGTCTCGGCGGAACGGCCCCGGGCCTTTCGCGAGCGCAAGGTGTCGAAGGACGACGGCCGGACTGCGATGCGCGTCACCGCTCCGCTGGCGGCCCGGCGCGGCAATTCGGCCGTGGTGGTCGAGAAGCTGTCATCGGGCGGGTCGGTCATCGTGCGCGAGGAGAGCGCGGTGCCCCTCTTCGCCATGCGCGCCGTCTTCCCCGGCGGGCTGCGCTACGAGCGCGAGGACGAGAACGGTCTCACCACGCTCCTGGCGCGTACCCTCACCCGGGGCACGCCGACCCGCGATGCCGAGGAGATTTCCCATCTCATCGACGATCTGGCGGGCTCGCTGTCGGGCTCGGGCGGGCGCAACTCGGTGTCGCTCAGGGGAGAGTTCCTCTCGAAGCACTTCTTGCGCGCGTTCGAGCTGTTCGCCGACTGCCTCTCCAACCCGACCTTCCCCGAGCCCGAGCTCGAGCGCGAGCGGCAGCTCCTGCTGCAGGACATTCACACCCGCGACGACAAGCCCTCGAGCGTGGCATTCGACCTCTTCACGCGCACGCTGTTCCAGCGTCACCCGTACCGGTTGAGCAACATCGGCGAAACGGCGTCGGTGCAGCGGCTCACCCGCGAGCGGCTGCTCGACTACCACGCCCGCTACATGGACCCGTCGCAGCTCACCCTCTGCGTGGTGGGCGATGTGAAGGTGGACCAGGTGATGGCGCTCGCCGAGGAGTGGTTCGGCAAGCCGCGCGGCAAGGCCGCCGAGCCGCCCCAGATTCCGGCTGAGCCGCCGCTCGATTCCCCCCGCCGAATGAAGAAGACGCTGAACCGGGCGCAGGCGCACCTGGTCTACGGCTTCCTCGGAGCGCGCGTCACCGACGCGTGGCGCCGGCCGCTCGAGGTGCTCTCCACCGTGCTGTCGGGCCAGGGTGGCCGGCTGTTCATCGAGCTCCGCGACAGGCGCTCGCTCGCGTACAGCGTCTCGAGCTTCTCGGTCGAGGGCGTCGACCCCGGCTACTTCGCGGTGTACATGGGCACCAGCCCCGAGAAGGTCGACGAAGCGCTGGCCGGCATCCAGGCCGAGCTCGAGCGCGTGCGCGAGCAGCCCATCAGCGAGGCAGAGCTGCACCGCGCCCGGCACCACCTCATCGGCGTGCATGAAATCGGCCTTCAGCGGAACGGCGCCCGGGCCGCGCTGATGGCGCTCGACCACTGCTACGGCATCGGCGCGGACAACTTCCTCACGTACGCCTCGCGCATCGAGGCCGTCACCGCCGACGACGTGCTCGAGGTCGCCCGGCGCGTCATCGACCCGAACCGGAGCGCGCTGGCCCTGGTGGGCCCTTGAGTCAACCGCCGAAGAACGCCTGCTCGAGCGCGCGGGCCAGCCGCTTCCACGCGTGCGCCAGGACGGGCAGCGAGATGAGCACCAGCGCCGCGCCGAAAAGGACGACGCGCGTGGCCATGGCCGAAGGCTCCTTCCGGAAGCGCGCCGCCACCTTCTCGAGCAGCTTCGGGTTGAAGGTGCCCAGCGCCACCAGCCTGAGGCCCGCTCCGAGCATCAGCATGCCCAGCGCTCCGGCGGCGGCCGCGACCAGAAGGTCCATCGCCTCCCCATATAAAGGAGGCCCCGGCATGTCGCGGCAAGTCGACTGTCAACTTGACAGTTGAGCTGTCACGACTTAGTCTCAGGGCCGTGAAGCCGACGAAGAAAGAGTGGAAGTTGCCCGAGCTGGCGGAGGCGGCCGGCGTCTCTCCGCGCACGGTGCGCTATTACGTGCAGCGGGGGCTCTTGCCGGCGCCGCCCTTCCGCGGGCCCGATACGGCGTACGGGCCGGAGCACCTCATTCGGCTCAAGGCCATCAAGCGGCTGCAGGAGCGCTATCTGCCGCTCGACGCCATTCAGGTCGAGCTGGCGCGACTGTCGCCGGCGGAGCTCGAGCGGCTGGCCGAAGGAGGGGTGGCGATGGCCGCTCCGATGGCCATGCAGTCGCCGCCGCCGCCCGCCCGGTCTGCGCGCCCGTTTCGCGGCGACGTCTGGGAGCGGGTGGAACTGGCCGAAGGGCTCGAGCTTCACATCCGCCACGGAGCGGACGAGACGACGAGACGGTTGGCCGAGCGACTGAAGCAGGCCGCGAGAGAGGAAGGAGCACGCGTATGAACGAGACGAGCAGGTTGCAGACGGTCGAGGGCCAGCCGATTCCCCTCCGCGGCGTCGAGGTGACGGGCCAGGTGCTGGGCGGCCATGCCGAGTGGTGCGTGCGCCAGCGGTACCAGAACGCCGAGCCCAAGCCGGTCGAGGCCGTCTACATCTTCCCTCTGCCGTCGGACGCGACGCTGACCGGCTTCTCGATGAGCTGCGCCGGCCGTTTCGCCGAGGGCGTGGTGAAGGAGCGGGAGCAGGCGTTCAAGGAATACGACGAGGCCCTCACGCAGGGCCACGGCGCCGCGCTGCTCGACCAGGAGCGCGCCAACGTCTTCACCGCCCAGGTCGGGAACCTGTTGCCCGGCGAGGAGACGTTCGTCGAGGTGAAGTACGTCCAGCGCGTGCAGGCCGACGAGGGAGCGCTGAGGGTGTGCATCCCCACGCTGGTGGCGCCGCGGTACGTGCCGGGGGCTTCGAAGGGCGACCGCACCTCGCACGGCTGGGCGGATCCGACGGATCGCGTCCCCGACGCCGACCGCATCACCCCGCCCATCGGGAAGGTGAGCTACGGGCTGAAGCTGGACGTGACGCTGTCGCTCGGGCGTGCGTTGGAGGTCGAGAGCCCCTCGCACGCGGTGCAGATTTCCGCAATCGAAGGCGGCGTGCGGGTTCGCCTCGCACAGGAGCAGGTGGCGCTCGACCGCGACGTGGTGCTGAACGTGCGCGGCGTGGAGAGCGGGCCGTTCTCCACCGTGACGGCGCACAAGGCCCAGGGTGCGAGCGGCGCGTTCGCGTTCACCTTCGTGCCGGACCTCTTCGACGGCCGCAAGGCGCCGAGCCAGAAGGTGGTGTTCGTCATCGACATTTCGGGCTCGATGGAGGGCGATTCGATTCGCGAGGCCAAGGCCGCGCTGCGGCTGTGCTTGAGGCAGCTCCGCGAAGGAGACCGGTTCGGCATCGTCGCCTTCAACTCGGGCTTCCACACCTTCCACAGCGAGCTGGTGCCCTTCACCCAGTCGACGCTGGAACGCGCGGACGCCTATGCCGCGGGGCTGCACGCCGAAGGCGGCACCGAGATGCTCGAGCCGCTTCTGGCCGCGGTGGGCATGGCGCCCGACGGCGTGGTGGTGCTGCTCACCGACGGGCAGGTGGGAAACGAGGACGAAATCTTGTCAGGCGTGCTGGCCGCGCGGAAGGGTTGCCGCGTCTACTCGTTCGGCATCGGCACGAACGTGAGCGACCAGCTCTTGCGCGACCTGGCCAGGCGCACCGGCGGGGCGATGGAGCTCATCCACCCCGGCGAGCGCATCGACGAGAAGGTGGTGGCGCAGTTCGCCCGGGCGGTGGCGCCGCGCGTGGAGCAGGTGTCGGTCCGCTTCGACGGGCTGGACGTCGGCGAGCTGGCTCCGGCCGAGCTGCCGCCATTGGTGGACGGCGAGCCCTGGACGTTGTTCGGTCGCTTCGAGCGGGCCGGGCGCGGCACCGTGGAGATTCGCGGACGGCTCGAGGGTGAGCCTTTCTTGGCCAAGGTGCCCATCGAGCTGCCCGAGCGCGCCGAGCACCCGCACGTCCTCAAGCTCTGGGCGGCCGAGCGCATCCGCGACTTCGAGGCGGCACAGCTGACCGGGCGTCGCGCCGAGACGATGAAGCAGCGCATCGTCGAGCTGGCACTCGAGCACCAGCTCGCCAGCCGGTACACCTCGTTCGTGGTGGTGGAGCACCGGACCGGTGACCGGCGCGCGACGGGGCAACCCGAGACGCGGGTGGTGCCGGTGAGCACGCCTGCTGGCTGGGCGATGTTCCAGAAGCCGCGGCCGACGATGGCTCCGCCGATGGCGGCGCCCGCCGCTCCGCCGATGGTGACGAGGGCCGGCGTCGTGAAGGGAATCGCCGCCGCGGCCAGCGCCCTGCTCGGCGGGTCGAGGGCCGAGGGGCGTCGCGCAGCGCCCGGCCGTGCCAAGGCGAAGGCGACGGATGCCCTCTATCAGCTCGAGTCGTCCGCAGAGCTGTCGGTGCCCGTGGCGGCCGAGCCGCTGGAGCTCGGGCATGCGCGCGAGGAGATGCCGGCCGGCGCACCCGCTCTGCTGTCGCGGCAGCTCGCATCGGGGCTTTGGGAGGGGAGTGGTGGCACGGACGAAGCGAGGCTCGAGGCGACGGCACTGGCGCTGCTCGAGCTGCTCCGCGAGGGGGTGACGTCGGCGCACCCGATGTACGGCGCGCAGGTGAAGAAGGCCATCGAGGCGTTGCTGTCGCTGGCGGCGAAGATGGCGCCCACGAAGCCCGAGCTGGTCGAGCTGGCGCTGGGGGTGGCGTGGCTTCTGGCGACGGGCAAGCGCACCCGCGGGCAGATCGAGGCGGTGGTATCGAGCCACGCCGCGCTGGCGCCGCTCAGGGCCCGGCTCGGGGACGCCGCGGCGACGCGGAGTTGGGTGGACCAGCTGGCCTCGACGCTCCACAGGCCTTCGGGCGGCTGAGCGGGCGCGGCCGCGCGCGGTGGCGATGCCTAACTGCAACGAAGTGCCCTCCCACCGGGGAGGGCCATCGCGGAGGCATTGCCGATGGCTGGTAGACACGACATCGCTCCGGGCGAGACGCGGACGTGGGACGCGGTGTACGACCTGCTCGGTCTGTCGCACCTTTCGCGCGAGGGCGTGGAGCTGGCCTCGCGCGCGGCGACCCACGCCCGTCAGGTGGGCGACGGCGAGCTGGTGGAGTTCTTCGAGCGCGTCGAGCAGCTGTTCAATGCAACGGCGGACGAAGCGCGCCGGCTGGAGCAGGCGCGGCGGGAGGCGGGAGAGCGGCCGACGCGAGACGTGGTGGAGGAGGCCTCGATGGAGTCCTTCCCCGCCAGCGACTCCCCCGCGTACTGACCTCATTCCCCATCCCGGCGGCGGGCCGCTTCGGCTTCGAGCCGGGAGAGCCAATCGGCGGCCGGAGCACCCTCGACGGCGCGGCACTCGCGCGCGGCGCGGAGCTTCTCGACGAGGGCGTCGGTGGAGAGCTCTTCGACGCGCTCGGGAGGCTGGGCGCCCAGGCACGCGGAGAAGGCGTCCAGGGCGGCGCGGGCATGGGTGGTCAGCTCGACCGGCCGGCCGTTGAAGCGAAGTCCGTCGATGGACTGGCCCGACAGGACCGCGGCGTCGAAGGTGGCGATGCCACCCGACGTCTTCTCGGCCACCGGCTCGGCGGCGCTCCAGTCGGGCGGGGCGGCGGCTGCTTCGGGCCGGGCGCGCCGGCGGGTGCCATCGAGCACGACTTCACCGTCGATCGGCCGCACGTTGCACTGCCGCTCGGTGACGCCCACCACCTGCTCGCCCTTGTGGATCGTCACCTCCTCGCCCGACTGGACGTACGAGAGGATTCCCACCACGAGCGCGGGGGCGCCCAGGGCGATGAAGGTGACTCCCCACCCGGTGGCGAGCTGCCGGTCGGAAGGGCCGTAGCGCCCGGCTCCATCGATGACGGACCGGTTCGGCGCTTCGGAGAAGAGCGGCCGGCCGAGGAGCAGCCCGCCTCCGATGAGGCTGGTGGTGATGCCCATGGCCAGGGCCGGTCCGGCAGACTGGGCGGTGCGCTCGACGATGTGCTCCTCGGCGTACTCCTCGACCTGCTGGGTGAGGCACCGGTCGTAGGAGGCGATTGACACCTTGAGGGTGGGCCACCGCGCACCGACTTCGGCAAGGATGCCCCCCTCGGCCACGGCCGGGCGCTCGAAGCGGCGGAGCAGCGGCCCGCGCTCGACGCGCTTGTCCACCTCGACGTGCACGCAGCCGGCCCACACCAGGGCCACCGCCCCGCAGAGGCGTCTCATTGCCTGCCCCCGAGGAAGCGGACCACGTCCGGGCAGCGGTCGAAGGACTCCTCGACGTCCTCGCAGGCGGGGTGCTGCTCGACGTGCGCGCCGCGCCGGAGCAGCGGCAATCGGCACTCGAGGAACCGGGGGCGGCTGGGCTCGGAGAACTGGAAGTCGTCATCGCCACAGCCGGTGCGCGCGAGCAGCGTCGCCTCGCAGTCGCTTCCAACTGAGAGCTCGGAGTCGACGATGGAGCAGCGCTCGGGCAGACAGAGGCGGCGCACCAGGTCGCGGCACACCTCCGCATCGGACGCGGGCGGTCCGGCGCATGCGGCGAAGAGCGCGGCGACCACCGAGGCCATTCGCCCGTGCACCGAGCCAGAGAGGCGACGATCTCGATCCATGCAGCCAGGGTCCCCGTCCACCGAGCGACCGCTCCACGATTGAATCACGGAACGCAGGCACCCTGGCCGCCAACCACCGGCCCCAGACCCGAACCACGGAACCCCGGGCCCCCTGGCCGCTGGCCGCCGGCCCCATGTAAGAGGACCGCATGGCCGGCTACGTCTCACTGACGGTCGATGCTCCCGAGTCGGACGCGGAGCTGCTCGAGGCCTCCCTGCACGAGGCCGGGGCCACCGGGCTCGAAGTGCGCGATCGCGACGCGGCGATGCCCAACGTGCGGGCGCCCGCTCAGGGGGAGGTCATTCTGGTGGCGTACTTCGACGACCAGGATGCGGCGCGGGAAGCCCTCGAGCAGGTGCGCAGGTCGTTCCCATGCGCCCGCGCCACGCTCGAGGCGGTGGCCGAGCGCGACTGGTCGACGGAATGGAAGGCCCGCATCCGCCCGGTGGAGGTCGGACGGCTGTGGGTCGGCCCGCCCTGGGAGGCGCCGCCGCGAGGACGCGTGGCCATCGTCATCGAGCCGAAGATGGCGTTCGGCACGGGAGATCATCCAACGACGATGCTCTGTCTCGAAGCGGTCGACCGCTACCTTTCGGCGCATCCCGGCGCGTCGGTACTCGACGTCGGCACCGGTACGGGCGTGTTGGCCATCGCCGCGCACAAGCTGGGCGCAAGAGGCGTGGTGGGCATCGACAACGACCCGGTCGCGGTCGAGCTGGCCCGCGAGGCCGCCTCGCGGAACGGCGCCGAGCTCGAGGAGCTCTCGGCCAGGACACTCGACGAGCTGGACGGCGTCTTCGACCTGGTGCTCGCCAACATCGTGGCCAACACGCTGGTCGAGCTCGCCCCGGCGATCGCCTCGCGCACTCGGGACCGCCTGGTCCTGGCGGGAGTGCTGTCGCATCAGCAGGCGGAGGTCGAGGCCGCCTATTGCGCCCAGGGACTCATTCCGGCTGGAGCCAAAGCGATGGGCGAATGGGTGCGCATCGAGATGGAACAGGCCCGCTCGGCATGAAGCGCGTGCTGCTGCCAGTGGCCGAGGTGGCTCCCGAGTCGGTGCGCGTGGAGGGCGAGCGCTTCCACTACCTCGCGCACGTGCTGCGGCTTCGCGCCGGCGACGCGGTGGAGGTATTCGACGGCCGGGGCCGCTCGTTCGATGCGCACATCGAATCGGCCGACGAGCGCGGCGCCACGCTGCGCCTTCTGTCCGAGCGGCGCTCCCGGCCGCTGCGCCGCATCACCGTGGTTCAGGCTCTGCCGAAGGCCGACAAGCTCGAGCAGGTGCTGCAGCATGGCACCGAGCTGGGGGCCTCGGCGTTCGTGCCCGTCTCGTCCGAACGGGTCGTCTCCCGGCCACCCGACGAGCGCGCGGCGAAGCGGGTGGAGCGGTGGCGGCGCATCGTCGAGGAGGCGGCGCGGCAATGCGGCCGAGCCGACGTGCCCGAGGTGAAGCCGGTGCGGCCGCTCGTCGAGGCGGTGCGGGCGCTGGCTCCGGGCACGCGCACCTTCGTGCTCGACGAGGAGGAGCGCGCGCTGACGTTGGGCGAGGCGTTCGCGCCGTTTCGCGACGGCTCGGACCCGGTGGCGCTGGTGGTCGGCCCCGAGGGCGGCCTGTCGCGGGAGGAGGTCGACTCTCTTTGTCGGGCGGGCGCGGTGGCAGTGACGCTGGGCCGGCGGATTCTGCGCACCGAGACGGCTGCGCTCGCGGCGCTGGCGGTGCTGCTCCACCTCGACGGCGAGCTCGGCTGAGCTACCCGCCCGCCGGTGGCCCACCCTGGCCAGCTCCCGATGGCAAAGGCGCCAGCTCCCAGCCGGGCGGCTGACCGGGCAGGCGCTCCGTGCGCACCGTCGCAAACGGCGCCACCTTGTCCGGGAGTCGAAGGAGGAGCGCATGGGACTGTTGGCGTGGATTCTCATCGGCCTCATCGCGGGGCTCATCGCGCGGGCGCTGTACCCGGGACCTCAACCGATGGGCCTCGTGGCCACGACGCTGCTCGGCATGATCGGCTCCCTCGTCGGTGGAATCATCGGCTCGCTCTTTTCGGAACGCAGCGTGTTCGACCTCCACCCGAGCGGAATCGTCTTGTCGGTCGTCGGGGCCATCTTGTGTCTGCTGCTCTTGGGGGTGGCGCGAGCGCGACGCGTCAGGGCCTGAGCGGCCGGGGCCGAGCGTTTCTTGATCCGGCCATGCGGCTGAATTGTGATGTCGGCCGTGTCCCGATGCCTGAAATGCGGTGCCGAGCTGCCCCCGGTCGGTGAGTGCCCCAAGTGCACGGCAGGGCGCGCTCCGGCGCCCGCCCCGACGGTTCTGGAGAAGAACCTGCAGCTGGACCGGCGCGCTCCGGAGCGCCGACCGACCGACCGGCCCATCCCGAGCTTCGCCGAGCTGTCGCGGCCACCTGCACCGGCTGCTCCTCCGGCGATTCCGCGGCCGCCACCCACGGCCCAGCCGCTCCCCGGCGCTCCGCGCGCGGCCCGCCCGGGCATTCCCGACGTGAGGGTGCCCGCGGCGCCCTCACCACGATGGCCTCCTGCCGCCGCCCGGCCTGGCCCGGCACACGCCGACGTCACCCAGCCCGCGGCCAGGCCCGCGCTCCCGCAGCGCGTGCCCGACGTGACGCAGCCGGCCGCGATGCCTCCGAGCCGGCCGCCCGCCGCGCCTCCGGCCGCAGCGCCCCGAGCTTTGACACCTCAGCGTCCGATGCTGGCAGAGGCGGGGCCGCAGCCGACGGCGCGGGTGAATTTCGCCATCCCGGACGCCGCCCGCCCTTCGCCTCCAGGCCACGACGCGGTGACGCACGTGGGAGCGCCCCCGCAGGCTCCCAGGGCGCCCGACGCGATGTTCGGCCTCGACGTGAGCACCGAGCCGCGGCGACGGCCGCCCCCGCGCCCGAGGCCGAATCCGCCCACCGCACCGGCCGCGACGCAGCCAAACGAGGCCGACCAGGCGCAAGTGACGACGCTTCCACCCACGCCGGTGACGAGCCCGTCGCCCGAGACCACGCGCGAGCGCCCGGTCGGAGTGGTGGAGATCCACGCCCGCCCCGCCGCCATGTGGCGTCGCCTGGGCGCCTGGGCGGTGGACCTCGCGCTCGTCGGAACGGTGGTCGCGCTCTACCTGTTCGTGGCCTCGCTGCTGGTGGGCCAGAAGCCCGCCGCGGAGCACGCCACCCGCCTCGACGCGATGATGGCGCGCCTGCACGCGCTCGAGGGAGCGCTCGTGCCGGGAATCCTCCTCGCCGCGGTGCTGGCGCTGACGTACACGGCGGTGTTCGCGTTCGTCTGGCAGGGCCGCACGGTGGGCCGCCGGCTCTTGGGGCTCCGCCTGGTCGACGACACCGGGCTGCCACCGACTCCCGGCCGGGCCGTCGTCCGCGCGGTCTTGTCGGCGGTCTCCGTCGGGCTCTTCTTCGGCGGCTTCTGGCTCGCGCTCTTCGACCGGAAGGGCCAGACCCTTCACGACAAATTGACCCGCACCTTCGTCGTGCGGCCGGTCTGACGTCCGGGGCTATGATGCCGCGCCGATGCCGACGAGGCTCGCACAGCACCTGATCGCACGCGGGCTGCTTCCAGGCGACCGGGTGGAGGAGGCGCTCCGGCGTCAAGCCATCGCCGGCGGGGCGCTCGACACGGTGCTGCTCGAGCAGGGCCTCATCTCGGAGGCCGGCATGCTGCAGGCCCTGGCAGACGTCTCGGGCGTGCGGCTGGTGAGCCTCGGCGACTTCGAGCCCAACCACGAGGTGGCCGCGCTCATCCCTCCGAAGATCGCCGAGCGGCTGTGCGTGGTGCCGCTGTCGGTGGACGGCGATGCGCTCCACGTCGCGTGCAGCTACCCCGTTCCGACCCAGCAACTGCAGGAGGTGGGCTTCCTCCTCGGGAAGCGGCTCGAGCTGTGGATCGCCCTGGAGTGCCGGATTCGCGACTGGCTGTCGGCCATCTACGGCATACCGCTGCCCGCGCGCTTCGCCAGCCTGCTCGCGGCGCTCGATCCGCGTTACGAGGGGCGTGCGGCCCGCGGCGATCTGGCCCTCGGTTCCGTCACGCAGGATCGACCTGCTCACGACACGGCTGGCCCCGTGCCCCAGGGCTCCGTACCCATCGAAACGGTGACGCTCGAGGACGCGCTCACCGCCGAGATGGTCGAGCGGCTGGCCCAGTCGGTGGCCGAAGAGCCCATCCCGCTGGAGGTGAAGAAGGTCAGGCACGAGGGGCCGGCGCCGAGCGGCCAAGGGGCCAGCGGTTCCGTCCGGCGGGATCATTCCGGCGTCTCGACCGCGGGCCCCGACCCTGTGGCCGCGGGCCGGACGGGGTCGGGTCCGACCGCGAACGTCTACGACCGCGTGGAGACGGTGGTGCTCGACGTGTCGGGGTATGCCGCCTTCGCCCGCGAGGCCCTCAAGCCCGCCACCCACGCACCCGACGGCGGAGCGATGCGTGCTCCGCCGTCAGGGCCGGTTCCGCCGCAGAACGAGACGTGGACGGTGCCGCCGACCAACGCCGCCATCGCGCCGCCGCCCGCCCGGAGCGCGGTATCGGCAAATCGCTCCAGCGACCTGCAGGACGTGCCCACGCAGAAGGCGCTGCGCGCGGTGGAGCGTCCGGCGCAGACTGCGGCGGCGCCGACTCCGCCCGATTCGGTTCCCGACTGGACGCTCGAAAAGGCGCGCGCCGCGCTGCGGGAGGCAACGAAGGACCGCGACCTGCTCATCGACGTGGCGCTTCGCTACGCCCGCCGCACGTTCGACTTCGTGGCCGCGTTCGCGGTGGTGCGCGGCTCGGCGGTGGGCTGGGACGTTCGCGGGGAAGGAGCGGACCGCGCCCGCCTGGCCGCGCTGGCCATTCCGCTCGATGCGGCGTCGGTGTTCCGCACGGTGGCGCTGACGCGCGGGAGCTACGTGGGCCCGCTCCCGCCCGACGCCCTCACCAGCCACTTTCTCGGGCTCATCGGCCGGCAACCGCGCACCGTGTTCCTCTTCCCGGTGGAGGTGAAGTCGCGGCTGGTGGCCATCCTCTACGGAGACAGCGGGCACAAGCCGCTGAGCCAGCGCCGCCTGTCGGACTTCATCCTGTTCTGCCAGGAGCTGCCGGCGGCGTTCCAGGAGCTGATCGTCCACCGGAAGCAGCGGCTCTTGGGAGGCGTGGAGTACGCGGTGCCATCGACGTCCATGCCCGAGCCCGTGCCCGTCTCGACGCTGGCCAGCGATGCAGCACCGACGCAGCGGGTCGGCTGGAGCCCCTCGGCCGCCGTGGAGCGGCGCAGTCAGGGGCGGGTCGCCTCGATGCCGCCGTTGCCCACCGACGAGGCCGACCGGCCCCCGCCGGACTTCGGCCCCATCTTGAAGCGGCTCACCGGCCCGGATGCGGCGATGCGCGCCAGGGCCATGGCCGAGCTGGCGCGCACGCCCGAGGCCGCCGCGCGGGTGCTCACCGAGCGTTTCCCCGGGCCGACGGCGTGGTCGCGGCTGCCGGTGGTGGAGCTGCCCGAGGCCGACGAGCTCGGTCCCATTCCCGGAGCGCTCGTTCGCCTCGGCCGCGCCGCCGCGGTGGCGCTCGCTCCGCTGCTCGACGCCGACGACTCGGACACGCGCTACTTCGCGCTGCTCACCGCGGGCAACCTGCCCTACCCCGAGCTGGTCGATGGCGTCTTGCGCGGGCTGTTCGACCTCGAGCCCGACATCTCGTCGGCGGCGCGGGTGGCGGCCACGCGGCTGCGCCGGCTGCCCCGGTTCGACGCCGCGATGAAGGACCTGCGCCAGGAGCTCGCCTCGCGCGACCCGCTCCGGCGTTCGCTCGCCGCGCGCGCGCTGGGTACGCTGCATGACCGCGAGTCGATCGACGGGCTGATCGGGCTCACCGGCTCGGACGATCAGATGTGCGCCCAGGCGGCGGCGGAGGCGCTGCGGGAGATCACCAAGGCGAGCTTCGGTACGCAGCCGCGGCTGTGGACCGCGTGGTGGGCCGAGAACCGCACCAGGCGCAGATTGGACTGGCTGCTCGCGGGCCTGCGGCACCGGGACCTCGACGTGCGCATGTCGGCGATCGACGAGCTGAGCCGCGCCTTCAACGACCACCTCGGCTACCACGCCGACGCGCCAGCGGCCGAGCGCGAGGCGGCGGTGCGCAAGTGGGAGGCGGCGCTCGCCCGCAGCGTCCGCGGAGACTTCGACATCTGACGGCCGCAGCGCAGTCGGCCTCGTCACCGGACGATGATGACGACCCCGGTTTCGTACTTCGAGCTGCACACGCGTGCCGCTGGCGCTGTGGCAGAAGGCGCCGGGCCGGTCGAGTCGCCGTGCGATGCGCCGTGCCGATCGCCTCTTCGAGCTGGTGCAGCCGTTGCGCCGCAGCCGGCTGGTGACGGCGCGGCGCATCGCCGAGGAGCTCGGGGTCTCCGAGCGCACCGTCTACCGCGACGTGCGCGATCTCGCGCTGTCCGGCGTGCCGATTCGCGGCGAGGAGCGTGGGGCCACCTTTGGGGGTGGTCGCGTTGGGGACGCTGCGCGGGGCCATTCGCGACCGCCGGAGGGTGCGGTTCCGCTACCGCGTTCGGAACGGCAAGGAGTCGTCGCGCGAGGTGCGCCCGCTCGCGCTGGCGTTCTGGGGGCGCATCTGGTCGATGGGCGGCTGGTGCGAGCTGCAGCAGGACTTCCGCAACTTCCGCGTCGACCGCGTGTCCGACGTCACCGTCACCTCGACGTTCGCCGACGAGCCGGCGAAGACGCTCGACGACTTCATCCGCGCGGCGGTGGCCAGCGCGGCGCACGGCGAGGCCAAGACGACCTGACGCGCGCCCTATCCGTCACGCCGCGCACTCGCCGTCCATCACCACGTGCTCGAACTGCTTCGACTCGGCGAGGTCGATGTAGTCGTCGGGCGAGGCCGTCTCGGGGGTGAGCGCTTCCAGATCTCCGAGCAGCTGCTTGAGCTGGGCCAGCTCGACGCGGCGGAAGAAGTCGGTGCCGCTCTCGCCGCCGCAGCCGAGCACCCGCTCAAACAGCGCCACGAAGCGGTCGTCTCCCGCCGTCGAAAGCCACTGCCGTGAAGGGATGGCGCAGGATCCGTGTGACATCCTCTTCGCTCATGAAGTGGTAAGCCAT
>FWPU01005567.1_pt1 | contig 26999 bp, 18 predicted proteins | sample 2228361 | NCBI WGS metagenome assembly FWPU01 (sample SAMEA103939777, study PRJEB20133) | metagenome
CCGGTGCAAACCTCTTCGGTCTCGCCATGGCTCCTCCCTTTCCAAGAAAAGGAGCCTCCGGGAAACCCGGGGCGGTTCAGAGGCGTCGTTGTTGTTGAAGAAGTAGCTCGGCGGCGGGAAGTAGTTGTACTCCGTCCACCACTGGTAGCCCGCGAAGGTGACCATGCAGTTCGGCGTGCCGCACTTGTCGGGCACCGGAGTATGGTTCGGCGTCGGACAGCCGTTCGCAGCCGTGGTCGCGATCGCGGCGCTCGTCGTCCCGGTGCCGCTCGCATCCTGCGTCGCGGCGGGAACGGGATCGATGAGGATGCCCGCACCGCGGTAGCGCAGGTGCACCGGCGCGCCCTTCTTGAGGAGCGGTAGCCGACGCGTGCGCGACGAGGAGCCGACCGACGTGAGCGGCTTCGAGTCGGAGAGGATCGAGCCGTCGAGTTGCAGCTCGCAGGTGATGTCGTCGATCGCGAGGTCGAGCTCGGTCTTGTCGGCCTCGACGATCAGCTCGCGCAATTCGAACTCCGAGCGCCGCAGGCGCAGCACGCGGTGCAGCACCTGCTCGTAGAAATCCTCCGCGTCGGCGCGCTCGGCGCTTAGCTCGTAGCCGCCCGCTCCGTCGGGGATCGCGTCGCCGTGGAGCTCGAGCTCGTAGCCGTCGGCGAGCGTCTCGTCGCCGATGCGCAGCAGGAAGCGGCCGTCCGGGACGTCACCGCGCGGCCCGATGAAGAGGCGTCTCGATCGTGGGTATGGCGACCCGCAAGGCGGGCGCTGCTAGCCGCGACGGCGGACGCTACCGAGGCTCTCGGGCGCGCATCGTCAAACACACATATCGTCCCGGCCAGTTCCGTTCTTGAGAAGATTCGGCTCGGCACGCCCTCCGCGCTGCGCTAGGCTGTGCGCCCGGATGTCGAGCCGTGCCCCGAGCGATCGCTCCGACCACGTGGCGCGCAATCGCGCGCTGTGGGACCGCTGGGCGGAGACGTTCGTCTCCGCCGGCGGAGCCGCCTGGAGCAAGGACGAGCCGACCTGGGGCATCTGGGGCGTGCCCGAGAGGGAGCTGCGCCTGCTGCCGGACGACCTGGCCGGCAAGGACGCGGCCGAGCTCGGCTGCGGCACGGCGTACGTCTCCGCGTGGCTCGCGCGTCGCGGCGCTCGCCCGGTCGGGCTCGACCTGTCAAGCACACAGCTCGCGACCGCACGTCGCCTGCAGCGCGAGCACCACATCTCGTTTCCGCTGCTGCACGGCAACGCCGAGACACTGCCGTTTCGTGACGCGAGCTTCGACTTCGCGATCTCCGAGTACGGCGGGTGCCTGTGGGCCGATCCCGACCGCTGGCTCGCGGAGGCGTCTCGCGTCCTGCGCCCCGGCGGCCGGCTCGTGTTCCTGGTCAACTCGCTCCTGCTCATGCTGTGCATGCCGGAGGAGGACGACGTCGCGGCGACCGATCGCTTGCTGCGCCCCGCCTTCGGCTTGCACCGCGTCGAGTGGCCGGGCGACCATGGCGTCGAGTTCCACCTCGCGCACGGCGACTGGATCCGCGCGCTCCGCAGGGCGGGCTTCGAGGTCGAGGACCTGATCGAGCTGCGCCCGGCCGCCGACGCGACGACGCCCTACCCGTTCGTCACGCTCGACTGGGCGCGAAAGTGGCCGTGCGAGGAGGTGTGGAAGGCGCGCAAGCGTCGCGGCGCGCCTCGCGCGCGGGCGTAGCCTGTGTTGCATTTCGCACGGCGGCGGGCCCGCGCAAGGATCGCCGCGGTCGGCCTGCCGGAGCCGATCACAATCCGGGGTCGACCAGCGCTACGACCCGCCGCTCGCGCTCGACTCGCCGGACGCGCGCGAGCGCACCCTGCGCTACTGCTTGACCTACGACAACGGCGTCAAGGAAGACGGCTCGCCCGATCCCGACACGGTCACGCGCGCATTGCGCATGCCGGAGCGAGCGTCCTGCGAGCCGGTCGCGTGCGCCGCCGGACGCATCGGCGCGCCGCGCAACGGCGCCGGCGACCACGCGGCCTGCAATCCGCCGCGATTGCTCGCCACGACCGCGGTCGTCGTGCTTCTTATGCTCGGCCTCGGCGTGGGGCCTCGCGCTCAGCCGATGGTTAGGGTGCCTGTGAACTCCAGTGCCCGGAGGCCCTTCTTCGTGTTGCATTCCGGTGTCGGCATCGGAGTCTTGAGGTTCGCGTCCAGGCGCATGGCCGCGCCCGGGAATGGCCCGTCGGCCGGCGCCGGCTCGTACGTGAAGCTCCACGACGGCGGGCTGACGGCCGCGAAAGTCAACGGGCTTCTCACCTTTGCGACGTGAGCCTTTTGGTTCTTCGTGTCGCGGCCCCGGTAGATGACGGTCAGGTCGTGCGTACGGGCGCCACTCGCGCCGACGACGGTGCAGCCCGAGCCGGGCAGGAAGTATCGTAGGCCGCGGAGCTGCACCTCGGCGATGGGTGCTTTGCCGCCCACGACCCGCCGTTGTCGCTCGACGTCGAGCGGCCACCGTCCTGACGGCGACAGGGCTTTGCGCCGGCGTCGAGCGCAAGGATGGGTTGAACATGAAGCGGTCTCTGGTCGCCCGGTCTGGAATCCGGGGCTCGTAGCCGCGTTGGCTCGGGTCAAGCACCTGCCCGGGCGCGTAGAAGTGCCCCCGAAGCACGCATGGCCGACCCAACGAAAGGTCAGAAAACGGTCATCTCGCATCCGTCGACAGGCCCCGGTGGCTGCGACGCGACATTCGGCGTGAGGATCGTGATGAACGGCTTGCACGTGCTCGTTCGACCGTCGGCTGCGACGCGACGACCGTGCCTGTCGGGCACGACGAAAGGAGTTTTCATGAAGCTCGTGGCCAAGCGCGCCGTTTGGACTGTCGCCATTTGGGTCGTGGGGCTCGCGGCCGCGGCGGACGCAGCCGTGCTGCACACGCCGCCGCTCACGGGTGGCATCCCGATCCTGTGCGAGATCAAGAACATCGGAAAGAAGCCGGCGGAGGTAACGATAGAGAACATTCTGACGGGCGGCTCCCTGCACATCAGCAAGCTCACCCGGACGATCGCGCCAAACGCCTCCGCGTGGCTGCAGTTCGACGGGTCGGCGAGCGTCTGCCGCTTCACGGTGACCGGCAGCAAGCGCAACTTCGTCGCGAGCGGGTGCGTGGTCAATCACGGAGGCTGTCTCGAAGCGCGCTAGCGCGGGACGCCACGCCGAGGCAGAGGCGCCGATCAATCGGCCGATGTCGATCGGCGAGCGGGTCGATCGCGACAACGCCTTCCTGGTCGCCTGGGTGCAGCGCGCGCAGGTCATGGCCGATCGCGGCGAGCTCGAGGCTCCGCTCCTCGCGCTCCCCCGGGTCGAGTCGCGCGCTCGTGCGCTGCGCGCCCGGAACGCTCGTCCCTCCGACAAGACCACGCGTCGGCGGTAGAAGCCGCGGACGAGCAGCGCTCACCGCGACGGCAGGGCTCAGCTCCTGAGCTCGTCCGGCACGCGGCCGCCGTTCTCGGCGAGCTTCACCATCACCTGCTTGTGCAGCCAGATGTTCATCGTCGCCGAGTCGCCGGTGTCGCCGCCGTATCCGAGCTCCCGCGCGAGCTCCTTGCGCGCTCCGAGGCTGCTGTCCAGGTCGAGGAGCTTCATCAGGTCGACGATCGAGTGCCGCCACTCGAGCTTCTGCTTGCTCTTGCCGGCGAGGTCGTCGAGCACGGCCGCGACGTCGACCTGCGACATCGGCGCGCGCGCCGGCGCGGCGGCGGCTGCTCCCGCCGAGCCGCCGGCCGCGGCAGCGGCGGGTCCCGTGCTCGACGCCGGGGCCGAGCCCCCCGACGCCGGCGTCGCCGGCGCGCGCTCGCTGCCGAAGATCTTCCCCAGGATCTTGCCGAAGATGCTCATCGCGCCCCTCCTTGCCTCGCGTCGCGCGAGTCCGTGCCCCACTCGTAGTGGAGGGCGAGAGGCGAAAGAATGGCCTTCGCGCAGGAGGCGGCGGATCGGCGTCTAGTCGACGTACGAGACCGCGCGCTCCACCTCGGCCGCGGCGGTGAGCCGCTCTCGCACGTCCGCCACGGACGAGACGAACGCAGCGAGGCATCCGAGGAGAAACGACGCCACGCCCATCAGCTTGGCCGACTCCTCCAGGACGATCTGGAGCTGGGTCTCGTGGCCAACGTTCAGCAGCGACGTGACGGCGAGGAAGAAGCCGCCCAGGAGAAAGAAGTACAGCGTGTCGCGCCGACGGAGGATCTCCGCTCGGTACCAGAAGCAGAGCATCGCCGCGGCAAGGCCGTAGAGCGCCGTCGCGGCCCCGTCCCGCATCGGGTCCTCGGAGACACCCACGAAACGTGCGACGGCGCTGTCCATGCCCTCGTGGAGCTGGAACGCCTCGTCGATCGTCAGATAGAGGAAGCCTAGCGCACAGATCGCCCAGAAGCGGTGGTCACGCAGCCGGTCGTCGATTCGCAACCGCTCGCGCAGCAGGTAGGTCGTCCAGGCGAGGACCGCCGTGGCGCCGAACTGAATCGCCGACAGAAAGGTAGTCGCCTCCTTCTCCTCGAAGCGGTGCGCCAGGGCTCCCCGCGCGTGGCCGCTGATCGCGCTCGCGACGATCGCCACGAGGTTGCACGCGAAGAACACCGCGGCGGTTCTCCGAATCCACGGGTCCGTCAGCAGGGCGGTCCTCCGGATCGGAAGCGACCGTGCCTCGTCATGCCCTCCCCGCTTCGCGACGCGCGACACTCCGTCCAAGTCGTAGTGGAGTTCCGAAGACGACAAAAGGCCTTCGCGCCGCCGGCTACAGCGACCACGCCACGCGGTCCTGCGACGGGGGCTCGTAGGAGCAGAACAGCCCCGTGCGGACCGCGATCCGCAGGTGCTCGGCGAGCGCGGCGTCGTGCTCGCCGACGCGATCGATCGCGTACTTGATGGCGCGCGCGTCACCGCGAGGCGGGCGCGCTCGTGCGCGGAGCCCGCGCGGCGCGCGCGGCCGTCGAGCCCGTAGCCGCGCGACAGCTCGTCCTCGAGGAAACCGATCTCCTCCTCGAGCCGCTCGCCCCGCCCCCGATCGTTCGCGGCGAGCGCTTCCTCGAGCTCCTCGCGCGCTTGACGGAGCCGCGCGACGTACTGCGCGCGCGCCCGCGCATCGAGCTGCTCGCCCGCGTCGCCCGAATCGCCCGTGATGGCGTGCCGCGCGTCGCGCTCGCGCCGCCCGGCGTAGGCGGCCTCGACCAGGTCCGCGACGTGCACCTCGCGCGCCGGCTCGGCGAGCAGCCTCGCCAGGTGCGCGAGCCCGACCATGTGGCGCAGGCGCGTCACGCGCCCGTCGAGGACGAGCGTCCACACGGCGCCCTCGCGGCGGAACGTCCCCGGGCGCGCGGCCCGGAACGACGGCGACGGCCGGTCCACGTGCGGCGAAGCGGCCGCGGCCGGACGTTCGGGCGCAGCCTCCACGGCGTGCGCCGCGTCCTCCGCCACCCCGGCCTCGGCGCGCGTCTCCTCGATCCAGCGCGCGAGGAGATCCATGCCGAGCGGTTGCGCGATGGCCTCGGCCTCGTCGAGCAGGGCCCGCGCGCGCTCGCGGTCGCCCGGCGCGCGACGGCGGAGCAGCATCCCCGCCCACGCGTGCCGCACGTGCGCCTGCCAGGGCAGCGCGCGCATGCGCTCGGCGAGCGCGAGGGCGCTCGCCAGGTGCCGCTGCGCTTCGTCGAACCTGCCGAGCAGCGCCGCCAGCACGCCGAGGCGCTCGTCGACCAGGCCGACCAGCACGACCAGCGGCCGCGCGATCGCGACGCGGCCCGCGTACGGACGCAGCAGCCCGTAGAGCGTCTCGGCGCGGCGCTCGTCGCCGAGCCGCCAGCAGACGCTCGCGAGCAGCACCACGGCCGTGAGCCAGGTCGAGTCGCGCGGCAGCGAGGCGAAGCCGTCGGCGGCGAGCGCGTCGAGCTCGCGGCGCGCCTCGGCCATCCTGCCGCACGCGCTGTAGAAGTCCGCCAGCCCGCAGCGCCAGGCCGCGACGACCGCGGTCTCCGACACGCCCGCGACGAGCAGCGGCTCGACCTCCGCGAAGCGCGCCTGCTCGCCGCGCAAGAGGAAGAGCTGCTGCGCATAGTTCAGCACGGCGGTGCGCGTCTGCGCCTGCTGCCCGAGCGCGAGCGCGTCCGCGGCAAGCCGCTCCGCTTCGTCGTAGCGCCCCTCGAGCAGCGCGATCGCGGCGCGGAAGCTCGCGAGGCTCCAGCGGAAGAAGGGCTCGCGCGACGCGCGCAGCCGCTGCTCGAAGAGCATCAGCGCGTGGTCGAGGCCGGCGCGGTCGCCGCTCTCGGCGAGGTCGCCGATGCGGAACACCAGCGTGTCGAGCTCCCCGAGCGGATCGCCCTTCCTGCTGCGCGCGATCTCGTCCAGCGTCGTCAAGCGCTCCTCGAGGTTGTCCGGGCCGAGCAGCGCGGTGAGCCGCCGTGCGAGGACGAAGGCGAGCGTCGCCGGGTCGCCGAGCGCGCGCGCCATCTCGGTCGCCTCGTCGGCGAGCGCTCGCCGGCGCTGCTCCGTCCCCGGTGCGAGCAGCAGACCCGCCGCAAGCCGCGCCATGACGCGCGCGCGCAGCGCGCTCGAGCCGGGCGGCAGAGCGTCGAGCGCTTCCTCGAGCAGGTCGTTGCTCTCGACGTCGAGCACGCCGATCTCCGCGCGCACCGCCGCACAGCGCAGCGCGGTCTGGGCGAACGCCTCGGGGCCCTCCCGCCGCGCGAAGACCGCTGCGTCACGCAGCACCACCTCGGCCCGCGACTGCTCGCCGGTCGCGTGCAGGGCGCGGCCGAGCCCGGTCAGCACGCGCAGCCGCGCCGACTGGTCGCGCGCGACGGCGAGCGCCGAGAGCGCGCGCTCGAAGTGGCTCGCCGCTTCCTCGAAGGCGAGGAGCGCCAGCGCCCGCTCGCCCGCGGCGCAGGCCCAGCGCACGGCCTCGTCCGGATCGCCGCCGCCTTCCGCCGCGGCGAGGAAGTGGTGTGCGAGCAGCGGCAGCCGGTCGTCCTTCACGTCCGGCGCGTGCGCCCCGCGCGCGAGCGCGCGGCCGACCGCCGCGTGCAGACGCGCGCGCTCGCGCGGCGCGATCTCCTCGTAGAGCGTGTCACGCAGCAGGACGTGCCAGAACGCGTACCGGCGCAAGCCTCCCGGCGCCGCACGCACGAGCCCGAGCGCAAGCGGCGCCTCGAGCACCGCGAGGAGCTCGTCCGCCGGCGCGTCGAGGACGGCGGCGAGCGTCTCGAGGTCGAACTCGTGGCCGACGACGTCGTCGCTCGGTTCGGCGCCCAGGCGGTCGGCGAGCAGCTCGCGTACTTCAGGCCGCGCGAGGCCGCCGAGCGGCACGCTGCGCCCGAGGCGCAGGGCGTCCTGGACGAGCGGCGCCGTCTCGGGCCGCTGCCCGAGCTCCGCGTCGCGCAACGTCACGAGCACGAGCAGCGGGCTCGCGCCGAGCTCGCGCGCGACGAACCGAAGGAGCAGCAGCGAGCCCGCGTCGGCCCAGTGCAGATCGTCGAGCACGAGGAGCAGCGGCCGGCTGCGCACCGCGCCGAGAAGCGTCGTGGTGACCGCGTCGAGCAGCGCGAAGCGCGCGCGTGCCGGCAGCTCGGCCGCGTCCGGCGTCGCCGCGCCGTCGCGCAGCAGCGCCGCGGCGCGCGCCACGCTCGCCGCCTGGTCACCGGCGAGCTCCGCCGCCCAGGCGCCCAGCGCCTGCGTCCACGGCCAGTAGGCCGGGGCGGCGCCGCCCTCGTGGCAGCGGCCCCAGGCGACCGACATCCCGCGGGCGCGGGCCTCGCCGGCGAGAAAGGTCGCGGTGCGCGTCTTGCCGATGCCGGCGTCGCCGAGGAGCGCGACGAGCTGGCCCTCGCCGCGCAGCGCCGCGTCCAGCTCCGCACGCAGCAACGCCACTTCCGGGTCGCGCCCGACGAAGCGGCTTCGCTGCAGCTCGGACATCGAAACGATCGCAGACCGACGTGGCCCGCCCGCAGGCTAGCCCCCGTCGGTCTGCGATCGCAATACGTGCGGTGTTGGAGCTTGCTACGGCGTGAGCCGTGCGATGCTGACGTCGTTGGCGGTGCCGTTGCGCGTCGTGCCGCCGACGACGATGCGCCCGTCGGCCTGCACGGCGAGGCTCGACGCCGCGTCGCCGGCGCCGAAGAAGTCGAGGGTCAGCGTTCCGCCGGCGCCGAACGTCGCGTCGAGCGCGCCGCTCGGGTCGAAGACGGCGAGCGCCATGTCGTTGACCGTTGCGCTCGCCGCCTGCCCCGCGAGCACGGCGCGCCCGTCGGGCAGCAGCGCCAGCGCGCGCACGAAATCGTCCCCGCCCAAGTCGGCGGTCGCGACGCCGAGCGTGCCGAAGCTCTCGTCGAGCGAGCCGTCGGCGTGGAAGCGGGCGAGCAGGAAGTCGTAGCTCGAGACGAGGAAGGCCTGCACCGCGACCAGGATCGAGCCGTCGCTCGTCACCGCGACGTCCGCGGCCTCGTCCCACGAGCCGCCGGAGAGGTCGATGCGCACGATGCCGTCCCCGTCGAAGCTCGGATCGAGCTGGCCGCCGGCGTCGAAGCGCACGAGGCCGACGTCCGGGTCGGCGCCGCCGGTCGCCGCGACGCGGCCCGTGAGCACGATCGCGCCGTCCGCCTGCAGCGCCGCCGCGCTCGCGAGGTCGGTCGCGCCCGCGATGTTGGCAGTGGCGACGCCGCCCGAGCCGAAGCTCGGGTCGAGCTGGCCGTCCGCGAGGTAGCGCGCGACGGCGAAGTCGTTCTCGCCGAGCACGACCGCGGCGTGGCCGGCGAGCACGATCTTGCCGTCCGGCTGCAGCAGCACGCGGTTGGCGCGGTCGGTCGAGCCGAAGAAGTCGGTCGTCGCGACGCCGCCGGTGCCGAACGTCGCGTCGAGCGTGCCGTCCGCGAGGTAGCGCGCGAGCGCGAAGTCGCTCCGCCCGCTGAAGGTTTGCGAGACGTAGCCGCCGACGAGGATCCGGCCGTCGCTGGCGACCGCGACGTCCTGCGCCTCGACCTCGATGCCGGTGCCGAACTTGACGTCGGCCACGCCACCCGAGGCGAAGCTCATGTCCAGCGTGCCGTCCGGGAGGTAGCGTGCGAGATGATCGGAGCCGAGCACGAGCAGCTTGCCGTCCGCCTGCACGGCGAGCGCGCGCGCGACGTTGGTCCACGTCGCGGTGACGAAGCCTGCGCCGCCGCCGAAGCTCGGGTCGAGGCCGCCGCTCGGCGCGGGCGTCTCGCACGTCACGACGACGTCGGTCACGTTCGCCGTTTCCACCGTGCCGTTGCCGTTCGCGACGGTGCACACCTGCACCGGGCCGGTCGGCTGCGTCGCGATGCGCACCTCGTAGCTCGTCCCCTCCGGGAAGTCGTAGGGCAAGGTGAACGGACCGTCGGCCGCGGGCAGCACGCGCGCGCCGGTGATCGCGTCCTCGACGACGAGCCCCGTGCCCTCGAGGCCCTCGACCGTGCCGCCGACGGTGTAGGTCGGCGGCGGCGGGACGAAGTCGTCGTCGACGATCCGGATCTCGGTCGTCGCCTGCGCGCCGGTCGAGCAGTCGTGTGCGGTCGCGAGCCGCAGCGTCACGGTCTCGTCCGGGTCGCCGGCGTGGTCGTCGAGGATCGGCACGGCGATCGTACGCGGGCCCGACTCGCGGTTCTTGAACACGACGATCGGCTCGGGACGCTCCCAGTCGACGCCAAGCGTCGCGCTCGAATCTCCGGGCTCGATGCTCGCGATCACCTTGCCGGCGGTGCCGCCGGTGCGCGTGATCTCGAGCGTCACGCTGCCCGCGGACTCGGACGCCTCGTAGGACGCGGCACCGAACTCGAGCAGGCCGGCCGACGGCGGGCACACCACCGAGCCGGCGCGCGCCATCGCGTGCTGCAGGACGCCGTGCGTGTCCGCGCCGCACAGCACCGACGGCTTCGCGCCCCGCTTCGCGTTCTGGCGCCGCGCGAGCGCGCGGTCGGCGGCGCGCAGGCTGTTGACGAGCCGCTTCACCAGCGAGCGCCGCTTCTTGTCGGTCGGCGCGGCGAGCGCGGCGTCGACGAGGTCGCGCGCGCGATCCGCCGGGCGTGTCACGTTGGTCGGCAGCTCGCCCGGGAGGCAGCGCGCCGGCGGCATGCCGCCGTCGAGCAGGCAGACGACGCCGTCGAGCCCCGGCAAGGGGCAGCGCGGCACCTCGATCTCGACGATGCCGCTCGGCTCGAGGGTCACGCCGTCGGTCGACTCGAGGTCGTCCTCCGACAGCGGGTCCTTGGCGAAGGCGCTCGCCGCGGTCTCGCCCTGGCCGCGGTCGCGCGCGGACACCAGGAGGTCGAACTGCACGGTGAAGCCGGTGTGCATCGGCACGCCGTCGAGGATGATGTTCTCCGTGTAGGGCGCGGCGAGCTTCGGCCGGTGGATGCCGTAGGCGGGCTCGCCGCACGTGTCGCAGTCCCACTCCCAGCGCGGCTCGGTCGCGAGCAGCACGCCTTCCTCGCCGCGGATCTCGCCGTAGAGGTCGAGCACCCAGATGTCGTCGAGCACGTCGTCGGAATCGAGGCCGAGGTCGGCGCGCGCGATCGCGCTCTGGTGCATGCCCCACCTCTGGCGCTCGGTGAAGTCGCGCACCGTCACGTCCATCTCGATCTTCGCGCTCGGCGAGAACCACGGCGGCCGCCCGCTGCCGAAGTCGACCACCTCCATGTGGGCGGCCGAGTAGGTGAAGCGCAGGTAGGGCCCGTCGGCGACCCGCACGTACTCCTTCGCGACCGAGATCAGCGCCTCGCCGCCGATCGTGTTGCCGGCGACGCCGCCCCGGAGCGGCGCGATCGCCTTCGCCCAGAAGACGTTGCCGTTCGAGTGCCCGACGGCGTTCATGTAGGCGGGCGTCTGGAAGAAGGTCGAGGCGAGGAGGTCCCACTCCTCGAGGACGTAGTCGCCGTACTGCTCGTGCGGCTCCTCCGGAACGAGGATCGCGGCGAGCCCGCCCATGTGCTCGACCTCGCGCCACTCGGAGAACTGCCAGCGGTAGAACGGCTCGGCCCCCGCCGGCCGCGAGGCGAGCAGCACGAGGCCGCACGCCAGGAAGAACGCCATGCGCCGCGCCTCAGCCCCCAGCCGGCCCGCGCGGCGCGCTCGAGTAATCTCGCACTTCTCCCTCACGGTTCCTCCGATTTCGGCGGCTTCCGTCGGAAGCGTGCTGGTGATCGCCGCCTACCGGGGAGGCGTGAGAAGTCTTCGAACGATGTTCGAACGGAGGCGCGCGGCGCGCGGGACGGGCGCACGGCCGCGAGGTCGCGCGCCCTGCCCGTGTGCCGTCAGTTCGCCTTGAAGCCGACGTTCCCGCAGCGCGCGTCGTAGAGGTAGTCGAACGCGAGCAGCGGGCGGCGGCCGTTGTTGACGAACGTGCTCGACGACTCGATCCAGGTCGCCGTGGTCGGCGCGGGGCCGCTCGGCGTCGAGGACAGCACGTAGTCGTAGGACGCCGCGGGCGCGTCCGGCGAGCCGGCGATGATCTGCATGCGCGTGCCGTTCGGGACGGTCGGCAGGCTGGTCGAGTGGTCGACCGCGCCGGCGGGGCGCTGCGCCTTGTCGAGCGCGAGGAACATGTTGCGGATGCCGACGTCGAGCAGCAGGTGGCCGCAGAACTGGTTCGGCTGCGCGAGGTCGGGGAAGGCGAAGCAGCCGGGCGCCGTGTCCCAGTCGCCGGCGACCGTGCTGCTCGGCGACAGGGCTGCCGTGTCGAAGCCCGCGGTCGACGTGATGCCGAGGGTCACTTCGGTCGTGGTCAGCACGTAGCCCGGGCTCACGTCGCTCGCCGCGGCGCCCGCCGCGATCTGCAGGAAAGGGTTGTCCGCGGGCGAGTCGAAGCCGTCCCCCTCCGTCGTCGCGTTGCGGTCGAAGCCGACGCCCAGGTAGCGCAGCGTCGGCTTCGGCGGGTCGGCCTCGCACTGCGGGTAGCCCCGCGCGCAGTACGCGTCGTTGATCGCGAGCACCTTCATCGGCGGGGTGCTGATCACCGTGCCGTCCGCGAGACGGAACGACACCGGCGCAAGCACATAGTTGCCCGCGTAGGTCCTGCCGCTGCTGTCGTAGAATTTGACGCCCGCCGCGCCGGGGCCCGTCGCACCGGCTCCGATCTCCGAGGCGGGGACGATGACGCCCAGCGAGCCCGTGTCGACCGTGAAGCTCTGGAGCTCGACGTTCGTGCCGACCGCGGCCTCGACGCGCAAGCCGTTCTCCATCGTCTCGTCCACGCAGTCGGCGGCCGGTCCGCCGTCGTCGCAAAGCAGCGGCAGGGTGTAGCTCTCCGTGCCGTACGTGCAGTCGATCGGGTTCGCGTGGACGATCTGCGAGCGGCCGAGCGAGCTCGCCGTGCCCGAGGCCTGTGCCGCGCGCGCGACCGAGCCCGCCGCGTGATGGTCGATCCAGGCGACGAGCGTGATCGGGTTCGGGAAGTAGCTGCCGTCGTACGCGAAGCGCACGGCCTTGCCCGAGCGCAGGACGGCCGACTGCGGCGTGATCGCGCCGGGCGGCGCGCCGTGCACCTCGACCACCAGCGGGTTTTCCGCGCTGGGCTCGATCACGCGCCCGCCCGCGTCGTACGCGACCACGTCGACGGTGAAGGTCGAGGGCGAGGACGTCTCGCCCTTCGTACGGGGGTTGTCGAGCCGGACCACCGGCGGCGAGAAGGTCACCTCGCCCGGACGCGGCTGCGCGTCACCGCCGCCGTCGCTGCACGCGGCGGCAAGCAACGACGCGAGCACCATCGAGAACGCCATCGACCGCGACACGCCGCACCTCCCCAGGCGGACGCGCGCATCGCGTCCGGTGTCGGGTCATCGGCGCTCGGCGCGGCGAGCTTGACCGCTGCGTCGGGCGGGCAAGCCGCGTCCCGCGCTTGCGCGCCCCGGGCCGGAATGCTCTCGCTCGATCCATGGCGACCCAGGCCGTCGACGGAGCAGCCGCCGCCGAGCGCGACCCGACCGAGGCGGCGCGAGGGCGGCTGCGCGCCGCGGCGCCGGGCCTTTACCACTGGACCGCGCACGTCGCGCTGATCGCCGCCTTCGCCGCTGGCGGCATCGCGGTCGCGCTGGCCGGGCTCGGCCCGCTGCGCGCCGCCGACGCCGTGGCGCTCGCCCTCATGCTGCTGGCGATCGTCCTCGGCGAGTACGCGGCGCACCGCTGGTCGATGCACGGCAAGAGCTTCCCGCGCGCGGTGTACCACCGCCACGTCCACGAGCACCACGTCTTCTTCACCGCCGAGCGGATGTGGGTCGACCAGCTCGACGACCTCCGCTGGGTGCTCTTCCCGACCTGGGCCCTGCCCCTCCTCGTCGCCTCGATCCTCCCCTTCGCCGCCCTGCTCTGGTGGCTCGCGAGCCGGCGCGCCGCCTGGCTCCTCGTCCTCGCCGTGATCGTCTACTACGGCATCTACGAGGTGGTGCACGCCCTCGCCCACCTGCCCACGCGCCCGACCCGCCTCGGCCGCGCCATCGCCGCCGCCACCCGCCACCACCGCATCCACCACGACCCGGCGCTGATGAAGCGCTGGAACTTCAACTTCGCCCTCCCCCTCGGCGACTGGCTGTGGGGGACGACTTGGCGCGAGGATCGCGCGGCGGGCGGCCGCGGGTCGCGGCCCGGCGAGGCGTAGGAAGAGACGCGCGTGGCCAGACGCTCGGGCAGCGCCGACCTCCCGCTCCACGGCGGCCGCGTGCCGCGCTGGCTCGCGGAGCGCATGAGCCGCCTCGGGCGCGTCATCGTCGAGGCGATCGTCCTCGAGTACGGGCGCGACGAGCTGCTGCGGCGGCTCGCGCACCCGTTCTGGTTCCAGTCCTTCGGCGCCGTCATGGGCATGGACTGGCACTCCTCGGGCATCACGACGGCGGTGCTCGGGACGCTCAAGCGCGGGCTCGCGCCGGTCGAGCGTGAGCTCGGCGTGCACGTGTGCGGCGGCCGCGGCGCGCAGTCGCGGCGCACGCCGCACGAGCTCTTGACGCTCGGCGAGCGGGTCGGGATCGACGGCGACGCCCTCGCGCGCACGAGCCGGCTCGTCGCCAAGGTCGACAGCGCCGCGGTGCAGGACGGCTTCGAGCTCTACCTGCACGGCTTCATCGTCACCGACGACGGGCGCTGGGTCGTGGTGCAGCAGGGCATGAACCCCGAGACCCGGTTCGCGCGGCGCTACCACTGGCTGTCGGAGGGGCTCGAGAGCTTCCTCGACAGCCCGCACGCCGCGGTCGAGGGACGCAACGTCGGCCGAACGATCGTCAACCTCGCCGACGCGCGCGCCGCACGCTCGCGCGAGAAGTAGCTCGAGCTCCTTGCGCGCGGACCGGACCGCGTGCTGGCGGCGCTGCGCGGTCCGCTGCCGGAGCCGCTGCGCGAGCCGGGCGGCGAGGCGCTGCTGGGCCTCGCGCCCGAGCCGGCGCAGGGCGTGCTGCCGCACCTCGCGATGCCGTCACGCCACGACGTGCGCGCCGGCGACGTCGTCACCCGCCGCCTGCACGGCGCGCTCGCCGCCGCCGCCGAGCGCCCCGGAGGACTTCACCGATCTGCTCTTGACGCCCGGGGTCGGGGCGCGCACGGTCTTCGCGCTCGCGCTCGCCGCGGAGGTGATCCACGGCGCGCCGTGCCGCTTCACCGACCCGGCGCGCTTCTCGCTCGCGCTCGGCGGCAAGGACGGACACCCCTTCCCCGTGCCGCTGCGGGTCTACGACGCGACGCTGCGTGTGCTGAAGCGCGCCGTCGAGGCGGCGCGCCTCGCGAACGACGACCGGCTCGCGGCGCTACGCCGCCTCGACGCGCAGGCGAGGCGGCTCGAGCAGGTCGCGAGCGGGCCGTCGTTCGACGAGCTGGTCGCGCGCGATCGCGCGCTCTCGCCGGCGCTCGGCGGGCGGAGCGTCGCAGGCGCGGCGCGCGGCCCGCATCCGTCGCCGTCCTGACGCGCCTCGCGCCGACCCCGGAGCTCACGCAGCCCGCCTGCTGGGCCGCGGTGGCCGCCCGCTCACGCGGTCAGCACACCGCCGGGCTCCACCACGAACGCGATCTTGACGTTGACGTGGTACTCGACGATGCGCCCGTTCTTCACCACCCCCGTGCTGTGCACCACGTCGACGCCGGTGATGTGACGCAGCGTCTCGCTGGCGCGCGTCACGGCCTGCTGCGCCGCGTCGCTCCAGCTCTTGTCCGAGACGCCCACCATCTCGATCACGCGGACCGCAGCCGGCGGGCTGGCATGCTCGGTCGTGTTCATCTCGCATCCTCCTTCGGCTCAGGCTTTCTCGCTCGATCGCTTGGATTCCGTCCGCTCCTCGGGGAGCTCCGTCACGGTCGCCTCGGTGAGCAGCAGCACGCCCGCCACCGAGACCGCGTTCTCGAGGGCGACCCGGACGACCTTCGTCGGATCGATGATCCCCGCTTCGATCAGGTCGACGTACTCGCCGCGTGCCGCGTCGAAGCCGAAGTTGCCCGACCCGCCGCGCATGCGCTCGATCACGACCCCGTCGTCGTACTCGGAGTTCTCCGCGATCTGCCGCGCGGGCGCCTCGAGCGCGCGGGCGAGGAGCGCAAGACCGGTGCGCTCGTCGCCGTCCGCCCGCGCGGCCTCCGCCTCGACCGCCATCGCCGCTCGCAGCAGCGCGAGCCCGCCGCCCGGGACGATGCCCTCGGCGATCGCGGCGCGCGTCGCGCTGATCGCGTCCTCGAACGCCTCCTTGCGGTTCTTCATCTCCGCTTCGGACGGCGCCCCGACGCGGATGACCGCGACGCCACCCGACAGCTTCGCGAGCCGCTCCTCGAGCTTCTCGCGGTCGTAGTCCCCGGTCGTTTTCGCGATCTCGGCCCGGATCTGCTCCGTGCGCGCCTTGATGGCCGCCTTGTCGCCTCCGCCGCCGATGATCGTCGTGGTCTCCTTGTCGACCACGACGCGCGCCGCGGTGCCGAGATCCGAGAGCTCGACGTTCTCGAGCCTGCGGCCGAGCTCCTCGGCGATGACGCGTCCCCCGGTCACGATCGCGATGTCCTCGAGCATCGCCTTGCGCCGGTCGCCGTAGCCCGGCGCCTTCACGGCGGCGCACGCGATCGCGCCACGCATGTGATTGACGACCAGCGTCGCGAGCGCGTCGCCGTCGACGTCCTCGGCGACGATGAGCAGCGAGCGGCCCGCCTTCACCACGCTCTCGAGCAACGGCAGCAGGTCCTTCATCGCCGTGATGCGCCGGTCGTGCAGCAGGATGAGCGGGTTCTCGAGCACGCACTCCATGCGCTCGGGGTCGGTCACGAAGTAGGGCGACACGTAGCCCCGGTCGAGCTGCAGGCCCTCGACGACGTCGAGCGTGGTCTGCGTCGTCTTCGCCTCCTCGACCGACACGACGCCGTCGGCGCCGACCCGCTCGAAAGCGTCCGCCACCAGCTCGCCGATCGACTCGTCGTTGTGCGCCGAGATCGCCGCGACCTGCGCCTTCTCCTTGCGGCTCGCGACCGCGCGCGACGACGCGCGCAGCGCCTCGGTCGCGACCGCGAGACCACGGTCGATGCCGCGCTTCAGGCCGATCGCGCTCGCGCCCGCGACGACGTTGCGCACGCCCTCGCGGAAGATCGCGTGCGCGAGGATGGTCGCGGTGCTCGTGCCGTCGCCGACCGCCTCGCCCGTCCGCTCCGCGACTTGACGCATCAGGCGCGCGCCGAGGTCCATCTCGGGGTCGGGAAAGCTGATCTCCTTCGCGATCGTGACGCCGTCGTTGCACACCAGCGGCTGCGCCCACTTGCGCTGGAGCAGCACGCACTTCGATCGCGGTCCGAGGGTGACCCGCACCGCGTCGGCGAGGAGGGTCGCGCCGGCGAGCACCTTTTCGCGCGCCTCCTCGCGGAAGAGTAGCTTCTTGTGAGCCATGCTTGCGCCCCCTGTCAGCGCGGCGGTGCAAGGGTCGTTCCACGGCCGCGTCGCATGCGCGGCCGGCGTTGCGCGAGGTCACCGCGCGGCACGGCGTCCGAGCACTGCGAAGCCGGGGCGGCCGCCGGTTGGCAGCAACGGGAACGGGCAGCGACTTCCGGCAAGCCTACCCTGGAGCGCGCGCGGGCACCGGCGCGAGGAGCGCCGCAGCTCGATCGCCTCGCACATCGCGCGGCCCCGCGTTTGCGAGCCGTCACGACAGCAGGCAGGGACCTGAAGCTCGAGGATCTCCTGTAGGAATCCGCCGGACGCGGGCGTGTCTCAGAAGATCCGCACCCGCCCGAGCAGGACGTCCTCGAGCAGCGCCGGCAGCTGGCCGAGCTCGCTCCGGACGATCTCCCCGGCAGGATCGGCGAGGCGCTCGGGAGGCTCGCCGTCCGTGGTCTCGAGCCGCACGTCGGCGACCCAGGGGTCGTCGACCGGCCGGCCGATGCGGCTCACGAGGTAGCACTCCGCGGCGCGCACGCCGGGCAGCGCCTCGACCAGCCTCGCCGCCGCCCGCTGCGCAACGAGATTGTAGAGCTTGCCGACGTGGGTCACCGGGTTCTTGCCCGCGACCGCCTCGAGCGACATCGGGCGCTGCGGCGTGATGAGCCCGTTCGAGCGGTTGCCGCGGCCGACCTGGCCGTCGTCGCCGGCCTCCCCCGAGGTGCCGGTCACCGTCAAGTAGAGCTCGCCGCGCTCGACGTCGTCCGCTGCGTTGACCACGACCTCGACGTCCTCCACACCCAGCGAACGAGCCGTCTCGCGCGCCAGCTCGGCGACGCGCGCCTTCTTCTCGAGGTAGTCGTCGACGCTCCTCACGTGCCGGTCGACGAACGCGCACGCGACCGTGAGCTGGATGCCGCCCGCGCTGCGCACGCCCATCACCTTGACGTCCTCGCCGACTTCCGGCTGGCTCGCGCCCTCCCCTTCCAGGCGCTCGGAGACCGCGAGAACCACCCGCTCGAGCTCGCTCGCGGGCGCGAAGCCGACGCCGATCGAGGTGTCGTTCGCGAGCCAGCGCTCGCCCGGCCGCTCGAAGAGCGCGCGCAGCTCGGTCGATCCCGGGCGCAGGAGCGACTCGAGCCGCACGTGGCGCGCCGGGTCGAGCGCGTGCAGGGTCTCACGCAGAGCGCCATCGCATGCTTCGAGGACGATGTCGTCGACCGGCAGCACGACGCCGCCGGCCTCCTGCGTCGCGCGTCCCGCGACGTAGATCTCGATCGGGGCCGTCACCTCGCCGCCGCCGAACGCGGGTCGCGCGGAGCCGGCGCGCAGCAGCGCCTTGTCGACGTTGTGGTGCAGGATCGCACCGAAGCGCTCGCGGTAGGCGCGGCAGAGCGCGACGCTGGCCCGCTCCGCGACGAGGTCGCAGATCGTGTCGGGATGCCCGCGCCCCTTGCGCTCGACGATCTCGACCGGCGCGCCGGCCGGCGTCGAGCGAATGCGGCTCACGACCAGCTTCATCCTCCTCCGGTCCCCTAGCCTGTCGCGGCGTGGCTCACCACCACAGCCCGCCGTCGGCGTACTCCCAGAGCAGGAAGCCGGCCACACGGTAGTCGAACGGCCGCCGTCCGCCGACCGGCACCTGGACGCCGACTGCGAGCGCCACGTGCCCGCGCAGACGGATCGCCTTGTAGAGCTGCGGCGTCAAGAAGAACGTCGACTCGTCCCGTGTCACGTCCTCGTGCGCCTCGAATTCGACCGTCGGCCACCAGTCGCGCCGCAGCGGGCCGAGCGGGTAGCTCAGAGCGAGGCGCGTGCGGAGGCCGCGGCTGGCGCGCGCCTCGTCGATCGGCGCGAGACCCTGGAGCTGCCCCTGCAGGACGAAGCCCGCGAGCTCCTTGCCGGCGAGCAGCGAGGGCTCGAGCTTCACCGTGCCGTCGCCCAGGCCGCGGTCGCGGTCGCCGCTCGGCAGCACCAGCTCGAGCAAGGCGGAGAGGATGGCCATGCGCGGCAGGCTCGCCCAAAGCACGTGCTTGTACGAGACCGCGACGTCGCCGACGCCGCCGACCGTCGCGCCGGCCGCGGGGTCGTCGATCACGAACGGCAGCGCGATCTCGGCCTGGCCGCGGGGCCCGATCCGCCGCTCGTAGATCAGCCTCGTCTGCCACGTTGCACTTGCCCCGGGCCCCTTGGTGAACTCCTGGGTCGCGACCGCCTCGTTCTCGGGAAACGCCTTGCTGGTGAAGATCGGACGACGGAAGTTGAGCTCGCCGCGCGGCCAGCGATCGTCGGCGCAGAACGAGCGGATGTAGTCGAGCACGCGGAGCGCCTGCTCTTCCGTGAGCGCGCCGGCGAAGGCCGGCATCTGGCTCGACAGCCCCATCCCCGGGCCGCCGTGCGCGACCACGAACGACCAGTCGCTGTCGGGCTCGCGGGACGTGAAGCTGCAGTCGGTGAAGTCCGGCAGCGGCACCTCGAAGCCGGTGAGGTCCGCGCGGCCGCGGCCGTCGGCGCCGTGGCACGCGGCGCACGCTTCCGCGTAGATCGTCTTGCCGTCCAGCTCCTCCGCGCCCGCGCCGCTCGGCATCGCCCCGAGCAGCGCCCCCGACAGGACGACGGTGGTGGCGAGGAGCGCGAGCCGGGCGGGCCTCACGGCCCGCACCCCTCGGGGTCGCAGCGCGTGAAGTACTCGCGCGCGATCGGCTCCTCGCCGACCCCGAGCTCGAGCACCTGGTCCTCCTTCGATCCCGAACGGTAGACCGTCACGCCCTTGACGCCGAGCCGCCATGCGCAGACGTAGGCGTCCGCGACCTCCTTCGGCGTCGCCGTCTCCGGTAGGTTGACGGTCTTCGACACGGCGTTGTCGACGTGGCGCTGGAAGGCCTGCTGCACGAGCAGGTGCTGACACGGCGCGACCTCGGTCGCGGTGACGAACAGCGCGCGCACGCTCTCGGGGACGTCGGTGACGCGGCCGAGATGTCCCTCGGCGACGACGCGCTCGAGCACCGCTTGCGCCCGCGCGCCGAGATGACGCTCGGCGTGGCGCGCGAACATCGGGTTGACCTCGACCAGGGGCTCGCCGCCGAGCGTGTGGCGCCGCCGGTAGGCGAGCGCGAACAGCGGCTCGATGCCGCCGCTCGTCCCCGCGATGATCGCGATGGTCCCGGTCGGCGCGATCGACAGCCGGGTCGCGTTGCGCACCCGCTCGCCACGCGCAGCGTAGACGCTGCTCTGCCAGTAGGGGAACGTCCCGCGCGCCGCGGCGAGCTCGCGCGACGCCTCGAGCGCCTCGCGCGCGATGAACGCCATCAGCCGGTCCGCCCACGAGATCGCATCGGGCGACGCGTACGACACGCCGAGGTGCAGCAGCAGCTCCGCGAAGCCCATGACGCCGAGCCCGATCTTGCGGCTGCCCTTGGCCGCGCGCTCGATCTCCGGCAGCGGCGCGCGGCTCACCTCGAGGGCGTCGTCGAGGAAGCGCACGCCGAGCCGCACGATTTCGGCGAGCCGCGGCCAGTCGACGTCCGCACCGTCGCGCGCGAGCATCCGCGCGAGGTTGATCGAGCCCAGGAAGCAGCTCTCGTAGGGCAGGAGCGGCACCTCGCCGCACGGATTGGTGGCGGCGATCCTCCCGAGCTCGGGCAGCGGGTTGGCGCGCTCGATCGCGTCGCGGAACAGGAGCCCGGGGTCGCCGCACGCCCACGCCGCGTGCGCGATCCGGTCGAGCACGTGGCGCGCGCGCAGCCGCCCCACCGGCCGCCGCGAGCGCGGGTGCAGCAGGTCGTAGTCCTGGTCCGCGAGCGCGGCCTCCATGAAGCCGTCGTCGACCGAAACCGAGATGTTGAAGTTCGCGAGGCTCGTGCCGTCGAGCTTCGCGTCGACGAACTCGAGGATGTCGGGATGGCGGACGTCGAGCACGCCCATGTTCGCGCCGCGGCGCCGCCCTCCCTGCTTGATGCTCGCGGTCGCCGCGTCGAACACGCGCATGAACGCGACCGGGCCCGACGCGCTGCCTCCCGTCGAGGTGACCGCCTCGCCGCGCGGCCTCAGGTTCGAGAAGTCGAACCCCGTGCCGCCGCCGGTCTTCTGGATCAGCGCCATCCCGCGGAGCGCGTCGAAGATCGAGGCGGTGCTGTCGTGGATCGGGAGGACGAAGCACGCGGCGAGCTGCCCGAGCGGCGTGCCCGCGTTGGCGAGCGCCGGCGAGTTCGGCAGGAACGCGAGCGAGCGGAGCAGCTCGTGGAAGCGGTCGCTCCACGCGACGTGCGCGGCGCCGTCGCCGAAGAAGCGCTCCGCTTCCGCGACGCCGCGGGCCACCCGCCACCAGAGCTCGTCGGGGGTCTCGACGACCCGCCCGTCCGCGTCGCGGCGCAGGCAGCGCGCCTCGAGCACACGCAATGCGTTCACGCCGAGCTCGCTCGGCGCTGCAGCAGCCGTGCCTTCGAGAAGCATGATCTTCGCCTGTTGCAAGAAGCTTGCCGTGAGCCGCAAGCCCCGGGGAGCGCTCACGCACCGCAGCCGCCGCGCACCGTTCCCGCTGCTTGGAGGGGTGCTGCGGTCCCCTTCCGACGCCTGCGAACCGGCCTCGGGCTCGGCCCCGGCGGCTTCGGGTGAACGGGAGCCTATCGCTCGGCCGCGCCGGCACGCAACCTGCGACGCCTCCCCGCGACATGCCGCGGGCCAGCAAGCGCCCCCGCGTCGCCCGCGGCGCGGCACGTCGGGCTCGCGGCCCACGGCCCGCGCCGGCCGTACGACCGGGGCACGTCAGCGACAACTTCGCCGTCGCGCGCCTGTTCGACCTGATGGCCGACGTCCTCGAGATCAAGGGGGAGAATCCGTTTCGGATCCGCGCCTACCGCCGCGCGGCGACCAACCTGCGCACCTTGACCGAGGACGTCGCGACGCTCGCGCGCGAGCAGCGCCTCGAGGAGGTGCCGGGCATCGGCAGCGACCTCGCGGGCAAGATCGTCGAGTACCTCGAGACGGGGCGGATCACGGACCTCGAGGAGGCCCAGCGCGGCATCCCGGACGGCGTGGTCGAGCTGATGAAGGTGCCGGGCATCGGTCCGACGACGGCCAAGGTGCTCTACGAGGAGCGCGGGGTGACGAGCCTCGACCGTCTCGAGACGCTCGCGCGCGCCGGTGCGCTGCGCGGCACCCGCGGCATCGGCGCGAGGACGGAGCAGAACATCCTGAAGGGCCTCGCGATCGTCCGCGCCGGGCAGGAGAGAATGCCGCTCGCGAAGGCGCTCCGCCTCGGCGAGGAGATCGTCGAGCAGCTCCGGCGCGTCCCGGGCGTGCGCCGCGCGGAGCTCGCGGGCTCCCTGCGACGGCGCAAGGACACGATCGGCGACATCGACGTGCTGGTCACGGCGGACCAGCCCGACGCCGTGATGCGGGCCTTCGTCGCGCTGCCGCAGACGCTCGAGGTCCTCGAGCGCGGCGTGACCAAGGCGGCGATCCGCCACCGCGAGGGCATCCAGGTCGACCTGCGCGTGGTCGAGCCCGACTGCTTCGGCGCCGCGCTCGCCTACTTCACGGGCTCGAAGCAGCACAACATCCGGCTGCGCGAGCGCGCGCTGAAGAAGGGGCTCACGATCTCGGAGTACGGCGTCTTCCGCGTGCGCGGCGGGAGCCGCGTCGCCGGCGCGACGGAGGAGGAGGTGTACGCGTCGGTCGGTCTGCCCTGGATCCCGCCCGAGCTGCGCGAGGACGCGGGCGAAATCGAGGCGGCCGCGGAGGGCCGGCTGCCGCGGCTCGTCGAGCCGGGCGACATCAGGGGCGACCTGCACTGCCACACCGCCGCGAGCGACGGCCACTCTTCGATCGAGGAGCTCGTCGAGGCGGCCGAGCGCCGCGGCTACGCCTACGTCCTGATCTCCGACCACAGCGCCGCGACGCGCGTCGCCGGCGGGCTGAGCGCATCCGAGCTCGCCCGGCACGTGCGCAGGATCCGCGCCGTGCAGGAGAAGCACCCCGGCATCACGGTCCTGGTCGGCACCGAGTGCGACATCCTCGCGGACGGCGCGCTCGACTACCCCGACCACGTGCTGGCCGAGCTCGACCTGGTGGTGGCCGCGGTGCACAGCAAGCTGAAGCAGCCGAAGCAAGAGATGACGGAGCGCCTGTGTCGCGCGCTCGCCAACCCGCACGTCGACGTGCTCGCGCATCCGACCGGCCGCCTGATCGGCGAGCGGGCGCCGTACGACGTCGATCTCGACGCCGTGCTGCGCGCCGCGAAGCGGCACGACAAGGCCGTCGAGATCAACGCCCGGCCGGAGCGACTCGACCTGTGCGACGTGCACGCGCGGCGCGCGCACGAGCTCGGCGTGCGCCTCGCGATCTCGACCGACGCGCACACCGTGGACGAGCTCGGCTGCATCGCGCTCGGCGTGGCGACGGCGCGCCGCGGCTGGATCGAGCGCGACGAGGTGATCAACACCTGGCCGGTCGAGAAGCTCCTCGCCTGGGCGCGGCGGGGCGGTACGGCGCGGGAGCAGGCGGCGTCGTGAGCGAGGCGGGCCCACGCCGCTCGTTCTTCGATCTGTGGTCGCTCGTCTACGACCTGCCGCCCGTGCAGTGGGCGACGTACTGGCCCGTGCACGAGGCGGTCATGGCGGAGCTGCGGCGCTGGCAGTGCGGCCGCGTCCTCGACCTCGGCTGCGGCACGGGTCAGCTCACCGTGCGCATCGCCTCGGAGCTCCCCGGCTGCGCCGTCACGGGCTGCGACTTCTCGCGCGGTATGCTCGAGCACGCCGTCGCGCGCGCCGCCGGCCTGCGCAGCGCCGCGGTGCGCTGGGTGCGGGGCGACGCCGGGCGTCTGCCCTTCCGCGCGGGCGCCTTCGACGCGGTGGTCTCGACCGAGGCCTTCCACTGGTTTCCCGACCAGGACGCCGCGGTGGCGGAGATGCATCGCGTTCTCGCCCCGGGCGGGCTCGTGCTGCTCGCCCTCGTCGCCTCGCCGAGCGGGCTCGTCGCGAGCGGCCTGCACGCCGCGTCGCGGCTCGTCGGCGCGCCCTTCTACTGGCCGACGTCCGACGAGATGCGCCGGCGGCTCGAGCGCGCCGGCTTCCACGTCCTCGGCCAGAAACGGATCTTTCGCTTGCCAGGCGGCATGCTGCTGCCGCCCGTCCTGACGCGCGCGGTGCGTCTGGACGAGGCGCGGAACGCCGCCGCTCCCGGCGGGCGGGCCACCGATGCAACGACGGCTCGAGACCCCCGCTGCGGGCGCTCGTGACGCGCTGCGCGGAGGCGCGCCGCCGTCGCGCCCCGCTCGGCCCGTGCGACACCATGGTCGTGCTCGGCCCTTCCCATGCCTTGGAGCCGCGCCCGATCGCGCTTCCGAGGGCTGCAAAGGTCGACCCGCGCACGGGCCGGCAGCCGACGCCCAACGCCGCCGGCCGGCGGCACGCAACCTGCGAGCCGAGCAAGCGATGGCAAGGCCGTGGAGCGAGTGCACGAGGTTGCAGAGCCGATGCTGCTGATGCACGAAGCCTGGCCATGACGCCGCCGGTACGCCGCGGCCCCCGGAGTGCTCGATGAACCGAACGTACCTGATGGCAATTGACGCCGGTGGCAGCGGCGCGCACTGCCTGCTCGTCGACGCCGCGACCGGCGCGGTGACCCGGACGCTGCAGCGCTGGCGACACCCGGTCGCGCCCGGCACGGGCGGCCTCGGCAGCGACCTCGATCCGGGGGCGGTGCGCGAGGCCGTCTCGACCGCCGCGCGCGACGCGCTCGCGCGCGCGGAGGCGTCGCCCGGGCAGGTCGCGGGCGTCGCGGTGACCGGCATGCGGCACACGACCGTCCTGCTCGGCGACGGCGACGAGGTCCTGCTCGCGACGCCGAACCGCGACGCCCGCGCCGCGGCGGAGGGCTTCCGCATCGCCGGCGAGATGGGCGACGAGCTCTACCGGCGCACCGGGCACTGGCCGAGCCCGCTGTCGACGGCGGTGCGTCTCGCGTGGCTCGCGGCGACGGACGCGGCCGCCTGGCGGCGTGCGCGCGCGCTGGCAACGCTGCCCGACTGGATCGGGTACCTCCTGACCGGGGTGCTTGCGACCGACGCCACGCAGGCCTCCGAGACCCTGCTGTTCGACGTCGCCAAGCGCGCGTTCGACGACGACCTCGCGAAGCGCCTGGGCGTGCCGTCCCACCTCCTGCCGCCGGTGCTGCCCGCGGGCGCGCTGCTCGGACCCCTCACCTCGCAGGGCGCCGAGCTTCTTGGCTTGACGCCGGGGATCCCGGTCGGCGTCGCGGGGGCGGACACGCAGTGCGGGCTTCTCGGCGCGGGCGCGCTCGCGCCCGGCATGGCGGCGGTGATCGCCGGCACGACCGTCCCGGTGCAGATGGTCGTCGACCGGGCGGCGATCGACGACGCCCAGCGGTTGTGGACCGGATGCCACCTCGCCGACGGGCTCTGGGTGCTCGAGAGCAACGCGGGACCGATGGGCGAGGCGCTCGACTGGCTCGCGCACGTCCTGTTCCCGGACGACCCGGGCGCGGTGGCGCGCTTCCTCGCCGAGGCGACGCGCTCCGAGCCCGGCGCCGCAGGCATCGTCTCGACCATCGGCTGCGACGTGATGAGCGCGCGCGAGATGCGCCTGCCGATCGGCGCGCTGACGCTCTCGCACCTGACCAGCGCGGGCGATCCGCGGAGACGTGCGCACGTCGCCCGCGCCGTGGTCGAGGGCATGGCGTGCGCGCTGCGCGCGAACCTCGAGCAGATCGCCGCGGTGGCGGGATGCGCGCCGGCCGAGGTGCGCTTCGCGGGCGGCATCGCCCGCAGCAACCTCTTCGCCGCCGTGCTGAGCGGCGTGCTCGCGACACCGGTCATCCGCGCGCGCACCGCCGAGGCAACCGGCCTCGGCGCCGCGATCTGCGCCGGCGTCGCGGCAGGCACGTTCCGCGACCTGTCCGAGGGCGTCGCGCGGCTCGCCGGCGAGGCGCAGCGCACCGAGCCCGACGCCGCGCAGGCGGACACGTATTGCGAGCTCTACGACGCCTGGCAGCGCGCCGCCGCCGCCCGCGCCGAGGCCGACCGCGTCGGGCGCGAGACGGCGCTCCCCTGGCTGCTCCGCCGCCTCGGCGAGCAGCGCGCGGCGCGCAGGGCCGCGCACCGTCCCCGCATCCTCGTGACCGCCGACCTCGACGAGGCGGCGCTTGCCCGGCTCCGCAAGCTCGGCGAGGTCGAGTACGCGAGCTTCCGCGAGAAGATGCGCCTGCTCACGGGCGACGATCTGGTCAGCGCGCTCGCCGGCTTCGAGGCGTTCATCACCGAGGTCGACGTCCTCGACGCTGCGGCGCTCGCCCGCCTGCCGGAGCTGCGCGTCGTCGCGAGCTGCCGCGGCAGCGTGGTCAACGTCGACGTCGCGGCCTGCACCGCCTACGGCATCCCGGTGCTGAACGCGCCCGGGCGCAACGCGGACGCGGTCGCCGACCTGACCGTCGCCTTCCTGCTCATGCTCGCGCGGCGCCTGCCCGAGGCGTCGGCGTTCCTGCGCCAGGGCGACATCGAGGCGGGCGACATGGGCCGCATGGGACAAGCCTTCACCACGCTGCGCGGGCACGAGCTCTGGCGCCGCACCGTCGGGCTGGTCGGTCTCGGCGCCGTGGGCCGCGCGGTCGCGGCGCGGCTCAAGCCCTTCGGCGCCCGGGTGCTCGCGTTCGACCCGCACCTCACGGACGAGGAGGTGCTCCTCACCGGCGCCGAGCCGGTGTCGCTCGACACGCTGCTCGCCTCGAGCGACTTCGTGAGCCTGCACGCCGCGGTGACCGACGCGACGCGCGGCATGATCGGCGCCCGTCAGCTCGCGCGCATGAAACCCGGAGCGTTCCTCGTCAACACCGCGCGCGCGGCGCTCGTCGACCACGACGCCCTGCTCGCCGCGCTGCGCGAGGGCCGGCTCGCGGGCGCCGCGCTCGACGTCTTCCCCGTCGAGCCGCCGGGCTCGGACGATCCGCTGCTCGCGCTGCCGAACGTGATCGCGACGCCGCACATCGGCGGCAACACCGCCGAGGTGGCGGCGCACCAGGGCGACATCATCGCCCGCGACCTGCCCGCGCTGCTCCGCGGCGAGGCGCCGCGGCACGTCCTGAACCCCGAGGTGCTGCGCGACTTCGACTGGTCGCAGCCCCGGCCGCCGGTCG
>FWPU01005568.1_pt1 | contig 26999 bp, 23 predicted proteins | sample 2228361 | NCBI WGS metagenome assembly FWPU01 (sample SAMEA103939777, study PRJEB20133) | metagenome
GCGAGGGCGCAGAGCGCCCGAAGCAATCCCCCGCGTCAGCGGGAGTCGTGCCTCAGCGCCCGCTGCTGCTCCGCTCTCCCAGCGGGAGCGGGGCGGGAGCGGGGCGGGAGTGAGGGCGCGCAGGCGATGGCCACGCCGCCGCCATCCCGGTCCTCCCAGCGTTCGGCGCGCGATCGGTGCTGCCCCAGCAACCGCTCTGCGGAGTGCTCCCGCCGCATCGTTCGCCCAGAGGCAGGGTGTGCGTGGCTGACTAATGTGACTATCTATCTAAAGTTGGTATTACTGGTACCTGCCCCAGCATTCACGTCTACTACCTGACCGAGCCGGTCTTCTTCGGCAGCGTGACGACGGTGCTGGAAGCGTTCACGACAGCAGGCGATTATCACTCGATCATCATCAGTATGCGTGGCGTGCCACTGGTCGATGCGATGGGGATTCAGGCGCTCCACCAGATCATCACCGAACACAAAGCGCGCGGCGGCGAAGTCATCTTTACCGCGCTCCAGCCGGCTGTGCTTGATATGTTCCGCCGCACCGGCCTGTTTGATCTGATTGGGGCGCGCAATATCTACTGGAGTTCGGCGAACGCGATTATCGAACTCCACGAGCAGCGATTGGTGGCCGGCTGCCCGCGCTGCCACGCGCACGGCGAGAGCTGCGAAGTGTTGAAGATGGCGCGCGAACGGCTGTCGAGTCAGTTGAATACCCCGCCAACTGCTCCTGTTCAGCCGTCGCCGTCTGCTGATTGACAGACTGCTCTGCGTGACTGTCGCTCCGCATCGAGTATGATGAAGACAATCGAGCAGCAATAGCGCAGAGCGAGGTTTATGTCGAGCCAGCTATCATTGTTGGTGATCACTCCAAACCCGGCGCTTGATCGGATCATGATCGCGCCGGGGTTCCGTCTTGGGCAGGCCCAGCGGGTCAGCCAGAGCCTGGTTGCCGCCGGCGGGAAGGGTTTGAACGTGGCCCGTGCTGCGCGGGCGCTTGGTGCGCGCCCGCTGGTCGCCGCGCCGCTTGGCGGTCTGACCGGCCAGCAGGTCGCCCAACTGGCGAGCAGTGAAGGATTGGAACTTCGCTCAGTCTCGCTTGCCGCTGAGACGCGGGTGTGCGTGCTGGTGGTTGATCCATCTGTCGGGCAGGTGACGGTGTTGAATGAGCATGGGCCGCGCCTGACCGCAACTGAGTGGCTGACCTATGCAACGATGGCGCGAGATACGCCAGCGGAATGGTGTCTGATCTGTGGCAGCATCCCGCCCGCTGTCGATCCGGCAGCGCTGGCAGAGTTGATCGGTGCGTTGCGCGCCGACGGTCGGCGGGTGCTGGTCGATACGAGCGGCCCGGCGCTGGCCGCGACGCTTGCGGCTCAGCCCGACGTGATCAAGGTGAATGGCGACGAACTTGGCGAAGTATTGGGGATGCCGATCAGCGATCCGGAGACTGCGCGCCAGGCTGCGCTGACGGTTCAACAGCGCGGCATTGACACTGTTGTCGTCACGCTGGGCGCAGCCGGCGCTGTCGGGGTTGATCGCGCGCAGCAGGCCTATGCCGAGCCGCCGTCAGTTACCGTGATCAACCCGATCGGTTGTGGCGACTCATTCTTCGCCGGGCTGGCTACGGCGCTCAGCCGCCGGCATCCACTCGCCGAGGCAATGCGGCTGGCCACAGCATGCGGCGCGGCTGACGCGCAGACGATCGCGCCCGGACAGATTGACGCGAACACAGTGCGCGAGCTGTCTGGCCAGGTCGCTATCCGTCACGAGTGAACATCAACAGGTTGCGGCGGGTTCGCGCCGATCAATCGCGCCAACTGCCGCATATGATCGGCGGTCAGGTAGGCGCTACGCTGGCCGGTAGCCGTGTAGAAGGTCAAATCGCCGCCTGCGCCCAGGATAAGCCGATAATCGCCAATATCGCGAATGCGCTTCTGCACCGCGCTCAGCAATTCGCGCAACATCGCCACTTCATCAGCGTTAAGCACAACTGCGTCGTAGCCCCGGATCAGATGGTGCAGCACCAGCGCTGGCGTTGCTGCGGGATGGTACGCAACTTCAAACTCACCGATCAGCGTGATCTGCATGCTCTGACTCCCTTCCGACTGGCCAGGAGCGCGTTGCGATCACGACCTGCCAGATACTCTCTTCGCCAAATGGAACTGGGGGTAGGGTCGCGTCACCAAACACACTCAGTGGCTTGAGACCGGCAGTGCGCAGCATTGCCGTCAACTCGGGACAGCCGTACAACCTGATGTGATCGCCGGGATGGGTGACATCGATACCGCGACTGGCATCGATATAGCGATAGTTGATGTCGAGCGAGGCGCGGCGGGGATCGAAGCTGGCCGCGCGCAAGACGAAGCCGGCACCGACGGGATACCAGCCGCTGCGAAACTCGCGCAGATAACGTTCGATCTGGTAGGGATTGAGGCATTGCGCCACCAGCTTGCCGCCGGGTGCCAGCGCGCGAGCGATGCCGTTGAGCACCGCCTGATTCGTCGCATCATCAAAAAAACCAAGACTGCTGTTCATCAGCAAGATCGCGTCAAAGCGGGCCTGATAGGGCAGATTGCGCATGTCGCCAACCACAAACTCAACGCTCAACCCCTGCTCGGCGGCGCGAGCGCGCGCATGGTTGATGACGGTCGCTGCCGCATCCAGCCCTACCACTGTCCAGCCCCGCGCCGCCAGCGCAATACTGTGACGACCGCCGCCGCAGGCCAGGTCGAGTATGGTCTCGACCCCGCGCAGACCAAGCGCATCGATCAAAAAATCGACTTCGCGGCGGGTCAATTCATCGGCATACTGGCGGTAATGGGCGAACTCGTAGACCTGCAAGAGTTCTTCCCACCACTCGCGGGACGCTTCTGCAGCCATCATCCTCCCTGCTCCGGCTACAGATCAATGGTGCGTGGCATGATCGGCAATTCATCCACACGCAGGCTGGGCGGCAGTGAGCACACCCAGAGTAATGCCTGAGCCACATCATCGACGGTCATCAAGCGCTTGCGCAATTCTTCTGCCGGATTGAGCGGAGCAACATCGGCGTTGATCATCCCTGAAAAGACCGTCGTCACGAACACATTGTAAGGGCGCAGCTCCTGAGCTAGCGCCTGCGATAGGCCAGAGAGCGCGAACTTCGCGGCGCAGAAGGGGGCGATGTTGGCGACACCGACCTTGCCTACCCGCGAGCCGAGATTGACGATGGTGCCGCTCCGCTGGCGTTTCATGTGCGGAACGACCGCGCGCATCAGATAGAAGACGCCATTGAGATTGACATTCATCACTGCATGCCAGTCGGCATCGGAAAATTGCTCAAGCGGCGCAATCTTTTCCACATTCCCGGCGCAATTGAGCAGGATATCGATCCGCCCCAACATTTTAATGGTGCTGTCGATCAGATGCTGCACCTGCGCAGGAACGGTAATATCAGTCGAGATCGCAAAGGCATGATGCCCCTCGGTCGCAATCATGCTGACCAGATGTTCGAGGCGATCAACCCGCCGGGCCGCGACGATAACGGTTGCGCCTTCGCGGGCAAACAGGCGCGCCGCCGCGTAGCCTACGCCACTGGAAGCGCCGGTAATGATGGCTACACGCCCCTTCAGCTTCATGTTTCGTTCTCCGCTAATCGCGTTTTGTTGAAGGTTCCATAAAGTATTATACCTGAGGAATATTGAAACTGAAGAAGATTCTAGGGATGCGCCTTGTAATGATCGATGAGGAGCGCGCATGTGACGGCGCGCCGACTCCTGATAACTTGCCTCCTCACCCACCGTGGCAATATTTGAAAGGAGAGGGTTGCGATGAAGGTATAGAACGAAAAGTCATCGCATACCTTCCCGCACAGTGTGGCGATCGCCGCCTCATGGGAAGGCATAGACAGGATGTCTCGCGCTGAAACGAGAGATTGCTGCCGACGCTCACGCGCCCTCACAATGCTGCGCCTTCCGCCTGGTTACATTCTGGTAGGCTCAGCGCGTTATCATTGCGCTGGCGCGAAAGTAATGGTATAACATAACAGGTAGCAACTTGTCAGGAGAAGGAGCGCAATGTACCGGGAGACAATCGCCGATCTGTTACACCACCCACGGGTTGTTGAGACACGTTACCACATGCACCATAGTATCCCCAAGCACGATCACCTGATGCGTTCAGTGCATTTCTCGTATTATCTGGCGCCTCTGTTTGGCGCTGATCAGGTTACGTGCGCGCGCGCTGCCCTTCTCCACGATCTTGACTCACGCTACGGCACACTGACCACGCATGGCGCGATCGCGGCAAAGGTGGCAGCCGAGCTAGGTGAGCCAGAAGCGGTGTCGGCGGCCATCATCAGTCACATGTACCCCTTCGGCCCGCGGCCAACCACGCGCGAAGGCTGGGTGCTGGCAGTGGCCGACAAACTGGCCTCACTGGCCGACCTGAGCGCCTTCATCGGCGGGCTATTCTCTGGTCGCAGCCTGCGCGTGCGTCGACAACTCTACCAAACCGATCCCTTCTACGCGGCGCGACGGGCGCGGCGGCGCCATCGCCGGCTGATCACTGCGCTCTGGCAGCGGCTGGGGCGGAGCGGTCTGTCAAAGATGTCGTTGCGTGGGCAAACCTCGCGGTAGGCATCAGTCTCAAGCTCTCCAGAACGCATAAAGAGGGGCGTAGTTAGAACTACGCCCCTCTTTCGTCTCGCTCAGGCTGACAGTTCGTCGCCTGAAGGCGCGCGTTTTGGTTGATCGTCGGCAGGTTGCGGGGGTGACGCCTGATGTTCCTTCTCTGGGGAGGGTGAAGGCGTGGCCTGGGTTTCAGCCGCCATGCCGGCCAGCGGAACTGCCAGCCGCATCCGTTCAGGCAACACCCCAGCCGGACTCGGCGGGACACTGAGCCGTCCATATAAATAGGTAAAAAGATCGCGCGCCATCGCGCTGAGCGGCGCGGAGAGGATCGCGCCCAGCAACCCAAAGATTTGCGAGCAGACCACCAGCACGACCATCAGAACCGCAGGATGCACGCCAACGCTCTCGCCGATAATGCGCGGCACCAGGATATTATTTTCGAGCTGCTGGATAGCGATATAGAGGATCGTCACCGCCAGCGCAGTGGTGGGCGAGTCGGCCAAACCCAGCAGAATCGCCGGAATCGCGCCAATGATCGGCCCAATCACCGGCACCAGTTCGGTCACGCCGGCGACAACCGCCAGCAGCACGGTATACGGGATGTTCATGCCGGCCATGTTGAGCGCAGTCAGACCGATCCACGCCGCCAGCCCAACCGACGTGCCCAAAATCAACTGCCCGCGCAGATAGCTGCTCAGGTCGTGGTCGATAATTGTCACCATTGCCCAGAAGTCAGCCCGCGCGCGCGGCGGGATCAGGCGATCGAGATAATCGCGCCCGGCGCGCTGGTCGATCAAGACGTAAAAGAGCCAGAACGGCACCAGGAAAAAGCCGAGCAGGAAGGTCACAGTGTTAACGACCGAGAGCACGCTATTGATCAGAAACTGGCCGACGTTCTGCAAGTAGCTGACAAAGTTGCTGCGCAGCGTACTCAGCCCCTCAGCGGCAGCGGCAGAGAGCGCGCTTTGCACTTCAGCCTGGACAGCGGGAGGCAGACTTGCCAGCAGTTGTTCGTATTCATTGATCCAGCGGTTGGCTTCGCGCTGAATGGTGGCAATATCGGGCAGCGAACGAATGAGGTCGCTGATCTGGGCAATCAATGGGGGCACAATGAAGGCAATCGCCGCGACAACAGCGCCAAAGGTGAGCGCATATACCAGTATGATCGCCAGCCAGCGCGGCAGCCAGCGATTGAAGAAGTTGACGACGGGCAGAAACAGGTACGCCAACACCCCGCCAAAGATGAAGGGCGTAATAGCGCTGCCTGCACTCGACAACAACCACCAGATCAGGTAGAGCGAGAACGCGATCAGCAGCCAGCGCGCCGCATGACGAATATATTCGGGCTTGAAAAGACTCATGCCGCCTCAACAGGGTAATAAATCAAATCCTCTTAGCGATCATCGCGCGAGCTGAGCGTGTTGACCGTCAGCATGGTAGCAATCGAGTTGCCGGTATTCGTCCAGGTATAGGCGGTATCATCGCGGAAAAAGAGCGTATCGCCCGCTGCGAGATCGTATTGTTCTTCACCTAAAGTATACCGCACATTGCCCGACAACACATGCACCATCTGACTCCCGCGGGCGGAAAAACCCTGCTGGCTGGCGCCGGGATACGCTTCGATCAGGCGCGCATCGAGATCACTGTTGGGCGGCAAAAGTGAAAAGACCTGCACTGGCGCATCATCAAGCGACAGACGCACCCGGTCGGCTGGCCGCACGACCTGGCCGACCTGCTGGTTGTCTTCACCCTCGAAAAAGTGGGTCATCTGCACACTGAAAAACTGCGCCAGCTTGCGCAGATTGGCTACCGATATATTCACTTTATCGCGTTCAAGGCGGCTCAGGAACGATGGCGTCAAACCCGATCCTTCTGAAACCTCCTGTAGGGTCAGGCCGCGTTCCTGCCGCAGGCGACCGATCTTTTGTCCGAGTGACATACGCTATCTCTGAGAAACAAAGATGAGCGATCCGCTCGCTCGTTATGCTGGTAAACATCGTTGTCTCAAAGGTTTTTCTCTGTTCGTTGTGATTATACGCCAGTGATTAAGCTGCGTCAAGGTGTTGCACAGGGAGAATGATCGCTGTTTAAGCGATATTGGCGCGTTATGACGCAAACATTGCACAAGTTTCATTAATGCAAATGACGTGACAGGTCATGATAGTTTCTTCACACCACGCGGTCGCGCCGACGCAGTAACCAGGCGGCGACCAGCAGACAGGCAATGGCGTAGGCAATCAGGGCCAGCCAGCGTCCCAACAGGTGTTCGGGGGTGTGGTTGAACGCGGCCTCGGTCTCAAGAAAACCGGCAGTGCAGCCCGGAGGAATACTCCCCTGATTGTCGGTGTTGGGCAGATTGCAGAGCCGGTTCAGATCAAAGCTCGCGCCAAGCGCATCCATCGTCCAGCGACTGATGGTCAACCACGAAAGCGGCGTCGCCAGACCTTCAATTGCGAAGATCAGGCCGGCAAACAAGATCTGCGGAATAAGCGCAAAGGGCACCAGACTGATTGCGCGATCGGGGGTTGCCGAAGCAGCGCTGATCGCCAGCCCAAGGGCCATGCCGGCCCCCGATGACAGGCCAAGGGTGACGAAGGTCTCGATCAGTGGCGGAGCGATCAGGCCGGTCTCGCCCGGCAGGACGACCTTGAGCAAGAGTATTGCCAGCAAGATCACGGTTTGGGCCACGATCAGCAGGCTGAGCACAGTGACTTTCGAGAGCAGGTACGGCATGATGCGTAGATTGACCAGTCGTTCGCGGCGGTAGACCGGTTGTTCCTTGGTGATTTCGCGCGCAGCGTTGATGATGCCGAACCAGACACTCACCGTCGCCAGCATAAAGAGCACTTTCTTGGCTTCGCTGCGTTGGATCAGATCCTGGGCCTGCACGCCGGTCAGCGCATCGCTGCGCGCCACCAGCAGCAGCAGCAACGCAATGATAGGCGCCTGCAAGAGCATGATCGCCAGGTTGCGGCGATCCTGGAGCATCAGGTCAAGATAGCGGCGAGTGAGCAGCCAGAACTGGCGGAAGGCCGAAGCAGGTCGGGCGGAAGATTGCGCAGCGCTGACCCGTGTCTGCGGCCCCGCCGGCGCAGCAGCCAGCCTGTTTGCGACGTAATGCTGGTAGAGTGACGATTTGCGATACCGCATCTCCCAGAGTTCGGCCAGACTGGGCGGCGACGACGCCTGCGGGTTGGCCGCCTGCCAGGCAGCGTATTCCTCCTTGAGATCCTGGCGCACAACGGGATGGTCACTGCTGGCTACACCTTCGATTTTGGTGTAGATGTCGGCGAAATCGCCGCTCGCAATCATGAAGAAGCGCAACGCCTCGGCAGGCGGGCCAAAGAAGACCATGCGTCCATCGCCAGCCATGAAGATGACATGATCACACTGCGTGATGTTGGCTGTGGCATGAGTCACCAGCACCACTGTGCGACCGCTGTCGGCCAGGCGGCGCAAGGTATACATCATCTTCTTTTCCAGCCCTGGATCGAGACCGCTGGTTGGTTCATCGAGAAAGAAGAGGCTCGGATCGGCCAGCAATTCTGCGCCAATGCTGACACGCTTGCGCTGCCCGCCAGAGAGGGTCTCGATCGGCTTGTCGCGGTGGATGGTCATTTCGACATCGTCGAGCACCCGTTCGATCCGGGCGGCAATCTCTTGATCAGCCATGTCGGCAGGCAAGCGCAGCCGCGCCGCGTAGTCGAGCGCGCGTTGCACCGGCAATGGTCGATGGAGAATGTCGTCTTGCGGCACGTAGCCGAGAACTGCGCGATAGGCGTCAAAATTGCGGTAGAAGTCATCGCCGTTGACCAGCACCTGCCCCTGATCGGCTGGCGCGTAGCCGCAGAGCGCCTTCATCAGGGTGCTCTTGCCCGTGCCCGAACCACCCACGATAGCCACGAACTCGCGTGGTTTGATCGACAGCGAAACATCGCGCAGAATGACGCGGGTTTTACCCTGGCGACTGACCATGCGGGTCAAATTGCGGGCATCAATCCGCAATGCGCCGCGCTGGTCGTAGCGATCGAGACTGGTGACGTTGTAGACCAGCTTGAATGCGCCGATCTGAATGATGTCGCCCGGCTTGAGCGTGACCGGCTGGCTGATGCGCTGCCCATTGACAAAGGTGCCATTAGTGCTCCCCATGTCACGCAGCGCCATGCTCCCGTCAGCGTTTCGATCAATCTGGGCGTGAAAGCGGGAGACCTGCGGATTGGCAAGCACAATGTCGCATCCGACCCGACCGATGGTGATTTCAGGATCGTTTGGATCAAGCGGAAACCGGTCGGGCGCATCGCCGGCGACTGTGGCAGTCAGCGCGGGATTACGGTAGGTGAGCGTAACGAAATTGCCGGTGGCCGGATCGCCGATGCGGATCACATCACCGTCGGCAAGGTCGCGCGTAGTGACCCGCTGCCCGGCAAAGAGCAGACCATTGCGGCTGCCCACGTCAACGATGCGGTGCCCTGCCCCATTGGGTTCGATGCGGGCATGGCGACCACTGACGAACCGCGATTGCAGCACTATGTCGTTGTCGGGGGCGCGGCCAAGCGTGAGCGGCTGATTGGCCAGCGGCGCATCGCGCTCGTAGCCAGCCTCGCTGATGTGCAGGAAAGCGCTGCCTGCCGCGATGATCGTGGTTGGAGAGCCGGTCGCTGGCATGGGTAGCTGCCGTCCGCACGACACACAAAAACGAGCGTCAGGGCGCGACAGCGGCGCCTGACAGAACGGGCATACCGAAGGCCTGGCAGTCGCCACGGCAACAGCTCCTGTGCTATAATGCGAACGCTTCACCTGTTCCGCTCTTTAGATAGCACACAATATCCAGATTTGCAACTGCGACGCATCCTGTCGCTCGTTGCCAGCGTCATATCAACAGCACGAACCGTGATGTGGTAAGGGAAACCGGTGACAGCAGCCAATTCGCGGCGATGCCCAGTTTGTGGTCAGGCGATCGATCCTGCGCGTCAGACGTGTCCTCACTGTGGCACGCCAGCGCCGGTCATTCCCGAGCGGATTGCGCTTGCTGGCGACCGGCAGCTTTCGCTGAGCGGCGATACGTTGAGTCTGCGCGAATTGCTGGCGATCGTCGAGGCCGGGATTGCCTTCTGGCGGCGCCGGTTTGAAGATAGTGAAGGGCTGGCGCGCGAACAGGCTGCCGCATCGCTGCGCGATCTGTCGCTTATTCTGTCCGGTCTGGCCCAACAAATTGCCCAGGGTCGCGAGACGGTTCGCATCACCGGTCGATTGCCGACGCAGCGACGCTATCCGCTGGCCTGCCCGCTGTGTGGAAGGGGGAATCGGGCCAATGCCCGCTTTTGCGTGTCGTGCGGCGCGGCGCTGAAACCACCCTGGCGCCCAGCAACGCCGCCGCGACCGCTGCGGGCAGACATTGCCGGACGCAGCCATACCGGTCGCGTGCGCCCGATCAATGAAGACTCGGTCTACGCTGGCCTGTTTAGCCGCGGTGACGAACCGATTGGCCTGCTCTTGCTGATTGCTGATGGCATGGGCGGCATGGCTGCCGGTGAAGTTGCTTCCCACATAGCTGTTGAAACGGTTAAAACGGCATTACAGGTCGCGCTGGCGAACGACGTACCGGCAAGCAGTGATCAGTGGCTGGCCATCTTGCGCGCTGCCGCCCAGCAAGCCAACGAACGGATCTACGCGGCGGCGCAGGCTGACCGGCAGCGCTCCGGCATGGGGACAACCCTGACTGTTGCCCTGGCCAGTGGCCGAAGCGTGTATCTGGCTCACGTCGGCGATAGTCGCGCCTATTTGATCACACCGGGGACGACTGACGAATCGCCGGTATGGCAGCAATTGACGACCGATCACACGATCGTCGCGCGCCTGGTCGATATTGGTCAACTCTCGCCAGAGGCGGCGCGCGCGCATCCGCAGCGCCACATGCTCTATCGCTCATTGGGCGCTGGTCTGCAACTCGACATTGATACGCGCAGCCAGCCACTCGCGCCCGGCGATATTTTGCTGCTCTGCTCAGATGGGCTATTTACGCATGTGGGTGATGACGAAATGGCGCACATCGTTGCCCGGCGCGATCCTGCGCTGGCCTGTGCCGATCTGATCGCGCTCGCCAATCAACGCGGCGGAGATGATAATATTTCGGTAGCGATTGCCCGTTTCTACGAATCACCTGCACCCTAGACCAAACGTATGCGTTGTTCTGCATGTGGGGCGGAAAATCGAGCGATAGCCCGCTGTTGCGCCGTCTGTGGTCATCCCCTGGGAGGACGACAGCTCTTGCCAGTCAGCGAAGGATTGCTCAGCGCGCTGATTGCCGATCCGCCTGCTGATCCCGCACCACCTTCCAACGGCGAGGAGAACGCTATGGAGTCGGCTCCACAACTATTCGCAAACCGGTATGCGCCTGTCTATCCGCTCACTGAACCATTGCCTGTCGGCCCGCTTGAGGTGCGTGATCTGGCGCCCTGGCAGCGGTGCTGGGCATGCGGTTCGACAGACAATGACGCTAACGAGCAGTATTGCCACAATTGCGGTGCCGCGCTGGAGGCGCGGGTCTATCCCGCCTTCCTCTGTCTGCGCGATACGCCGACGGGGCCGGCTCTGATTACGCACCTGAGCGATCCGCTGGCCCGCGCCATTTTGCCCGACGTTGTCGATCAATGCGATCTGGATGGCATGCAACTGACGGTGCTGACCGAAAACGATGCCCCGGCAATCGCTGCGCCACTCGATGAGACGACCGCGCTGGTGATCGGGGCTGCGCTGGCGCAATTGCTGGTCAGCCTGCACAGTGTTGATGTAGGATTAGGCCCATTGCAGATCGGCGATCTTGGTCTGCTCGGCCCCAACCGCGTCGGTCTGCGCCAGGCCAATGGTCTGCATCCGCTCAATGATGAGAATCGGTCAACTGCGATCCAGGCTGATCTGCTGGCGCTGGCAGAGGCGCTCGAGCAACTCACCGCGATTCCGCGCACGACGCGGCGGCTCAGCGAGCAGGCGGCGAGCGAGGCCGAGCAGGAAACAGACTCGCTCGGCGCAGTGTTGCGTCAGATTCGCACCGGCGAGCTGCGCGACGCGACTGCGGTGCTGAACCGATTGAGCGCGCTGCGCGATGAGCGCACCCATCCGACGCCGCTGTTGCAACTGGTCGGTTCGTACACCGATACCGGACGAGTGCGCGATCATAATGAAGATAGCCTGTTCAGACTCACCCTCTGTCTCGAGAACGATGGTCAGCGCCAGAGCTGGGGGGTGTACATCGTGGCCGATGGTATGGGCGGGCATGCGGCAGGCGAGGTGGCCAGCGGCATGGCGATCCGGGCCGCAGCGCGGGTGATCATCGATACGTGCCTGCAACAAACGATGGCCATCAACCGTATGTATTACGAGGCCGAGATGCGCGAGCTGGCGCGCAAGGCGGTGCTGACAGCCAATGAAGCCATTCTGACCGAAGGCCACGCGCAATCGAATGATATGGGGTCAACCCTGACGATGGCGCTGGTGATCGGCGATCGCGCGGTGATCGCCAATATTGGCGATAGTCGCACCTACCTGTTTCGCGATGGCCGTTTGCGCCGGATTACGCGCGATCATTCGCTGGTAATGCGGCTAGTTGAGCTAGGTCATCTGCGTGAAGAAGACATCTACACCCACCCGCAACGTAACGCCGTGTTGCGCTCGCTGGGTGATCGCGCCGAGCCAGAGATCGATGTCTTTTCGCTGCGGTTGTTGCCCGGCGACGCGCTATTGCTCTGCTCTGACGGGCAATGGGAGATGACCCGTGATCCGGAGATGGAACGGATCATCGCTGAAGTCACCGATCCGCAGCAAGCATGTCAGGCGCTGGTGGAGGCCGCCAATCAGGCCGGTGGGGAAGATAACATTGCAGTTATTCTGGTGAGGCTCCAGGTATGAAATGCCCGCAGTGCGGCACAGCGCTTCACAACGAGGTTGTATTCTGTCCGGAGTGCGGCGCCCGGATTCGCGATACCGTTCTGTCAGCAGCGCCGAGCGAGCCGTTGCAGGTCTTGCAGGGGCGTTACGAGTTGCGCCGGCGGCTGGGCGCAGGTGGGATGGGATCAGTCTACATGGCGACCGATCGTCGGCTGGCCACAGCGCAGTGGGCCGTCAAAGAGATGAGCGACGCCTCAATCACGTCGCCGTTCGAGCGACAACAGGCCCAGGAAGCCTTCCGGCAAGAGGCGGAATTGCTGGCCCGCCTCAACCATCCTTACCTGCCGCGGGTGACCGACCATTTCGAGGAGCATGGTCGCCATTATCTGGTGATGGAGCTGGTGCCTGGCGAGAATCTGCGTGATTATGTCAATCGGGTAGGGTTGCCGCGTCCGCTCCACGAGACATTGCGCTGGACAGCGCAGATCTGTGAGGTGCTGGCCTATCTGCACGCGCAGCAGCCTCCGATCATCTTTCGCGATCTGAAGCCAACGAATGTGATGATCACGCCTGAGGGCACGATCAAACTGGTGGATTTTGGCATTGCCCGCCTGTTCAAACCGGGAAAAGAGCGCGATACCCAGGCCCTCGGCACACCCGGCTTCAGCGCGCCGGAACAGTACGGTCGCGGCCAGACTGATCCCCGCTCGGATATTTACAGTCTTGGGGTGCTGATGCACCACCTGCTCACCGGTCACGATCCCAGTGCCACCCCCTTCCGTCTCCCGCCGGTCAACCAGCTCAATCCCGCGATCCCGTCCCATGTTGCTGCGGTCATTGCGCGCGCCACTCACACCGATCCGGCGCAGCGCTTTCAGAGCGTGATCGAGCTGCAACAGGCGCTCTTCGGCAGCGGCCATCTGGTCAGCCGACAGCCTGGCGGCGATGGGTTCCAGCAAGCTGCTCGCAGCGCTACCGCAACAGTCGTCGTGCAGAGCACCGGCATGGCAACTGCGGCGCGCTGGATTGGGATCATCGGGGTTGTCTTGATGCTGCTCGCGCTGGGCCTGACCGGTCTCGATCTGGCAGTGTTCCAGACTGATGGTGTGCTGGGCGGGATGGGAGTGTTAATTGCGCTGGCATCGCTGCTGTTTGTCGCGCTGGGCGGAGTCTTCGGGGTGATCGCGCTGGTCAGCCCCAATACCGGCCAGACGTTGCGCGGACGACGCGATGCCGCGATTGGCGCGGCGGCCAGTGGGTTGGCGCTATTGCTCTGCTGTGTGCTCGGAGCGATCATCGCGTCTGTATAGCTGGTCGCTGGCAAAGAAAGGATAACGCGCGATGTCTGATCAGATCACACTTACATGTCAGTGGGGGCGACAGCCCATCCCGGCCAGCGCAACTCCGCAGGTGGGTTATCTGCTGGCCGAGGTCACTGCCAGATCATTGCCGGCGCAGACGATGCCACTTAATCTCTGTTTCGTGCTTGATCGATCGGGATCGATGCAGGGCGCGAAGCTGGCGAACCTCAAGGCAGCCACCCGGCGCGTGATCGAGATGTTGCGGCCAGACGATATCGCGGCAATCGTGATCTTTGATGACACGGTGCAGACCCTGGCGCCAGCAGCGCCGGTAGGCGATCGAACTGCATTGCTGGCAGCGGTCGATTCGATCAGCGAAGCGGGTGGAACGGCGATGTCGCTCGGCATGCAGGCCGGTCAGGCCGAATTGCAAAAGTATCTCAGCCCAGACCGAGTCAACCGCATGATCGTGCTGACCGACGGGCAGACGTGGGGAGATGAGCCGCTCTGTCGCGATCTGGCCCGCGCGCTAGGCGGGGCTGGAGTGTCGATTACAGCGCTCGGATTGGGCGCAGAATGGAACGAGCAACTGCTTGATGATATTGCTGCGGCCAGCGCTGGCGTTTCGGATTACATTGCGGAACCCGAACAGATTATTGCGTTCTTCCAGCAGGCGGTGCAGGCGGCGCAGGCGACAGTAGCGACCGATGCGCGGCTATTGCTGCGGTTTGTGCGCGATGTGACTCCCCGCGCCGTGTATCGAGTGCAACCGGTGATCGCCAATCTGGGCTATCAGCCCATCGGCGAAACGGCGGTGGCGGTGCGTCTGGGCGATCTGGTTGGCGGTCAGTCGGCCAGTGTCCTGCTCGATCTGATGCTGCCGCCGCGAGCCAGTGGCCGCTTCCGGATTGCGCAGGCTGAACTCCACCTTACTCCGGTCGGGCAGACGGGGGAAGTCATCGTGAAGCAGGATGTGTTGCTCGACGTTGCCGAACAGGCGGGGCCAGAGAGCTTCGCGCCTGCGGTGATGAATGTGGTTGAGCGCGTCACGGCCTTCAAACTGCAAACGCGCGCGCTGGCCGATGTCGAGAGCGGCAATGTTGCAGGCGCAACCCAGAAATTGCGCGCGGCGGCTACCCGCCTGCTCGATCTAGGCGAACTGGAACTGGCCGAGAAGACCAGCCAGCAGGCCGCAGCGCTGGAACAAGGCCAGCAGCTTGATCCGGTCGCGCAGAAAGAGTTGCGCTACGCTACCCGGCGGCTGACGCAACGTCTCGAGGATTAAACCGTTGATCGCGCAATCGTGGGTCAGTGCAGTGCGATTGCTAGCCAAAACGAGGAACGACTATGATCATCTGTCCTTCATGCGGCGCGCAGAATGATCCCGCCAACCGCTTTTGCGATCAGTGCGGCACCCGTCTTGCCGGCGCAGCTCCGGCAACCGTTTCGCCTACAGCAGTCTCACCCGACCAGCCTACCACCCTGGCGCAGTCGTGCCCGGCCTGTGGCGCGACCGTGCTGCCGGGGGAACGCTTCTGTGACAATTGCGGCGCTGATTTGATGACAACGCCAATCGCGCAACCATCGATCTTCGATCACGCGCCAGCGAGCGCACCCGCGCCTGTAAGCGCGCCCCAGATCTTCTGCCCGGATTGTGGTGATCCTGTGCTGCCGGGGGAACGCTTCTGCGACAATTGCGGCGCTGATTTGAGCAAACTGCAACCGGCAACTGCGGCTTCCGAACTGCCAACCGTGATTGCGCCGCCGGCCAGCGATGCGCCAACCGTGATCGCGCCGCCGGCCAGCGATGCGCCAACCGTCATCGAACCGCCCCCGGCCATGATCGCGCCGCCAGCCAGCGAACAACCAGTTGTTGCTGCCACGCCAGCCGCGCCAGCGCCTGCGGCCAGCGATGCGCCAACCGTCATCGAACCGCCGCCGGCCAGCGAACAACCAGTTGTTGCTGCCACGCCAGCCGCGCCAGCGCCTGCGGCCAGCGATGCGCCAGCCGCAGCTTCAGCTACCGACGTTGCTGCTGAGCGCGCCAGGCTGGAGGCGTTGCTCGTTGCTCATCGTGAGGCTGTTGCTCAATATGAACAGATGGCGGCCCGCTATCCGGCAGGCAGCGTGCCAGCCTTCATCACCGCTGGTCTGGAAGCGGCTAAAGCCGAGCTGGCGAAAACCGAAGCCGATCTCGCCGCTCTCCCCAGTGGCCCCGATCCGGCTGAGGTGGCCCGGCTGGAGACGTTGCTTACCGCACATCGCGATACCGTAGCTCAATACGAACAGATGGCGGCCCGCTATCCGGCAGGCAGCGTGCCAGCCTTCATCACCGCTGGTCTGGAAGCGGCAAAGGCCGAGCTGGCGAAAACCGAAGCTGAACTGGCGGCGTTGACCGGAACAGCGCCGGTAGCGACTCTGCCAGCATCGGCAGCCCATCCGGCAGCGCCAACTCCGCTCGCGACGCCGGCGCCAGCCCTTCCCCCTGCGCAACCGCGGCTGGTGTTCGGCGATGGCCGGGAGATTATCCTGCCGGCTGACAAAAGCGAATACGTGATCGGACGAGAGGATCCGGTTAGCAATATCTTCCCGGAAATCGATCTGACTTCTTACGGTGGCGAAGCCGGCGGCGTGAGCCGTCAGCACGCGAAGATTGTGCGCGTTGGTCAGCAGTGGACGGTGATTGATCTGAACAGCACGAACCACACGCGTGTCAACGGCGTTCGGATCGAACCGCAGACGCCGACGAATATCAGCGATGGGACAACCCTGCAATTTGGCAAGCTGGTGGTCACATTTCGGATCAATGCTTGAGCCGTCGCAGGGTGATGGCGACAGGAATAGAAGCGCTACCGTGGGCGCGGGCATCCAGCCCGTATTCAGGCGATTGCGAGCGGGCCACGCGCCCATCAAACACAGACGCCCGATCTGAGGTCTGGCTGGAACCAGATCGTTACGCGCGGAAACGCCGGACAATTATTGCGAGCGCTCTTCTGGGGCTGATTGATCGGCAATCTTCTCCAGCAGGCGCTCGATCCGTTCCAGTCGCCGCGCGATGTCGGCAAGCTCGCTCTGGGTTGATTGGGTCGTCTCTTCTTCCACAAACAACGCGGCAATATTGGCGGCGAGCAGCCCGAAGAGCGAGATACCGGCGATCATCAAAAAGACCGCCACGCCACGACCGAAGGCAGTGACCGGATACATATCCCCATAGCCAACCGTCGTGATGGTCGTTAACGACCACCAGACCGCGTCGGCAAAGGTGACAATCGGCCCGCCAGCTCCCTGTTCGGCGACGAACATAAGCGTCGAAGCAATCAGCACAATGCTGAAACTGGTCATGCTGATGAAGGCTGGCAGACGCTGACGCAGCGCTCGCCGTGATTGTCGCCAGAGTCGGGCAACAATGATGAGGATCCGCAAGATGCGGAGCGGGCGCAAAAACGGGATCGCGACGATCAGCAGTTCAAGCCAGTTCCGGCGCAGATATTGCGCGCGATCCGGCGCGAGATAGACTTTGATCGCCAGCTCGACCGCAAAGATCCCCCAGATGATCCACAAAATCCCATCGAGAATGGCGCTGACCTCAGCAGTGACTGCGCCGCTCTCGATGACCACAAGCAGCGCGAGAAATGCCAGCGAGAGCAGGAGCAGCGGCATCTCAGCGATACGCTCAAAGCGGTTGAGTAACCCTGTGCGTTGTTCTTGAGACATTCTGGCGCCTCACTTGATCAGTATTATGGCTGGCCTGTATTCCGAACATCTGTCTGCGCGCCCAACAGAGTATAATACCCGCGAACTATCGTCGTAGCAGAGGAGAACAGCGATGCAGGCAGTGCGTGAACGCAGCGATATTCCCGAACAGTATACATGGGATCCCTACAGCATCTTTCCCTCGCGGGCTGCGTGGGAGGCAGCGATTGACGAGACCGATGCGCTGATCGCTTCCGCCAGCCGCTTCCGTGGCCGCCTGGGCGAAGGGCCAGCCGTGATCTGCGAGTTCCTTGAGTTGAGTGAAACGATCATGCGCAATGTAGGGCAGATCACCGTGTTTGCGACCATGTTTTACACCGTCGATACCAATGACCGTGAAGCGAGCGCTATGCGCGATCGGGCATTGGGGTTGCAGGCGCGGGCCAGCGCGGCGCTGGCGTTTGGCGAGCCGGAGTTGCTGGCGTTGGGCAGTGACCAGTTGCTGGCCTGGCTCGATCGGGATGATCATCTGGCGAGCTACCGCCACTATTTCGAGCGGCTGATCGCGCGCGCGCCGCACGTGCGCTCAGCAGAAGTGGAAGAGTTGTTGGGACAGGTGCGGGATCCGTTTGCGGCAGCCAGCGCTATCCATGGCGTGCTGGCCAATGCCGAGCTGCGTTTTCCGCCAGCGTATGACAGCCAGGGGGAAGCCCACGAGATTACCCAGGGAACGATCAACGCGCTGATTACGCATCCGGATCGGGTGTTGCGCAAACATGCCTGGGAAGGGTATGCCGACGCCCATATTGCGGTTGAGAACACAATGGCTCAATGTCTGGCGGCGGGCGTGAAACAGAATGTCTTTCTGGCGCGCGCGCGGGGTTACGCCTCGGCGCTGGAAGCAGCCCTGAAGCCGAATTTCATCCCGCTCGAAGTGTTTCACAATCTGCTGGCAACCTTCGAGCGTCATCTGCCGGTCTGGCATCGCTACTGGCGGGTACGGCGGAAGGCGCTGGGCGTGAGTGAACTCCACGTCTACGACACCAAAGCGCCGCTGGCGACGCCGCTCGTGGTGCCCTACGAGCAAGCAATTGACTGGATCTGCGCCGGAATGGAACCGCTGGGCAGCGAGTATGTCCAGATTATGCGCCGCGGCTTGCGCGAGCAGCGCTGGGTCGATGTCTACCCCAATCGGGGCAAGCGCGCGGGCGCATTCTCGACCGGCGCGCCGGGCACGCATCCCTTCATCATGATGTCGTACAACGACGACATTTTCGGCCTGAGCACGCTGGCCCATGAACTGGGTCATTCGATGCACTCCTACTATACTCGCCGCGCGCAGCCGGTCATCTACACCAACTATGGATTGTTTCTGGCCGAAGTCGCCTCGAATTTCAATCAGGCGCTGGTGCGAGCGTACCTGTTCAAAACGCTGAATGATCGCAATGCTCAGATTGCCATCATCGAAGAGGCGATGGCCAATTTCCACCGCTACTTCTTCATCATGCCGACACTGGCTCGCTTTGAGCTGACCATTCACCAGCGCGCCGAGCGGGGTCAGCCGCTGACGGCGGCGATTTTCAACGAGCTGATGGCCGATCTCTTCGCAGAGGGGTACGGCGCCGAAGTCGTGGTCGATCGGGCGCGGGTCGGCAATACGTGGGCACAGTTTTCCACCCATCTGTACGCCAATTTTTACGTCTACCAGTACGCCACCGGGATTGCCGGCGCGCACGCGCTGGCGGAGCCAATTCTGGCCGGCGATGCGGCAGCGGCTGAGCGTTATATCAACGAGTTCCTCAAGGCCGGCGGTTCGCGCTTCCCGCTCGAAACGCTGCGCCGGGCCGGGGTCGATCTGGCTTCCCCCGAACCGGTTGAGCGCGCCTTTGCCGTCATGGCCAGCTATGTGGATCGTCTCGAGCAGTTGACCGATCAGGCGGCGTAGCGGCTGGCGCCAATACGCTTTCATCGGCAACCGCGCGGCTGCAAACCAGGAAAGGAACCGCGGCTATGGCATGGCAGCGAGTCGTGATCTGCGCTGGACTGATTCTGGCCTTCGTGATCAATACCGGCGCGGTTGCCCAACCGCCTTATCGGCTGTATGTGCCGCTGGCGATGCGGATGGTTGCGCAGAATCCGCTCCTGAGCGGTGAGGCAACCTACTATCTTGAAGCCGACGGCAGCGGCAATTGCCTGTTCGATCCGATTCCCGGCGATCGCATGGTTGCGGCGATTAGCTATCTCAACTACGGCACTGCCGACTACTGCGGCGCCTACGTTGAGGTATTCGGGCCGCAAGGGAGTGTTGTGGTGCGGATCGTCGATAAATGTCCCGACAACCCCGGTTGCGGACTCAACCATCTCGATCTCAGTCCTGAAGCATTTGACCGCATCGCGCCGCGAGCCTGGGGCCGGGTGCCGATTACATGGCGGGTGATCAGCCCACCCATGAACGGGCCGGTGCAGTTTCACCTCAAGCCGGGCAGCAATCCGTGGTGGCTGGCCTTTCAGGTGCGTAACCATCGTAACCCGATTGCCCGCATGGAATACCGCGCCCCGCAGGGCCAGTGGGTCACGCTGAATCGCACCGACTACAACTATTTCATTCGCGAATGTGGGTGCGCTGGCGGCGAAATGGGGCCATTCACGCTGCGCATTGTCGATATCTACGGCAACGAGCTGATCGAGACAGTTCGGTTTGCCACGCTCTCGACTACAACCAGCTCACCGGGTGAACTGGTGAACGGGAGCGGCCAGTTTCCGTATGGGCCGTGAGACAGAAGGAAACCGCTAACGCCTGGCCTTGCCCGCCTGATGTGCCTTTCCGTTCTACCCTGCCGCCCTGCGCGCGCGCATCGCTGATGGGCAGGTTGCCGTCGATGGCCGAAAAAGAACGGGTGAAAGAGAGCGCGAAAAGGTAAAGATACGACCGCTACTGCGCCGGGCTAAGCCCGGCGCCAAACCAGCGCTGTTGCAATTCGGCGAGCATGCCGCGCTGAGCAAGGCGATCGAGCGCGCGGTTGATCTCGGCTTCGAGTTGAAAGGCGTTGATCGGCATTGCCAGCACATAAGGCTCGTAGCTCAGCGCAGCAGCGATGCGGGCATTGCCATCGGCCAGCGCGCGCAGCGCGGCAACGTGATCGACGATGATCGCATCGACTTCACCGGCGCGCAAGGCAGTGATCAGCGCTGCTTCTTCATCGACTTCGACGAGAGTCACGGGCGCGCTCAGCGCAAAGCGACGGGCCAGCGCGTCGCCGTCGCTGCCCAACACAACGCCCAGGCGCTGATCGCGCAGATCGGCCAGGCCGGTCGCTGCGCTGGCGGTCGTCGTGACCAGCATCAAACCGCCATCGAAGTAGGGCCGGGAAAAGCGGGCGCGGTAACCCTGTTCGGGCGCGTAGGGCAGCGCCGAAGCGATCAGATCGGCCTGGCGACTGGTGAGTTGATCGTAGAGCGCATCAAACCCGCTGACAACAAAGGTGACTTCCAGGCCCAATTCAGCGGCAAGCGCGCGCACCAGATCGATATCGAACCCAACCAGAATGCCGTCCCGCTCCTCGACAAACGGTCGATAGCCGACATCTACCGCCACCCGCAATACGCCGCGCTCACGCGCGCCGGCATACACCGGATCAATGGCAGTCGAGCCGCTGTGCACGCTCCAGGCCAGCCAGCTATAGGCCAGCAACAGCGCGATTGCCATCCCATCAACGATGCGCCGCCAGGATGTATGAAACATAAGAGCTTTCTCATCTTTTTGCCTTGACCGGCAACCCATCCGTAGCTATACTTTATAATAACCAAATTGCAATGACACGCATACGATGGCAGTGAAGCGTTCCCCAAAGCTTCGAGTCAATACTTACCTGTGCCGCCGCTTGTTCAGCACTGGAATGGGAGTCGCGCATGGCAATTGAGCCTTATCGCCCAAACCCTGAGCCGTCTGCATCTAACCGTGAGCAGGAGCTAGAGAAGAAGATCAGTAAACTATTCGAGCGCTGGAACTGGAAACTCTTCCGGCTTATTCGCGCGCTGATCTTTCTCGGTATCGGCATCTGGCTGGCCGTAAACCTGCTACCGGGGATTTTCAATATCATCATTACCGGCGAAATCGGTAATCTGATCCTGCAAATCATTCCTGTTGCCGTCTACCTCTTCTTCTTCATCGGTTTCCAGTTCTGGCTCATGTACTTCTTCATGGCCCGCACCCGCATCTACTGGGTCAAACCGGGCGAGACCGGCGTCAGCTTCAAGGATTATCGCGGCAATCCAGAGGTGCTCGAAGCGGCGCGGCGGGTGGTCACGCTGCTCAAGGGTGCGAAAGAGTTCAAGCAGATGGGCGGTGAGGTGACCCGCGGCATCCTGCTGATTGGCCCGCCTGGCACCGGCAAGAGCTATCTGGCCCAGGCGATCTCTACCGAGGCCGGCGTGCCCTTTGGCTATCTCAGCGCACCTTCGCTGCTGTCGGCATGGATGGGTATGGGGAACATCAAAGTGATGAACCTCTACCGCAAAGCGCGTCGGTTCGCCCGCGAGTATGGCGCATGCATCCTGTTTATTGATGAGATTGACGCTATCGGGATGGCGCGCAGCTCAAATCTGATGGGCACTGCCGGAGCCGGCGCAGGCATGAACGCCAGCGAACGCGAGCGGGTTGTCATGGGCGTTGGCGGAATGATGGGCGGCGGAAGCAGCCTGCTTAACGAATTGCTGCTACAGATGGATCCACCACCGCAAGAGCAGACCTGGTGGGGCAAACTGCTGCGACTGGTCGGGTTGCGGCGTGGCAAAGCTGAAATGCCGCCCGTGCTGACCATGGCAGCCACCAACCTGGCCGAGACGCTCGATGCCGCGCTGCTGCGCCCCGGTCGTTTCGATCGCAAGATTGCGGTTGAACCGCCCGATGCTGACGGTCGCCGCGAGGTGATCGAGTATTACCTGAGCAAAGTCAAGCACGAGCCGATGCCGATTGATCGCATGGTAGCGGATACGATTGGCTACACGCCGGTGGCGATCAAGTACGTCATCAACGAGGCGACGATTCACGCCCATTTCGATGGTCGCGCGGCGATTAACTACTGGGATTTCACTCAGGCGCGCGAAATCCACGAGTGGGGTCTGAAGCAGCCAATCCGCAGCATGTCGTATGAAGAGCGGCGCCGGATCGCCTACCACGAGGCAGGCCATGCCTACGCGGCAGTGAAGCTGCTGAAGAAGGAACGGCTCACTAAGGTGACGATTGTCCGCCATGGCAATGCGCTCGGCTTCGCGGCCTGGAAGCCGGAAGAGGAGATCCACACCCGCACTCGCGAAGAGCTGCTCGACCGGATCAAGATCGCGCTGGCCAGCCGGGCGGCGGAAGAGCTGTTCCTTGGCACCCAGATGAGCGGCGTTACCGGCGATCTGCAAAGTGCGACTGGCATCGCCGCCATGATGGTCGGCGCGTATGGGATGGATAATAGCTTCTTCTCGTATCTGCTCTTCGGGATGCAGGGCCTGTCAGCGCCCGATGTCAAGCCGCGGGTTGAGGCGATTTTGCAGGAACAATACCGCATCGTAAAGCAAATGCTGGAACTGAACCGGATGGCGGTGATCGCGATTGCTGAGGCGCTGATCCTGCGCAACGAGCTGACCGATATCGATGTGAAAGAGATTCTGGCGCGCGTCGAGGCCGAGTATCCTTACCGCTTGCCCGACGAGAAGCCCGAACGGCCTGCCTTCGGCTTTGCCGCTGCGTTATCGCGATCGAACACGACGCTGGTGCGTCGCCGCCGCGAGCCGGTTGCCCTGCCCGACGCGACCCGCCGCGCGCCTGAGATCACGATCATCGATGCCCAGCGGCGCGATCAGCCAGAGGGGTGATCAGGAATCTCAATCTCCCACCACTACCGCGCGGAAAATGTAGCGTCGCAGGATACCTGCGACGCTACGGCGTCTTTGCGTAGGTGTAGAACCGGCGTCACCCATGCCGGGAGCGTGATCCCCGCGCCGGAGCCGGGGATTGCCACGCCGCGCTCCGCGCAATCCTATTCAGGCGCTGACGATTGCCTTGTCTTCCCATCGCTGCTCTTTCTGCGCTATAATACGACATCGTTCAAAGCAGGAATTACTGACATGACAAATATGATCCTCACAACTCAAGAACTACTCCGCCAGCGCTACGGCGCTGATCGACCCGATCACATCATCGGTAACGCCGTGGTTGATCTATTGCTCAGCCACCGCTCGGTGCGTTCATACAACAGCGAACCGCTGCCCGCCGGCACGCTGGAAACGATGATTGCAGCGGCTCAATCTGCGGCTACGTCATCAAATCTGCAAACCTGGAGCGTGGTGGCGGTTACCGATCCCGAACGCAAGGATCGCCTGGCCACTCTGGCCGGCAATCAGAACCACATCCGGCGCGCGCCGCTCTTTCTGGTCTGGCTGGCCGACCTCGCGCGCATCGCCAGCGCCGCCGCAGCGCGCAATCTCCCGCATGACGGTCTTGACTATCTGGAGATGTGGCTGGTTGGCGTGATCGATGCCGCGCTCGCGGCGCAAAATGCGGTTGTTGCCGCCGAGTCACTCGGTCTTGGCACTGTGTATATCGGCGCGATCCGCAATCGTCCGCTTGATGTTGCGGCAGAGCTTCGATTGCCGCCGCAGGTCATGCCAGTCTTCGGTCTGTGCGTCGGCCATCCCAACCCTGCCCGACCCGCCGCGATCAAACCGCGGCTGCCGCAGGCCGCAGTGCTGCACCACGAGGTGTATCAGCCAGAACAGATTGCGCCTGCCATCGAACGCTACAATGCAACCATGCAGGAGTTCTACGCAGCGCAGCAGATGAACGTCGAAGGCGACTGGGTTGAACACTCGGCCCGCCGGGTGGCCGGCCCGGAGTCACTGTCAGGACGCGATGTTCTGCGCGACGTGCTCCATCAACTTGGATTTGCCCTGAAATGATCCACATCAGGCTAACGGCGTCGCTGCGCTGAACGATTTCAACATGCGCCTGCGTAGCGGCGCCTCGCAATAGCATACGTCGGTGAGCCACAGGCGCAGATCGCGGTCGGGATTGTTGTAGCTCGCGGCAGCCCCCTGCCCGGAAAATCGCAACGAACGATGATTGTGGTGTGGTGGATAGCGCAGCAACCACTCTTGTCTGGGGAGTTGCCTGAAATGTGCTATACTATAGTAAGATTTAGATAGATTTGCTGATATTTCCATGAACGAAGAAGAACTTCCGGCGTATCTCTCACTATCAGCAGCGAGTCGCTTGCTTGGCGTCCATGCCTCGACGCTGCGGCGTTGGGCCGATGAAGGGGCTGTGCCGGTGTACATCACGCCGGGCGGTCACCGTCGCTTCGCGCGCGCCGACATTCTGGCCCTCGCTGCCCGCCGCCCGCTCCCTGCGCAATCGCTCAGCAGTGTTCTGGTCACCAAGGCGCTGGCTCAGACGCGCAGCGATCTGGCCAAGCCGACCAGCGTGCCGACCTGGATGGCGACGATGAGCGAGGCCGATCGGCAGGCCTGGCGGCGCGTCGGTCAGCAATTAATGGGCGTCGTCTTGCGCTACATCAGCGCGCACGACGAGCATAGCCCTCTGCTCGAAGAGGCGCGCGCAATCGGGCGCAGCTATGCGCGCCTGGCGCGTGAGGCCGGTTTATCGCTGACAGATGCGATCGCTGCCGCGCTCTTTTTTCGCGACTCGCTGGTGGAAGCTGCGATGGATCTGCCCGACGAAGCCAACATTCGTCCGGCTGAAAGCGCCCGACTCCTGCGCCGGATCAGTCGGGTTGCCAATGAAGTGCAGTTAGCTGTTGTCGCCGGTTATGAAATGGAGGGGTGAGACGTGGAGTCAACAACGGAGCAACGTTTGAACGTGCCGCGCACATTGAAGTTGGGCACGTTCCACATTGGGTCGTCGTTTATCGACCTGCTCACGTCAGGAGTCTTGAACCGCGTCCTGATCACCGATTTAGGATTGTCTGCCACGCCGGTTGCCCTGCTGTCGGCGCTCCGTTACCTGCTCGCGCCGCTCAGCATCTGGGCCGGCTATCGTTCCGATTTGCGCCCGCCGGGCACATTGCGCCGCCTGCCCTTCATCTGGGGTGGACGACTGCCGATGTTGCTGTCGCTCCCGCTATTGCCGGTGGTCACCGCGCTACTTGCCACTGATCCATCATCGGTGCTGGGCTGGTCGCTGGCGTTGCTCGCGTTTCTGATCTACGGAGTCGGCACGCTTATCTCTGGGAGCACATACCTTAGCCTGGTGCGCGATAGCGCGCCTCCGGCCCGGCGCGGGCAGGCGATCGCGATTGTGCAGGTCTTTCTGGTGATCAGCTTTCCCATTGCCGGCGTTGTATACGGAAAACTGATGCCAGTGTATGATCAGGCCAGCTTCTGGCGGCTCATCCTGACCGGGATGACGATTGCGTTTGCTTTTATCGCCTTTGCGCTCTGGCGGGCGGAACGACCGGCAGTGACTCCGGCCACCGAACCGCCGCCTGCTGAGCCGTTCTTTCCACTGCTACACCGCATGTGGAGCGATCCGCGCGCGCGCTGGTTCTTCCTCTTTCTGGCCCTGGGCGCGACCAGCGCCTTCGCTCAGGACGCGGTGCTGGAGCCGTTTGGCGGCGATGTCTTCGGCCTGGAAGCCGGACAAACTACCCGCTTCAACGCCTATTGGGGCGTGGGGGTTGTGATCAGTCTGCTCGGCACAGTCTATTTCACCCGTCGGCGCGCTGCGCACGAGCAGACCGGAGTTGCGATGGTTGGCCTGGCGCTTACTGCGCTGCCCTTGTTCTTGCTTGGGATCATTGCTTTCACCGAATGGCAGGCGCTCCTGATACCGGTGCTGGTGTTTTTTGGCCTCGGCTTCGGCATCTACACGGTCGGCGCGGTATCGTTGCTGGCGGCAATGACGACCGATGAGCACGCTGCCGCATACCTTGGCCTCTGGTCGATGACCCAGTTGCTCTTCCGCGGCCTGGGCATCTTTGCCGGCGGCGCTGTCCGCGATGTGGCGCTGAGCATCAGCGGCTCGCTGCCGATCGCCTATGCAAGCGTCTTTTTCCTGGAAGCGCTGGGATTGCTGGCCTGCATCGTTATCTTGCAGCGAGTGGATGTGCCGGGGTTTGCCCGCAGCGAAACCAGACCCCTCGGCGCGGCAGCAACGCTGGCGGCGGCAGATAGCTGACGCAGGTCGGCGAGTGATCGCTGCGAAGAACGAACCGTGATAGGTCGACGCAGTCCGCCCGGTCTTATCCCTGAACCACTCTCCCGCAGCGCGGGAGAGTGGCGTCTTCGCCCCTATCATGCCGACGTTAGATAGATAGTCACGTATCGGACAGTCACGTCAGCGCTGCCTGAGTGAGCAGGATGCGGCGGGAGCACTCCGAAGAGCGGTTACTGGGGCAGAACCTGGCGCGCGCCGAACGTTGGCAGGACCGGGATGGCGATGGCGTGGCCATCTCCTGATCGCCCTCACCCCCGCCCCGCTCCCGGCGGGAGCGGGGCGGCCCTCACCCCCG
>FWPU01002570.1_pt1 | contig 26988 bp, 26 predicted proteins | sample 2228361 | NCBI WGS metagenome assembly FWPU01 (sample SAMEA103939777, study PRJEB20133) | metagenome
GATAGACCAGTTCGGCATCCTATGCCGACGATTTTCGAGGGAGATGAGGGCTGTCAACCGATGGTGACAGGGAGGGACGGCGTCCTCGCCGTCCCTCCCTGTCGCCATCGGGTTACGTCCTCTCCACAACGTAGTAAACGGCGTCCTCCAACAGCCCGAATTTGGCTGCCGTCCCGACCTGCTTCATCGGACACCCCCGCGCGTCCAATGCGGTCACGCGGCACGCGCCCGCGTCGGAACGGCGGAGGGAAATCGTTCCTGACAACTTTTTCACGACCATCGGCGGTCCGCCCAAACTCTGAATCGGACGCACGCCTCGACCGGGCGCAGCCCAGCCGAAGTTGGTGTCTTCCGTCATCGCTTGCACGAGGATTTTCTTTGATGTGTTCAGCGGGTTGCCGTCGAGTGACACGACGACAATCGTGCCGTATTCCACGTCCGTTTCAATCGTCACGTCGTTCAACGGAATCGGCTTCGCTTTCGAGAGGAACCCCGACGCGGCTTGCGCTTGCGGCGCGTTGACGGTGAGAAGACCTCTGCCGTAATCCCACAGCAACTCGCCCGTCGCGCTTTTGACGGTTTGCGATTGGCGGTTGATGAACTTTGACAGGTCAGCGATTTCCGACGCGCCGCCTTGTTCGCTGAAACTCATCTCGACGCGCCCGACGAGGAACGCGAGCGGGTCCATTGCGCTCACGTTATCCACGCGCAGCGTTTTGCCCGGCGGAATGTCTTTCGCCCGCAACTCGTCAAGGTTCATTGGCGCGCGCACGGGCGAACCTTTGAGCGCGAACAGGTCAGCTAACTTCAGATTCAACTTCACCACCGCGTCGCCCGTTTTCACCAAGCCTTTGCGATACATCACCGCCAGCGCGGGGAACTGCCCCATGACGACGGGCGTTTGAATGGCGAACTTCGTCAGATTTCGCTGATAGTCCGCGCCACTCAACGCGAAGAAGTAAAAGCCATCGCTGCCCTGCAAGGCTCCGTACGCCGCGCACAGCAGCGGAAAGTCGGCGCGGAAGCGGTTGGGCGGGGGCCAGTTGATTTCCGTGATGGTTGAGGGCTTGCCGTTGTAGGTGATGTCCATGATGGGCAGCGAGAAGGAGTTCCCCTTCGGTTGTAACAGCGCACAGAGGTCGTCGTATTGGTCGCCTGCGCTGATGGAGTAACTCGCCCGCTCGCCCTTGTGCGGACCGCCCCAGTAGCCGTGACGGTCCATGAAGTCGCAAACGGTATTGCTGTATTTATCCAGTGGACCGAGGATGGCTTCGTTCGCCGTAATCCAGTTGGAGCCGTAAATCGCGCCCTTGAACTTGAGGTCGTTTTTGAGGAACGCTGTCATGGTAGAGAAGAACATCATCTGGTGCAGCGTCAAAAACGCCGCTGTGTCCTGCGCCCGCTGGTCGCGCTGGTTGAAGATTTCCCACAGCCCCATGAATCCGATGCGCTTGCTCGCAAGGTCGTCGCGCGGGTGCTTGCGTCCGCCCCACGCTTGCAAGGCGTTGGGCAGCGAGCCATATTTCTTTTCCAGCCACGCGCCGAACCCCTGCTCCAACATCGCCATCTGGGGGGGAGGCACGCGGTCGTAGGTGAACGTCCAGAACAAGTAGGAATCTTCGTTGACCAATTCCGCGATAGCGACGGCGGGGTCTTCGTTAATCGGCGTGCCCGTGTAAGGGTTGCGCGTCGTCAGCAAACTCGTCCACCACTGTTTGTAAATCGCCTGAAACTGCGGATGGAAAAACAGCAGCGCGAACGGGTGCTGATTGTTGTAGCCCTCGAAACCGTGCTGCGCCGACAGGTTCAGCCACAGCGGGAAGTAGATGGACAACGCGGTGTAAATCCCCTCGCGCTTCATTGCGGCGATGAAGTAGAGGAGTTTATCCAGATACTCTTCGTTCACGCGCTTGAAATCGTCATCCCGCCACACGCTGCCGTGAACGCGCACGATGTTGACGCCCAATTTCGCCAGATGCCGGGCGAGGTAGTCCACGTAAGGCTTGGGCATCCGCACGACGTCCGGTCCCGCGTTCACGCCCCAGAAGCGCACGGGTTCGCCCGTTTTGCTGTGAACGAACGTATCGCCTTTGACCTGAATAAATCCTTTCTCGCCTGCAAACTTCTCGTTGAGGGAACGCAAGTCAATTGGCGACTCCGCGAACACATCGGGTTCCGGATCGAAAGTGAACCAGCCCTCCATTGTGCGATTCACCTTTTCGCCCGGCTTGATTTTGCCTTTCGGGAACCACACCGTCGGCATCAGCAGAAAGCAATCAAACGCCGCCGCGCCGTCTTTGGCAGTCAACTCAATCCGCAAGGCGTGCTGTCCGGCGGACAACTTCACCTGTCCCGCGTAAATCCAGTTGGCGACGACGTGCAACCGCAACTCCTCGCTGTCCAGCAGCGAAATATCGTGCCCGACCTGCTGCCATCCCTGATTGTCAAACCGCCAGCGGAACGGACCATGCTTCCAGAACTTGCGAGCGTAGAAATGATAATCGCCCGCTTTCGGCACGCTCACGGCGTATTCTAAAAACATCGTCCTCCCGCCGAAGTCACCGGAAACACCAATCCATCGCCCCTCCGACAGCACTGCCGCTTCCTTCTCATTCGCCGGCGCAAACGGGTTCTGCGCGGGGAAGTTGGTTGCTGATGGCTTTTCGGCTTCCCACCAGAGCCACGCTCCCCCCGCTGCGCCTCCACCACTATGGCTCTGGGGCGTAGAATTGGAGCAAGCCATGATGGACACAACCGCCAACAGGAGGCTGACTTTGCTAACATAACTGCGAAGGGCAAATACACGATGTCCAAAACTTTGCTGTTGCATCAGTTTGTTACTCTCCTTCTTCGTTCACAGAATCCCGCCCCTGGGAGCGGGGGGGTTCCCCGAACCGCCCCCGCGGCTCTACGCGGCGCAAACCGACGACCTCAAGGGGCTTGGCTCCGGTGTCAACGCGACAAAGGATGACCGATTCAATGCGGCAAAGAGCATTATCGGAAGGACGACGCAATCCTTTTCCGTGACTCATCATACCCCTGCAGCGCCCGATACCCCCCGCTGTGTCATGGTCTCGTGACCATGACACACAACTGACCGAAGGTCTCCAGTCCTACCACTCCACTGCCGTCAGAATGACATCTGACTCCTTCACCCGCTCGCGCAACCAGTAGCCTGCCGACGAAAAGCGCCAGTGGTCTGCCTGCCGCACAAGACCTTTGCGGCGGGGATTGTCGTGCAGGTAGTCCAGTTTCTGACGCCAGAATGATGCTGAGTAGATGGGTTCAGGATGCCTTGTAGGTTGCCAGAACCGTCGTTCTCGGTCTCCGCCTGCCTCCTTCTCCATCACTTCCGTAAAACAACGGGGCAGATGTTCTGCCGTGAAGTCGGCTAAACGCCGCCCTGTGAATTTGCGAAAGTCGGCAAGCGTGTGCTGTAATCGGTCGTTGTTACCCTCAGCGTCAAACAGGATCATGTGCATGTGTGTCGGCATGATAACGAATGCATTAATGCGCAGACGCTTGTGATTGTGACAGTAATTGAGGCTGTCCGCCACAATGCGGCACGCAGCTTCTGAGGTGAAAACTGGGAGCCACTGCACGACTGTAAAGGTCACGTAGTAAAGCCCATACTCTTCGTTGACCCGAAATCGCTCCATCAATGTTCACCCCACTTTGGAGATCTTCGGTCAATGCTTGTGTCGTGGTCAGAGACCACGACACATCACAATCACGATACATCGCGGTCTCCGATCACGATGTGTCAAGGTCTCTGACCTTGACACAGATGCTGACCGAAGGTCTCCAAAACGGGAGACCTTCGGTCAGGCGCTTCGGCGCGGTCAGAGACCGCTGCCGATCATTCGTCGTAACCCTTCAGCGCACGATACCAGATATTCCTGAACCGCACGGGGTTGCCATGGTCTTGCAAGCGCAGCGGTCCCGTCGGCGGGTGCGGCTTGTAGGGCAGGATGGCGCGGTGCGTGGTGGGTCCGATGAGTTCGGTGCGGTGATGAACGACAATGCCGTTGAACAGCACGGTCACGTAGGCGGGCTTGACCAGCGTTTCGCCGTCGAAGCGCGGGGCTTCCCAGATAATGTCGTAAGTCTGCCACTCGCCCGGCTTGCGGCAGGCGTTGACCAGCGGCGGATACTGCCCGTAAATCGCCGCCGTCGTGCCGTCGGGGTAAGTCAGGTTCTCGTAGCAGTCAAGCACCTGAATCTCGTAAGTGCCCATCAGGAACACGCCACTGTTGCTGCGCCCCTGGCTTTCGCCGGTTGCTCCTACCGCTGCCATCCATTCGAGGTGCAACTGGCAGTCGCCGAAATGCTCCTTTGTCTGAATGTCGCCCGTGCCGCGCACGACCTCCATGTAGCCGTTCTCCACCTTCCACTTTGCCTCGCTGCCGTCGCGCACGCTGACCCATCCTGAGAGGTCTTTTCCATCGAACAGCACCACCGCATCCGACGGCGGCGCGCAACACTCGCCCGGCGTCACCACGCGGGGCTGTGGGCGCGTTCCGTCATGCACGCGATACGGAGCGTTGGGAAGAAATGGTGTGTCGTCATAGCCTAATCTACTCATCACAAATCTCCTCATGACAGTTGACAGTTGACGGTTGACGATTGACAGTGGTTCACCATCAACCGTCAACCGTCAACCCTTAACCCTGTCCCTGCAACCGGGCAGCCTGCGTCGGCTGTTCGCAGGTCGCCCGTTGTGTGCCACATTATCGCTCGGCAGCCGCCGCAGAATTGTCGCTTGACGCAGCGGCTGCAATGTCCTTCCAGGTGATTCAGTTCCTCGCGGATGGAAGCGAAGACAGGGCTTGTTTCCCATATCACCCGAAAGGGCTGCTCAGTGATGTTGCCTGCTTTGAACTGCTCTCCTTGCAGGTGCGAGCAGGGATAAACGTCGCCGTTCCACTTGACCACAACGAACCGTTCCCCCATCGCGCATCCTGCCACGCCCCGCGCCGTCAACTCTGCTTCGGGCAGGTCGTAGAACAGGTAGGAGAAGGCGCAGTCCACCGTCAACTGTGTGTCCGCAAACAAAGGCTTCAGGCGGCGCAACTGCTGAAGGAGCAGTGAGGAGTCCTGCGCAGACAGAGCGTTGTCGGCATACCATCGCTCGTTGTGCGGTGCCGGTTTGGGACGAATCAGCGTAATCGTGTTGGGACGCAAGGCAACGAGCCAGCGCAACATCTCGCTCAGTTGCAGGATGTTGCGATGGGTGACGATGACGTTGAAACCGAAGGGAACGCCTTCCGCTTTGAGCAAGGCTGCCTTCTCCATGAGCAGGTCACGGGAGACGGAAACACCGTCGTTCAACGATAGCCGCACTTCCCCGATAGCATCGCGGATTTGCCTGACCAATGGCTCCGCCAGCAGCCATCCGTTTGTGGTCACATTGGGCAGCACCCCTCTTTGACGAGCATGTTGCATGAGGGGGACAAAGTTTGGCGACATCAAGGGTTCGCCGCCGCCTATTGCCAACTGGAAGACACCCAGTTCCGCCAGTTCGTCCGCCAACGTCATCGTCCGTTCCAACGGCAGCGAACCTTCATCCTTTGCCTGCAACGCGACGTAGCAGGATGGACAGCGCAGGTTGCAAACGTTGTTGAGTTGAAGGTGCACGCTTTCGGGGGCGGTTTGTCGTCCGCCACGCAGCGACAGCGGAGTGGCGTTTTCATGGCGGCACTCCACTTCGTTGCGTGCCTTACTACAAACGACAAAGCCATACTCTTCCAGTTGGCGCACCGTTCGGTCTACCGCCGCTAAGGTCGCAGGGCGGGCGAACCGCTCCAGAAAGCGCTGCCGCAATTGCCGCGCCGTCAGCGGACGAGCCAGCCAGCCAATCAGGGCAAAGGCTTCCTCGTCCAACTCCACCGACGCCGCCTGCTGCGGCAAAAACGCCGCCCCGCCGTTCGCAGTCCGCCTGAGTCGCACGCGGGCGTTGCGACGATAAACTCTTTCCTGCTTGTTGAGCATTGAGTAGCACTCCTTCGGGCGGATGAACTACGCAAACACTAAGCGACCTTTCGGTTCGGGAATCGGACGCCCCAGTTCCTGAGCGGTCTCAATCCATTCTTGAACGATCACTTCTACGTTCGCCAGAGCCTCTTGATAGGTTGCTCCATCCGCCGCACATCCCGGCAACTCTGGAACCTCGGCAATAAATGCCTCATCATCATCGCTCCAGTAGATGATGACTTCATATCTAACCACCTTCTCCACCTCCTAATTTATACTTCAGAATCGCGTTGCGAACTTATTTAACCTGATACGGTTTGACTTTCGCACCTTTGGGCTGTAGATTCAAGATTTCTTCGACGCCTTCTTTCGTGAAGATATGATGGTCGCCCCGAATCCGCTCCTCAAATCCCAACCTGCGCAGCAGTTGACACATTCCCGCAAAGGGGATGTTCGCATCGGATGTGCCGCGCAATATCTGCTGTAGAAGTTTGTCACGTCGGCGCATTCGCTTCCACCTCAAATCGGCTCCAAAATGCCGCAGAGCGTCTTCGCCGCCGGTGACAACCCTCGGCTGCTGGGCACTTTGTTGTTGCCGCAGTAAGTCGCCATGACCTTCAAGGCGTCCACCTTCCCGGCATACAACTCCTCCCGAATGTCTGTGGCTAACTCTGCCAGCCCCTCCATGAGGTCCTCCCCGAACTCCTCGTAGCAGGCTTGGTAGTCCAGATGGCAGCCTTCAAAGCGGAGACGAAGCCGCTTGCCTATCTTCTCAAAAGACAGGCTCGCTTCGCCTTCCTCTTCTTCGTGCCCCTTGACCGCCTCAAGGTCAGGGAGTTTGTCGGTCTCCAGCATGATGCTGAGGTCCCACCAGTCGTAACTTTCCCGCACCTCCACGTCGTAGTGCTGCAGAAACTTCTTCCGCCGCTCCTCGCCCAAATCAGCCCAGTCGCCGTGGTAGGTAATCTCCGCCGTGTGGTCGCTGACGTCCACGTGACTGCTCAGTTTGCTCACGACCGCCTGCGCCTTCCCGCTCAACGGCTCGGGCGAGTAAAACAGGTAATTCGTGGAACTGTGGTCCGCAATGACCTGTCGTCGGCAACTCAGAATCTTCATGGCACAATGACCTCCTTATTGTTCTTTCATCTTTCACCGATACACGATGATATTCACCTTCCAATCTTCTTCGACAAAGACCAACGTATTCCCTTCTTTTACGCTTAAAGGCGCGGATGGCACAGCCTTTTTATTCTATGCTGCGCCGCAGTGTCACACTCTTGACTGCGAGTGCCGCGCCCTGCGGGTCAAGCAACTCCACCTTCGCCTCGTAGTTGTCGGGCGCGAGCGACGAAGGGTCAAAGACGAAGCGGCACGAACTCAACGTCGCTGGCGCAATGAGCGTCAACGCGCCCGTTGCGGAACTGATGCTGTGCTGCGGCTGAAACGGCGAGGTCAGTTCGGCGACGGTTTTGCCATCCGTGAGTGACAGCGTGAACCGCACTTGCGCAACGTGGACGGGTGAGGGGGAGGCGTGCGGTCGCTGCTTTGCATCGCTTGAAATCCCCAGCCGACGTTATGGAAAAGTTGGTTCAGGGTTTGCTCTGCTTCGATTGCGGATGGCTTGTTGGCTGCTTTTGCGGCGGCAATCATCTGCCACAGCAGATGCACGGAGCGATAGTCGTCAATACCTTCGCGCACGGCTTCCCACATCACGCTCGGCAGCGGTCCATCGGGTGCGTGATAGACGAAGCCTTCGTCCTCCTGTCGAAAGCCGTTGCCTTTGAACACCGAGTCGCCGAAGTGATACGTCCACTGCAATATCTGCTGCGCGCCCGTTTTCCAGCCGTAGAAGCCGAAGAAAAAACGCGCGCCCGCGGGCGTGTTGCCGCTGCCGTTGTAAACGCCGTAAGGTTTGCCGCGCGCGACCAACGCCTGAGCGATTTCCGGCGTGAAGCGGTTGGTGTTCAAGAAGTCCACCATCGCCGACAACTGCTCAATTTCATCGTGCCCCATCGCCATCCCGCCGCCGATGGTTGTCCATGTTGTCACCTGCGGCATCCGCTCTTTGATGAGGCGGTAGTAGTAAACAGCTTCGTCCAACAGGTTGTGCGCACCCGCTTCGTCCAGCGCGTAGGCGCGCAATGACGGCAACCCCTCCGCCTTCGCCAAACCAGCCACGACCTGCATCGCCTTTACGAAATCGTCGTCAATCTCCTTGCTGTGCTGCCAGTGGGCAAACCAGTTCTTATTCGCGTCCCAGTAGTAGGTTCTGGTCGCCGCCACATCATCCTCGCCGAACTTGCGGTCACGGCTGGCGATTTGAACCCCAATAGCCTCTACGCTACTGATGCCGTGCTCGCGCTGGTCAATCAGTTCTTTCAGCATCTGTACTTGTGGACGGCTTCGATGAGGGCTTGCACGTTTTCAAACGGCGCGTCGTTCTCCATCTCAACGTAGAAAATGCCACCCCCGCCCAACTTGCGGTAGCGTTCGGCATAAGCGCGTATCGCGGCTTCGATTTCTGTGGGCGTGCCCAAAGGAACGAGCCGTTGGCGGTCAGGGTGAATGTAGACGGCAATATAATGCTCCTTGCATTTCAGCGGAAACGTCTCCTCATCGTAGCGAGTAATTTGGGGCCACAGACCGTCTATGCCCAAGTCCAGCAGTTTATCGAAGATTTCGCCCAGATAGCCGCAGGAATGGAAGAACACTTCGCCCCGCCGCGTCTGACCTGCGCCATCAACTGCGCGTAGCGGGGCTTGAACGTTTCGCGGAAAAGATTCGTGGAAACCATCTGCGCCGTCTGCGTGCCCCAATCGTCGCCGAAGACAATGACGTCCGCGCCGAGGGCGAGATAGCACGCAATCATCCGCTGCCAGTATTCGGTCAACCTGTCCAGAAACGAAAGCAGGTGTTCGTCTCGCGCCAGAAGGTCGACCAACACGTCATCCATCGGACGCAGCGCGTGAAGTTTCTCAAAAATGGAAATCCACCCCTGAAAGATGAGAAAGTCCTTCTTCTGCTTCTGGACGCGCTCTCTTTGCTCTACGAAGGCGGGCGACTCTGTGGAAGGGACAGGCGGGAAAGCGTAATCTCTCGCAGCCTCCCAACTGGGAAACGGGTATTCCTTCGGATGCCCGTGAACGCCGAAGATAAGATGCTCCCACGTCGTCCCCCATTCGTCTTTGCGAAACTCATGGTATCGCCCGTTCTCATCCGTCGCGCCCGGATTGGGCGCGGGGAGCGCATCGAACGTGATGGGGTTGTCTGGCGGATAGCGGTTGAAGAGGTCAAGTAACTTCTGTCCGTGAACGTGAAGTCCTGCGGGAGATGGATGATACACGACGGGAATCCTGTCGGGATGATTGAAGTGAAACGCATCCAACATGCGCTGCCGTGAAGTCATTGCGTTTTTCCTCTCATCGGATAGTTCGCCGCCGTGTCAAACATGGCGACCACGTTTTCGGGTGGCGTTCCGGCTTGGATGCAATGCGATGGTCCCAGAATGTATCCGCCGTTGCGCCCCAGCACGTTGATTCGTTCCTCAACCTCCCGGCGCACGTCCTCCGGCGTCCCGAACGGCAGCGTTTGCTGAACGCTGATGCCGCCTTGAAAGCACAGCCTATCGCCATACCGCTCCTTGAGAGTGATGGGACACATGCCCTTCGCGTCGAACTGTAACGCCTGTAAGATGTCAATGCCCATGTCAATCAAACCGGGCACAGCTTCCATCACCGCGCCGTCAGAGTGGTAAATCACCCTTGCGCCGAACTCGTGAATGACCTTGTTCAGTCGGGCGTGGTACGGTTTGATGTGTTCAGTCCACATTTCGAGCGACATCAGCAGCCCTTCTTGCCCGCCAATGTCATCGGCAGTGAACACGAGGTCAATCTGTCCTTGCGCCGCCGAGAGGATGCGCTTGAAATGCTCCACGAAGAAGTCACACACGCGGCTGAAAATTGCGTGCGCTAACTCGGCGTTGTCCACGAGATCCATGAAAATCTGCTCAAAGCCCCGCATGTACCACGAAGACTCAAAAATGTTCCCGTTCGCCACCATCAGGCAATACGGCTCTTCTCTCTGGACTTCTGCGATGCGCTCAGGCAGCACGGAGTAATCGAACCAGTCCGTTGTCGGAAAGCGATGATTGGCGATGTCGCTGGGATCGGAGGCTCCGGCGAGCGGATAGAAACAAATCTCGTGGTATTCCCCTTCTCCATAACTCACCGGCACGCGTCGCACGCCCCAGATGTCCTCTCCCGGCGCAAGCGTCGGTCCCATGTACGCCGGGCTGACCTGCTTGATGTCGAGCAGCGGATTCAAGTATTCCTCCACCGTCAGATGACGTTCTCTCCTCAAGTACCCACTCAGCGTTTTGTAGGCGGGCGGGTTGACGGCAGAGCAGACCATCGCAATGGGAATGCGGTCAGTCTCCTTGCGCTCAAGCGCGAGAAGAACGCGCTCGCGGTGAGTTAAGTTCTTCATTCCGCTTCCTTCTGGATCTAACGTCAAAGGCAGCGCCTCCCGGCGCGTCTGATTGTCTCTGACCAAACAGTTCGGCACAATGCGACGCGCCGGGAGGCGCTACCTTTGGATTGAACCCAAAAACGTTTACAGTAAGTCTCCCCGCAGCAGTTTGGCTTTCTGCTGCGCGTAATACTGAAAGTCCGACCAACTGATGTCGGGCGGAACGGTGTGATCAATCGTGGGAATAAAACCGCCCTGCCCCACCAGCGGAGCCAGCGAGCGCAGGTGGGCGTCAATCGCCGCCGGACCTTGCGCGATTTCGCGTTTGTCCACACCGCCCCACAGCCGCAGCGAGCGCCCGAACTTTTTTCGCAGCCGCAGCGGGTCTTGGTCTGCCGCCCGCTCAAGGGGCCAGAGGACGTCCACACCCGCGTCCATCATCATCGGAATCAACGGCTCCGGGTTGCCATCCGTGTCAATGCAAAAGTAGCGCACGCCACAGCCCTTGTAAAACTCCACGACGCGGCGCAGGTGCGGCAGGATGAACGTGCGGTAGGTTTGCGGACTGAGCAGCGGTCCGGTTTTCATGGCGAGGTCTTCGTTCAGGCACACGTATTCCACCGTCGTCGCCTGCAACACGGGACGCGCGGCTTCGATGAGGAAATCGCCCCAGAACTCCATCATGTCGTGCATCAGCAACGGCTGGTCATACCACGCGAAACTGAGATTCACCGTGCCCATCCACTCGCGCGCGATCCAGTAGAAGCCCAACGTCGTGCAGTTGGGTCCGAAAATCAGGGGATGCTCGCGGACGCGCCACACGGCAACTCGCTCCTGCCAGTTCGCCGATAGTCGCCCCGGCGCGGACGGGTCATAGCGCTTCTTGAGTTGCTGCCAGTCGTCCATCGTTTCGACGGGAAAGCGGAGATACTGGTCCATTGACATTCGCGCCCCGCCCACTGCCCCCCGCTTCAGCGCGCGGCGCACCCGCCCCTGCTGGTCGCGGATGACTTCGGTGTCTCCGTCGTCTTCCAGCACGGCGTATTCAAATGGCGGCATCATCCGTCCGTTGAACGGAATGAACTCGCGGCGGTCCATTCCCAATGACTGTTCGCCGGAAAACCAATCCCAGTGGAAGCGGTTTCTATCCAGTCCCTCTTTCGCCCAGCGTTCAACCGTCTGACTCCACACCCCCAATTCCCAGTTGGGCACGCGGTCAACGGGTTGGTATTCCATTGCTGCGATGAATCGTTCAAGGTCGGTCATAAATCCACAAAAGCATTGCCCCGTGCGATTGAAATCACGGCAACAACGTGACCACAGGACTACATGACCACAGACCATAGGACTACGAGACCACAGGTCAGTGGTCAGTGGTCAGTGGTCAGTTGGTGTGGTTTCAACCGCCCATAAGATTCCCCTTCTTATGCTCCACCACCGAATTCTCCATCACGTTGTCTTTGATGATGATGGGCTTATTTGTTCCCGTCTTGTCATCCACGACGAGGGCGACGTTTTCAAAGTAGTTTCCCGTGACGATAATGTTCGCGCCGGTCAACCAGAGGGGCAGGCGATTCTTGGCATCGTGCCACTGGATGGTGTTTCCCGTGACGGTCGCCGCGAAACCGCGCACGTCCATCGCCAGCCTGAGTTTGCCGCCTGCGTCCACCTGAATCACGTTGTCGCTGATGACGTGACGCTGCGAGTTCGCCCACGAGCGAAAGCCGATGTCCATGTCGCCGCCTTTTTTGACGTGAATGACGTTGTGCGCCATGATGATGGAGTTGCCCCGGTCCGAGCCGATACCGACGTGCGTTCTGCCGGTGATTTCGACGAGGTTGCCGCGAATGATGCCCGGTCCCGTCAGGATTTCGACGGAGTCCGAGTTCGCGTTGCCCAGCACGTTGTCCAGCACGCGCATGTTCACGCCGTCCAGCATGATACCCAGCGTCCGCGCGTTCAGCACGGTGCAGTTGGTGATGGTGATGTCATGCACCGGCTCGCCGTTTTTGCCCGGCACGTCGCAGAACGCCTTGATGCCGCAAAATTCAAAACGGCTGTGCGAAACGTTTGGGTCGCCGGGCGCGTCGGGATTCTGGTCGCGGTTTTGGTCCACCCACAGATCCCGAATGGTGACGTTGCCGACGCCGTGTCCGATGACGCGGATGACGTTCGTGCTCTGCTGGGGCGCGAGAATCAATTTGGTGCTGCTGCCCTGCCCACGCAAGGTGACGTTGCTGCGGTCAATGATGACGCCGCCCAACTTGCCCTCCACCTTGCGGATGTCGAACGTTCCCTCCATCAGCAGCACAGTTCCACCTGCGGGCGGCAGCGCCTGAATCGCCGCGTTGATTTCCAGTTGGTCGCCCTGACCATCCCCCACAAAGTCCGCCCTCGCTTTGGATTTCTCCGAGGAATCCTTCGTCGCAACAACAACCGTCGCTTCCATCCCTTTCGCCTCCCCACCCGCCCACGCCAAACCGCCCCACCCCAGCGCCGCGCCCGTCTGCGCGAAGAACGTCCGGCGCGATATGTTTTCTCCACTTTTCAATTGGGGTTTCTTCATCATCGGGTGATATCCATGTTGCGGCGCAATCTAATGTTCTGTCAAGGGAGGATTGACCGGGGGGAGAGTGAGGCTCCTGCCGAACCCCCTCGGCGCGGCAGGAGCCTTGCCCTCCCTTTTTCAACCCGTCAATCCTCCCTTGACAGAACACTAAGCATTGCCCCTCCCAAGAGAAAACACCGGCACCTGTCGCACCTCTTCGGGTGCGCGCTGCCCTTCCGCTACTTCCTCCAACTTCTTCATGGTTTCCTGCGACAGCCAGCGATGTCCACACTGCTGGCACACCCGCGCCGGCACGCCCTCAATCAGCACCGTGCCCTTGTCAGGAAGTGTCTTGACCAGCATCTCCACGCGCTCTACTAACTCGCCGCTGCATAAGGCGCACAGTTTGTCTTTCATGTCTATCTCTCCCAGTAGACCGTGATAATGTGAAGGCCTTCCCCGACAGCGGTCCGATTCACTTCCCCGGCTCAGGCTTCAAGACCCACGCCTGCGCCGCGGCGCAAACGGCGCGCAGGCGGTCAAAGAAAGCGGGATTGAACTTCGTCAGGTCGAATTCCGGCTTGCCGTCGTTGGCGTTGCCCGGTCCAGTGCGCTGGTAGGGCACAACGTTGATGCGGTGGTAATTCCGCGGCGGTCGCTGGTCTTCAAAGCCGGTTTCGTTGCCTCAGTATACCCACACGCGAGCGAAGTTCAGACGGTGTGTTTTGAGCGTGTCGAACATCGCCTTGTAGTTGTAGTCCACGTCGGAGAACGTGCCCCACGTGTAGTCGCCGATCAGCACAACGGGCTTGCCGTCCTTGCCGCGAAAGTAGAAAGGATGAGACGGGGGCGGAGCAAGAGCACCCCCATTCAGAGACGCACCCAGCGCAAGACACAACCCGACGGTTCTCACGAACGTTTGACCCATTGACCCATTGACCAATTGACTCATTTCTCCTTCGCCGCCGTCCACCGCATCGCCTGCGCCACGAGGCGGCGATAGTTCGGGTTTTCGTAGGCGGTGTGGTCGTGCCCTAACTGTAAGTAAACAACTCGCGACTTGCCGTAGGTGTGATACCAGCCAATCGTCTTGCCGCTGGTCGGTTCGTCGGTGGTCAACAGAGGTATCACGTTTGGACTGACATCGAAGTCGCCGTAGGTTTCGTCCACAATCTCAAAGTCCTTCATGCCTTGCGTGATAGGATGATTCGGGTCGGCAATATGGACGGTAAACTTGACGCCGTGCTTGAACGTGGACGGCGCTTTTTCCACACCATTCACAACCGTCTTTTGCAGGCGGAACTTGCCGCCGATGATTTTGGCGAACTCGTCCCAGTTCGGATAGCTCGCCAGCGAATGGTGCAGCGCGACGATGCCTTTGCCCTGCTTGAGCAGGTTCACGAAATCCGCCTTCGCCTCGTCGCTGATATTCCCCCACATGTCATAGAGCACCATCACGTCGTAATGCTTCGCGGCATCAGGTTTCCACAGCGCGTGCGCCTTCGGATGTTCAACCTCCTGAAACGTGACGCCCTCCATGCTCTTGAACATGGCGAAAAACGGCTCCCGTTCAAACCCGTGCCCGCCCGTCACAATCAATACGCGAATCTTTCCATCTTCCGCCATAGCCTTTTCCTCCCTCCCCATTGTGAGAATCAGACTCAACGCTAAAATCATCGCTATAACCATCCTCATTGTTCGCATCGTTGGTCTCCTTTCCTGTCTTTTGTGGAAGTTTTCGTCGTGCGGTTAGTGATTCATTGCGCCAACGGACAAAAAAAAGTCGTTGCGAGCGAAGCGAAGCAACCTCCTCCCGGAGATTGCTTCGCTTCGCTCGCAACGACTTCTGCGGCTTAGAGCCTATCCCGAAAATGTTCGTAGTCAGCCACGCCGCGCAGCGGAGTGGCGTCCCAACGGCACTCCACTCTGTTCCGTGCCTGATTACAAACGACGTAGCGCAGCGGAGTGGCGTCCCAACGGCACTCCACTCCGTTCCGTGCCTGACGACAAACGAATTTTGAGATAGGCGCTTCAGGGTTTTTCAAACTCGATGTTGTTATCCGCTGGAACTTTTTGCCGACTTGTCGGGGCATCCGTTGGAGAAAGTCCGGTTAAAGGTGCGCTCCGCGTTCCCGCCGCGCCACGCCGGTTTTGACGGCGGTGCGGGCGACGGCGCGGGCGACGGCTTCAACCACTTTCTTATTGAACACGCTGGGAATGATGTAGTCGTCACTGAGTTCTCGGTCGCTGACAACGGCGGCAATCGCTTGAGCGGCAGCGACCTTCATCTCTTCGTTCACGGTGCGAGCGCGACAGTCCAGCAAGCCGCGAAACAGCCCGGGGAAACAGAGCACGTTGTTAATCTGGTTGGGATAGTCTGAGCGTCCCGTTGCCATGACGCGCACGTAAGGTTCGGCGTCCTCTGGCATGATTTCCGGCACAGGATTCGCCATCGCAAACACAATGGCATCCTTCGCCATCTTCTTTACGTCGTCTGTCGTCAGCACGTTTGGAGCAGAGACACCGATGAAAACGTCTGCCCCCGCGATGACTTTCGAGAGGGGTCCTTCTTCCTGTGCCGGGTTGGTATGCTCCGCCAGCCACTTCTGCATCGGAGGGAGTCGGCGCACGTGGGCGCGGGAGAGCGCGCCCTGTTTGTCGCACACGACGAGGTTCTTCACCCCCTGATTCAGCAGGATTTTGCTGATGGACGTTCCCGCCGCGCCGGCGCCGCAGAGGACGACTTTGATTTTGTCAAACGTTTTGCCCACAATTTTCAGGGCGTTGATAAGCGCGGCGAGAACGACGACCGCGGTGCCGTGCTGGTCGTCGTGAAAGACCGGAATGTCCAGTTCTTCCCGCAGCCGCTCTTCCACTTCAAAGCAGCGCGGTGCGGCGATGTCCTCTAAATTGATGCCGCCGAAAACCGGCGCGATGCGCTTGACCGTTTCAACAATTTCGTCAACATCCTTCGTCCGCAAGCAGATAGGGAAAGCGTCCACGTCTGCGAACTCCTTGAACAACATCGCCTTGCCTTCCATCACCGGCAGCGCGGCTTCGGGTCCGAGGTCGCCCAAGCCCAAAATCGCCGTTCCGTCGCTGACTACCGCAATGGTGTTCTTCTTGATGGTCAGTTGAAACACTCTATCGGGCTGTTCTGCAATCGCGCGGCACACGCGCCCGACGCCGGGGGTGTACGCCATCGAGAGGTCGTCGCGGGTGCGAATGGGTCGCTTGCTGCGGACTTCAATCTTGCCGCCAAGGTGCATGAGGAAGGTGCGGTCGGAGACGCTGACAACGTGGATGCCTTCGACGCGCCGAATCGCGTGCACGATGTCGTGCGCATGTTTCTCATCCGCGGCGGCGATGGTGATGTCGCGCACTTTGTATCCCTTCATGACCCGCACGAGGTCAATCGCCCCCAGACTGCCGCCCGCTTCGCCAACGGCGAGGGCAACGCGGGCGAACATGCCGGGATGGTCGGGGATCTTTGCCCGCACAGTGATGCTATAACTGGCAGTGGGTGTCGTCACGATACACTACTCAAGGGGAAGGAGGGGGAAGGAGGGGGACTGTTATTTGCTCCCCTTCTTTCCCCTTCCTTCCCCTTCTTTACCCCTTCCTCGTTTCTCAATTGGGATGAAATCACGTTGGTCCGCGCCGAGGTAGACCTGCCGCGGGCGTGCGATCTTCTGCTCCGGATCTGTCAGCATCTCTTCCCATTGTGCGAGCCACCCGCTGGTGCGCGGGATGGCGAACAGCACCGGAAACATCTCCACCGGAAACCTCATCGCCTGGTAGATGATGCCGGAGTAGAAGTCCACGTTGGGATAGAGTTTGCGCGAGATGAAATATTCGTCTTCCAGCGCGATGCGTTCCAGTTCGAGCGCGATGTCCAGCAGCGGGTTCTTTCCGGTGACCTCAAATACTTCGTCGGCGATGCGCTTGATGATTCGGGCGCGCGGGTCGTAGTTCTTATAGACGCGATGCCCGAAGCCCATCAACAGGACTTCCTTCGCCTTCACGCGCTTGATGAACTCTGCGACCTTGTCCTTCGAGCCAATCTCGTTCAACATGCGTAGCACTTCCTCGTTCGCCCCACCATGCAGGGGACCGTAGAGCGCTGCCGCTGCCGCTGCTGTGGCGACGTAGGGGTCGGCGTGTGAACTCCCCACGCTGCGCATGGCATTGGTGGAGCAGTTCTGCTCGTGGTCGGCGTGCAAGATGAACAGCACATCCAGCGCCCGTTCCAGCACCGGGTTGGGTTTGTACTTCACCTCCGCCATCTTGAACAGCATGTTCAGGAAATTCCCCGTGTAACTCAACTCGTTGTCGGGGTAAACGTAGGGCAGCCCCAGACTGTGCCGGTAGGCGTAGGCGGCGATGGTCGGCATCTTGCCGATAAGACGATAGATTTGCTGTTGCCGCACCTCTGAGTCACCGATGTTCTTCGCGTTGGGATAGAACGTGGAGAGCGCGGCGACGGTGCTCACAAGCATCCCCATCGGGTGCGCGTCGTGATGGAAGCCCTCCATTAACTTCTTGGTGTTCTCGTGGAGCATCGTGTGATGCGTCACGTGGTCGGTCCAATCGTCCAGTTGTGCCTGAGTCGGCAACTCGCCATAGAGAACCAGATACGCCACTTCCAAATACGTACAATGCTCCGCCAGTTGTTCGATAGGGTAGCCCCGATAGCGCAGGATACCTCGGTCACCGTCTATGAAGGTAATTTTGCTCTTGCACGACGCGGTGTTCATGAACCCCGGGTCGTAACTCATCAGACCAAAGTCCTCGTCGGTGACTTTGATTCGTCGCAGATCCATCCCATTGATGGCACCATTGACAATCGGAATCTCGTACTGTTTGCCCGTGCGGTTGTCCGTGATGCTGAGAGTTTCTTTTGGCATCTCCAACATCTCCTTGCTGACGTTCCAATAGGCAGCGTGGTCAAGCCATAGGGCTTCATCACGCTGCTCATGGTCAACAAAGCCATTCTGGTTATATGGGAAGATGCTTACATAAAATTTGCCAACGGGAAGAGGAGTCCATCTGCGGACCCGGAAAAAGCACCTCAACAGATGCGGGGCAGTTGTTCGCCGCTCAACATGTCCACGATGCGGCTCGCGCCGATTCGGCTTTTCATCGTGACGAGCGTTGAGGAGTTTTCCGACACTTTGCCGATGATGCTTGCCCCTTCGCCGAGCGGATGGGCGCGCAGGACGTCCAGCGCGCGGTCGGCGTCCGCTGGCGCGACGAACGCCACGAACCGCCCTTCGTTGGCAACGTAGAGCGGGTCGAAGCCCAGCATCTCGCACGCGCTCTGCACGTCCTCGCGGACGGGGATGAGGCTTTCGTCAATCGCAATGCTGACGCGGGCGACTTCAGCAATCTCATTCAACGCGCTCGCCAGCCCGCCACGTGTGAGGTCGCGCAGGCAGTGGATTTCGATGCCTGCGGAGAGGAGTTCCAGCACAAGATTGGCGACCGGCGCGGAGTCGCTTTCAATCGCGCTTTCAAACTCCAAGCCCTCGCGCACCGCCATAATCGCAATGCCGTGTCGCCCGATGTCGCCGTTGACGAGCAGAACGTCGCCGGGACGAACGGAATCCGGCGCGATGCGACGCGGATGCTCGATGATGCCAACGCCGGAGGTATTGATGAAGATGCCGTCGCCTTTGCCTTTGTCCACAACCTTCGTATCGCCGGTGACGATTTCCACGCCCGCGTTCTGCGCCGCCTCCTGCATCGAACGGACGACGCGCCAGAGCGTTTCCATCGGCAGCCCTTCTTCGAGAATGAACCCCGCGCTCAGATACAGCGGGCGCGCCCCGCACATCGCCAAATCGTTGACCGTGCCATGCACCGCCAACGAGCCGATGTCACCGCCGGGAAAAAACAGCGGGCGCACGACGAACGAATCCGTCGTGAACGCCAGCCGCGCGCCGTTGAGGTGGATGACCGCCGCATCGTGCCGCGCGTTGAGCGTCGAATTGCCAAGCGTCGGCACAAACATCTTCTCAATCAGCTGGTGCATCAACTTCCCCCCGCCGCCGTGCGCGAGCAGGACGGACGGATACTCAGAAATCGGTATCGGACAGGTGGCGAGAATCTCCATGCTGTTTCATTTCGCCAACGAGCGACGGAGTAATGGAGTGTTGGAGTATTGGAGTATTGGACGCCCGAACTTGTTCGGGGTGCTCTGTCGCAAGTCCTCAACAAGTTGAGGCATCCATCCACCGCTCCACCACTCCATCACTCCATTACTCCATCACTCCATCACTCCATTACTCCATCACTCCGCCCCTCGTTGGCGAGTGAGCGCGCCCGGTAGCGGTAGTAGGCTGCGCACGCGCCTTCGGAGGAAACCATCGTCGCCCCCAGCGGATGCTCCGGCGTGCAGCGCGTTCCAAAGGCGGGACACTCGTGCGGCTTTTTGACGCCTTGCAGCACGAGTCCGCTGAGGCACTCGGACGGTTCTTCGACGTGATGACTGACGACATCGAAGCGGCGCTCCGCGTCGAAGTCGGCGTATTCGTCGCGCAGCCCCAAACCGCTGTGAGGAATCTCGCCGATGCCGCGCCACTTGCGATGAACAATCTGGAAGACCTCGCGCATCAACTGCTGCGCCAGTTGGTTGCCCTCTTTGCGCACCGAGCGCGCATATTGATTCTCCACCTCCGCGCGTCCTTCCTCCAACTGCTTGACGCACAGGTAAACGCCCTGCAAAATGTCCAGCGGTTCAAAGCCGGTGACGACGATGGGCACGCGATACTTTCGCGCAATCGGTTCATACTCGGCATACCCCATGACCGTGCAGACGTGCCCGGCGGCTAAGAAGCCTTGCACCTGATTGCCCGGCGAGGACAGAATCACCTCGATCGCGGGCGGGACGAGGACATGCGAAACGAGGATGGAGAAATTGTTGACGCCCAAGCGCTTCGCTTGATACACCGCCATCGCGTTCGCGGGTGCGGTGGTTTCAAATCCGACGGCGAAAAAGACCACCTGCTTGTTCGGGTTTTGCTGGGCACATTTCACAGCGTCCAACGGCGAATACACGATGCGCACGTCGCCGCCGTTGGCTTTGACGCACAGCAAGTCCTTGTTCGTCCCCGGCACGCGCAGCATGTCGCCGAAGGAGCAAAAGATGACTTCGGGACGCGAGGCGATTTCGATGGCTTTGTCAATCAACTCCAGCGGCGTCACACACACCGGACAGCCCGGACCGTGAATGAGCGTGATGTCCTTCGGCAGCAGTTCGTCCACGCCGAACTTGATGATGGCGTGCGTCTGCCCGCCACAGATTTCCATGAGGGTCCACGGCTGGGTGGTGATGCGGCGAATGACCCGCGCCCACCGCTGCGCGGCTTCGGCGTCACGATATTCGTCAATAAATTTCATGGGATGTCCCTAACGATGTGTCTCCGGAGAGAATCGTCGTCGTCCTCGTCCTCGTAATCGGTCGTTTGTCAGTCGTCCTCATTCTGAAACGACCGAGCACGACGACGAGGACGACGACGAGGACGATTTTACGTAGTCCGTTCCCCCTGCAACTCCGTCAAATCCTCCATCTGCCGCAGATACTCAAACACTCGATGCGCTTCCTCTTCATCCAGCGTGCTGATGGCGAAGCCGACGTGGACAATCACATAATCGCCCACCTGCGCCTCCGGCGTGTAGGCGAGCGAAACCTCTTTCATCACACCGCCGAAGTCGACCTTCCCCATGCGGGAGAAGGCGTCATCGCCGGTGATGGTCACGATTTTTCCGGGAATGGCTAAACACATGGAAGTCGAAAGAGGATGAGAGATGAGCGATGAGGGATGAACTTTTCCCTTTGCATCCCTCATCCCTTATCCTTCATCTCTTATCCCTATCGTGATACGCAGCCACCGCCTGACCTAACGCGATGCCTCCATCGTTGGGCGGCACGCGCTGGTGCCAGTAGGGGCGGAAGCCTGCTGCGGTGAGCCGCTGCACGGCGCGTTCAGTCAGATATTTATTCTGAAAACATCCTCCTGTCAAGACGACGCGTTCCTCTCCGACGCGCTGCGCCATCGCCACAATAATTTCGACCAGCGTGTTGTGGAACTTTACGGAAACTCGCCCCCCTGAAACGCCTTGCCGCACGTCGTCAAGGATGGCACCCAGCATCGGCTGCCAATCAACGATGATTTCGGATTTCGGATTTCGGATTTCGGAGTCGGGGCGGCGCGACTCTGCCAGCCCTTGCATCATTTCATCATTCTGACATCCGACATCCGACATCCGAAATTCATACGTTTCTTCCGTCTGCGCATCAATCGCAAACTCCAACTCCATTGCGCCTTGTCCTTCAAATTTCACCCATTGGCGTAAACCCGTCAGCGAAGCCACCGCGTCGAACAGCCGCCCCGCGCTGGACGTGAGAAGAGCGTTCATGCCTTTCGCGAGCATCTGTCGAAGGACGTGCAACTCTAACGGCGAAAACGCTTGCACAGTGGGCAGGTCGTTCATGCTGAACACTGCATCGCCAAACACCTCATAAAGAACACCAAGCGCGGTGCGCCTCGGTTCTTTGATGGCTTTCTCGCCGCCGGGCAAGCGGAAGGGGCGAAAATGTCCGACGCGCTGAAACGATTCTTTCGTTGCCAGCAGAAATTCCCCGCCCCACACCGTGCCGTCCAGCCCGTAGCCCGTGCCGTCCCACGACACACCAAGAACTTGTCCCTCCAACTCGTTCTCTGCCATGCACGAGACGACATGCGCGTAATGGTGCTGCACCGTCACGACAGGCACGCCACTCTCTTTGGCGAATTTGCTGGAAAGGTAGTCCGGGTGCAGGTCGCAAACGATGCGCTCTGGCTTCACGCTGTAAAGCGTGCGGAAACTGCGGATGACTTCGCGGAACGCCTCAAACGCCTGCGTCGTTTCAAGGTCGCCGATGTGCTGGCTGATGAAAACGTTGTTCCCCACCGTTAGCGCGACGGCGTTTTTCAGGTGCGCGCCCACTGCCAGTAGGGACGGCGCGTCCTGTTCGTAGTCAGGCACGGAACAGCGTGGAGTGCCGTCGGAACGCCCCTCCGCTCCGCTCCGTGGCTGACTCCGAACCTTGAGGTGCACGGGCAGCGGCGCGTAGCCTCGCGCGCGGCGCATGACCAACTCTCGCCCTGCCATGATGCGCGCCACCGAGTCGTCCACGTGACGCACAATCGGACGATTGTGAACGAGCAGCACGTCAGCGATGCCGCGCAGACGTGCCAACGCCTCGCGTTCGTCCGTGCAAATCGGCTCATCCGACAGGTTGCCGCTGGTGGCGACAATCGGGAAGCCCAACTCGCGCAGCAGAATGTGATGCAGCGGCGTATAGGGCAGCATCGCGCCAAAGTAAGGGTTGAACGGTGCGACAGCGGGAGCGATTGGGGAGGGCGCAGGAGAGGCGGTGCGTCCCTGCCAGCCCTTTCGTTGCAGCAGCACAATCGGTGATTCTGGTGATAATAACAAACGCTCTTCCAGTTCCGAAACTTCACAGTCCTCCTTCACGGATTCAACGGACGGATACATCAGCGCAAGAGGTTTCTCTTCCCGATGCTTGCGCTCGCGCAGCCGCACAACGGCTTTTTCATTGCGAGCGTCTACCACCAGATGAAAACCGCCCAAACCTTTGACGGCGACGATGCGCCCGGCGCGTATCGCCTCCGCCGCTTGCCGCAGCGCGTCGTGATGAGTGGAAAGAACCTTTCCTGTTTCATCCCACAGTTCCAGATGTGGACCGCAGTTTGGACAGGCATTAGGCTGGGCGTGAAAGCGTCGGTCCAGCGGGTTGTCGTATTCGCGCTGACACGCCGCGCACATCACGAACTTCTTCATCGAAGTATTCGGGCGGTCATACGGCAGCGCTTCGATAATGGAAAAACGCGGTCCGCAGTTCGTGCAGTTCGTGAATGGATAGAGATAACGGCGGTCGTTTGGGTCGAAGATTTCCCTGAGGCAATCGGGACAGGTCGCGATATCGGGCAGCACCAGCGCGGTTTTCTCGCCCGATGCGTCGCTGTGGTGTATCTCAAACGTCGTGTAGCCCATGGGGTCAAGAAACGAAGACTCCAAACTCTGAATGAACGAGCGTGGCGGCTTCTCGCGTTCAATGCGCAGGAGGAACTGCTCCAGTTGCGGGCGGCTGCCTTCGACTTCGATAAACACACCTTGCGTAGAATTGTTCACCCAACCCTGCAGCCCCAACTCCGTCGCCAGCCGATAAACAAACGGACGAAACCCCACGCCTTGCACCGCCCCGCGAATCACCACGCGCAGGCGCAGGGCGCGCTCACTGCTTATCATCTCTGGCGATAGAAGTGAGCCACCCGACATGATTCATCTCCCCCCTTGCTGTCTGGCGCGTCTACTTCAATGCTGTCGCGCCTCATTTCCTCTCCCAGCGCATCAAGAGCGGCGGCAGGTCTGCTCGACGGGCTGGACGCGGAAGACCCACTCTGCGCCCTCGGCGGGTGTGCCGCGACTGAGGGTGGCAAAATGGAGGCGCACCGTCTTCGGCTCAGGTGCGATGCGCTGCTCAACCTCAGCGACAGTTGCCGCACCGCGCGCGCTCCCGCACGGCGGGCAGCCTCTACTGCGGTCTCCAGAACGTCCTCGGTCAAACCAAGTTCATGCATAGGCTTCCCTCTTTCTGCCACTCTCGAATGACATCCTGCACCAAGTTGACCACAACAGGCACAGCCGCCTGCACAGCGGGGTGCATCGCACCGCCAACCGTCAAACAGTCGGCGGCTTCGACGGCGACGATGACGACCTCTTGTGGAGCGGAGAGACTCAGTTTTCTTCCCAGCGCGAGCGTCTCAAACAGCCCTACGTAGTGCGGAGAACCGCCGGGGAACGTCTGCACGTCTTCCTCGCGGAGCACGTAAACAGTTCCCGGCTCTGCCGCGCCCGTCAGGACGGTATCAACCACTATCAAGCGTGATGCGCCCAGCACGTCGTCCATCAGATGGAAACCGCCCGCTGACGAGCAGACGACCTCCACCTCGTCCGACAACAGTTGCCGAACTTGCTGGGCAACGACAAACCCAAAGGCGTCATCGCTGAGAATGTCATTGCCTAAACCTAACAGGCGAATAGAGATGCTCATTCCTAACCCGGCGGGGCTGCGCTTCCTTCCACACTGGATGCAAGAGAAAAGGTCTCTGGTGTTCCGTGAAGGGAGGATTGACCGGTGGGAGAGTGAGGCTCCTGCCGAACTCCCTCGGCGCGGCGGGAGCCTTGCCCTCCCTTTTTCAACCCGTCAATCCTCCCTTGACAGAACAATAGTGATTCTGGTTTGGAGGGGAGTGAAGCCCCGCTCTGGGATGAAAAGTTACTCTCTATGCACGCTCCCATCCGAATCGCGCCGCAGCGTCGTCAGCGTGTTCCCTTGCGGGTCGCGCAGTCGGACGAGCAGCGGCATACTGCCGGGCAGGGCGTGCGTCGCGCAGCCGTGGCAGGGGTCGTAGGCGCGGAACGCCATCTCCACCATGTTCAGGATGCCGTCGGAGACGTTGTTGCCGGAGATGAGTCCCTTCGCCGCCTTTTCGACGCTCATAGCGATGCGCGCGGAGTTGTTCTGCGTTGCCACAATCAGGTTGGCTTTTTGTATCACGCCGTTCGCGTCCGTCTGGTAGTGATGGATGAGCGTGCCGCGCGGGGCTTCGACGACGCCGATGCCTTCCAGTGGCGTGGCGGTGGGAATGGTGCGCACGTTCGGGTCGGTGAGTTCCGGGTCGTCCGATAGTTCCTTCATGCGCTCGGCGGCGTAGAGGAGTTCTATCACCCGCGCCCAGTGGTTCGCTAAGGTGTGATGCACCGGCTTGCCGCCCAGTGTGGCGTAGAACTTCTCGTAGGCTTCCTGCGCCAATGGAGTCGCCATGCCGTCGGCGGCGTTGAGGCGGGCGAGCGGCGCGACGCAGTAAACTCCGCTGTCCGCGCCGTCGGTGAACCCTTTCCATCCGACGGGTTTCAAGAAGCAGAACTTCACGTAACTCCACGGCTCCACGTGCTCCGCGACGTAGTCCAGATATTGCTGGGCGCGGAACTTCACCAACTCTTTGCCTTCGGGCGACACCACGCGAATCATCCCGTCGTAAAAGTTCACGCAGTTATTCGTGTCCACCAGCCCCATGTAGTAAGTGTGGTGGGTGAACATGTCAGACAGGATGAGGTTGACGTAATCGCTGTTCTTCAACACCACGTCCTCTAAAATTTGCAGCGTGAACTGAGCGAACTCCACCGCCTCGGCGGCGACTTGCTGGAACTGCGCTTGACCTTCGGGGGTGATGGGCTTGGCGACGCCGCCCGGCACACCGAAGACCGGGTGAATCGCCTTGCCCGCGACCAGCGCAATCAGTTCGCGCAGTTTGCGCCGCATGGTAATCACTTTCTGCCCGACCTCCACGCCCACTTTGGCGATGACGCCCAACACGTTCCGCTCGGCGGCGGGCGCGGTCGGACCGACGACGAAATCCGGTCCGCCTAAAAAGTAGAAGTGGAGGGCGTGGTCTTCCACCATGAAGGTGCTGTAAACCAATTCCCGAATCTTCTTGGCGACGGCGGGCGGGTCCACCTTGTAAAGGTCGTCCAGTGCCTTCGACGAAGACACATGATGGGCGGTCGGTCAGACGCCGCAGATGCGCGAAGTGATTTGCGGCATGTCCTCGGCGGGACGCCCCCGCGTGAAAACCTCAAACCCGCGAAGTTCCGGCACCTGAAAGTAGGCGCGCTCCACGTCGCCCTTGTCGTCCAGAAAGATGTCTATCTTCCCATGTCCCTCCAGTCGGGTGATGGGGTCAATGGTGATCCTGCGCCGCAGGTAATCCGCGTTGGCTTGGGTGGCTCCTGTTTGCCACGCGGTTTGCAGAGTTTCGGTTTTTTCGTTTGGCATACAAATCCACCTCACTTGCTGACCTGTCAATGACATGGTATAATCCGGTTCGTGAAAGGACGGTGGCGACCATGGCGGACACCATTACGCTGACACTTACCTCCGACCTCAAAGACTCTCTTCTCGCTCTCAGCACCGACGGCGAGACGCTGGAGGACGTGACCGCGCGCCTGCTGCGGAAGGCAGTCAGCGAGGCGGTCGCATCTGACCTCGAACGCTACATCCTCAACCACCCTGCTGTCAAGGAACTACTCAGCCGTTACAAGTATAACCCCAACGAGATGTTGCCTTGCGGCATGACCGTTGGCGAATACGACAGCCTGAGCGAAGAAGAGCAGGCGGCGCTTTGGGACCGCGAAATGGAAAAGAAACTGGACAGGAGCGAACATGAACCGGAACGGGATGCCTCACCCACCGCGATTACTGTGCGACAAAGGCGTGCTGCGACATTGCCTCCAAGGGCTGCAAAACGCCGCGCACGGAAGAAGAATGACCGCTGAACAACAGGTCGCCTTTGCCCTTTTGCTGAATGCTCCTTCAGGCAGTTTGTTCGCGTCCCAGGAAGCGCTGAATCTTGCTCGTACATACGCATCCCCTGACCTTTTAGCATTTGTCACTCAACGGGTTCAGGTGTTCGCACCGAAGCGCTATCAGCGCCGCTGGCGCAGCCGTCTGCGTCAACAGTTTGGCTTCGGACGGGAGGACGCCCATCAGGTGGCTCTCGCCTCGTTCGGCGAAGATTTTACGGGTGCGCGATTCGGCGTGGATTATTTCGTGACCTTCGACCTCCGCTTCGTCCAACACTTCCAAACGCACCACACCGACATCGCCCGCAGTTTCCAGCGCATGACCTGTCAACTTGTCATGCCCTACCGCGACGCTGAGTTGCCGCAAGTAGTCACGCCCCACGATGTTCTTTCAAGGTTCGAACGGTGGTAAGGGGAAGGAGGGGGAAGGAGGGGGAAGTAAGAGAAAGTAAGAGGAAACGACTTAGTTTTTTTTCCCTCCTCTTATTTCCCCAAGAGTTACGCGGTTGCTTCCACCGCTTTTAACCCCACCCCCAGCCCCTCCCCGCGTGCGGGGAGGGGAGGGA